>WNGI01007391.1_pt1 | contig 14732 bp, 8 predicted proteins | sample 5400621 | NCBI WGS metagenome assembly WNGI01 (sample SAMN13153374, study PRJNA577476) | soil metagenome | isolation source: 20 cm soil or saprolite under Garry oak tree replicate 1 | place: USA:California | collected 2016-06-15 | reverse complement strand
GAAGCCCTGGGCGGCCGAACAGCACGAAAACGACGACTGATCCCTCGCCCGCATCAGCGTATAGGACACGCGGAACGCGGCCCCCCGTGATGTCGCGCCCGTGAACGACAGCGTCAGCTGCTTCGTGTCCGACTGCAGGTCGGATCCGATCTGAAGCACTTGCCCGAACTCGGGGTGGGCGCGCGAAGCAGTCGGGCTGAGCGCGCCGGTGGCCGGAACGATCGAGTCGGCGGGCACGTACACCGTGCGGCCGGCCTCGTCGAGCAGCGTGAAGCGCGGCGCGGCCGTGAGGTTCAAGTCCCTGAAGCCGTATTGGTGGATGCCGCGCGCGTAGCTCGCATCCAGCGTGACCCAATAGTTCGCCGCGAAACGCTGCACGAGGGCGAGCGAAGCGCGCCGGGCCGCCGGGGCCCGATAGCCCGGGTCGAACGCCGTCACCGCCGGCTGGGGAGTGACGGTGACGGCGCCGGCGGTGTCCGCGCATTGCGATGGGATCGTGCCGGGATCCTGGGCGTAGCGCGACCAGTCGGGCAGGGGCACGGCGGGGCCGACGCAGACAAGCTCGGTCTGCGCATCCGCCGTGCCCCGGGCGCTGAGCGCCGCCGCGTACAGCGAGGTCGGCGTGGGGCTGCGGAAGTCCCCCACGCCGCCGCGCACGTACGTGGAGTGGATCACGTCCGTCCTGCCCACGCCGCCAAGCTGCCACGTGAAGCCCAGCCGCGGCGAGATGTGCACCTCGTCTGGGACGCGGTCGGTCCGGACGCCGAACAGCGAGTCCGCGGCGCGGTTGTACGACGGGGCGCCGGTGAAGCGACCAGCCTCGAGGCGGAGGCCGTAGGACAACGAGAGCCCCGCGGCGGGACGCCAGGCGTCACCGGCATAGACCGCGCTGTTCCACGCCGTCCCCGCCAGCGCGGGGGGCGCGAGGGTGCGCGTGAATATCGAAGCACTGTCCGCCGCCAGCGCGGCGAGCGACGGGAACACGAACGTGCCGAGCTGGTTCGACGCTTGATTCTCCTCGACCCGCGTGCCGACCACGTCGAGCCCAAGCTTCAACCGGTGCGCCGTGCGCCCGGGGAGCCAGGAGAACTCGTCGGCGACTTCGAGACCCTGGTTGTCGACCCGCAGCGGGAGTCCGGGATTGCCGCCGAACGCCAGCGTCGCGACCGCCTGGCTGCTGTCCGGGAGGTCCGAGGCGACCTCGACGCGCGCGGCCGGAACCGCGAGGTACCCGCGCGCCTCGCGGCGGTCGCGGCCGAAGTATCCGCGCAGCTCGTTGATGAAGTTGCCGCCGAAGTACGACGTGAGGGAGGCGAAGATCCCGTCGCCGCGCGTGGAGCGCGTCCCTCCGGTGGCGGGGACGGCGAGGGTCCCGACCCGGGTGGGCTCCTGCGAGTCCCAGCTGCCGTCGAGGCGCAGGGTGAGCGTCTGGGCATCCGACGCCTGCCAGTCCAGGCGCAGCAGGGCGAGCGTGGTCGTCGTGCTGCGGCCGGCCGAGAGTCCCGGGACCGACGTGGGCGTCCCGCTCGCGGCGGCGAGCGCGACGAACCGTGCGGCGGAGTCGGGGCTCACGCCCAGGCGCAGTAGCGTGCCCGGGTCGGCGGTGGTGAGGGAGGGCAGCGCATCCCCGCGCCAGCGCCCCTGCAGGGCACCGAACACGAACAGTTTGTTGGAGACGATCGGGCCGCCGATCCCGCCGCTGAACTGGTTCTGCGTGGACCCCTGGCCGAACGCCGACGTCGTGACCCCGCCCCAGGCGAGGGCCCGGTCGCGCAGCGAGTAGCTGAACGAGCCCTGGGGAATATTCGTCCCGCTGCGAGTGGTGGACGCGATGAGGCCACCCGAGAACTGGCCGCGGGCGACGTCGTAGGTGTTCGTGACTACGCGGATCGAGCGGACGGCGTCCTGGGGCACGCTCCCCGAACCGAAGGACATGCCATCGAGCGTGACGGCGTTCGCCGTCGACCGTTGTCCGGCGACCGAGAAACTGGTCGTGATGGAGCTCGAGTCGCCGCCCGTCCCGAGCACACCGGGCTGCAGCGTCGCGATGGCCGCGGGGTCCGAGGCGTCGATCGGCAGGCGGGTGATCTGGTCGGGATTGAAGCTGCGGTCGCTCGCGCCGGGGCCCGAGCGATCGCTGCGCGTGTTCGAGCGCGCGGTCACCGTGACCGGCTCGAGCGCCACCGACAGCAGCCCCATGTGGATGCGCGCGACGATCCGGTCCTCGTCGGCCTCGCGCGCGATAGTGATTTGGGACGGGGCCATGCCGACGAAGCGCGCCGTCAGCTCGTATTTCCCGCCCCCATCAGGGAACACGATTGTGAACCGTCCGTGGACATCCGTCACGCGCTGGCGCGACACGCGCGTCTCGACCGACGTGGCCTGGACCGTTGCGCCAGCGAGGGGCTGGCTGTCGGGGCCCGTGACCGCGCCGGTGATGATGTCCGTCGTCGTGCCGACCTGCGCGGCGGCCGGACGCGATGGCAGGCTCGCGAGCAGAAGGACGAGCGCGAGCAGACCCCTCACGGCAGGGCCTCGCTCAGCGCGACCTCTCCCCGTGAGGCCCGTTCGGCGGTGGCGTACACATGACGAGCCAGGAGCGACACTGCGTCGGGAACGCCCTTGTAACCGGGAACGCCGGTCACGTCCACGACGTACGGCCTCCCGCCGCTTTCGATCACGTCCACGCCGTAGAGGTCGATGCCGAACGCCTGGCCACAACGCCGCGCGATATCACCCAGCTCCGGTCCCGGAACGAACGGCTCTCCCTCCTTCTCCTCGTCGGTACGCCGGGGAAATACCTTCTTCACCCCGAAGACCTCGTCGCCAATGACGTACAACTTGCGATCGGGGCCCTCGGATGGGTGATAGCGCTGGGCGAACACCGGGGTTCGGCCGTCGCAGTGCACGCTCGCGAGCTCGGCGGCGGTGCGGACGACTTGCACGTGATGGCCGCCACCGCCGTCGTATGGCTTCACGACGAGGGGTGCTTCGTCCAGGTACGGGGCCAGGTCTTCGGGGTGCGACGCAACATAAGTGGCGGGGACCGGCACACCCGCCGCTTGGAGCACGCGGGAGCCCACGATCTTGTCCCGCAGCGTGATCGTCGCAGGATAAGCGTTCACGATCGAGGCTCCGAGCTGGTGCAACGCTCCAGCCAGGCTGAGCGCGAAGCCGCTGAGCTTGCGCAGCACGTAGAGGTGGTGGGCGACCCGGAGCTGTGCCAGATCGAGCGCGGCCGCGCCCGGTACCGGGTGTACGACCTCCACCACTGCGCCGGCGGTGGCGACCGCCCGAACGACGGCCGGCCATTGGCTTGAGCTGCGTCGCGAGTAGCTCGGCAGGAGGAACCCGATCCGCACGGTCATGGGAGCGCCTCGTTCAGAACGCGGGCGAGGACATGCTTGGCGTCGAAGCACGTCGCGGCGATGTCGCGGGCGGCGCGGCAGTGACGCGGGTAGTCCGCGTTGATAGCCTCCAGGGCGGCCGCGGCCTCCTCAAGCGTCGTGAACCGGAACATCCCCTCGCCGTTCGGGAGGTAGGCGCTCGGGCCTGTGTGCTGTACGACCACCGGCTTGCCGCTCGCCAGATAGCACACGGTGCGATCGCTCACCCAGGCGTTCTGGAACTTCACGAAGACCGGTTTGGCGCAACTCCACTCGCCCCGCGACCCCTGGATGTAGGCTTGGTACCGCTCGGGCGTGCTCGCCACCTCGCGGGCGTCCCGGATGTGCCAGCCGTGGCGCTCGAGGACGCACCGGTCCTCGACATCACCATCCGCGAGCAGCAGAGCGAGCTCGAGCGGCTGCGTCGTCATGCCGGGAAGGGCGGCGCACTCGAGGAACGCGACCCGCTTGTTGTTGTCGTACAGGACCTCTTTCCCTTCCTCGATCACCTTGATCCACTTGCCCGACCACCAACCGGCGACCGTGGTGAACACCTCGCTGCGGGAGTCGTGGACGTACGGCCAGAGCTCGAGGCAGATCGGTGGATGGATCGGGACCCAGCGGACGCCGCAATCGGGGAAGCGCGCGCTCCGAGTGCCGACGGTCTCGCCAATCGTGAAGTAGACATCGTGGGACGGAACGCGCAGCGCGCCCGTGCTCATCCATGTCTGCGTGAGGCCGGGATCGATGTCGACGAGGGCCGTGCGGCGTGCGCAGGCGAGTACGCGCGGGTCGATGGCGTGGTGGAAGTTCAGCACGAGATCGGCTCGCCGCAGGACCGCCTCGGCGGCCGCCGCGGTGACGCCGAAGAACCGGAGAGGGGCCCCGTCGTCGAGCGTGTACAGGAGGATGTGTTCCTTGAAGCCGAACCGCTCCATCCGCTCGAAGAACGTCGCCATGGCACGCCCGTCGCCGTCGCGGTTCTTGGGGCGGAACTGCTCGAGCCAGTAGACCTCGCACCCCAGACGGCGCAGCCCCTGGGCGTACTGCATGTAGACCCAGAAGTGCCCGCCGCCTTCCGGAAAATTTGCGACGTCGAAGGGCGAGACGACGACGGTAGCCATCAGTCGGGGAGCGCGGGCTCCAGCGCGTCGAACCAACGCTCCACTTCGGCGAGCTGCTCCCACCCCCAGGCCGCCTGCTCCTGGAGCAGGGCGGCGGCGGGCCAGATCACGCGGTTGGCGTAGCGCGCGTACTCCGCCGTCTGGAACAGGACGTTCAAGTCGCGGGCCGCAGGCAGGCGCCATCCCGCGCTCGCGACGGAGCGCCGGTAGGCCTCGAGGATCCAGCTGCGCTCGGGACGCGGAAACCGGTACAGGAAGGTCGACAGGTCGTAGGTCGCCGGGCCGACGGCTGCGTGGTCCCAGTCGATGAGCCGCGCGGTGACGCCGCCGCCCGTCGTCGTGACGAACGTGTTCGTGGTCCAGAGGTCCCCGTGCAGCAGCGTGTCGGGTCCGCCGAGTGCCTCGAGCAGCTGGGTGCGCCGGGGCCGCTCGTCGCGCAGGCAGTAGAGCTGGCTCAGGAGGCGGTCACGCAGCGCGGCCTGTTCGGGCGCCGCCTCGACGCGCGGCGGCACCAGACCCTCGAGGACCGAGATGGCGTCGCCGACGTTGGCGGTAAAGAAGGAGGCACCGAGGTCGCCGCAATAGTGGCGGCACTCGGGGACCAGGGCGTGTCCGGCGGCGCGGGTGTGCAGCTGGGCGATCAGGTGAACGACCGCCGCGACGCGCGTGCGGTCGGGGTGCGCGGCGTCCACTGCGCCGTCGCCCAGGTCCTCATACACGTGCCATACCCAGCGCCCCTGCGGATCGGCCGCCGTGGCGAGCAGCTGCGGGCAGCGGTCACCCAAGCCGATCGCCGGCAACCAGCGCCGCGCCACGCGCTCGTTGCGCCGCCCCAGCCAGGGATCGAAACGCTTGAGCACGAACGAGTGCCTATCCCCGTTGGCGCCGGCGTGCAGGCGGTACACATGGGTCTTCAGCCGCACGACGGCGACGTGGCCGCTCGCCCCCGCATCGAGCAATGCATGCTCCAGCGCATGGCACGCCTCGCCCGCACCCGCGTCGGCGGTATCGATGACCGTGCCGAGCAGCGCGGCTCGCAGGGCGCTCAAGGGATCCCTCCCGTCTCACCGATGGCCTCGACCAGTCGGCCGTGCAACACGCGTAGCCAGGCCATGGGTCGCCTCAGGTACAACGGCGAGTCATATGCAAGCTCGGGGCTGACCCAGTCGATGGCGGCGAGCTGCAGAAAGATCCGCCCGACCGCCGCCAGCTGTCGCACGTCCTCCAGCCGGACGTCCGGCCAGGCGGACCGCACCACCGACCAGTAGGTCGGCAGATCGATTCGCGTCAGGTCGGCGGCGGGTACACCCCACCCCGCCGTCTCCCAGTCGATGACGAAGAGCGCCGGCCCGTCGGGGCCGTCGCGGATGTACGTGTTTTTCCGTTGCAGGTCGCCGTGCGTGAGCGTGGCCGGCAGGCGCGTACAGGCGCGCTCCAGGCGGGCCCATCCTTGCTCGAGGCGGTCCAGGTCGGCCACGACCTCGCGGATCGTGGCCGCCTCGTCCGACTTGAGGGCGGGATTGCCGACGTGCGCGGCGAGCGTGCGGCGGCCGGCCCGAAGGTGCGTGAGGTAGCGAGGAGGCCCGGCGTCGGGCAGGCGGCGCGCCGCGCCGACGCGCGCCGCCCCCGCGTGCATGAGCCCAACCCAGCGGCCCGCCAGCGCCAGCTCACCCGGCTCGGTCGCCGAGTAGCGATCATCGCCGATGTCCTCGACGAACAGCCATGCGTGTTCCGGGCTCGCCTCGCGGCCGCCGTAGTAGCGTGGCGCCGTGACCGGCAGGTGCGGCAGGATCGCCTCGTATACCGTCTGTTCGATGCCCGCTTTGCGCTTGGACGCCCGCTGGGCGATGACCGGCGTGCCGTCCGGTCCCGCCCCGACGAGCCGGTACACCGTCGATTTCTTCCCACGGCGCAGCACCTCGATGGACTCCGGCTCGGTCGCGTCAGGTGCCACGTCGCGCCACGCCACGACGGCGGGGTGCCAGGCGAGCTTGCCCCAGAGGACGGCGGCCGGCGGCTTCCGGCTCATGAAGTCTGACCCGCCAGCGATGCCGTCGTCTCGACGAGCCGGCCGCGCTCCAGCACCAGCCGCACGTCGCAGATCGCGAGCGCGCTCGCTCCGTGGGTGACCAAGAAGGCGGTCCGTCCTTGCATCAAGCGGTCCATCGCGTCCAGAATCGCGGCCTCCGTTTTCGCGTCGACCGAGCTGGTGGGCTCGTCGAGGATCAGGAGCGGCGCGTCCTTCAGGAACGCACGGGCCAGGGCGATGCGCTGGCGCTCTCCGCCGGAGAGCTGCATCCCCCGCTCACCCACCAGCGTCGCGTAGCCCCGGTGCAAGCGGCTGATGAAGTCGTGCGCGCCCGCCGCGCTCGCCGCCTGGACGATGTCCCGCTCGCTCGTCCGCGGACGTCCGTACGCGATGTTCTCCGCGATGCTGGTCGAGAACAACACCGGCTCCTGGAGCACGATGGCGAACTGATCGCGCAAATCGGCCAGCCGATAGTCGCGGAGGTCCACGCTATCGAGCAGGATCGCGCCGTCCGTGGGATCGTAAAACCGCGTCAGCAGGCTGACGAGCGTCGTCTTCCCCGCGCCGGTCGCGCCTGCGAGCGCGACGCGGGCGCCCGATGGCACCTCGAATGAGACGTCGCTCAGTACGGGACGCGTCGCGTCGTAGGCGAACGACACGCTGTGGAAGGCCACGGCGCCACGCGCCCGCGCGATGGGGCGCGGGTGCGGCCGCTCGGGGACGTCGGATCGCTCATCCAGCAGGGCGAACGCCCGCTCGACGCTGGCAAGGTAGGACTGGAAGCTCCCCGCCTTCTGGCTGATGGTCTTCAACGGCTGATAGAGCTGCCCGAGGTATCCCATCACCATCAACAGCTGCCCCAGGCTCAAGATTCCGGCGCGCACGTGCCCCACGCCGATGAACAGGACGGCGGCAGTGCCCAGTCCTGTGGTGAGGCCCAGCAGCACGCCGTAGCGGCCCTGGAGCAGCGCGAGCCGGAGGCGGGCGGTCATGCCCTCCCGCGAGCGGCCGACGAACCGCTCCGTCTCGCGCGCCTCCTGGCCGAACGCCTTGACGACCCGAAGGGCGCCGAGCGTTTCCTGTACGACGGCGAGCGCCGAGCTCTCGAGTTTCTTCACGTCGCGGGACTGTTTGCGCAGCCGGGGGCGGTACGTGCGCGACAGGAAGGCCAGCGGCGGGGAGATGGCGAGGGCCACGAGCGCCAGCTGGCCGTCGAGCCGGGCGGTCACGATGATCATGGTGCAGAGCGTGATCGCCGCGGACAGGGCGGGCACGGCGCCGTCCACCAGCAGGGATTGGATCGCCTGCGCGTCCTGCTGGATGCGGTAGATGGCATCAGCGGTACCGCGCGAGTCGTGATAACCGAGCGAGAGGCGCTGCACGCGGTTGACGAGCTGCGATCGGAGGTCGAGGACGAGCCGCTCTCCGACGTAGGTGCGGAGCAGGCTGTTGGCGAGCCCCTGGAGCTGGCCCAGCGCGGTGACGAGGAGCAGCAGCGCGATCGCGGCGACCAGGACGGTCTCCGGCGCGAGCGTGCGTTGCAGGAGCGGCACGGGCCGTGAGCCGACCACCGAATCGACCACGACTTTGAGCGGCACGGGATTGAGCAGCGCGATCGCGGTGGCGAGCAGCCCCATCGCGAACAGGGCGAGGAAATGGAGCCGGTACTCGAGCCCGTAGCGCAGCAGCCGCCGGAACAACGCGAGGTCGCTCATGGGGCCTCCGTCTCCCGGAGCTGCTTCACTGCCGACCGCATCGTCGCCATCGCCGCCATGGTCTGCTCGAGGATATGCAGTGGGGGCAGCGCGGCCCCGAGTCCGAGGAACGCGACGGCGGCCCACGCGTCCGCATGGGCTGCGGCGATCGTCAGGGCGGTGAACACGGCCGCCAGCACCGGCCCCCGGTGTGGCACGGCGGGCCACCAGCGCAGGCGGATGAGCTGCTTGCCCCCGGGGTGGTCTTCCACGCCGATGACGAGCCGAGCGGCACCGAGCACGCCGCCCCGGACTTCCAGATCCCAGCGGTCGTGCTCGTCGCCCCGCAGCACGCAGGCATGCTGACTGCGTAACGTCGCCTCGAGGCCGCGGAGCCGGCACTCCTGCGCCTGCCAGTGCTCACTCCACACGGCGGCCGTGACGGGCCAAATCGGGGCGCGGCCCAGCCGGGCGCGGCGGCGCCACGGCGTGAGCCCTTCCGTGAGCCGTCCGCGCAGGCGCGCGATGGGTTGGAGCAGATGCAGCGCGGCGGTCAGGAGCCGCTGCCCGAACCGCACGCCGCGATGGCGCGTTGCAGGGAGCGATGCACGGGCGGCGCTCGCACACGCTTGCGCGATGGGGAGGACGACCGCGACCACGAAGAAGGGCAACGCCAGCTTGAGGGGCCGGTATACCGTGCCGAACGCGGTCAACCCCGCGAGCGTCACGGTCATGAGATGCCACTCGGGCATCTGGGGCAGCATGCCCACCAGGGTGGAAGCCGGCTCGTACAGCGATTGGAACGGGGCGCCGCCCCAGACGCCGTGATAGATGCGCGAGCGGCGCCACCGGAGCAAGCGCGTGAGCCCCGCGCCGTAGATGCGGCCCGCCCAGCGCACGTGCCCCGGGCCGTTGTACTTCTCCGGCCACTTGCGCTCGAGCAGTGCTTCCGCGCGGCCGTACCCGATCTGCTGCTTCCAATACGTGCGCACCGAGTTCCTGCGGTGATGCCACACCACGGCGGCGGGACTGAAGCCGAGGGTCCCACCCCGCTCCTGCAGGCGCCAGCACACGTCGACGTCGTCGCCGGCGGTACGGAACTGCGGGTCGAATCCGCCGATCGCGTCCAACGCCACCTTCCGGAACGCCATGTTGCAGCCGGGGATGTGCTCGGCCTCGCGATCACTCAACAGCACGTGCATCGGACCTCCCGGCGCGCGTGCGACGCATTGCGCGATCGGTCCATCGTCCGGCGGCGCGATGTTCGGACCACCCACACCGGCGTGCGAGCTGCTCATGAACGTCGCCGCGAGGTAGGTCAGCCAGTGGGGGTCGGGATAGGCGTCGTCGTCGATGTACGCCACGATGTCGCTCGTGGCGACGGCGAGTCCCGTGTTCCGGGCGCTCGCCAACCCTTGGTTCGGCGTCCGAATCAGCGCGCAGTCGTAGCCGCTCGCGATGGCGGCTGTCGCGTCGGTCGATCCGTCGTCCACCACGATGACCTCGTAGTCCGGGTAGTCGAGGTGGGCGAGCCCGTCGAGACAGTCTCGCAGCGTGCGAGCGCCGTTGTACGTGCACACGACCACCGAGATGCGCGGCCAGGGCACGTTCCTCGAGAACGGCACGTCGGCGAACGCTTCGCGCACGGCGGTCAGGGCGGGCTTGGGCGAGCGGTCGCGGCGCGTGAGGCCGAAGTCCCAGTCTTCCACCTCCGCCCCGGCGCGATACCACGCGTCCGTCCAGGCGTATACGAACGCGCCGGGAACGCCGTCCGCACCTGCCAATCGAGGGTGCGGGCCTGGACCTGCTCGCCATTGCGTCGACTATCGAGCCCGATCTCACTCATCACGAGCGGCCGATCGCCGGCCAGCGTCTGGAGCCGGGCCAGGTACGCCTGGAGGGTGTGCTCGGATTCGAGGTAGACGTTGTAGCAGAGGAAATCGAGGAAATCGAGCCGCAGGTACTCCGTGGACGGATAGTTCACGTAGGTGACGAGGCTGTCGGGCGCCTCCTCTTTGGCGGCGCGATACAATCGCTCGAGGTAGCGCTCGACGCGACGCGGGCCAAACCAGCGCGCCACGGACGCGGGGATCTCGTTGCCCACGGCATAGCACAACACCGCCGGATGACTCGCGCAGGCGCGCACGCCGGCACGCACCACGGCCTCGATGTCGGGCGCCTTCTTCGGGTCCGCGAGGAACCCGATGTAACGCTCCACGGGCAGGCCGACCATGACGCGGAGGCCGTGTCGCTGCGCCGCATCGAGCAGCCAGACCGGTGGCACGCTGTAAGTGCGCAGCGTGTTGATCCCCTGCTGCGCCATAGCAGCGAAATCCCGTTCGACGACGTCCGGCTCCGGCACCTCGCTGCCGTCAGCACGCGGCCGGAACGTCCCGTAGGTGACGCCACGGACGTAGAACTTCTCGTCGCCGAGGAAGAAGAACTTGCCGCGGACCCTGGGCCGAAGCACCGCGGGCGCGGCGCGCGTCTCCCCGGACGTGGCGGGATCGTCCCGCGGCTGGGTTGGAGGGACGAGTGGCGCCGAGCGATCGAGGGATGCGCTCGTTGTGTGGGGGAGGCGGCGCAGTCGTGACATTGAGATCGACAGTCTCGCAATCGACATGCCCATGCGCAGCCGCCGTACGCGCGCGTCCTGCGGCCTTGCGACGTCGAACGCGCAGGCGCTGCGACCGGGCAGCAGTGTGGCGGGGTCGAAGAGGATGTAAGCAGAGTGATTCAGGTGTTGCCTGAGGGCCGCAGCGCGCCTGCAGCGGCCCGAAAACGCTCGCTTAAGCGCTGTTACCGGAGGGGCTTGCGAAACGTCTTTACGGATTTGTCCCGACCGCAAGGGAGCGATGCACTGGGGGCGGCGCGGCGCCCGGTCGCACGCTGGTCCAGATCTCCCAGTTGAGCATCGCTGCGTCGGCCACGTCGGGCCGCGCGAGATCGCGCCCCGGAATACGAGAGCGGAAGGCTTCCTTGTTCCGCTCGTCGAGGGGCCAGGCGCTGGGAACGTGAACGAACGACGTTGAGTCGAGACGTGGAGAGAAGGCGTTGAAGAGCGGCGTGGCCGCCGCGTCATACTGGCTCAGCGGCGGGAGGTCGAGGATCAGCCCGATCGAGCGCACCACCGAGCTGGTCGTGTAGAACGTGCTGTCCACGGCACCACGGCGCGCGTACGGTGACGCGACGACCAACACCGAGCGGTGCGCATCGACGTGGTCGGGACCGTTTTGCGCATCATCCTCGACCGCGAACAGCGCGAGCGACGGCCACGCGGGAGAGCGGCTCAGGCGCTCGATCACCAGGCCGAGCGCGAGATCGTTGTCGGCCACCATGGCCCGCGGGGTGAGATGCCCTGGCGCGCGTCCTTCGGTATGGTCCCGCGGCAGCCACAGCAGCACGAGGTCGGGGAACTTGCCCTGACCGTCCCAGCTGTCCACCGAGTCGGCGAACAAGCGGGCCCGCGTCGTGTCGGCGATGCTGAGCACGAACCCCGGATAGTTCGCCGCGGTGACACCCTTGAGTCCCGCGATGTTGCTGCGGGCGATGGTGCCGGCGGTGGAGTCGCGCTCGTCGGATTCCGTCATCTCGCCGAAGTTCACGACCCAACGCCCGCGCTTGCGCGCCGCGTCCCACAGGTAGGCGTCGCGACGATTGGCGACGTCCTCCCCGCTGGTCAGGTCCCAGGTGCGCCGCTGAGATCGGTCCACTCGTGTCCGTCGGCACTCACGTCCCCGTTCACGTAGAAGTTGTCGAACAGCACCCAGCGGCGGACCAGGGCGTGCACGTTGGGCGTGACCGAGTCGTTGAAGATCGCGAGGTGCGCGTCGCCATCCCCCTGCGCCACGTCGCCCAGCACCTGGTCGTAGGTGCGGTTTTCGCGAATGACGTAGACCACGTGCTTCAGCTGAGGTGGGAGGGGCGCCGCGCGGGCCGCCGAACGCAGGGCGGGGTTGGAGTACGGACTCAGGTCCCGGACCTGGCGCGTGTAGCGCGCCAGCGACGCCGAGTCCGGCACGGGCACGATCGATACCGAGCCCGTGATCACGCGCGCGATGTACTTCCCGTCCGGGTTCGCCCCGGAGCCATTGCCCTTGCCGTTGGCGATGTACAACGTGCGGCCGTCCACCGAGGTCGCGACGGCGCTGGGATACCAGCCGGTCGGGATGAGCCCCGCTACGCGCAGCGCGTGGGGGGTCACCCGCACGACCGCGACGGCGTTGTTACCGGCCATCGCGACGTACAGCGTCCGGCCGTCCGGGGAGAGGGCGAGCGCGTTAGGATCACTCCCGGTGAGGGAGCGCGACGCGAGCCCGACCGTGAGCTGCTCGACCACGCGCCCCGCGGCGAGATCGACGCGCGCCACGCCGTTCGCGCCCGCGAGCGCGACGAAGAGATCGCGACCCCGCAGCGCCAACGCGGACGGATGGGGGCCGACGAAGATGGCGGTCGGGCGGTCGGGCGGTCGGGCGGTCAGGTCGATGACGGACACCGTGGAGTCGCCCCAGTTGCTGACGTAGAGATGGGTGGAGTCGGCAGCCGCCGCGTAGGGGCGGTGTCCCACGGGGAACGCGCCGCGGCGCGCGAGGATCCCCGTCGCAACGCAGTACACGCTATCGCTCAGGTTGCCCACGACCGCCACCAGGCCGCGGCCGGGGAGCCCGGCGACCCCGGCACTGAACACGTGCGCGTTGGAGTCGGCCAACGCCAGCGTGTCGACGCGCCACTCCGCGCCGCTCCGCACCACGCGGTACAGCCGGTTCCCGCCGCTTGCCCACAGCGTGTCGGCGCTTGCGCCGCTCCCCCCACTGCCCGTGCGCGCGAGCCCGAGCCAGGCGGCGGGGAGCTGCCGTTTCCACACCACCGTGGCTGATGTGGGATCTATCCCTATCAGCCCATTATCCCCGAAGCCGTTGTCGGTCACGACCAGCGACCCGTCGGACAGAGTCACGAGGGCGAGCGGGAGCGAGCCCACGGCCACCTGACGACCCGCGGGCCGAATGCGCCAGCCCGAGGGCAGCAGCGTGGCACCACCCGCGAGGGGGCCCGGAACGAGCCGCTTCCCGATTACGGCGAGCGCGAGAGCGAGCGGGAGCACGAGCAGTGTTTTGCGTGACATGGGCGGCCGGGTTGGTTATGGTAGTTGACCTTCGCCGGGCGGAGCGCCGCGACATGGAATCTCTAAGGTACGCCCGACCCAGGCTCTCCGCTTGAGCGGTTTCATCTTTCACCTCATCCCCCACACGCATTGGGATCGAGAGTGGTATCTCCCTGCTCCCGCGTTCCAGGCCCGCCTCGTCCCAGTCGTGGACGATCTCATCGAGCGCCTCCAACGAGACCCTGCGTACCGCAGCTTTCTTCTCGATGGCCAGACGGTGTTGGTCGAGGACTACCTGCGCGCGCGCCCCGAGCGCGAAGCGGACCTCCGCGCGCTCGTGAAGACGGGGAGGCTCCAGATCGGCCCCTGGTACGTGCTCGCCGACGAGCTGATTCCGTCGGGCGAGGCCTTGGTGCGCAACCTGCTCGCCGGCGCGCTCGACGCGGAGCGATTCGGGGGTCCGACCAGCGTGCTCTACTCCCCCGATGCCTTCGGTCATCCGGCAGTGTGGCCTACGCTGGCCCGAGAGTTCGACATCAAGTCCGGCGTCATCTGGCGCGGGCTCGGCGGCGAGCCGGGGCAGGAGCGAGACCTGTATCGCTGGTACGGGCCGGACGGCCGGGACGTCTTGCTCTGGCACCTGCCTCCCGCGGGCTACGAGATCGGGGCGGCGTTGCCGGCCGACGCCGACCGGCTGCCCGCGGCATGGGCCGCGATTCGTGAGACGCTGGTCGGACGCGCCGCGAGCAAGCACATCCCAGTGTTCATCGGAGCGGACCACCATGCGGCGCACCCCGACGTGAGCCGGTTGCGCGACCTGCTGGCCGACCTCGAGCCGGCCAGCGCGTTCCGGGTGTCACGGCTCGAGGAGTTCTTTCAGGGCGCGGAGGCCGGCCAGGCTTCCGCACTGCGCGGCGAGCTGCGGTGGTCGTACCGGTACGCGTGGACGCTCCAGGGAGTCCACGGCACGCGGGCCCCGCTGAAGCGGCGCAACTCCGAGGTCGAGCTGTGGCTGGAGCGGTTCGCCGATCCGCTGGCTGCGCTCGCGCGTCATGCCGGAGGGGGAGGCAGGGATCGCCGACCGCTGGTCGACCTCGCGTGGCGAACGCTGGTGCGCTGCCAATTTCATGATACGATCGCGGGTTGCGTCAGCGATCCCGTCGCGCGCTCGCTCGACGTACGACTCGCGAGCGCGGAAGCCCTGGCGCGCGAGATCGTGCGCGGCAGCGTGCACGACCTCGTCGGCCACGATCCGGATCGAGCGCGCGCGGCCCCCGAGTCCCAGAAGCCTGCGCTCGCGGTCTGGAACCCCGCCGCACGCCCGCGCGGGGGGGTCATGGTGGCCGACGTCACGTTGTTCCGGCGCGATGTGCCCGTCGGCCCCGCCCCCTCTCCGGA
>WNGI01004062.1_pt1 | contig 14733 bp, 10 predicted proteins | sample 5400621 | NCBI WGS metagenome assembly WNGI01 (sample SAMN13153374, study PRJNA577476) | soil metagenome | isolation source: 20 cm soil or saprolite under Garry oak tree replicate 1 | place: USA:California | collected 2016-06-15 | reverse complement strand
GCCTTGGCCAGGTGAACCTCGTCGCCCAGGCGACAGCCTTCCTGGACAACATCGCCGGCTACGCGAACGAGCTTGTCGGTCCTCTCCAGCAGCTGGCGGTTGCCAGCCTCGGCATCCTCGGCAACCTGCTCGTGGTCCTGATCCTGTCGCTATATATGGTCGCCGACCACGACCGGATCTTGTCGTTCCTGTTCCGGCTCGTGCCGCCCGCCTACGCCAAGGAGGCGCGGCTGCTCGAATCGAGCATCGGGAGCTCGTTCGGCGGGTTCCTTCGCGGTCAGGCCGTCATGGGCATCGCCTACGGCCTCTTCGCGGCTGCTGTAAGCGGCGTGCTTGGCCTCGATTACTTGCCGGCGACTTCGGCTCTCGCCGGGGTCCTCATGGCCATCCCGTTCTTCGGGCCGTTCCTGGCGTGGGCGCCGCCGGTGCTCGCGGCGATCGTGCTGCGACCCGAGACGACCCTGCCTACGCTCATCGCGATGATCGGCGGCTGGTTCGTCGTGATGAACATCGTCCAGCCAAGGCTCATGCAGCACGCAGTGGGCATCCATCCGATCGTGGTCATGGGGTCGGTCCTCTTGGGCTCAAAGATCGGCGGCATCGCCGGCGCGATCTTCGGCATCCCGATCGCCGCTGTCATCTCGGCATTCTTCTTCCACTACCTCGCGCAGGCCCGCTCGGCCGCGCCCGTCAAACAACGAGCAGCGAGGCGCCTCGAGACGCGCGAGGGTCGGTCCGTTCGCGTGCCCCGTGAGCCTTCACCCGGCCTCGACCCGGATGTGGTCGACGAGCCCGAGGATCCACTCTCGCGAAGCCCCTCCGGGGTCCAACCGTGACTCCGGAAGGGCGGAACCTCCGATCCAACGCGTGACCGACGGCGGCCGTGATCGCGCGGGTGCGCGCGAGCGGGAAAAGCCGGACATGACCCGGGAGCGAGCCCGGGTCGAACGCCGCGACGTCGACAAGGAGCGCGGCGAACCGCTCGCCGGAGGCGGCCGCCGTGGCGGCCCGCGGGCCCTCCGCAGGGCGGCACGACCTCTGCGCGACTGGACCTCCCGTCCGCGCATCCTCGTGACCAACGACGACGGTATCGAGTCGCGCGGATTGCTGGCGCTCAAGCAGGCACTCGATCCGATCGGCGAGACCTTCGTCGTCGCGCCCGATACAAATCAGAGCGCGGTCGGGCACCAGAAGACGCTGATGCGACCCCTCCGTGTGCGTGAGCGCGAACTTGCCGACGGCTCGACCGCCTGGTCGGTGGACGGCTCGCCGACAGATGCGGTCAGCCTGGCGTTCCTCGGTTACTTCGGCCACGGCTTCGACCTCGTCGCATCGGGCATCAACTACGGTGCCAACCTGGGCGACGACATCACCTACTCGGGCACCGTCAGTGCGGCCATGGAGGCTGTGATCAACGGCTGCCCGGCCTTCGCCATCTCGCAGGAGTACTACGAGCACCCCGATTTCACGCTGGCGGCGCTGGCCGCGGCGACGACCGCCCGGAACATCCTGGAACACGGCCTGTCCCCCGGCCAACTGATCAACGTCAACGTGCCCGCCGTGGGTCCCGATGACTGCGCCGGGATCGAGGTGACCAGGCTGGGCAAGCGTGTCTATCAGGACGAGCTGATCCAGCGGCTCGATCCGCGCGGGATCCCCTACTACTGGATCGGCGGCCCACCGCCGTCGGGCCTGGCGGTCGAAGGAACCGACTTCCACGCCGTGGTCAACCGACGAATCGCCGTCACGCCGATCCAGCTCGACCTCACCGCCCGAAAGCTCCTCCGACGGCTCCGCAGCTGGGACTGGCAATCCGCCAAGCTCACTGGAGCCCGCGTGAAGCAGCCGGTCGAAGCGGCCAGGCCCGAGAAGACTGCCCCCCCGCCTGCGGGCCGACGGAGGTCACGGGTATCGGCACGGGTCGCTCGCGAACGCTCGGACGAGCTCGAGCAGGAGCTGGCCGCCGAGCACGCCACGGAGCGGCGCTAGGCATCGCTCACCTCAGCGGATCCTCAGCTTCTGGCTGTCCACCGTTCTCGATCAGGAGTCCCTCGTCCGGTTCGAGCTCGAACGACCCAGCGGAGCTGGGGCCGCCACGGCCGGGATCGGTCGACAGCACAAAGCCGCCCCGGAATCCGAGCGCGCCCTCGAGGCGGTCCCGGCGAACGCGGACCGGGCGGTCGCCGAAGTTGAGCAGCGCGGCAACGGCACCCGTTTCCGCCTCGCGGACATAGCCGAAGCAGTCGCTCGGGAGACCCGCGATCGGACGATAGCCGCCGCCGAACAGCGCTGGACTGGCCCGCCGGTAGGCGATCAGCCGCCGGTACAGCCCGAGCATCGAGTCGGGATCGCTCCGCTGAGCTTCGACGTTGACGGTCCGGGCCTCCCGCGAGATCGGCAGCCACGGGTCGCCGGTCGTAAATCCCGCACCGCGAGAAGCATCCCACTGCATGGGCGTCCGCTCCGGGTCGCGGCCCGCCACGTCGACGACGCGCTCTGGCGGGATCGGGCCATCCGTCATTCCGATCTCCTCGCCGTAGTAGAGGAAGGGCGTTCCGCGCAGCGTCAGCAACATCAGGGCGGCCAGCCGCGCCCTCCGTCGCGCCCGCTCCGGGTCGTCTGCGAGCGCGTAGCGGCTGATCGCTCGCGGGTTGTCGTGGTTCGACAGGGTGTAGTCGGGCCAGGCGCCCTGCGGCAGCAGCCTCTCGAACGTTGCTACCACATTCCGGAAGGCCTCGGCCGCCCACGGCGCGCGCAGGAATGCGAAGTTGAACGCGAGGTGGAGCTCGTCCTCGCCCGCGCCGTAGAAGCTCACGAACTTGACCGGATCGAACAGGAAGACCTCGCCCACCGCCATACGCTCGTCGTATTCGTCGAGGAGCTGCCGCCAGCTGCGCAGAAGGGCATGAAGCTCCGGCTCGTCGGCCGGCGGCATCCGATCCAGAACGCCCGGGATGTTCTCGATCGGCCGATGACCCCGCAGGCTCCGAGGCTTGACCGTTCGGTGGGCCACGTCGATGCGGAAGCCATCGACGCCTCGGTCCAGCCAGAAGCGCAGGATCTCCTCGAATGCCATCCGGACGCCCGGGTTCCACCAGTTCAGGTCCGGCTGCTCCCGGGTGAACGAGTGAAGGTAGTACTGGCCCGTGCGCTGATCGAGCGTCCAGGCGCGGCCGACGCGGGGGAAGGCGCTTCGCCAGCCGTTGGGCGGCGAGCCGTCCGCGCGGGGATCGGCCCACACGTACCAATCGCGTTTTGGGTTGTCACGCGAGGCGCGCGCCTCGAGGAACCATGGGTGCTGATCGGACGTGTGGTTGGGCACGAGATCGACGATGACCCGTATCCCTCGCTCGTGGGCGGACCCCAGCAGCTCATCGAAGTCCGTGAGCGTCCCGAACCGGGGATCGACGTCGCAGTAATCGGCGACGTCGTAGCCGAAGTCCGCCATTGGCGAGGGATAGAACGGCGACAGCCAGATCCCGTCGATTCCAAGGGAGTCGGCCTTGCCGTTCAGGTGATCCAGCCGAGCCGTGATGCCCGGCAGGTCGCCAATGCCGTCTCCGTTGCTGTCCTGGAAGCTCCGCGGGTAGATCTGATAGAGGACCCCGTGGCGCCACCAGTCGGCGCCGAGGCCACTTCGCGGTCGACTCATTCCCGGAGAGGTAACGGGGGCAGCCCGAACCCTGGCACTCGAGGCTACGGCCTCCAGGGACGGCGCTTCTTCCAGTCCGTGAGGATCTCGCGCGCTGCGTTCTGGCCTGGCTGGCCGGTGATGCCGCCGCCCGGATGGGCCCCCGAGCCACACAGGTACAGGCCCTCCAGTGGCATGCGGTAGCGAGCATGGCCGAGAAGCGGGCGCCACAGGAAGAACTGGTCCAGGCCGGGCTCCCCATGGAGCGGGTGTCCGCCCGTGAGCCCGAAGCCGCTCTCCAGGTCGAGTGGCGTGAGCACTTGCCGTGCCACGATCAGGTCTGCGATCGCCGGCGCGAACCGCTCGAGGGCCCGCACTACCAGGTCGCCGAGCTCCTCGCGGCAATCGTCCCAGCCATGGTCGCGCAGGGCGTAGGGCATCCACTGGACGATCGCGCTCAGGACGTGGCCACCCGCCGGCGCCCCCGAGGTGAGGAGTGGGTCCGCCAGTGATGGGATCGTGGCTTCGATGTAGGGCTGCGCCGACATTCGACCGTACTTGGAGTCGTCGAAGGCGCGCTCCAGGTCGTCCATGCCGGTCGCGATGACGATCCGCCCGCGCAACAACTGACGGGCGTCCTCCCCCGCCGCCGTGAACCGCGGCAGCGCGGCGAGCGCAAGGTTGACCTTCGCGACCGCGCCAGCGGTTCGGTAGTTGGCCACGCGCCAGCCGAGGGTGGGGCCGAGCTCCACGGGGTCGACCAGCTGTGCGAGCGTTCTCTTCGGGTCCAGCCCCGAAACGACGATCCGCGCCCCGATCTCCTCGCCGGAGCCCAGCGCGACTCCGTTCGCCCGCCCGTCGCGGGCGGTAATTGCGACGACGTCCGCGTTCGTCCGAATCTCGCCGCCGAATGCCCGGACGGCCGCGGCGAGCGCATCGGACATTGCTCCGGGCCCGCCCTTCGCAAAGACGGCCTGACCGGCGGCGCCCCCCTCGGGCCCAACCGAGTCGGCCAGCAGAACCCCCGTGGTCCCGGCCGACCAGGGGCCCATGGCGGTGTACTGGATGCCCCGGGCCGCGACAACAGCACGCAGGGCATCGTCCTCGAAGGCCTCGCCGGCAAAGTCGGCGACGGCCATCGGCAGGACGCGCAGGAGCGTCCGGGCATCGTGCTTGCCAAGGCCACGGAACGACCGGCCGAGGCGCAGCCCGGTGAGGGCGTCGCCCAGCGACGGGGAGCGAATGTCGGGCGGGGTCGTGGCCGCCAGGTCACCGACGAAACGAGCCAGCGAGCGGACGAGTCGGTCGAAATTCGCGTACGCATCGGCGTCATGGGGACTCCGGCCACGGAGCCCGTCCGCGGTCCGGGCGACGTCGGCCCACAGGGTGATCGCCGTTCCGTCCGGCTGCGGTGCGAAGACGCGCACGTCGGGAGCCAGGAATGCCAGCCCGCGCTCGCGAAGTCCCAGGTCGCGCACGACGGACGCCCGGAGCCGCCCGACCGTGTGTGCCAGCGTCGGGACGCGGAAGCCACGAGCCAGCTCGGACGTGGCAGCCGCGCCCCCCACGCTCGCTCGTCGCTCGAGCACGAGGGTGCCGAGCCCCGCGCGAGCCAGGTAGGCTGCCGTCACCAACCCGTTGTGGCCGCCGCCGATCACGACGGCGTCGTGGGCGCCCGAGGCCATCAGGCGGCGCTGCGCTTTCGGCCGTGCAGGACCTCGAGCGCGGCCAGTCGCCCGTTCGCGCCCATGATCCCGCCACCGGGGTGGGTCGCCGAGCCGCACAACCACAGGTCGCGGATGGGGGTCCTGAAGCGCGCATAACCCGGTACCGGCCGGTTGAAGAAGAGCTGCTCGAGGGACAGCTCACCCTGGAAGATGTTGCCCTCGGTCAGGCCGAGCATTCGTTCCAGGTCGAGTGGCGTCAGGACCTGCCTGCCCACGATCACGTCGCGGATGTTCGGGGCGTGCTCTGCGATCGTGTCGATCACCGTATCCCCGAACGCCTCACGCTGCTCGTCCCAGCCACCCAGTGACGGGTCGAGATGGTACGGGGCGTACTGGACGAAGCAGCTGATGACGTGCTTGCCCGGCGAGGCCATGGACGGGTCGACCAGGGTCGGAATGATCATGTCGATGTACGGCCGGCGGCTGAATCGGCCGTATTTCGCGTCGTCGTAGGCCTGCTCCATCGCATCCACCGAGGGGCTGAAGCTGATCGCCCCACGAAGGTGCTCCCCTTCGCCCGGAAGGCTCCTGAAGTCCGGCAGTCGGTCCACTGCCAGGTTCACCTTGCCCGACGAACCCCTGAACTTGAAGCGCCGTACCTCGTCCTCGAATGACGGCTCGAGCGTGCCCGGCTCGACCAGGCCGAGGAACGTCAGTCGCGCGTCGACCGACGAGAGCACGACGTCGGCCTCGATCTCCTCGCCCGACTCGAGCGCCACGCCCGTCGCCCGGCCGTTGCGGACGAGAATGCGGGCGACCGGCGCCTCCGTGCGGATTTCGGCTCCGAACGACCGCGCCGAGGATGCGATCGCGCTCGAGACACCGCCCGTGCCGCCCTTGGGGATGCCCCACGCCCGGAATGCGCCGTCGATCTCGCCCATGTAGTGATGGAGCAGGACGTACGCCGTGCCCGGCGAGCGCACACCCTGGAACGTCCCGATGATCCCGGACACCGCCATGGTCGCCTTGAGCGGATCCGTCTCGAACCACTGGCCCAGGAAGTCGGCCGCGCTCATCGTCATAAGCTGCACGAACACGGCCTGCTGCGTTTCGGGCAGCTTCTGGAACGAGCGCAGCAGGCCGCCGAGGGGCAGGAACTCGCGCGGGTCGCGGCCGGTTGGATCGGGCGGGACGATGCCCAGGATCGGCTTGATGAAGCGGGCCATCTCGACCATCAGGCGCCCGTATTCGTCGTACGCCTCGGCGTCCAGCTTCGACCAGCGCCGGAGCTCCCGGATCGTCCGGCCGTGATCGTTCACGCGCCACAGGTAGTCGCCGCCGGTCGGCGCCGAACCTTCAGCGAGTGGCGTGAACGTCCCGTCGAGCGGCAGGATGTCCAGGCCATGGCGGGGCAGGTTGAGCTCGCGAATGATCTCCGGCCGGAGCAGGCTGACGACGTACGACGCGACCGAGAACCGGAAGCCGGGCACGATCTCCTCGGTCACTGCGGCCCCACCGACGACGTGGCGCCGCTCGAGGACGAGCACGCGCCAGCCGGCGCGCGCGAGGTAGGCCGCGCTGATCAGGCCGTTGTGGCCGCCGCCAATCACGAGGGCGTCGTAGCGCTGGGCCAACCCTCTCCTCCTCACCCAAATCCAGCTTGCCCGCCTCGCCCCAACTGTAGCCGAGGCGATGCACGAGAGCCGCGACCTGCACCGACGCCCGCCCTCGGCTATCGTCGGGCCTTCGCACATGAGGAGGCACGCGTTGCCGGATTACGCCGCGCTCGACCGATACGTCGAGGAGCACATGTCCGCCTGGACCGACGAGCTCACACAGTTCTGCCGGTTCCCCTCCGAATCGACCGACCTCCCGGCCCTCCGCGGAGCCGCCGAATGGATAGCCGAGCGCCTCGATCGGCTGGGGGCCAGGGTTGATACGGTCGAGCTCCCGGGCGATCCGAACGTCCCGCCACTGGTGATCGGGGAGATCGGGGACGGGACAATGACGCTCAACGCCGTCCAGCACTACGACGTGCAGCCGGCGGTGCCGTACGAGCTGTGGACGACCCCGCCGTATGAGCCGGAGGTCCGCGACGGACGGCTTTACGCGCGCGGCGTCACCGACAACAAGGGCGAGCTGATGTCGCGCGTGTGGGGCGTCGAGGCGTACCTGGCGACCCTCGGCCGCCTTCCCTGTCGTGTCCGCTTCCTCGTGGAGGGGGAGGAGGAATACGGCAGCGGCCACCTCGACCAGCTGCTCGATCTGCGGCCCGGCATCCGGAAGGTCGAGGGCGCGCTGATCGAAGGTGGCGGCGTCGACCTCGTCGGACAGCCGGAGATCGTGGGCGGCGTCCGCGGGATCATCGTGGTCGAGCTGTTCGTGAAGTCGATCGCCTATGACGCGCACTCGAGCCTGGCCACCGTGCTGCCGAGCGCGCCGGCGCGCCTGATCCAGGCGCTGGCGACCTTCTGGAACGAGGATGGCCAACCGGCGGTCGACGGGCTCAACGATGGTGTCCTGCCACCCACGCCGGCCCAGGTTGCGATCGTCGACTCGACCTCGACCGCAGATCTCGCCGATCGCAAGCGGGAGTTCGGCGTCGACCGGTTCCTGGGCGGCATGAACGAGCGCGAGGCCATCCGGGCCATGACGTTTACGCCGACCTGCAACGTCCAGGGACTGTGGGCCGGGTTCACCGGCCCCGGCGCCAAGACGATCACACCGGCCGAAGCGCACGTCCGGATCGACATCCGGCTCGTGCCCGACCAGGATCCGACGGCGATCCTCGCGAATCTAAGGGCGCACCTCGATCGGCGCGGGTTCGAAGACGTGAAGTTCGGGGCGAAGGCCGAGCAGGAACGTGCCTATTGGACCACCCCCGACGATCCACTGCTGGACGCGGCAGCCCGAGTCTCGGAGGCCGTTTTCGGCCGTCCGGCCAAGCGCCGGTTGTCGGCTCCGGGCACCGCACCGATGTGGCAAGTCTGCGGCCGCGACACGATCAGAATGACCAGCCTGGGCGGCGGGCACGACGACTGCCGGGCCCATGCCCCCGACGAGAACTATCGCCTGGACTACGCCGCCAAGGCGGCCCAGGTGACCGCCAGGTTCCTGGACGAATTCGCCGCGATCGACGGATGAGCGTCGGGACGCCGTTCCATGACAGGACATCGCCGCTCAATCGCAAGATGCAGTGGCGGGAATGGTCCGGCTACTACGCCTCGTCGGCCTACGCGGACGCGCACGACATCGAGTACAACGCGATTCGTGAGGCCGCTGCCCTCATCGACGTCTCGCCGCTCTACAAATACCTGCTATCCGGCCGCGACGCCGCACGGCTGATCGACCGGGTCATCACTCGGGACGCCGCCAAGCTGAAGGTGGGCCAGGTCTACTACACGCCGTGGTGCGACGAGGCGGGCAAGGTCGTCGACGATGGGACGGTCCACCGGCTCGATGAGCTGACCTACCGGTGGACGGCGGCCGAGCCCAACCTGCGCTGGTTCCGCCTGAATGCGGCCGGCCTGGAGGTCGAGATCGATGACGTCTCGGAGCGGGTCGCCGCCCTGGCACTCCAGGGGCCGCTCTCGCGGGACGTTCTCGAGGCGGCAACGGGCGAGTCGTTCACCGACCTGCGCTATTTCCGGCGGCGTGCGGCGCGCATCGGTCGAACCGCCGTCGACGTTTCCCGGACGGGCTACACGGGCGATCTCGGCTACGAGCTGTGGGTGGATGCAGACCGTGCGGTCAAGGTGTGGGATGCCCTGGTGGCGGCCGGACGGCCGTTCGATCTTCGCCCCGCCGGAATGCTTGCACTGGATGTCGCCCGCCTCGAGGCCGGTCTGATCCTCATCGAGGCCGACTACACGAGCTCGCGCCATGCAATGAGCGCCGAGCAGGCCTATTCACCGTTCGAGATCGGGCTCGGACGACTCGTCGACTTCGACAAGCCCGCCGATTTCGTCGGGCGTCGAGCGCTGGAGCACGAGCAGGCGGCGGGCGGCCCGAGCAGGCGACTCGTCGGTCTCGAGCTCGACTGGACCGGCATCGAGCGCCTGTTTGCGACGCATGGCCTGCCACCCGAAGCACCAATGGCGGTATCGAGGATTCCCGTCCCGGTCTTCGCCGAGGGCGGCCGCCACATCGGCCGGGCGACGAGCACAGGCTGGAGCCCGCTCCTCAAGGAGCCGATCGCGCTCGCGTCGGTCGGCGCCGCGTTCGAGCGGTCGGGGACGCGCCTCGGAGTCGAGTGGACGGTCGAGGGACGGCGCGGCGTGGTCTCGGCGACGGTCACCCAGCTGCCGTTCCTGGACCTTGCCCGAAAGCGCGCTTGATCGAAGACGCGCCTGGGCGCGGCACTTCGTTGCTAGCCGGCCTCACCGATTGCGGGCACGCCGAAACGGCCCGGATCGAGCTCGGGCGGCACGGAGGTCCGACCGAGGATGACGTCGACAACGAGCTCAGCCGAGGCCGGACCGGTCGAGATGCCCCATTGCCCATGACCCGCGGCAATGAACAGCCCGTCGACCCCGGCGACGGCTCCCAGGAGTGGCCGCCGGTCTCGAGACTGAGGTCGCGCGCATAGCCGAGTCGACTGGATCCTTGACGACGCTAGCGACGGGACGAACGCAGACCCTCTTCGCTTGAGTTCCGGCGCCAGTCGGTCCCTGTCTGGTTCGAGCGGCAGAAAGGTCGAGCCAAGGGTCGAAGTCCGGCCGACGGTCACAAGGCTGAATGCCGATTCGAAAGACGATTCGTCCGCGTCCCCGCGAGTAAGCGGCGAGTGTGCAAGGTGCTCGACGCCTGCCTCCTCGAGGACGTGGCGCGGCCGGGCCGGAAGCTCGACTCCGACGTTGACGCCCCAGATGGGCACGATCGGTTGCCAGCCGCCGGACGGTGAGACGATGGCCGGACTCCAGGGTCCTCCAGCTACGAGCACTGACCCTGCCGCGACGTGTTCCCCATTGACGACGATGCCGCGGACCGTGCGGTCCTCGACCCAGAGCGCCGCGCGGTTGCCCAGGCGGATCGACGCTCCACGCTGTCCTGCCAGCGACGCATAGGCGCTCGTCGCCCCGGCGGGCGGCACGGGGTAACCGGTCGAAAGGCGGCACGCCGATACGCCCGGTGCGAGGATCGGCTCGGCCGCTTCGAGAATGGCGCCTTCAAGAACCGCCGGCGACAGCTCCGGGGCTTCGGCTTCCACGCCGGCAAGGATCGTCTCGACGGCTCCGGGCGTCTGGCTCAGGAGGAGCACGCCAGCGGGCTCGGGAGGCATCCGGAACCCTCCTCCGCCGCTGGAGGTCGCCTCCGTGAGGTCCCCGTAGAGCTCGATGGTGCGGTGATACAACCGCGCCAGAACAGGGTCAAACGGATGCTGAATGGCACCCGAGTTGCGGCCCGAGGCCCCCGCACCGATGGCAACCCCGTCAGCCAGGAGCACGCTCGCGCCAGCCTTGGTCAGGAACGCCGCCGCGCTCGTACCGAGGATGCCCGCACCGATGATCGCGACGTCAGGAGAACTGCCACCGGAAGCCATCCCCCGATTCTGGCCCGAACCGGGCCACGGCGTCGGCTAGCGGCGCCCTCGCGGGGCGGTCGAGGCGGCCTGGCGGCGCCGCGCACGTCTCATTCCGATCTCGAGGGCAAGCAGAGGCAGGGCCACGAGAAGGACAAAAACAAGCAGCTGAACATAATCGACGACGCGCATCCCGACTGCCTCCCGGAGCTTCGGAACGCGACGGACCTTGATGGTCCATCGAGGCGCGGGACCGTAACCGCCATCGGCGAGGGCCCGCAATAGGACCCTCGACCTATTCCGCGGCCGGAGGGCCGCTCAGAGCAACCGATTGAGTCTGGGGCCGTTCACGCGGGCGCTCGGATCAACCCGGGATCCACCCGGAAGACGCTTCGAACCCGGTGCGGCGCGAGGACTTCCGCCGGCGGTCCATCGGATGCGATACGCCCGACGTCGAGCAGAACCAGGCGCGGGAAGAAGTGTGCCGCCAGGCTCAGGTCGTGCAGAACGGCAAGGATGGTGGTCCCGTCACGTTCGTTGAGATCCCTCAGCAGCTCCATGATCTGTACCTGGTGGCCGAGGTCCAGGTGGACGGTCGGCTCATCGAGGAGAAGCACGGGCGCCTGTTGAGCGACCGCCAACGCCAGGAATACAAGCTGACGCTCCCCCAGCGACAGCTCGCGAGCATCGCGGCCGACGAGAGGCCGGAGCCCAACCCGGTCGATCGCGGCCGCGACAGCCGCACGATCCGCCTCTCGCGGGCCGCGCAGGGCATCCTCGTGCGGCAGCCGCCCCAATGCCACGACCTCCTCGACACGAGTCGCGAACGGCAGAGCGGCCAGCTGGGGAACGACGGCCAGGCGCCGCGCGATCGCCGGGCGGTCGAGCTCGGCAACGTTCTGCCCGAGCAGGCGCACCTCGCCGGTCCTCGGAGGCAGCAGGCCGGCCAGGACGCGCAAAAGGGTCGACTTGCCGGCCCCGTTCGGGCCGATCAGGGCGACCCGTTCCTCCGCTCCGATCGACAGGTCGATGTCGCTGACCACGTCCCGGCCCCGATACCCCGCGCTCACTGAACCGAATTCGACCGCCGGGGACGCCCCGGAGTCGCGCCCGCCTCCTGACCAGCGTGGGTCCGATTGGCGGCTATCGACCTCGCTGGTGTCGATCACAGCTCGTAGCCCGTTCGGACCCGGCGAAGCATCGCCAGGAAGAAGGGCGCTCCGACCACTGCGGTGACGACGCCGACCGGGATCTCGCCGAGCAACCGGGCCACGAGATCCGCGAAGACCAGGAGGCTGGCCCCGTAGAGCGCCGAAAGCGGCAGCACAAGGCGGGCGTTCGGTCCGACGGCCAGGCGGACGAGATGCGGGACGACGAGACCGACGAAACCGATCAGGCCGCTCAGCGCGACCGCGGCTGCCGTGGCCAGGGACGCAAGGGCCAGCAGGATGGCGCGCTCCCGGCGGACGTCGACGCCGAGGTGCGCCGCCGTCTCCTCCCCGAGCAGGAAACCGTTGAGGACGCGCGCTCGAACCATGATGGCGAGGCTCGCCCCGAGGACCAACGGAGCGGCCACCGCAAGGCGGAGCCACGCGGCACCATCGAGTCCTCCCAGCAGGAACCCGAAGATCTGCCGAAGCCCCGCCCCCGAGAGGTACATGGCCATGGCCAGGCCGGCCGCGAGCAGGGACCCGATGGCGTACCCGGTGAGCAACAGGCTCGTCAGGGGAGCCAGCGGGCTCGTGCGGCTCAGGCGGTAGACGACCCACACGGCTGCGAGGGCACCCGCGAAGGCAAGGGCGTGCAGCAGGCCGAACTCGAGCACCAGGACCCGGACCGGAATGACGACCGCGATAGCCGCTCCGAGGGCGGCGCCCGACGCCGTCCCGAGCACATACGGATCCGCCAGCGGATTTCGGAGCAGGCTCTGGAACGTCGCGCCGGCAACCGCAAGCCCGAGGCCCACCACCATCGCCTCCAGGACGCGCGGCAGCCGTAGCTCCATCACGATCGTCTCGGCCGGAACGGACCAGGTCTGGGCCAACGGTAGCGCGAGGATGCGGCGGCCGAGGATGGCAAGCGTGTCGCCCGGCGCCACGGCCACCGTGCCCAGGCCCACGCCGAGGATCCGCGGCCGGAGACGGAAGGACCGCGTCGGGATGAATGGCCAGGGCCAGCGCGCGCAGGCCCTCGACGAGGCGCGGTCCGGGTCGCGTGATCACGATGTCGTCGACGGGTCGGATCGCTCCGTTCTTGACCGCAGTCATGCCACTCCAGCCCGGTCGCTTCGCGAGATCCGCGGCCTTGACGCCGTAGGCAGCGTCGCCGAGGACGATCACCTCCGGGTCGGCTGAAACGAGTCGCTCGAGCGGGATGGCCGCGACCGTCGTCGAGCCGGTCGTGATCGGCTGGCCTCCTGCGAGCTTGATCATGTCGACCAGCGGCGATCCGTCGGTCGGCCCGTAGATCTCCTTGGTGGCGTCGATCTCGTAAAAGGTACGTGGCTGGGGAAGCCCCGCGGTGGCCGCTGAGATCTGGTCGATCTGCGCGCGCATCGAAGCAACCAGGTCGCCGGCGCGCGCGTCGGCATCCGCCGCCCGCCCAACCAGCCGAATGTCGGCGAGGATGCCATTGACGTCGGGCGCGAGCAACTCGACGACCGGAAGGCCCGTCGCCCGAAGATGCTGGAGTACGTCCGGCTTGGTCAGGCTGGCATCGGCGATCACGAGGTCGGAGCGCAGGGCCACGATCTTCTCGACGTCCACCCCCGAGAAGGTCGCCACCTCTGGGATCGAGTGGGCTTCTCTCGGGAAGTCGGCGATGTCCTGGACCTTGCCGACGACCTTCGAACCGGCTCCAACAGCGAACAGGATTTCGGTTGCTGCCGGCGAGAGCGACACGATCCGCTCGGGCGCGGTTTGGATCCGGACGGTGTTCTGGCGGTCGTCGGTGAGAGTGAGCGGGAAGGTCGGGCTCGGCGAGGGCGCGGCCGTCGGGTTGGAGGGCGCCGCGGACGGACCGGTGGACGGCACCGGAGACGGCGAGGCCACAGCACCGGTGCAAGACGCAAGCACACCTGATAACGCGAGCGAGGTCAGCAGCATCGCGACCATCGGCCGGACACGGAAAGGCCCCTCGCTTCGGCCGGAAGGAGGAGCCTGGAAGAACGAAATCACGGTGCCTACCCCTTTCTCTCGAGGGTTCGAGCACACCGCGGGGCCGGCGACCGGACTTCGGCCTCACCTCGGGAGGCGGGCCTTCACCGTAGCGGGACTGTGCCGGAATCTCACCGGCTTCGCGACCACGCAGCGTCTATATAGGTTGTCGCCGGCAGGGTAGCACGGCCGACCATCGGGGCAGGCGAGCCCATTCATGAAGGACAACATTCCAACTTCCAGTTGGAAACCTGCGCCTCTGGGCGGGTGCAGCCGGCCGGTTGTCAGCTCCTCGCTCGGCAAGGCAGGTGCGGACTCGCCCCTCCGGCACCCGGAGGGGCGAGCAGGTCGGTGGCGGGACCCGGGTCGGGCCGGTCAGGTCAGGCGGTCAGCGGTTGCGCCGAGAAGATGGAGACTTGCGCCTCCTCAGGCAGCATGACGCCAAAGATCTTTTGCAGTGTCAATAGGTGGACGCACGAATTCCAACTCTCGAAGTAATGGCAGGTGCAATGCCACGAACCGGCGTCGAGACTGACGTGATGGGTGTCGTTGTCGCCGCGGAAGGTGAGCGAGAGTCGATCGATGGTGATCCGATCGAGCTCACGCGCGTAGCGATTCGCCTTCTCGACCTTGCCGACGACCTTCGAACCGGCCCCAACAGCGAACAGGATTTCGGTTGCTGCCGGCGAGAGCGACACGATCCGCTCGGGCGCGGTTTGGATCCGGACGGTGTTCTGGCGGTCGTCGGTGAGAGTGAGC
>WNGI01012362.1_pt1 | contig 14734 bp, 9 predicted proteins | sample 5400621 | NCBI WGS metagenome assembly WNGI01 (sample SAMN13153374, study PRJNA577476) | soil metagenome | isolation source: 20 cm soil or saprolite under Garry oak tree replicate 1 | place: USA:California | collected 2016-06-15 | reverse complement strand
TTTACCGCCCGTTTGATTGCCGCAACCAGTGGGACACTGCGTCCAAAAGGTCCCGTCTCGTCGGAAAGAACTGTCGGCATGCACTCATAGCCGCTTTGACCCGTGTAAGGATAGACCGCCTGGCCCACTTTCGGCTGTTGCGCGTCTTCAAACTTTCCCCCCTTCGAGATCGAAAGAAAGTCAAAGCCGGCTCGTGCAAACTCCACTCCGAAATATTTCGCGTCATCAATGTCGTTGCCGCCGGCAACAACTTCGTCACCCAGGAAACGCACGCCTACGACATAATCAGCTCCGACGTTTTTGCGGACTGCCCCGTAAACTTCAAGTGGCAAGCGAACACGATTTTCGCGTGAGCCTCCGTATCCATCTTCCCGATCATTGAGCGCGCTCAAAAACCCGGCCATCGTGTAAGCGTGCGCGTAATGCAATTCGACTCCGTCAAAACCAGCCTTTCGCGCCCGGCCCGCAGCTTCGGCAAAAATGCTCGGCAGCACTTGTGGCAACTCACGCACGTGCGGAAGTTCCATGTCCGTGACATGTTCTCGATAGCCAAACCGAAGTGATTCCGACTCCCGCGCGTCAAGTACGCGATCGAGAAGGTCATCCGGCGCCCCGTTAAGAAATTCTCGCACTTTTGCGTCGATCGCATTCAGCCAGCCAGAGTCGGCGGTCACCTCCGCCAAACTTTGTCGGTGCCGCTGATTGACCACCAGGAACCGCGCGAAATACTTCTCTCTTTCAGGGCGCCGCTTCACACTAAGAAAGTCGATGATTTGAATAAACAGTTTAGTCTCGCCGTCGCTCGCAGCTCGCACTGTTTCAACCAGTTTCTTTAGACCCGGTATAAACCGGTCGTGGCCAATGCGTAACAGAGGACCGCTGGGGATATCGCGAACGCCCGTCGCTTCAACGACTAAAACCCCAGGCCGACCCTCAGCGAACCGCCGGTACCAATGAAGATTCTCCTGGGTGACAAAGCCCTCTTCAGTGGCGCGCCAGGGAACCATGGCCGGCACCCAGGTTCGGCTTAGGGCCTGCGTGGGCCCGATTTTGATTGGCTGATAGACAAGAGACTCTGCTGCTGCTTCAGCAGTGGGCCAGCGCGTCTCGAGAATTGGGTGCTTGATCGGGTTCTTAAACTTCCACATCTTTTTCCAGTTCACTCTATCATGCTGATAAACGCAAAGAACGCAACGGTCAGCACCAGGCGCATGACAGTAGCGCAAAAGGAGGACCAACTTTTCGTATCTTGCGAATTTGTTCTGACATTCTTTGCAGTAAGACGTACTCTTAATGTCCTCAACACTGATTAATGACAGGCTGTTATGATAAATTAAACCGGCCTTTCCGAAGAATGAGCGGAGAAAATTTTGACTGACGAGCTTCTCAAATGGCGGCTTGAGTTTCCCATTCTGGGAAATACCGTCTATATGATCTCCCACAGCCTGGGGGCAATGCCGCGGGAGACCCTCTCGCGGCTTACCGACTATGCAGAAACGTGGGCAACCCGCGGAGTGCGCGCCTGGGCCGAAGGCTGGTGGGAGATGCCTGTGACGACCGGCAATGAGGTGGCGCGTATTATTGGCGCCGATCCGGGAAGCGTTGTGATGCATCAGAACGTTTCGATCTGCCAGTCGCTGATTCTTTCCTGCTTTGAGCCAACTCCTAAAAGAAACAAGATCGTCTATTCCGAACTAAACTTTCCTTCGGTGATGTACGTCTACGAAGCTCACGCACGTGATGGGCGACTAAGAATCGAGACTGTTCCTTCGGACGACGGGATAACCGTATCGCTTGAACGCTTTTTAGATGCGATCGACGAGGAAACGCTGCTGGTTCCCTTCTCGCATGTACTCTTCAAGAGTGGTTTTCTACAGAACGCGAAAGCCATAACCGAGCGTGCTCACGAAGTAGGCGCTATGGTTGTGCTTGACACTTACCAGTCGGCCGGCACGGTCCCCTTCAATGTAACCAACCTTAACGTAGATTTTGCGACTGGAGGCTCGGTCAAGTGGCTTTGTGGTGGCCCAGGCGCAGGATACCTTTACGTTCGTCCCGATCTTCAACAGACGCTGCAACCAAAGACCACCGGCTGGATGGCCCATGAAGCTCCTTTTGCCTTCGAGACCGAACTCCGTTACGCAACAGATATCAGGCGTTTTCTTCATGGCTCGCCTGCGATTCCAGCGCTTTATGCTGCGGAGTCGGGTTATCGAATAATTAATGAAATCGGCGTTGATAGAATCCGTGAAAAGAGCGTGAGGCAAACCACCCGATTAATCGCGCTGGCTGAGGAAGCCGGGTTTAAAGTAACAAGTCCGAAGAACGCCGACGAACGCGGCGGGACCATTACCGTCGGTCACCACGACGCGGCTGCGATTACTAAAGAACTGATTCGTCGTGAGTTCATTGTCGATTATCGGCCCGGGGCGGGCGTACGCATCTCGCCGCATTTCTACAACACCGATGAGGAGTTGGAGCTTGTTATCGACGAGATGAAGAAGATCCGGGATAGCGGGGCCTTCCGGGCAACTGAAGGATTGGGCGCCGCGTTTTGAGGAAGACGACTTTTGATCTTGCAACTTTGATCTTTGTCTCCTTTCGCTGCGTTGGGTGATTCTTAAAAGTTCAAAGCTCAAAGTACAAACATCAATGTCTAACGATTACGGTAAGCATTCAACTCTTTCCTACAACAAGTATCTAAAGGTGCCCGACTTAATTGGGCTACAGGAGTGTCTTTCTGATCCCTTGCATCATGACGAATTGCTCTTTATTACTATTCACCAGGCTTACGAACTTTGGTTCAAGCAAATACTTCACGAGCTGGATGCGGCGGTGGTGACGATTAATGAAGATCGATTGGCGGCCGCCGCTCAGACGATGCGACGCGTAGTTGAGATTGAAAAACTGCTGATAACCCAGATTCACATCCTGGAAACCATGACGCCCATTAACTTCCTCGGATTTAGGGATCAACTCAATCCAGCCAGTGGCTTTCAGTCAATGCAGTTTCGAGAGATCGAGTTTGCCTCAGGTCATAAACAGGAAAACATTCTCAATGAATTTCGCGCGGATGAATTCGCCTACGCCCGTTTGCGAAAACGCTTTGAAGCGCCATCGTTGGGAGATGGATTTTTCGCGGCGCTGCGAGCTCGTGGTTTTGACGCGCCGGAGAATGAGAATATTGTGGATGAGGACGAACGAAAGAAGCGTCATGGAAAGCGCACCCGGGCTGTGTTGGAAGTCCTGACTCATTTTGAAGAGCGCTACGAGGAGTTTCAGCTGGCCGAGGCTTTGGTCGAGCATGATGAGTATTTCTCTCTCTGGCGATCCCATCACATTAAGATGGTGGAGCGTATGGTGGGCACAAAGCGAGGCACAGGCGGATCGGAGGGTGTTGGCTACTTGCGCACCACGCTCGATAAAAGGTTTTTCCCGGAACTCTGGGAGGCGCGTACTTATCTTGATACCAAACACGGAGAAGGTGGTTGTCCGTTTGCCAGCGAGTGAGCTTCGTTTTGCTCACCCAATCTCTTCTACTCTGAAAATCTCTATCCTATGACCAAGGAACGAAGACGTCACCCTCGAGTCAAGGTAAATCTCCCGGCGGCGAACTCGTCCGGTTGGAAATTACATTGCCTGACGGGGAGCGCATCTATCCCTGGGCTGAAGTAGTTCAAGCAGCAGAAGACATCGGTTTTGCCGCACGATTTACTTCAATAGACGACGACGAACGCGAGCGATTGGAAGAGTTTGTCAAGAGCGCTCTGGCTGCCGCTTCTTGATGCTCGTCTTGTCTTCATACGTTCTTCAATTTCTTTCAGGGTATGCGCTCTTCGAGCGTTCAGATTGGTAACCGCTATCTTCAAATGCAGATCCATTTCCCCGAACGCTTCAATATGGCTGACTACTTTCTTTACCATAATGTGGAGGAAGGTCGGGAAAACAAAATCTGCCTTTATTTCGAGGATGAGACATTTACGTACGGCGAGATCGCGCTCATGTCGAATCGCGCCGGCAACGCCCTGCGGGAGTTGGGCGTCGAGATTGAAGACAGGGTTCTAATAGTTCTTCCGGATTGTCCCGCATTTGTGTGGACATGGTTTGGCGCCGCTCGCATCGGCGCGCTGTTTTGGTGGTTGGTGGCCGTGAACCTGAGCCTGATTGCGACGCTACGAACGGCCACATCACATGGTCTTCCTTCAGTGGAGCGGTTCTTTCCGCCGATGACGAGTGCACTCCCGCCGACACCCACCGGGACGACATCGCTATCTGGTTATTCACTTCCGGCTCAACCGGGCATCCAAAGGGCGCTGTGCACTTGCAACATGACCTGCCTTTCAACACCGAAGTCTTCGCCAAACGAACCATTGGCGTTACTGAAAACGATTTGACTGTTTCAGTGCCTAAGCTGTTCTTTGGTTACGCTACTGGAACCAATCTGCTGTTTCCCTTCGCGGTCGGAGGGGCTACCGCACTTTTTTCAGAGCGCTCAACTCCGGAAAAGCTTTTCGAAGTGATCGAACGATACCGTCCAACGATACTTACGACTGTGCCGACAATGATCAACTCAATGCTCAACGAGCCGGATGCGGGCCGCCGTGATTTGTCGAGCTTGCGGTTCTGTTACTCCGCCGGTGAAGCTTTACCGAGCGAGCTTTATGAACGGTGGAAAAAGGCTCTGGGTGTGGAAATCTACGATGGGATTGGCTCGGCCGAGATGTTTCACATCTACATCTCCAATCGGCCGGGAGATGTTAAGCCTGGCTCGCTCGGAAAAGTGGTGAACGGTTACGAAGCGAAGATCGTTGACGCAGAGGACAAGTCAGTTCCCACTGGCGGCATGGGCACTCTGAAGATCAAAGGCGATTCGGCTGCGCTCTGCTATTGGAATGCTCATGAGAAATCAAAGGAGACTTTCGCGGCCGACTGGTGCACCACCGGGGATCAATTCCACGTCGACAACGAGGGCTACTATTGGTACCACGGCCGTACAGATGACATGCTGAAGGTCTCCGGCATCTTTGTCGCGCCGGCCGAAATTGAGAATTGTCTGCTGCAACATGAAGCCGTCAGGGAATGTGCAGTTGTCGGCAGTGAGGCTGGGGACGGTCTTATCAAACCGAAAGCTTTCATCGTGCTTCGACAAGATTTCACTGGAGGCGAACAACTTGTTCAGGAGATTAAGGGATTTGTTAGGTCTCACCTGGCGCCCTACAAGTATCCTCGCTGGATCGAGTTCGTTTCCTCACTCCCAAAAAACGATCGCGGCAAAATCGATCGCAAGAAGCTGAAGACCAGTTAGTTCCGGTTTAGATTCCACTCCCTGACTCCGCTGACACGTTGAAGTGAAGGTGACATAAGGTAAATCACCAGTGTCAGTTCGCTATAGCCCTTTTGCCACTTAGTTGAGTATTACGCCTAAGAACGCAAACTAACAGCTGCGTTACGATCTAGCGGGGACGGCTTTCGAGATTGTAGTCGCGCAGACGACGATAGAGCGTGGAAGGTGAGATGCCGAGGATCTCGGCAGTTTTGCCGCGGTGCCAGCCAGTTTGTTCAAGCGCAGCGAGAATCTGTTGGCGCTCAACGTCGCGCAAGGAAGTGGGCGATGAGCCGGTGCTGGAACCGAATGAGCTTCCCCCGGCATTCGACTCAACATTAGCGCCGTGCTGCGAAGCCGGTGTCGCCAACGCGGCGGCCGGCACCGAAGGCCGCACAACCTCCGGAGGCAATTCACTAATGGTAATGCGTCCGTTATTGGAAAGAATAACCGCTCGCTCCAGGCAATTCTTTAATTGCCGAACGTTCCCAGGCCAGCTGTAGATTCGCATAGCATCCAGCGCCTGTGGCTCCAGCAAGGGCGGTGTCGTTCCTCCCACACTGTTTAAGAGATAATTTGCCAGTGGTTCGATGTCTTCGGGCCTTTCTCTCAAGGGAGCGAGATCGATCTGGAAACCGTTGATGCGATAGAGAAGATCGGAACGAAACACACCATCGGTAACAACCGAGTCGAGGTTGCGATTGGTCGCTGCCACGATGCGGACATTGACCTCAACCTTGCGCACGCCGCCCACGCGGAAAAATGTTCGCGTCTCAATGGCGCGCAACAGTTTCGCTTGAAGCTGAGCGGGCAGTTCCGTCACCTCATCAAGGAAGAGCGTGCCACCATCAGCAAGTTCAATGAGTCCGAGCTTGCGTCCCTTGGCGCCCGAAAACGCGCCCGCCTCGTAACCGAAGAGTTCCGACTCAAGCAATGATTCCTGAAACGCCGCACAGTTGATATCGATGAAGGAACCTTCCGACCGAGTCGACAAGCGATGAATGGCATGCGCGATAAGTTCTTTTCCAGTGCCCGACTCGCCTGTAATCAACACCGAGGCGTCAGACGGCGCCACCCGCTCCACAAGTCTCACAGCCTCTTTCATCGCCTCTGAAACGGAGACGATGTTGGGCAGTCCAGACTGGCGCGCCAGTTGTTCGCGCAGCCGAAGATTATCTACACGCAAGCGGCGTTTCTCAGCCGCTTGTTTCACGCGAACGTCGAGTTCCGTAATACTGTAAGGCTTGGTGAGGTAATCGTAAGCACCAAGTTTCATGGCTTCGACCGCGGTTTCCACCGTGGCCTGCCCGGTCAGCATGATCACTTCGGGCGGGTTTGGGCGTTCATGAACGCGTCGCAAGACTTCCATCCCGTCGATACGCGGCATGTTAATGTCGCAAAGCAGGACATCAACATTGCTTTCTTCGAGCTTGCGCAGAGCAGCTTCGCCATCCGGCGAGACCTGGACACGGTAACCCAACCGCTCCAGTTCTCCATGCCAACAATGTAAGCCGAACTTCCAGCCTGGCCGCAAACTAACCGTTTGCGATACACACTCGAAGTCTGACACTACGTTTCTCGGTCCTCATTTATTGCCGGAAGTACGATTGTGAAAGTAGTGCCGACGCCGACCGTGGATTGCACGTCTAGGCTTCCGCCGTGCTCCGTTAAGATACCATAACAAACTGCCAGGCCAAGACCCGTGCCCTCGCCGACTTCTTTGGTTGTAAAAAACGGCTCAAAGATCTTTGGGACATTCTCGGGCTGGATCCCCACGCCCGTATCACTTACTTCAACAAACACTTTGTTGTCATTTTTACGGCTGACGATTCTCAGCACACCACCGTGCGGCATGGCGTCCACTGCATTTGTTGCCAAAGCGATTATTGCCTGCTGCAACTGTCCGGCGTCCCCGGAAACTCGTGGCAGGGTTTCGTCCGTTTCGACTTGAAACTCTACTCTGTCGCCTCGCTGCTGATGTGTTACCAGGCGCGCGGCTGAAGATATAACATCGCTCAGGTTAACGGGCGTATGCTGCGAAGCCCGTGTATGACTAAAATCAAGCAAGCCGTTGGTAATCATTTTACAGCGAAAAGCCTCACTGCGAATCAACCCAAGATACTCGCGGAGATCCTCAAGCGCCTCTGAGTTGTTAAAGACGCCTTCCTTAACGCGAGATTCGAGAGCCTCGGCACAGGCAGAAATCGTTGCTAGGGGATTATTTATTTCATGGACCACGCCAGCTGCGAGTCTGCCTATTGCTGCGAGCTTCTCCGCGCGAGCCACCGCACGATTGGCTTCGACGCGGGCGCTAATATCCTCCCCAATGGTAATTACGTGCGACACTTCCCCGCTTCGATCGATCCACATTGGAATTTTGCTGATCAACCAATGATTAATTCCGCCGTTTGGCGCAGCAGTCTCGTGTTCGATGCGTTGAATTTCACCGGTCGCAAATACACGGGCAAACTCGCTTTCCAGCAAATCACGTTTTTGACGGGTCAAGACTCCGAAGATGTTTTTTCCCATCACCGAACCACGCGGAATGCCAAGCTCACCCAGCTCGCGATTGCGGTTCCACGCCACAATCTCATAATTGCGATCAATTGCATAAAGTGAGAGAGGCAGGCCATCGATAATTGCCTCGATGAAGCGCCGCTGGGCTTCGACCTCTGCCGTGCGACGCTCAACCTGGATTGTTAGATTTGCAGACGCATCGCGAGCAGCTTGATAAAGGGTCGAGATGTGTGCCGCAAGAGCAGCTTGTTGCGCAGCCGCGTCGACCAACCGACACACCGTATCGTCGCAACTCTCTGGCATATCAAAAGCTACAATCAAGGCGCCTTGAGTGCGGCCACCAAACCCAAGGGGCGAGACGTATTCCAGCCGGTGGGCATCGTCGCGCAGAAAAAACCTGTCCTTGTCAGTATTTAAGAGAGGCGCCGCGCTCGAAGACGCCAGCCATGCCTTTAGACGGTCAACCTGGAGCAGCGAAGAATCTTCGGCGCTGCCTTCGCGATCAAAGACGCACGCTGCATCGCTTTGTTCGTTGAGTTTTACGAAGGCTGCGCATAGTACGGCACTTGTTCCTTCGTAGGTCGCTCCGGCCACCCGCCGCACCAATTGTCCAGGCTCTAGCGCTCGCAGTAAGCCGCGCCCCAGATCCGCCAGGAACCTCAGTTCACGGTTGCTCCCGATCAGAGCCCATTCTCTCTGCGCTGCTCGCAAATGTGACGCTGATCTGGATACTATTTCTCCGGACGAAGAAGCTTTCGAGATGTAGTCATCGGCCCCGGCTGCAAAGGCCTCGACCTTCTGGCTGTCCTCATCATGAGCAGAGAGGACTATTACCGGAAGTTGGCTGGTTGCGGGCTGCGCCCGAAGGAGCCTGCAAAGAGCAAGTCCATCCACTCCGGGCATTTCAAGATCGAGCACGATGAGGTCGGAAGGGTCCTCGTGAATTAGGCGAAGCGCTGACGGAACGTCCTCCGCGACCACAGCACGATAGCCCGCCTTTTCGAAACTGCTACGCAGACGTTCACGCGCACTGCTATCGTGGTCAACAATGAGAATCGTAGCAATCTGTTTGGAGGTTGTGGCAGAAGGCATGCTTTCAATCCAGAGACAAACGGCCTGTCCGGATGACCTTGAGGCCGGAGGATGCGCAGTTTGTTCGGTTGCCCAAATCAACCACGCATCTCTCGCTACCGATTGAAAGCGAAGGAGGATAGGAATGTCAAGATTGATGGCCGCAGAAGCGTGCGAGCTGATACAGCGGAGGGAATTACTCTAGTTTACTGAGATGGAAGCGAGCTCGTCGTTTTCAACCTCAACTATCTTGTCGGAAGGGCCGCCGGCCGGTTTCGAGATCTTCTCGAGTTTGTGACTGGACTTGGCGCGGTACATTGCCTGGTCGGCTGCTACCAGTAGTTGGTCCAAAGTTTCGCCATCGATGCCATACGTCGCAGTGCCAACGCTGATTCCTACACGGGCCTGGCCGACACCGCGTACGTGCAGCGAATACTCCTTGACTGCTTTTTCGATACGGTAGCGTAAGTCTTCCACCTGATTGCCTATCAGCTCTTGCACAATGGCCACAAACTCATCCCCGGCATAACGGGCGAGAAAGTCGTATTCCCGAAGCTGCGTTTGAATTATTCTACCCATCTCGCGCAGCATCTTGTCGCCGACTTTATGTCCAAAAGTGTCATTAACGATCTTGAAGTCATCCAGGTCAAGCATTACTACCTGAAACGGTCTACCGTTGCGCCGGGCTCTGGAGGCTTCCTCATCGAAGCGCAAAGCTATGTAACGAGCGTTAGGCAAACCAGTCAGCGGATCTGTCAGCGCATTCGATTCAGCTTCCGCGTGATGCATTGCGTTCGACAATGCATCCGAAGCTAGTCTCGTAACCGTTTCGAGCAAACGCATGTGGTCATCAGTGTATCGCTCGAGTTGCGTTGAATAGACCGACAATGCCCCAAACAACATCTCGTCTTTGAACAGAGGTAAAGATGCCATCGCGCTATACTCTAGTTCAATTTCAAGACCCGCGAAATCCAGACTCGGATGAAGTTGATTAATAGGACTACGATTAGCCAGCGCGAACCCGGTGACTCCTTCTCCTGGCGCGATAGACCGCGTAGCTAGAATCTTCGCATTCTTTCCGGCCACGTGAGCCGACGTTGCATAGCCCTTCAATTCGTCGTAAAGATAGACGGCGCAGGTATCAAACGGCACTACGTGTCCAACTTTGTCAACCAAAACTTCCAGGGTGTTTCGAACGTCGAGAGATGATCCGAAGGTGCGGGCGATTTCATAGAGCGCATAGACCTCCTGGTGCGCACTTTTGATCTGGTCGTAAGCCATATAACAACCCCGCTCCCGCGTCTGGGCCAGATCAACTTCATTTAGAGCCAATGGTTCACGCATCTCATTTGGCGGCAACTGTTGGGGCAGACCAACGGCTGAGATCTGCTCCTCGAATCGCGGCAGATACTTTATGAACAACCCAACTACATCTGGATCGAAATGCGTGCCGGAGCCACGCAACAGCAACGCGATGGCTTCGTCGCGCATCATCCCGCGCCGGAAAGGGCGGTCTTCTCGTACTGAATCGAAGCAATCAACGACCGAAATGATCCGCGCTGTAATGGGTATCTGTTGGCCCTTGAGTCCGTCGGGATAGCCAAGTCCGTCCCACTGCTCGTGATGATGACGCACGATTGGCGTTACGGGATAGGGAAACTCAACGCGACTTAGGATCTGCGCCCCAACGGTCGTGTGAATCTTCATCTTGTCAAACTCGGCTGGAGTTAACCTGCCGGGCTTGTTGATGATATGCGCGGGCACGGCGAGTTTTCCGATGTCATGAAGCAGCGCCCCTGCCTTGAGAGCGGCGATTTCGGCCCTCGAAAGCCCCAACACCTCGCCCATGCCTGCCGCATAGATTTGAACGCGGCGCACGTGACAATGAGTGGTTTGGTCCTTGGCGTCAATTGCTGTTGCCAGCGCTTCCGCGGTGGCAAAGTGTAGACGGCTGAGTTCCTCCGTCTCGCGAGTTTTCGCGTTGAACCGGGACCAGGCGTAGTACATCACCTGAACCGCAGCAAATATAGTTGCGCTGAGTATTGCAAGCGAGAATGCCTGACGAATAAAGCAGGCAGCAATAAAGGCGCCCCCCGCAATTAGAAGTACGGGGTAACGTTTGGCAGCAGTAGGCTCACCCCAATAAGTCAGGGCGCGAGGCCTTGATTTGTGATCAGACGCGTCGCGTAGATTCATCCACGCTCCTTAACCAGGCTAAAGCTACTCCAAAAACCATAGACTCTCATTTTGTTTACCAGAGCTTGCCCCAAGCGGCTTTGTGGTCGAAAGCAAAGCGGGGAGCAATTCCACCTTGCTTTCGACCATGGTTGGGGGCAAGCGGCGAGCTCTTGCTCGCCTGCTGGGTGAGAGCTTGTCAAATTCAAGTGGCAGTCGGTTCAGTTGGCACTTACTCAACACTATTTGCCACTCCTTCCAAGAAATTTGCGGCTCGGACTCCGTGCGGAGAGCCCGTGAAGCTGTTGAGCTCCTCAGCCGCACTGGTTCCTTTCTCAATTGTTGTGCCACATCCAAAAGGGAGGGCGAACGGCTGTTACCAACGAAGTTGTTGAATGTTTCTCGAAACTGTTTACCTGCGGTGATTCAAACGGCTTCTGCGAAAGCAATATGACGCGTCAGCGTGGAAGCTTCAGTCAAACTGCCGAATCCTTCGGTTGACATTGCTCAATTCTCCGGGCACGCTTCGTCTTCAACAATCAACAAGCGAGCACCTTAGACAATCATGTACCAGTTTCTCGTTCACTTAATTCATTAGGACCTCCTGGGGGCCACCAGTTTGACAGATTCAAGTGGTAAAGGTTTGGCCTTGAATCCGGCAGCAGGTTACATCGAACTGCTTCGCGGGAATCGTGGTTTTCGACAGCTTTGGCTCGGCCAGGTTGTAAGTCAACTGGGTGACTGGTTCAACACGATCGCGCTGTTCACGATCATTCTGAACTTAACGGGCTCGGGCCGCGATATAGGCCTTCTGTTGGTGGCTCGCTTCCTGCCGAGTTTTATATTCGGTTCTTTGTCCGGCGTCGTCGCAGATCGATTCAGCCGCCGTTCCATCATGATTGTCTCCGATGTGCTGCGCGCCCTTGTCGTTCTTGGTTTTCTATTTGTCCGACGCGCTGATCAGTTGTGGATCCTGTACTCTCTAACCATTCTGCAACTAGGTTTATCTACCTTTTTCGAACCAGCCAAAACTGCGGTAATCCCTTCGATCGTTTCCGACCGGGAACTCGTCGCCGCAAACGCGATTTCTTCTGTGACCTGGTCTATCATGCTGACACTTGGCGCATTCATTGGCGGCCTGGTCACCGGTTGGTTCGGCAGTAATGCAGCGTTCATTCTTGATGCGCTTACTTATTTACTTTCGGCTGCGTTGATCGCAAGCGTGCGCTTTCCCAAACGCGCGCCAACTGTAAAAACTGAGCTCACCATTAGCCGTGTCTTGGGGATCACGGAGACTATTGAGGGAGTGCGATACGTGAAATACCGGCCGCGCGTGCTGGCTTTGTTGCTGGTGAAGCCGGCGTGGGGTTTGGGTGGTGGGATCTTGACCCTGCTGGCAGTCTTTGGCGAGAAGATTTTTCCCGTGGGTAAGAGTGCCTCCACAGGCATCGGCGTTCTTTTCGCAGCCCGTGGAATTGGGACAGCGGTAGGACCAATCGTTGCTCGCAAAATCTCAGGCGAGGGCAAGAACCGCATGCAAAACTCAATCGGCATTGCCTTCCTGATTGGTGGTGTGTTCTACATGGCTTTCGGCGCTGCGGCCAGTTTTGTTGTTGCAGTTATTGTCCTTGGACTTGCACACACGGGAGGAAGCATTCTCTGGGTTTTTTCAACAGTGCTGCTGCAACGCGGAGTCCAGGATAGTTTTCGTGGCCGCGTTTTCGCCGCCGAACTGGCGTTGCTAACCCTCACCATGGCTGTTTCAAACTATGCGACGGGAGAACTGCTTGATCGGTTTAGGCTTTCACCTCGGGCTGTGGCGATAGGCATTGGGGCGTTCTTCTTGCTTCCCGGAATTGCCTGGTTTGTAACGCAAAAATGGTGGGACAGGGACAAGGAGGCTACGCTTCAAGACACTTTTCACGTTGGCCGAGATGGCGAGACAGAGAGCGCTCATTTGACAGGCTAAGTGAATAAATTCTTTCTATCATCCCCCAAACAAGAGCGACACCCGAGACTGCCGGTGCTGCATTAGGTCTGAGGAGAGTAGATGAAGATTAAGATCGGAGTAATGGGGTCAGCCGGCGAGAGTTCCGGAGCGAGTGCAAACGATGCTTTAGCGGAGAAAGCCACTGCTCTGGCACAGACCATTGCATCCCGAGACCTGCTACTCCTGACTGGAGCAACGACCGGAATAGTTTACGTCGTTGGGAAAGCGGCGCAAGATGCGGGGGTTTTCCATTTGGGTATCTCGCCAGCGAGTAATAACCGGGAACACGTGGAGAAATACAAACTGCCCTTGGACGCCTGCGATCTAATTGTCCATACCGGGTTTGGTTTGAAGGGACGCAATGTCGTGTTGGTGAGAACCTGCGACGTTGTATTGTTCATCGCCGGCTCGATGGGCTCGCTCAACGAATTTACGATTGCTTACGATGAAGGAAAAGTTATCGGCTGTTTGCGAGGTACAGGGGGAGTCGCCGATGAAGTTGATTATCTCCTGGCGAGGTTTTCTAAGGACACTGGCGCTCAAGTTTTTCAGAATACCGATCCTGCGAGACTCGTCGATGCCTGCATTGGCGCGATAAGGGCAACCGCGAACGGTTAACTGAATATCACGAGGACGAGATCGAATGGGTACGGAACCTTTTGTGATGAATAATGACCGGATGAGCAAAACAATCAAAGCGCCTTATTTTGAGAGTGACCTTACTGTCACGCAGTTTGATCATGTGCACTGGACACAGGCGCAGCCAATTCAGATCGCTCGGCATTGGTGCGGCCAGGAAGCGTCGGCTTCGCGGCATGCCGAAGCACGAATCATCTGGTCTGACAAATCCCTGGGGGTACGGTTCGTTTGCAATCAAAGAGAGCCACTGATAGTTAACTCAAACCCTCAGCTGGATCACAAAACGATTGGGTTGTGGGACAGAGACGTGTGCGAGATTTTCATTGCGCCGGATACTGCTAATCCGAATCGCTATTTTGAGTTTGAAGCGGCGCCCACCGGCGAGTGGGTTGATCTGGCCGTTAATCTCACCTCGACTGAGCGGGAAACTGATCGGGCTTTTTATTCAGGCATGACCGTCGCCGCGCGGGTCGCCCTGGACCAGGTAATCGTGAGCATGCGTATTCCCTGGAGTGACTCAATTCAAAGACCAGCAAGGGGGGATGAGTGGCGAATCAACTTATTCCGTTGCGTCGGGACGGGAAATCAGAGATATCTTGCCTGGCAGCCAACGTATGCACCAGAACCTAACTTTCACGTACCCGAAGCATTTGGTTGGCTGAGTTTCGTTTAGAAATCCAACGTAGCATAGCTTTTATGCCGCGGTTGCGGGCGACCTGATCCGTTACCCGTTTTTAGCTTCGCCATTCAAAGCTTTCGTTGCTGTAGGCACAAAACGTATTCCGCATACTTTGCTCGATCCTCTTCTGACGTCCCGACAATCTTAACTGCGATCAAATAACCCGTCTCGCTCTTGAATTCTTCAAGACGTTCGTATCGAACAGGAACTACCTGCATTTCAACCGGTCCAACCGGCAGTTCCAGCTGGACGTTCAAGCGACGGTTTTCTCCCACCAGATGATGATCGCCGAGAGTGATCGCAGGAACGATGAACGCAATACCATTCGCGCTGAGGTCCA
>WNGI01004945.1_pt1 | contig 14740 bp, 14 predicted proteins | sample 5400621 | NCBI WGS metagenome assembly WNGI01 (sample SAMN13153374, study PRJNA577476) | soil metagenome | isolation source: 20 cm soil or saprolite under Garry oak tree replicate 1 | place: USA:California | collected 2016-06-15 | reverse complement strand
GCGCGATTCTCGCGGTGGGCGTGATGTGCAAACCGGCGCTGGAGGCCGCCGAGCTGCTCGCGGCCGACGGTCTCGATGTGTCGGTCGTCAACGCGCGGTTCCTCAAGCCGATGGATCGCGAGATGCTGGACGCCCTGGCGCAGACCCACAAACTGCTGGTCACGGTCGAAGACGCGACCGTGGTGAACGGCTTCGGCGCGGCGCTCGCGGCGCTCGTGCAGACGACCGCCCCCGACCTGCGCGTCGTGGCCCTCGGCGTGCCCGACCGCACTTATGAGCATGCGCCGCGCGCCCAGCAGCTCGCCGATGTGGGCCTGACGGGCGAGGGCATCGCTGCGCGCATCCGCGCCCTCGCTGCCGAAGAGTCGCTCACCACGCGATGAACGTCGGGGTCGTCGGCAACCCCAACTATCCGGATCTCGGCGCATTACTGGCGACGCTGCAACAGAAAGCGTCGAGCCTGGGCCTCAAGCTCTACAGCGAGGAGCGCGTCCTGGCGTTCTGGCCGGCGCCGCCACCCACCCTCAGCGAAGCCGACGGCAAGCTCGACTGCCTGATCACGCTGGGCGGCGACGGCACGCTGCTGCGCGGCGCGCGTCTGCTCAACGGCTCCAACACCCCGATCATGGGCCTCAACCTCGGCCGGGTCGGATTCCTCACCAGCGCTGCTCCCGACAACCTCGACTGGGCGCTCGATGCCGTCGTGCGCCAGGCGTACACGACCGAGGCTCGGCTGGCGCTGCAGACGACGATCAGCGGCAAGAGTGCCAAGGGAGGGCGAGTCGAGCCGCTGGTGCTCAACGACGTCGTCGTGCACAAAGGCGGCGTCGCGCGGGTCGTCCGGCTCAAGGTGTCGGTGGACGGTGACGAGGTCGCCCAGTATTCGGCGGACGGCATCATCGTCAGCACGCCCACCGGTTCGACCGCGTACTCGATGTCGGCGGGAGGACCGATCGTCGTCCCGACGGTGGACGCGATCGTCGTCACGGCGATCTGCCCGCACACCCTGGCGGTGCGGCCGCTCGTGCTGCCCGCGACCGCCGTCGTGACGATCCAGCCGATTCCACCCTGGACCGACGAGGTGCTCGTCTCCTTCGACGGCCAGGTCGGGACACCGATTCAGCCGGGTGAGCGCCTCGAGGTGCGTCGTGCGGAGCGGCCCATTCTCCTCATCCGGCTGGGACCTGAGAGTTTCTTCAAGCGGCTGCGGAAAAAGCTGCACTGGGGTGACTTGAGCGATCGGACGCGTAAGTAGTGCTTACGGAGCTTCGCGTCCGCGATCTCGCCGTCATTGCCGACGTCACGCTGCCGTTCCAGCCCGGCCTCAACGTCCTGACCGGCGAGACCGGCGCCGGCAAGTCGATGGTCGTGGATGCGCTCGCGCTGCTGCTCGGCGAGCGCGCCTCGGGCGACGTGGTGCGGCCCGGCGCCGACAAAACCATCGTCGAAGGCGCGTTCGAGTTTGCGTCCGCCGTGCATCGTCATCTGCTCCCACCATTCGCCGCTTTAGGGATCGAATTAGAGGAGGGACGACTCGTCCTCAAGCGCGAAGTGCTGCGCGAGGGGAAGTCGCGCGCCTGGGTAAACGGCTCTCCCGTGACGATCAGCGTGCTCAGCGAAATCGGCGGCCTGCTCGTCGACCTGCACGGCCAGCACGACACGCAGTCGTTGCTGCACGCCGACGCGCAGCGCGACATGCTCGACGCCTACGCCGACGCCGCTGTCGAGCGCGTGGCGGTGCGCGATGCCCATGCGCGTCTCAAAGAGCTGGAGCAGCGCGAAGCGGAGCTGACCTCGCGCCAGGATGACGTGCGGAAGAAGGCCGATTACCTGCGCCACGTGCTGCAGGAGATCGAGCGCGCCAAGCCCAAGGTGGGGGAGGACGAGGCGCTCGACATCGAGTCCAAGCGGCTGGCGCACGCCGAGGAGCTGGGCCGCCTGGCGCGTGAGCTGGAGGAGACGGTCGATTCCGCTGCGCTCACGAAGGCGCAGAAGATCCTCGCGGGGCTGCTGCGGCTGGATCCCTCCCTGGGCAAATGGCAGGAGCTGCTCGATGCGGCGTTCGCCAGCTCTGCGGAGCTGGCGCAGGCCGCGCGCGCCTATGCCGCCGAGATCGAGGCCGATCCTGAGCGGCTGAGCGCCGTCGAGCAGCGGCGCGATCTGCTGTTTCGCCTCCAGCAGAAGCACGGGCCGACGATTGCCGACGTGCTCGCGGCGCGCGACAGCGCGGCGCGCGAGCTGGAGCTGCTCGACACTGCCGATCTCGACCTCCGGAATATTGAGGCTGACCGAGTCAAGGCCGCCGAGGAGTTCGGTCGCGCCTGCGTTGCGCTGACGGAGAAGCGGACCGCGGGTGCCAAGAAGCTCGCCAGGGCCGTGAACAGGCTGTTGCCCTCGCTGGGAATGGAGGGGGGGCGATTCGCTGTGCAGCTCTCACGACGCGCGACGCACGACGCACGCGGTGCCGAAGAGGTCGTGTTTGAGGTGAAGCTGAATGAGGGCCTCGATGCGAGGTCATTGGCGAGAGTTGCATCCGGCGGCGAGTTGTCGCGCCTCATGCTGACCCTGAAAGTCGTGCTTGCCGCCCACGACGTCGTCCCGACGCTGGTGTTCGACGAAGTCGATCAGGGGATCGGCGGGGAAGTGGGCGGCCGCGTCGGTGCAGCACTGATGGACGTGTCACGCGAAGGCCGCCAGGCGCTCGTGATCACGCACCTGCCGCAGATCGCCGTCTACGCCGACCAGCACCTCGTGGTGAGCAAGGGAAAGAAAGGTGGCATTGCCACGAGCGATGTGGAGGTGGTGGACGATGAGTCGCGGGTTAAGGAGGTCGCGCGGATGCTGGGTGACGCCGACATGGCGACCGCGCGGCGCCACGCCGTGGAGCTGCTCAAAACGGCCAGCGAGAAGTCCGCATCACAATCCGAAACACCGTCGCCGCCGGCTCGAAGCCACCCGACCCGCTGACGGTCCGCTCGAACGAGAAGCTGCCTTCCACGTCGGGCCCAAAGTAGGTCATCGCGAAGCCAAGACGCGTCCAGCGCTGCGCGGTGTGGTCGTTGAGGATGCTGGCGGGAGCGGGCGCGCCGAGTCGGCTGGCGAGGTCGACGGAGTCCTGTGCGCTGCGGTAGCTGTACGCGTCCCGTTGCTTGGTGAAGTAGCCCCACGTGAATCCCACACCAAACGGCTTGCCGAACCGCAGCAGCGGCGCGACGTCGATCGCCGCGTAGTTGCCCGGCTTCCAATTCAACTCGGCGAGCGAGGCCCGTGGCAATAACAGATCGGTGAAAGGGCCGACGCGACGGTCGCGCGTGCCTTGCTGCTGGAGGCCGGCGCGTACGGCGGCGTTGAGCCAGAGCCGGTTGAACAGCGTCAGTTCCTGCGCCGCCTGAATCTCGAAATCGGTCTGATGATCGCCCGTCGCGATGTCCAGCAGATCGTTGGGCGAATCCTGATGACCGGTCGGCAGTCGGACGACGAAGGCGACGCTCGTTGCGTAGCTTGGGCCCTGCAATACGCGGTATTTGGCCGCGACTTCGAAGTCGCCCGCGAAATAGCGCAGGTGCCGCGGCGTGTTCAGGATGGGCGCGAAGGCGTACGTCGAATCGCCGAGCAACGAATCGAGCGCGAAGCCGACGGCGCTCGAGTCGTGGCGTTGCCGCACCATGACCCGCACCAGCGGCAGGCGCGCGCTCAGCGCCAGGCGATTCGTCAATCCAAACGCCGCGATGAGCGGCGTCTCCCGCCGCTCGACTCGCACCTGGACCTGTGACGTGAGCAGCCGGCATGCGCGCACGATAGGCAGCGTGTCAGCGCGAAAGCATTGCCAGCGAGGCGGGATGGCCCTGGTCAGCGACGCCGCGATGGGTTGTCTGCCGTCGGGCGTGAATTCGTCCGACCACGTGGTGATGATCGGTTCGACCGTGACGCGCAGCTCCCCGGCGCGCGGCGTGTCGGTCCGTGGAACCGCTTGAGCTCGGCTGACCCCGGGCGCAAGCCCGGGGATCACCGCAAGCGAGACCAGCGCAACGAGTCTGTTTGGTCGCATTAGCAGAAAGGCACCCGGCCTGTCGCCGGGTGCCGTTTCGCTTACCCCGTGGCCGAACGCAGGTTCGCGTTCAGGGGATCGCGGGAATCGCAGTCGTGTACGCGGCGTTGATGGCGAGCCGCAGTTTCTGCGCGATCAAGCGTTGCGAAGCGGTGCTTGGGTGGACCGCGTCGCAGGAGAACGCCGTCCCGAAGGGATTGGCGCTGCACGCCGCCCCGACGGCGGGGAAAGGACGAACCGCGGCCGGTACCGTGCGCAACGAGTCGAGTGTGGGGTTCGGATTCAGATATGCCCACCCGCGTGTCGTCGCCGCGCCGGAGATATGTGCGTTGTACGCCGTGACCGCGGTGACCATCTTCACCAGCTCTGATGGGACGACCACGCGGGCAACGGTGTCGGCGCAATCGAGGTTGCTCGGCGCTCCTGCCTGAGCCGCACCGAGCAGCCCGGCGCCATATGGGAAGGGCACGAGCACCGAGTCGCCCCGCGCTCCCGGTATGCCGGTGACGATAGGTGCGCAGTTATTGCTCACCGTAAACAGGGTCGGGAACGAGTCAGGCGGTGCGAGGTGATTCTTGATCGCCCAGTAGGTCGCGCCGGCGCTGAAGAAGGGAATCGCCGTCACATTGGCGACGCCGACCAGCACGCCGCCCTGGGCCCCAAGGCTGTCGACCGCCTGGAGCATCGAGTCGTAGCGCGCGTTGAAGAGCGCGGTCGGCGTGATGAGTGTCGTGTCACCGCCGTTGGTGCCGCTCGTCGCCGCGCCCAACACGTCGTTGTTGCCGATCCAGATCGAGATGAACGTCGGCTGCGCCTTTGCCGCCATCTGCACCTGCGTCAGGCCACCCAGAAAGAACTGGGTCAGGGAGTTGGCGCGCGGCGGCACGTTTTCGTAAACGTCGTTTACCTCGGCGCCGGGCACAGCGGTATTGCTGATGAACGGCGGGGTGACCGCTTGCGTCTTGCGCAGCGCGCACGTTGTCGGCGTTCCGCCGCCGAACCGTGCCCCAGTGAACACGTTCGTGTACGGCGGCGGGCAGCCCGGCTTGTTCATCAGCGGCGAGAAGAACGGCGTGTGCATCGCCCGCGCGAGCAGCACGGCGTACGACTGCGACTGCGTGCTGTCGTTGATCCCGCCCGATTGGAAGCCGGCGGTGATCGAGTTTCCCATCGACACATAACGGTCGAACAGGCGATCGACCGGCGTGACATTGAATGGCCGGTTCAGTTTGTCGTTCTGGCACGCCGCAGTCGTCAACAGCAGTCCGAGAACAGCGGCCGAGAAGTGCTTGGTCCGAATCATGGGTCGCTCGTCCTCAGAAGGTGTAGGCAAGGCCGATGCCGAACAGGTTGCCCTTGAATTGGTAGAGGCCGGTATTCCCGACGGCCGGATTCACCGTGCCGCGCCGGTCGTTCTGTTTGATGTACTGGTAGGCCAGGTCGGCGTGCAGCTTGGGTGTCAGCTCGACCCCGGCACCAATGGTAAACTCATTGCGCGGGCCCTCGGGAAGCAGCGGCGTCACGAACTGCGCCGGCGACGCGCCGGTGTGATACAGATACCCGCCGCGCAGCTGTACCTTCGGGTTGTAGCGATACTCTGCGCCGAAGCGGAATCCATGCGTATTCTTGTTGGCTGGACGGAGCGTGATGTCGGGCGTGGCCGCGTTTTGGAAGTCGATCGGGACTTCGCTGAACCAGCCCCACGCGACATACTGATAGTCGGCCATCACATTCCACTGTTCGTTCACTTTGTACGCGAAGCCGAGCGATCCTTGCGGCGGCATGTAGATCGAGGTCGATACAGGGCCATTCGACAGGGCGCTGTCCGGCGCGAATTGCGAGGCCAGGAGTGCGTCCACCGGCGTCCCGGCGGGTATGCACGCCGGACAGGTTCCGATCGTCACGGGTAGCGCCAGACCGGTCTGTACGGGCGTGAACTTCGCGGTGCCGTCGTAATTGATCTTCTTCCGCGTGAGCCAGTGGCCACCGATGCTCAAGCGATCGGTGACCTTCAGAATGGCGCCGAAGTTGACGGCGAAGCCGCTGCCGCTTGCATCGAGTTTTGCATCGACGAAATCGGTGCCGCTGGCCACGCCGAGCATACCGAAAGTCGTGCCGGGCGGCGGTTGGGGCGCAGGAAAGAGCGCCAGCAGGTTCGCAGGCAGCGGCACTGTGGAGAGATCCTGCCGCTGCCGCAGCTTGAGATGGCTCGTGATGTAGGCGACGCCGACGCCGATCTTGAGACGGGGGTGCACCTGATAACCGATCGTGGGCTGGATATAGATCGATCGCACGTCGGTGTTGTAGCCGAGGAATCGTCCTTCGAATCCTGCGACCGGCCATCTGGTCTCGAGGCCATACGGCGCGTACACGCCGATGCCCGCCGTGAGTTTCGGGCTGAACTGATGCGTCAGGTATGCGTTGGGAACCGGGATGACGGGGTTGTCGAGGTCGGTGCGGTGGGCCAGCAGATCATCGGTGAAGTTGCCCGTCGCGGCAATCGCCGTGACGCCCACGCTGAAGTGGTTTCCCGCCAGGCCCGCGAGTCCCGCCGGACTGAAGAAGATCGCCGAGCCGTCGGCGCACGGACTCGCCGCGGCGACGCCGGCGCGGGCCATGGTGCACGTATTGTGCTCGTAGACGCCGAACCCCTGCCCAACAACGGGGGAAACGGGGGCGGCGACAAGCGCAGGGGCCCCGGCGACCAGCAACAACGCAAACCGCCGCATACGTGTTCTCCGTCAGACGAATAGGGGTAGATGGTGAATCCGGCCGCGATACGGTAGCATTGCGTGGAATCCTTGTCAAACCGATGCCACGACCCGCGATAGACCTGTTTCACAAAACATTTGGGACAACACCTAGGTCCGCGGCGTCGGCCCCTGGTCGCGTCAACCTCATCGGCGAACATACCGACTACAACGGCGGCCCCGTGCTGCCGATCGCGATCGCCGAGCGCACGACCGTCGCCGCTGGACCGGGTGCGAACGGCGATGCGGGACTGCTCGAAGCGATTTCCACGCGTGACGGCAAAGTCGTACGCGTCAAATGGCAGGAAGAGCTTCCCAACGGATGGGGGGCGTACGTCGCGGGCGTGTTGCGCGAGCTGTGGGCGCTCGAAGTGACAATGCCGAATGCGTCGGTACGCGTCGCGGTGGCGTCCGATGTACCGATTGGCGCGGGACTCTCATCCTCCGCCGCGCTCACCGTGGCCGCGGCGCGGGCGCTGGGCGCGTTGGCGCCGGGCGGCGCTGCGCTGCAGCCGCGTCAGCTCGCCGGCGTGGCCTATCGCGCCGAACACGATCAGGTCGGCGTCGGTTGCGGCACGATGGATCAGACGATTGCCGCGTTGGCCCGGCGCGACTATGCGCTGCTGTTCGAGGCCGCGTCCTTGGAGACGCGGCAGATTCCGTTCCGCGCCCGGCTGTTGCTCGTCGATTCCAGCACGCGTCATGATCTGCGCAACAGCCAATTGGCGAAACGGCGCGAGGAATGCGATGCCGCCGTGCGGCGGCTCAAGGTCGAGCTGCCGGAGCTCGTCTGGTTGGCGAGCTGGCCGGCGGAGTGGCTGGCGCGGCTCAAGCGCGCGCTCAAGGAGCCGATTCGCTCGCGCGCGGTGCACGTCGTGAGCGAGACGGCGCGCACGCGGTTCGCCGCCCAGCTGCTGGAACAAGGCAAGCTCAAACAATTCGGCGCGTTGCTGTACGAATCGCACGAATCGTGTCGCCGGCTGTACGACTGCAGCTCTCCCGAGCTCGATACGATCGTGGCGACGGCCAAGCGTGCCGGTGCGCTCGGCGCGCGGTTGACCGGAGCGGGGTGGGGGGGTGCGGCGATTGTGCTGACGACGGAGCGGGGAGCTGGAAGCGGGGAGCAGGTCGCGGAGGCGATTCGCGCGACATTTCGCAGAGCGTACGGTCGCGAGCCAGCGATTAGCGAAGTGACGGCGTCGGCGGGCGCGCGCACCGAGCGGTTATAGATTTCGAGCAGGCTCGGGTGGCGAAATTGGTAAACGCAAGGGACTTAAAATCCCTCGGGGGCAACCCCTTGCAGGTTCGATTCCTGCCCCGAGCATTGCCTCGCTATTGCTGTAGGGCCCCTCCCATCCCACCTTAGGGTCTCCCTGACGGGGGATATCCGGTGCGGTCACGACCCTTGGTCGCCGGATTAGCGGCGGGCTTGCTGGGCAGTCTGGCAGTGGTAGGCTGTGGTCTGACAGATGTCTTCGATCCGCCGCGTCGGGCGGCGGACATCAGTTTCGTCTTTTCCGATAGCGTCTTGGCGGTCGGCGACACCGTCCGCCTCGTCGTCGTCGTGCGCACCGCCGCCGGCGATTTCGCCAATCCCCGCCTCCGCGTTGCCTCTCTCAACCCCACGCTGCTTCAGGTGAACGCGCGAGGAGATACGTTGATCGGCCTCGGACCCGGGCGCGCGGTGCTCGACGTGCAGCTCGTCAGCTCCGTGATCACAGTCGCGGCGCCCGAGACGATGTACGCCATGCGCGTGCGACCCTAGTGCCAGCTGACGTGAAATGCTTCGGTTGCGGCACCCAGGTGCCGGCAACGTCGCGGTTCTGCGGCAATTGCGGGCGCCTCGTCGTCGATCCCAACACCAGCACCGTCGTGGATCAGACAGCAGCAGAAGACACGCTGCTCGACCGCCTCCGGCGTGTCCTCGCCGGCGACTTCGAGGTCGAGCGGGAGCTCGCCCGTGGGGGGATGGGCATCGTCTTCCGGGCAAGCGACGCACAAGCGAAGCGTTCCGTCGCTCTCAAGGTGCTCTCGCCCGAGCTCGGCCTGACGCCGCGCGCCGCCGAGCGCTTCAAGCGGGAAGGGCGCATGGTCGCCGAGCTCGAGCATCCGAACATCGTACCGGTGTATCGGGTGGGGCAGATCGGCGGGATCCTGTTCATCGCCATGAAGTTCGTGGAAGGCCGGTCCCTGGACGAGATCCTGGACACGCAGGGCCCACTGCCGGTGCCCGCGATCGTGCTCGTCCTGCGGGCGGCCGCCCGGGCTCTCTTGTTCGCGCACGAGCGGAGCATCATCCACCGTGATGTGAAGGCGGGGAACATCCTGATCGATCACGACGGGCGCGTGATGGTCTCGGATTTCGGCGTCGCGCTGCGTGCGTCCGACATCACCCTCACGACGGACGGTGCCGTCATCGGTACGCCCGGTTACATGAGTCCCGAACAATGCGCCGGGCAGCGGGCGACTCCCCAAGGCGATCACTACTCGCTCGGCATGGTGGCATTCGAGATGGTGACCGGCACGTTGCCATTCCAGGCCGACACGCTCGCGGGCATCATGCATCACCATTTCTTCACGCCACTGCCCGACGTCCGCGTGGCCCGCGACGATCTTCCCCCTCAGCTTGCCCAGATCATCGAGCGACTCAGCGCGAAAAAGCCCGCTGACCGCTATCCCACGACCCGCGATCTCCTGACCGAGCTCGAGTCACTGCCGCTGGAGCCCGCGGCGCGTCACGAGGCCGAACAGCTGCTACGGCGGCTGGCACGGGGCGACGCAGTTGCGGCAGTCACGACTCGCTCGCTGCCCGCGCTCCCTGATTCGCCGACGCTCCAGTTCGACGTGGGGCGACGACCGCGCTCTCGCCTCTCGACGTTCTGGACGCGGCGCGCGTGGGCGGGTGTGGCGAGCGCGGTTGTCGTCTTGGGTCTTGCCGGTTGGGTCGTGTTTCGTCCCGCGGTCACTGCTGGGAACGACTCGCTCGCGGGCGGCGCGCGGCAGGACTCCGGGCGGGCGGTGCTGTCTCCGGTTGTACCGGCTCCCGCGCGCCTGCGTCCTGCGGCCACCGGTCTGTTGCGGCTGCTGACCACACCGAGCGACGCGGAGATTCGTATCGACGGCCAGGCCCGCGGGAGCGGTGCCGTGCTCGACTTGCCGGTCGTGCCCGGCAACCGTCGCCTCCAGATCCGTGCCCGCGGGTACATCACCTTTGATACAACCATTACGGTCACCGCCGATAGCACCATTTCCCTGGGCCGCATCACCCTGCGAGTGCCCGAGCAGAGGCCGTGACGCGTCGCCCGGCGGCGCTCGGGCTCGCGCTTTTGCTGGTCTTTCCCACCATCACCGCCGCGCAGGCTGGTACCGCCGAGCTGCTGCAGCAGGCGCGTCAGCTCTATGAGCGACTCGAGATCGAACGCGCGCTCCCGATCCTGCGTCAGGTCGTGTCCCCTGATTGGCCGCTCGAAGTGACGAACGCGCAACGGGTCGAGGCCTATAAGTACCTCGGTGCCGCGCTCGTCCTCAGGGGGAAGCCGGATTCCGCCGTCCTGTATTTTCGTGCGGCGCTCGAGCGCGACGCCTTCGCCGATCTCGATCCGGCGCAGTTCACGCCGGCGCAAGCGGGTGCGTTTGCCGTCGCGCGGCGGCGGACCTTCTCCGTGGGCGTGCGGCCGATTCCGGAAACGCGCATCGATCCGCGCACGGGACGTTTGACGGTAACCGTGGTGACGACTCATGCGGCGCTGCTGCGCGCGACCGTGCGGGCGCTTGGCGACACGAACTACGTGGTGCTGTATGACGGGCCGAACGATGGCGCGCGTGAAATTGGATGGAACGGGTTGGGACCGGACGGCCGGTTGGCGCGTCCCGGGCGGTACGACTTGTCGGTGGTCGGCCGCAGCCGGATCACCACACAGGCGGATTCGCTGCGCATGTATCTGGATCTGCAACACGACGTCGAGCCGTTCGAAGACACGCTGCCGGCGTTGGGGACCGGGGACGTGCTGCCGGAACGGTACGCGGAGTCGACGGCCGGGAACGATCTCCTGAAGGGGTTGGGCGTCGCGGTCGGTGCGCTTGCAGTCGGAAGCCTGCTGGGGAACGCCCGGCTGGGAACGGGACGCGAGGGCCCGATCATGGCCGGAGCGGCGATGGCCGGTGGGATCGCCGCGTTCTCCTACCGGCGGGCACACCGCGCCATCCCGGGGAATGTCGCGCTCAACGATGCCCGCCGCGCCGCGCGTGACGCCGCCAACGCGGTGATCCGCCTGCGCAATGCGGACCGTGTCGCTCGCACGCTGCTGCTCATCACACCGGCGAGCGCGCCGGCGGTGCGGCCGTGAGCGCTGCGCAGCGCCTGATCCTCGCGGTACTGCTCCTGCCGGCGAACGCCTGGGCGCAACGCTTCGAACTCAGCGGCGTTGTCACGGTTATGCGGGGCGATCATCGCGTCGACGCCGGTCTCGGCGTGGAGCGCGCGTCAGGAGTGCTGGTGGGTGGCGCGACGCGCTTGCGACACCGCGGCATCGCGCTGACGCTCTCCGGCGAAACCGGACACCTCACCGCCGTGCGGGGAAGCGGTGGTATCGATCGGGATGTCTCGCAGGTCGGCGCCATCGCAGAGTTCGCGCCACTCCCCTGGTTGGTGCTCGAGAGCGGCGTCACGCTGCGCAGCTTTGGCACGGTGGTCGCACGCCAGCGCTGGACACTGGTCCGTGCCGGTGCCGAGGCTCGCGTCCCGCTCAGCGGCGAGACGTTCTGGGCCGTTGGCCATGCGCACCTGCTGCCACTCGTCGCCGTCAACGGACTGCCCCACGCCGCGACGGCGTTCGATGCCGGGACGGGACTCGCGTATCAGCGGGGCCGACTTCTGTTCGAGCTGGCGTACACACTGGAGCGCTGCGACTTCCCGTCGCAAGGCAGCACGCGTCGCAGCGAGCAACTTGGAACGCAGCTTGGCACTACGTCTCTAGCTGGAGGATGCAATGCGCGGCCTGACCCTGTTGATCGCGACGATCCTGAATCTCGGATACGGCTTCGCCGCCCAAGCCGCCATGACCGTGGACCGAGCGGAGACGTTCCGCGTGGCCCGGACGGTCGCACCCGCAGACCCGACGGTGGACGCGAACCGCGTCTGGTACGGGGGCATGCTGGCCCCGATCACCGTCGAGGCCACCGCTCTTCCGAAATGCACCCTTTGAGAGCCTCGGCCGCCCGCTTGAGTCCCGGCGGGCGGTCGCATATCCGGGCGAAACTTGTAAGATTGAAGGGACGTACCATCACCTAACCATGGACATGTCTTTGGATCACGCAGCTCCCAGCCCGGCTAAGCGCTTCTTGCGCACGTGGCGTCGCGAAATCATCCGCGGCGGCGTGCTCTTTTCATTGGTCGTCGCAGCCGGCCTCTTCATTCGCAATGCCTCGCACCGGATTCACGTACCCGAATCGCTGGGCGCGCTCGGCTCATTCGGCGATTTCAACTGGGGCGACGGCGATGGCGGCAACCTCTTCGGACACGGCCGGGAAGTCGGCGACCCCTGGGAATACCGGGCCCTCCTCAAGCCCTCCCAGCACGTCTGGATTCGCAACACCAACGGCCCGATCGACGTCGTTGCGGGAACGGGCGACAGCCTCGTTGTCCAGGTCGAGAAGAGCTGGCGCATGTCCGATCCGCAAAGCGTGCAGCTCGTCCCGGTGCTCACCGAGCGCGGGGTGACGATTTGCGCGATGTGGGAAGCCCGCGAACAACGCTGCAACGAGGGCGGCGACTATCACCTGAACGGCGTCAAGAAGAACGACGTCGCGGTCCGCTTTACCGTGCAGCTGCCGCAGAACGTGCCGATCGATGCGTCGACGGTGAACGGCGGCTTGGAAATCGACGGTGTCAGCGCGCCAGTGGAGGCGGCGACCGTCAACGGCCGCATCGGGGTGAACACGTCAACCGGTCCCGTCCAGGCGACCACGGTCAATGGCAGCATCGAGGCGAACATGCAGGCGCTGACGAGCGGTGACGTCGAGCTCACCACGGTCAATGGCTCCGTCAGCGCCGGTCTGCCTCCGCACATCAACGCCACGATCGATGCCGAGACGGTGAACGGCCGCGTGCAGACTGATTTCCCGGTGAAGATCATCGGCAAGCTCAGCACCCGGCATCTGCGCGGCACCATCGGCAGCGGCGGCCCGAAGCTGAAGCTCGTCACCGTCAACGGCTCGATCACGCTGCACGAGGCGGACGCCAATCCCAATCCCCATTCGCACGCTCGTATGAGGCTGGCACCCGAAACTCGGGTGCGCGTTCGTCCGCTGCCGCCGGAGCGGCCCTAAGGCGTCGCTGGCGCTGAACGGCCGACACTGTACGGCCATCTCGCCGGATTGAGCGTCGCAAAACCGTAAAACATCAGGCACGCCCCCGTCAGCGCGATGTTCTTCCAGAAGTGGGCCGCCTGATTCGCGGCCATCATCGGGTCGGCGATTCCCCAAAACTTGTGCACCGTGAACGCCGCCGGAATGAGAAAGAGCGCGATGAGCAGCGCTCCCCAGCCCCCCTTCACGCCGAGCAGGATGCTGAGCCCGCCCGCCAACAGCATGAGGCCGGACAGCGCCGTCAGCAGCGTGGGCGCCGGAACGCCGGACGCGCCGGCGTACTGCGCGTACATGCTGAGCTTGGTGAGATGATTGAAGCCGGAGTAGATAAAGAAGAAGGAGAAAACCACCCGCCCGATTAGCAGCACCAGACCGCCCATTTAACCTCCGAGGTAGCGGGCCACTTCCGCAGGGAACGTCCGTACGTCGATCGGCTTCGTGATATATCCGTCAAATCCCGCGGCGCTAGCACGCGCCCGATCCTCCGGCAACGCGTGCGCCGTGAGTGCGACGACTTTCCATGAGCGCTGCGGCAGGCCCTGCAGTTCCTCGAGCAGCGCATAACCGTCACGGCCGGGCAGCTGGATGTCGAGCAGGATCAGCTCCGGCGCGGGCCGCTGGGTTTGCACGACCTCTGCCAGGCGATCCCCGTTGGGGAGCCCGACGACCTGATGGCCCTTGATCGTGAGCAGGGTGGTCAGGAGCTTCAGGTTGTCCGGCTGGTCTTCGACGACGACGATGGTGGCCACGCTCACCGCCCCTGCGGCAGCGTGAACCAGAATGTGCTGCCCTTGCCCATCTCGCTTTCGACACCGATCGCGCCGCCCTGCAGCTCGACCAGACGCCGTGACAGCGCAAGGCCCAGTCCCGTCCCCTCGTATTTGCGGCTCGCGGTAGCGTCGAGCTGCGAGAATTCCTTGAATAGCTTGGCCTGATCTTCCGCGGCGATCCCGATGCCGGTGTCGCTGACCGCGATGCGCGCTTCGGCGCCGCCGTTCACCGGCGCTGCGGCGAGCGTGATCCGGCCTCCATCGGGCGTGAATTTGATGGCGTTCGAAAGCAGGTTCAGCAGCACCTGCCGTACGCGGCCGCGGTCGGCATGGACGCGCAGGTCCTGGGCGGGCGGCGTCACGACCAGCGCATGGCGATGCTTCTCGACCTGCGCATGCACGCTCCCGGCGGCTTCGGTGAGCAGCGGTGCCAGCTCCACATCCTCCGGTTTCAGGTCCATGCGGCCCGCGGCGATGCGCTGCAGATCGAGCAGCTCATTGATCAGCTCGAGCAGCTGCCGGCCGTTGCGGGCCACCGTCTCGAGGAAATCGCGCTGCTGAGCGGAGAGGGGGGGACCCCCGAGGTCCTGCGTGAGCAGCAGGTCGGTGAACCCGATGATGCTGTTCAGCGGCGTGCGCAGCTCGTGCGAGATGTTCGAGAGGAATTGGTCCTTCGACTTCATCGCGGCATCGAGATCGGTGTTCAATTGCTCCAGCCGCTTCGCGGTCTGCCGCACCTCGACGGCGAGCCGCCGGGTGTTGTGGTGCGCCGATCCGCGCTCGCAGGCGATCGCGAGATTGGGGGC
>WNGI01007229.1_pt1 | contig 14742 bp, 12 predicted proteins | sample 5400621 | NCBI WGS metagenome assembly WNGI01 (sample SAMN13153374, study PRJNA577476) | soil metagenome | isolation source: 20 cm soil or saprolite under Garry oak tree replicate 1 | place: USA:California | collected 2016-06-15 | reverse complement strand
CCCGAACTCCGTCGACCTTGCGGAGGCTGAGACGCTACGGTCCGGGAGCGCCGTGAAAGACAGGGTCGTTCTGACCGTGGGGCGGCTCGCCTACCAGAAAAATCCGGAGATGTTCGTGCGCGTCGCGCGACGCATACTGAATCACCTTCCTGGAACAAAGTTTGCGCTCGTCGGCGCGGGGTTCGCAGGCCCACTGGAGCGTCGAGTAGCGGAGTTGATCCGATCCCTCGGTCTTGAGGGGGACGTCGAGATCGTCCCGTGGGCGGATCGCGCGACAACGCTGAACCTCATGAGGGCATGCTCTGTGTTCGTACTGACCTCGCGGTTCGAGGGTATGCCCAACACGGTGCTCGAGGCGATGATGCTCAGGAAGCCGGTGGTGGCGACGGACGTGGATGGAAGTCGCGACGTTCTAGCAGCGGGCACAGGAGGTTTCGTCGTGCCGCTCGACGACGATCGAGCGATGGCGGATCGTGTCATCGCTCTACTCCGCGATCCGACTCTCGCTGGTCGAGTGGGGGAGGCGGGACACCAGCGTGTTCTAGACTGCTACGACATCCACAGGAACGCCCAGGTGATGGACGCTCTCTACGGGGAGTTGTTAGGCGGATGATGCCTGCCGCTTAGGAGTTAGTCCCCTCAGCACGTCGCCGTTCAACCGCGCAGTCGCTTAAGGGCTTCAGGCGTGACGCATTAGGCCACGCGAGGCTGTGTCGTGCTCGCGGGTCGTCTTCGCTTGGCCGCGGCGGATGGATCCGACTGAAAAACGTTGCGCCTGGTAGCCCGCCCGCGGTGTGTTCGTGCTCACATCGCGGTTCGGGACAATGCCCGATACTCTGCCGGGCTTGAACGGCTTCCCTAGCGCCCTAGAGAGGACGACCAGGCAATGGCGGCCCGGGTGATCGCGTTGCTCGACGATCTTACCCTCGGAGCTCAGGTAGGCACGGCGGGCTACGTGGGCGCCCGCGGGTCCTACGGCATTTGTAACAATTCACAGACGACCGAGGTGGTAGACGGCGAGTCGCTGCGGGCATGACCGCCACGCGCGCGACGTGTCTGTTAGTGGTCCTGGTGGTCTGGGGTTGCCTCGACGTACAGAAGGTAACTCCCCCCCCGAATGAACCGCCCTCCGGAGTCATCCTCTTGCCTGTGGGGTCGTCGCATCGGCCTTCAATATCGGCAGCGCTCCACGTCCACGGGTGGTCCAATCACAGTGGGAGTGCTCGGCCAGCATCGATTGCGTGGCAAACCCAACAGCATGCAGCCGCCCATGTTGACCTGCTCTGGTGGACGGACCACTCGGACATATATCAATTCCGCGTTCCTGATCTCATTGTTACGCCTAACCCGCCCACAAGCTTCACCGCGACGTTGATGTCAGTCGGACGGTGGGGGCCGGAGAACGCTGGGTACGTGTTCCTCCGGTCGAGTGTCGAGGGCATGTCCGTCGTCACCAGTGATTCAGTCCTGTCGGTAACGCTGCCGGCCGGGGGTCCTGGCCCGGCCGACACGGTAGAGTTGTTCTTTGGACAGCTACAGGGCCGGACACCCCAACGAGCCTTTTTCCCCGTACTAGCCCGACCACTGGTGGGCGACCCGCGATTCCGCTTCACGATGTGGCGAAGCGGTGCAGAGCCCCTCCCGACCACCGAAATTGTCATTCCGCTTGCCTGGCACCCGGACGGGGGCGATGGGCACCGCGAAGTGTTGCGATACGTCTTGAGTGACACGGTGCTAGCCGGATCGTCCGGTCACGGCGATACAGCGGTCTACACGCTTCCCTGGGCCGCCTCTGATCCGGTGGCCGTCGAGATTCAAGCGCAGAGCGGTGCCGCCAGCCTACCCGACGGGCTCGACAACACCACAGATGAGTACCGCATTCTGTTCAGCGTTCCACGCAACCAGGCAGGTGCAGTCCTCCGGTTCTCGCTGCCCAACATTGCGAATACCAAGAGCGGTCCGCAGCCTCAACTCGTCCCAGCTATACAGGCCGCCCAAGCCGCAGCGGCCAGTTACGGTATGCGAGAGGCGTGGGGGATGGAGCTCGTCGGTAATGATCCGGCCCTTACAAACAGTCCATGGTACGCTGTGAGCGGCGCCGGCCGGCATGTGCCCACCTATCTCCCAACCGATCTTGACCCGGGATTTTTTAGTATCACTGGGTCTACTCTTCCGGAATACACAGCCGCCGTATCTGCTCGCGGCGGTCTCACGTCGATTGCCCATCCCTTTGGAACGAGTGGGGATCCTCCGCAAACGAGCCCCGAGCAGAATCTCGGGAAGGTCGACTCGCTCGGAGCCTTTCTTGTGAGTCAGAAAGCGTGGGGTGCTGACCTCATTGAGGTTGGGACGATCTTCCGCGGCGGTGTCGGACTACGCGAGCATTTGTGGTTGCTGGATTATCTCATTGCCTCAGGTGTAAGGATCTGTGGGGTCGGGTCCAGCGACTCACATGGGGGCCGTTTGCTTGCCGACCCTTCGATGGCTACCGAGGAGCGGTGGAACTTTGTGACATGGATCGGTCATGTCACTCGCACCAGCCCCATGCCGGACATAATCGCCGCCATGAAGACGTGCGACCTTTCGTTCGGAAACCCGTTCTATGTACGGGGTGGAATCTGGGTGGACCTCGTTGTGGAAGGCGGTGTGCCGCGGCTAACATTGGACGTTGGCGGCGTCACACCGTCCGCCCGGTTGTACCTCTATGAAGCTGAAATCGACTCCACGGGTGCGGGTCATCGTCCGACGTATCGTCAATATGGCGCTTCTATCGACCGCAGTACACCTCCCATCGTTGGGGGTTGTCGCGCCGGGTTCGCGCGAATTGAGGCGTGGGTCTCGACTCGCCCGATAGGCTTCTCAAATATCGTTCGAGTCCCGGGGGACGTGGCAAAGTGTGTTTCAGCCCCCGGTGCTGGCTTAACGTCCTGGTTGTATTAGCACGGAAAGCGCGCGTCGTTCGTCGTGCGACGAAACCACAAGCATTAGCGTGCCACAGGCCAGAGCCGCACCGATCGCGAGGAGGACCTGCTGGGACGGGACGAAGGTTTGGCCCGTCGCCAACAGCATTGTTACGGCAGCCGTGATTGCCCAGCATGCTCCGTACTTGGTAATCGTGCCCAGTGGTAAGGACACGTTGAATAATCGTCGGAGTTGTGCGGCTCGCACCGTGTTGACTAGAGTCACCGCAGTGGCGTAGGCGATCGCTATACCTAACATCCCAAATTTTTTTCCCAGCAAGTATCCGCAAATAGCTACAAACGCTAGCTGACCCAGGTTATTCAGGAGAGCCAACTGGCTGCGCCCTGACAGGGGCAAGAAATCTTCCGCGAGCGCCGTGGCCGAATTCACCCATTGACTGGCTGCTAGGAGGGCGAGCACACCTGCGCCACGAGTGAATTCGGGTCCGAAAAGGCCCAGCACCGGCTTGGCCGCGACCACTAGGCCGAGGAGAAGCGGGCCGTTTACCCAAAGAACAGCGGCAATCACTTGTCGGTATTCTTGGTCTAGGTCAGACGCTGCCGCTCCACCGTGGCGAACGCGATCAGCAATCCGTGGAAGGAATGGTGCCGCGAGGGCAGTCTGGATCCAAAGGGATAGCATGGCGATCCGAGTCGCGGCTGCGAATGGGCCGGTGTCCGCGCCGTAGCCCAACAGCGCTAGCAGACTCAAAGCCACGAAGGGCAGTGCGGCCTGCGCGGACGTTGCAACGGTGGTGGTCAGGCAGAAGAACACGAGAGCCTTGCGACCCGCGCCCAGGCGGAGCGTTGGACGTAACCGGCGAAGTGAGGGACCAAGGCTCCAGAGACCGACTAGAACAGCAGCCGCAGCGCCGAGAGTGGCGCTCGACAGCGCGAAGAGCCAGTGAGCGCCGACCAGAAGGCCGGCGAGGAACGCGATGTTTCGCACAACGGGATCGACGCTGGTTGCTACAAGTGAGTATGATCGAAAGCGGCCCGCACGCTGGAGGCCGGCGGCCAGAGGGAACGCTATGGACGTAAGCGGCACCGTGACCGCAGCAAGCAGGAACGGTGGCGCAATGGGGTAACCGAGTCGCACCCCGATCGCCGTCACACCCCACGCGAAGAGACCCACCGCCGCTATCAGGCCGCCGACGAGAGATACTGTGATCCCCACGGCGAGCGTCTGCGAGTTCGCGTCGGGTGTCGCCGGTGGCCCCCGCAACACAATGATGTCTCCAGCAGCGCGTCCCAGCATGGCGGCAGCCTGCGTTCCGGTTTGCGCAAGGCTCACCACGCCAAAAGGTCCCGCACCGTATGCGCGCGCCACAAGCCATTGGAAAACGAACAGGAGTCCGGAACGAGCGATGACCGAGAAGAACTGGAAGCGGGCGGCTTCGCCGTGGATGTGTGTCGGACCGCGGGCGGGCGACTCCGATTCAGTGTCTGTCATCGTCCCGTGGCGAGCAGCGATTGAACGCGAGCAGTGTTGGCTGGACCGTCCCCGGAGTGGATCCCGCGTCGATCACGCAGGAGCCGACTGAGTTCACCACGAACGGCGCTCCAGCCGTGGAGCCAATTCGCAACGCTGGCGGGTCTGTGCCAGACGAGGTAGGCTGGCAATGCGAGTAAATGGTGAACCTGGTAGTGGTCGGGCTTCTCGTAGAACCGGGCTGCCGGGACCGAAGACCCCGACCGAACGTGCCATGCGAGCAGGTGAGGGACGTATCGGACTCTCCAACCTGCCAGGTTGAGCCGCAGCATGAGGTCCACGTCTTCGGAATATGCGAAGTACCACGGGTCTAGCACATACCCAACCGGCGCGCGAATGGTGCTTAAGGCGGCCACCCGAAAGACCGGGCAGCTTCCCGAGACACCGAGAACGTCGCGCTCGGCGTCCGGTTCGAGCAAACGGGTTCGGAACGTCCTGGAAAGCGTATATCCGCACGCGTCGAGTTCTGTTGTGCGCTGACCGTTGGCGAGCCGGTAGACTTTGCCTCCCACCGCCCCCACCTGCGGTTCCTTTTGCATGGTCGCGACGGCACCAGCGCAGTAGTTATCCGCGAGAAGTAGATCCGCGTTCTGAAGCAGTACGTATTCTCCGGAGGCGGCTGCTATTCCCGCGTTCATACCGCCTGTGAAGCCAGAGTTGTACCCCATCTCGATGAAGCGTGCGTGAGGGAACCTATCTCGGAGCTCCGCGAGAGAGCCGTCTTCCGACCCATTGTCAACGATGATAAGCTCGATTGGGACGTCTGCCTGACCCATGGCGCTTGCCGCTGCGCTAAGTACGGTATTGCGGCTGTTCCAGTTCAAAAGAATGATCGAAACCCGTCCATGGGCGCGATCATCATGTGCATCGTTTGGAACGTGTTGTAGTACCAGTTATTCCCCCTGCAGCTCGTGGCCCACTATATTGTCGGGCGCGCACGACGCCTCCCGGATCGACGTGGATCGGGCGAGAGCGCGAGTGCGAGCAGGCCGTGGCCTGGGCGCGCGAACTAGGCTAGCAGTGGGAGGCAACGGCGTCAACCAATGTTGAGATTCGAGGCCTAGCGTGCGCACAGATCGTCCGTCTCCAGCTCGGGCCTCCTACGAGAAGGAAACGCGCGGGCACTACCAAGACGAAAATGTCGCGCGAACGTACCACGAGCAGTTCGCGGCGGGCTTTTCGCTTCGAAGACTGTCCCATGTGCTGGTCGCGCGCGCGGAACAGAGAGCCGTGCGCCGGTTGCTTGAGGCTGTGCGGAGTGAGTTCGCCACGATAGCGGACGTGCCGTGCGGGACCGGAAAACTTTCGCCAGTGTTTCGCGATCTTGGTGTGTCAGTCGTGGGTGGAGATGTGTCTGCCGCGATGATGCAGATCGCACGCGCCGACAATCGAACTGAGCGAAGCTACTCGGGGTTTGTTCGCCTTGATATCGTGCGTCTGCCGTTCCGAGCGCGAACGTTCGACGCTGTCGTTTGCCTCCGCCTGTTGCACCGGATACCAGATGAGGTCAAGGTGCTAGCTCTTCGTGAGCTGCTCCGAGTGACGGGTCACTACGCCGTCGTTTCCTATGGCATCGCTAACGCGTGGCACACCCTCCGTCAGCAGCTGAGGCGGTCACTGGTAGGTGGGAGCACCGTCCCCCATCCGATTCCCAGCGGCCGAGTGAAGGACTTCTTCGGAGGGTTAGGCTGGCGCGTGGTCAAACGCTTGCGCCCGCTCCCCATCCTCTCGGCTGAAGAGATCGTGCTCCTCGTGAAAGCGAATCCGGGGGAAGGAAGTGGCCCCGCGTAGCGTTTCGCCACATTCGGCGAAATCCCGGCGCAATGTAGAGCCTCATGATGAGAGACCTTACCAGGGCTGGCCGACCCTTCAGAGCCAAGACCTCAAGTGCCTCTCTCCAGTTCCAAAGAATCTCACGCAGCCCGTAGAGAGCGAGTGCCTCGACGTCGATTGATCGTTGCGCGACGTACCCCTCGACGAACGCCTTCTCGACTGGGCGTGTGTTGAGTGGCCAAACAAAATACGGGGTACCCCAACCCAGCATCTTTAGGGACACCAAGAACCGAGCAACGTCAGCCTCTGGCGGTTCATCCCGCAGCCTCCCTGGGTCGAATAGCCAGATCGTGCCTTCCGCCACTCGCACGTTCCGGATCTCGAATCCCTTAATGCTAGGGACCATCTGGAGACTGCGCGGCGCGCACGCCTGGCTACTCGGAACCCACTTTGGTAGGGTGACGTTCAATTCGGACGCACCTGAACGGATCTTTCTCAGGAGAAGACCTAGGTCGAACTCTTCCACTCTGACTGTGCCCGCGTGATACTGCCCCAGTGCCCGCCCAAGGCGATGGACCACGGCCAACAAGGCAGGGGGGGCCATGCTCCCCAGGAGTGAGCGTGGGATAGAGGGCGAATAGACGTCGGTTCCGTCCAAGTACTTGAATACCAGCATACCGGTGGACGCATCGCAGAAGAGTGGTTGCACGAAGGCAGTGTCGCCTCGGGGCCACGTTCGCGAAAGCGAGGTGAACGCACGGTATTCGTGTTCTGACAGCTCGATGTCCGCACTCGTGCGGCTTGGTAGTGCCGTGAAACCGCGGCCCCGAGTCGCTTTCGGGAACTTTGCGACAAAGCGAGCGCGCTCCGCCCCACCCGTGACGATCGTGACGTAGAGTAGTGACGAAAAGTAACGGGACTCAAAGCGCCACTCGACTGGTGAGGGCCTACGTGCCATCCCCAGTGCATCGCTGTCGAGGAATGCTTTCAGTGCAGCAAGGACCCAATCCGGCGCCGCAGCGGGTACGTCGTTACGCGGCCAGGGTCGCCCGGTCGTCACTAGTCCATTCCCACCTTTTTGTACTCCGCATTCGGAGCGTCCTGGGCCGCCGGCGCTGAGGCAAGGGAGAACGCTACAGTGAAGAAGACGAACCCGAGGATGAAGAACCATGCAGTTCGACTAGGGTCTCCGACTCGGGTGAAGTCGAAGATGAAGAAACAGAAGGCCAGATAAATGCTGGCATTGCCGACGCGAGGACGGCGACGGTACCACTCCCATCCCGCTCGTGAAATCCATCCAAGTCCGAGGAACCCTAGGATCACGGCGAAAGTCCCCCCTGCTGCGTATAGTTCTCCAATCGCCATTGGTGGGTAGCCGGTCTTCAGCTGCGGCAGGTAGTTCGAAACGATGACCTCACCTAGTGTCGTAGGCTTGGCGGGCCATATGTTCCTCGGAATCATCATCCAAGGCACTCGGACGAAGGTTTCGCCGTAGCTGAAGGGTATCTGGTTCGGAACGTCGCGCACGATAATGGACGTAGCGTCGAAGATCTTTAGCTCACCCGCTGCGTTGAATGCGAAGTGGACCGCCATGCTAGGATCCCGCCGGAACACGGTGACCGCAGTACCGAGATCTCTTCCGCTGAGCAGTCGGACGTAGCTGAGCGCGAATAGGCATATTCCCATCACAAAGGCTCCTGTCAGCATGAAGCGGGCTGCGATGCGATGAACCACGAGGTGGTACAGCGCAACCGGGTATCCCACCGCTAGGAGAATGAAAGACCGCCGGCCGAGAGGAAAGAGCACCACCGCCGAAGCCAGGCCGAGCAGCAATACCCACCAGCGCACCCTCTTTCTCACGGGATCAACCAACAGAAGGGCGCTCGGTACAATCGTCAAACGCGTCAACTGAAACAGGATGTTCTTGCCTTCGAGCAGCGCCCCCACCTCGTATTGGTGCCGGATGGCATACGAGACGCCCCCCACGGCCCTGAGAAGGAGGGCCAAGGCGGCCAGCCCCGCAACCGTGAATGCGGCGCTGATCGCAAGGGCGCGACCCAGGTCAGGATCGGGCAACTGGAACGAAACGGTAGCACCGCTGCGCCCTGCGGAACGTGCTTGGTGGCCGAGCAGAAATGCGACCAGCGCCACCAGGGCCAGCGCGGTGGTCTCGGTCACGAGAAGTACCGCTTGGTCCGATGCTAAGCCCGCGGAGGTCAATGGAGGGAGTCGGAACCAAAGCAGATATCCCGCGCGCGGCAATACGTAAAATGCTATCGTAGCGACGCAGATGGGCAGCGGGGCAACTGCTTCGCGCGTCTTCCGGAGCCAAACCACAGTGCTAACGGTCGCAACGCTTGCCAGAAAAGCCCAGGTTATCCACGCGATCAGGTACACGTCTTCGCGCGCTCAGCTTTGCGAATCAATTACGTCGTTGGAACTGACCCGAAGGGCAGGGTCAAATTCTCGCCGCGAACCTTTGGACGCTATGATGGTGTTACTCGCCATTACAAGCGCTTGACTCGTGACTGCATGCGCCCCGAATGCCGTGCGCGCGTCAGAATGGGGGCCGACGAAGAGATTCCTGCAGGCAATCACGTCGGTCACCTCTCCGCGCACCTGTAAGAGTTGCGCGTTGTTGCTCGCGGCGTAGTTGCCCAGCAGCCGGACGGACCTTGGGGCTTCGAGCAAGACTACAGGTCCGGATCCATCGGCGACGTGGTTTCCCATTACGGTAAGGTTCTTTACAGATCGGAGATCCAGACCCGGGGCTGAATTGAACTTTCCCCAACGGGTAACGACGTTCGCGGATAATACGAGGTCGGTGCAGTTGAGTGCGAAGATTCCTTGAGCGCCGCTGAGCTCGACGACATTGTTCTGGATACGAAGCCCATCGGCAGAATCAGCCCGAATTCCGACCAGGGGTTGTCCGCTCGTAGGTAGTGCGCCTGCGTCGCTCACTCGGTTCCCGGTGATTTCTACATCCATGCTTCTGGCCTTCGTAAGGAGGCTCGGCATAACCGCAATTCCGCTGGAAACCACAGACCGAACACTATTGTTAACGACGTGCGCCCGGGTGACACCAGCAAGGTAGATACCTCGGCCGAAGAACCGGCCGTTCTCGATCAGGTTGCCGGCTATATAGATGTCTTCCGCCAGCGAGTTGCCGACTCTCTCGTCAGATGCGTTGAACGCAATCCCATCGTCTCCCGGCCCCTGGACCCAGTTATCGATGATCCAGATACGCTGGTTTCCCCAGAAGCCGGTAATGCCGTCCCTGCCACTGCTCTCTACGTGACAGCGTTGGATAGCCAGGTCGTGGCATCCGTGATAAACAATGGCCATTCCCCAGCTCTTCCTTAGCGTGATGCCCTCGAGGTAGCCTGACACGTACTGCAAGCCAAGCCCAGCTAGAAGGTTATCCTTGCGGCCCTCCGGCCCGTTCGACTGCCCAATGATCGCAAAGTCCCGGAGGTGACAAAAGTCCTCGCCCGGAGCCGCATTTTGACCTCCTTCGACAAACAAAGATCTGAAGGGTGGGCTAAAGGGTAGATCCCGGTCGAAGATGAGTTGGCTCTGCTCTCCGACGCCAGCGATTCGGCACGGCGTCTTCGCCTGTACCAGGCGACCGCAGCGATAACCGCCGGGCGGTAGAAACAGGGTGGCGGCCGTCGAACGTGTTGCGTCGAGGGCTCTCAACAGGGCGGGGGCATCGTCAGCATGCCCATCGCCAACGGCACCGTAATCGCGGATCGAGATATAAGGTTGGGCTGGCTGCTGTGGGGGCCGGGGCGCTGACATCGCTGCCCCCAGGGCGGGGACCGAAAAGGCCAGCGTCTCCATCCAGGTTCTGCGCGAAAGGATGTTGCTGTCACCCATAAATCAACGTTTACCCCCGGCGGAATATCGAGGGATGAAGAAGCGCGCGAGAGTGATCTTAACCGATCGGAGCCTCGCGACGACTGGTTGCGGAAGGATGGGGTACAAGAAGTAGATCCACCCGACGGCAATGGTGAACGCACCTATCGCGGCCATGATAGACCAGAGCGATGCCTTCGGCGATGCCTTTTCAACGCTGGCCTGTGGCGGTTGCACGAGGGTGATTGCGGGCGTGTTTCGAACGGCCTGCAGTTTTGCTGCCTCAGCCTGCTGGACGAGGGTCAGATACACGTCACGCCGAATCTGGATTTCACGTTGTAAACGGGCCTCTTCCGTCTGAAGTGTTGGCGATGACGCGATATTGCGGTTGACGAGATAGAAGTCTCGCAGTCCATCTTCGGCCCTGCGTAGCGCTTCCCGCGCGCTATCCGCCTGTGCTTGAGCGAAGCGCCATTCGAATGACCCGCCTGTATTGAGCGATGCCATCGTCATCCGATTGACCGCTCGCAAGAAGGATTCAACCAAGGCCTGTGCGGTCTTGGGAGAGGGAGCCAGAACGCGCAGCGTAACCAGATTGGACTGATCGTCTGTGCGAACCGTCATGTAGTCGGGCAACTGCTTGATGCCATCTTCCAACCGTTCCTCAGGGGTATCACCAGAAGCATCCAGCAAGTCCAGGACAGCGACACGGCGGTCAGCGACGGTCAAGGTATCCGAGACTACATCCTTGAGGGCTTCCCGAGACTGCAGAACCTGAGCGAAGAAGTAGACGCTATAGCCGTTGCTTTGAGCGTTGATTCCGAACTGCGACGCGATCGCCTGGAGGTTGGTGGGCAGGGTACTCGTAATCTGCTGGGACGGCGTGAATATGGTGACAGCCTCGTACTTCTTCGGGAGAATCAGCGCGAGGGCGGCGCCTAACGCTCCACATATGAGTGGGAACCCGAGCAGTGCACGGCGGCGCCGAACCACTTCCAAGATTGCCTGCTGCACCGGATTGGGAGTGTGGAGCTCGCCAGCCGCTTGAGACGGTCCCGAATCCCGAGGGAGAGGGGGGCGGTCGGCTTCATCAACCGGTGGGCTCGAGGGCTCGAGAAGTCTCTTCATACGGCTCCGTAGTTAGCGCAACCCGCCTTGAGTGATTTGGCGTTCGTCCACCAACCGGCACGATCTCAGAGTGTCACTACTCCTCCCGGGATGTCGCGACACGAATCTGAGTTCAAGTGAGCCCCGGAGGCTTGCTGAGAGACGGAGTCTTTAGAGCGCGAAGGTCAGTAAGAAACTGATCGATCGCGTCTTCCCAGCATGGCAGGGGTCCGCCAAGGATCCGTTCCAGTTGTGTCGTATCGAGCGCGGACCGCACCGGTCTGCGGGCCGCCGCGGGAAGCTCTGCACTGGAACAGGGCTCCAATAGATTCGCCGCGTTCGCAGCAGAATATACGCGCTTGGCCACGTCGTACCACGTAGCGGTGCCTGCATTCGCGACGTGGATGATCCCTTCCTTCCTAAGTGATATAAGCCTCCAGGTAGCATGCGCCAGGTCCAAGGTGTGAGTCGGCCGCCCAACCTGATCGCACACGACGCGGGATGGGATGCCAGCGGTAGCTCGCTCCCACATTGTGCGCGGGAAGCTGCGCCCGGCAACGCCAAAGAGCCATTGCGTACGAATCAGCAGGTACTCTACGCTGCTCCTTCGGAGTGCCTCTTCGCCGGCGAGTTTGCTGGCTCCGTATACGTTGATCGGATTTGTAAGAGCGTCTTCGGGATAGGGGGCCCCTGAGCTTCCATCGAATACGTAGTCCGTACTGAAGTGAACCACCATGATCCTTTCCTGCGCCGCAATCCTCCCGAGTTCACCCACAGCCTCGCCGTTGACCCGGAATGTTGCGTCCGAATCTTGCTCCGCCTTGTCCACGGCCGTGTAGGCGGCCGCATTGAGGATAAGATCCGGCCGTTCAGCTGAGACGCGAGAGGCCACGGCCACCGCGTTGGTAATGTCAAGGTCAGCGCGGACTGCCGGAATAATCGTTACCCCGCCCGGCTTCGTGGCTAGAAGGTCACGGGCGAGCATTCCACCCGCGCCGAGCAGGAGGACTCTCATCCCACGTCCTTCAGGTACATCGTACTCGATGCCCGATATGCCTCGGTCAACACGCGCTCCCACCACACTCGGTGCTCGAGGTACCAGCTAACGGTGGCCGCGAGCCCATCTTCGAAGCCTTTCGTTGGTTCCCACTTCAGGTCAGTCCGCGCTTTGGTCGTATTCATCGCATAACGCCGGTCGTGGCCGGGCCGATCCGTGACGAAGCGGATTAGTGTGTCGGGTTTTCCGAGCAAGGCAAGTAGCTTGCGTACGACGTCCAGGTTCCTGCGTTCGGCTTCGCCACCGATGTTGTAGATCTCGCCGAGCCTGCCGTTGCAAAGGGCTTGCCAGAGTGCCGCTGCATGGTCTGTTACGAACAGCCAATCGCGTACGTTTTGCCCGTCCCCATACACGGGTAGCGGTTGATCGGCGAGCGCGCGAGTAATCATCAAAGGAATCAGCTTCTCAGGGAATTGATATGGGCCATAGTTGTTGCTACAGCGCGTGATCAAAGCGGGAAAGTCGAATGTCTCGCCGTAAGCCCGAACGAGTAGGTCGGATCCTGCCTTGCTCGCGGAGTACGGGCTATTTGGTGCGAGGGCGGTCGTTTCGCTGAATGCCAGATCGGTCTCGCTCAGGCTGCCGTAAACCTCGTCGGTGCTCACGTGCAGAAGCCGGAATGGGCGTCCAGTTCGGGTGAGTTCACCTCGACATGCCTCGAGCAAAGTCAGCGTTCCCTGCACGTTCGTTTCCACGAAGACGGCCGGCCCCATGATAGAGCGGTCCACGTGCGACTCGGCCGCCATATGAACAACGGCGTCGGGTGCAGGGACCGGGCGAGCCTTACGGTTGGGCGCGGGCGTCTCCGACGCTTCGCCCGCGAGCACAGAGCGGACCGTCTTGAAATCGCGGATATCGGCACGGATGAAGTAGTGACGTCCATCACCGCTCGGGCCGTGGCGGCGGAACACATCGTCCAGGCTCTCGAGATTGCCCGCGTAGGTCAGTAGGTCCAGGTTGACGACCACGACGCCGGGATCCTGGGCCAGCACCCAGCGCACGAAGTTCACGCCGATGAAACCAGCTCCGCCTGTCACTAGGACACAGCGGGGGGAGAACGCAGCCGTCATCATCCGGGGTCGTACGTGGGAAGGTCCGCGCGATCCGCGGTGAGAAGAGGGAGGGCCTTATCCTTGTCAGACACCAACGCGGACGCGAGTGGCCACGCGATGCCGATCGTCGGATCGTCCCAGACGATCCCCCGCTCGTCCTCCGGCGCGTAGTAGTCGGTGCACTTATATTCGACCTCGCTCTCGTCGGCGGGGACACAGAACCCGTGACCGAACCCGGGCGGGATGTAAAGCTGCCACTTGTTGGCGGCTGAAAGTTCTACGCCCACCCACCTGCCGAACGTCGGGGAGCCACGCCGGATGTCCACGGCCACGTCGAAGACGGCACCGCACACGACGCGAATGAGCTTACCTTGCGGGTGGTGGAGTTGGTAGTGTAACCCGCGTACCGTCCCGGCCACAGACCGAGAATGGTTGTCTTGGACGAATTGTGCAGGGAGGCCGAAATTCGTGTATCGCTCGGCGTGGTAGCTTTCGAAGAAGAAGCCCCGCCGGTCTTCGTACACCTTGGGCTCGATTATGAGAACCCCCGGCAGGATTGTCGGAGAGATTCTCATGTTCCTGGAAACGGGAGTCGCGGCACAGGATCACGGATCATGGCCAGCAAGTAGTCGCCGTAAGGGTTCCCGCGAAGCGGCGCCGCCAGCTCCTCGACCTGCGCTGCGTCGATGAATCCCATCCGGTATGCTACCTCCTCGGGTGCCCCGATCTTCAGCCCCTGACGCTGCTCGACCGCGGCCACGAAGTTGGCAGCTTGCAGCAGCGCGTCGGGTGTTCCCGTATCCAGCCAGGCAATGCCACGTCCCAGTGTCACGACGTGGAGCTTGCCGGCGCGAAGGTAGACGTTGTTCACGTCAGTGATCTCGAGCTCGCCCCGTGCGGAAGGCTTGAGGCCGGCGGCAATATCCAACACGTCGTTATCGTAGAAATACAGGCCCGTGACAGCGTATCGTGACTTCGCCTGTCGGGGTTTCTCTTCAATGGTTTCCACTCGACCAGAACGGTCGAAGGACACGACACCGTAGCGCTCCGGATCCGACACGTAGTAGGCGAACACGGTCGCGCCTGTCGGTTGGCGGCTTGCTTGCTCCAGCGCGGGCCGAAGTCCTCCACCGTAGAAGATGTTGTCCCCGAGGATCAAAGCGGACGGATCCTTGCCAACGAACGCGCGTCCGATGACGAAGGCCTGGGCCAACCCTTCCGGCTTCGGCTGCTCGGCGTAGACCAGAGACAGGCCGAGCTGCGCGCCGTCTCCAAGCACGGCCTTGAAGCGAGGCAGGTCATGTGGCGTCGAGATGATTAAGATGTCCCGTATATCGGCGAGCATCAGCGTGGAAAGCGGATAGAAGATCAGCGGCTTGTCATATACGGGCATGAGCTGCTTCGACGTGCCCAGCGTAAGAGGATGGAGGCGTGTGCCGGAGC
>WNGI01006258.1_pt1 | contig 14744 bp, 13 predicted proteins | sample 5400621 | NCBI WGS metagenome assembly WNGI01 (sample SAMN13153374, study PRJNA577476) | soil metagenome | isolation source: 20 cm soil or saprolite under Garry oak tree replicate 1 | place: USA:California | collected 2016-06-15 | reverse complement strand
GAGCACCTCCCTGATGATGTCCGGGGTGATCCTGCGCAGCACCAGGCCGGGGTGGGCGAGTCGGCGCACGTCCTGGTCGGCGACGTGGGTGATTATTCGGTCGTAGAGCACGCCTTGGATGAGCATCTGGTCGACCGAGCGGTTGAACGACCGGCGGCGGGCCGGCACCGTCCGGAGCCAGTCCTGGGTCAGGCCGTCCTCGACCGCGCGCCCGGCAACCTGGGCGGCCAGGGTCAGGGTGAGCGGGCTGCCACCGAGCCGGCGCGCGATGGCCTCGGCCATCGCGTCGTCGCGGACGCCGTGCGCGCCCAGCAGCAGCACCGCGGACGCCGGGTCCAGCTCCTTCAGCTCGATCGTCCGGGGGGCGCCGCCCATAGCTGGGTGACCGACGGGGGCCCGGCCGGACACCACGATGCGTACCCGGGGGTACCGCTCCTGGAGCGCCCGGAAGATGGCCCACATCCGGTCCAGCAGCGAGGACCCCCTGTACTGCGCCTCCTCGAACGAGTCGAGGACTATCAGGAACGGGGTCTTGTCCTCGCGGCCGGGTCCGACGATGTCGCGCACCGTGTCGGCGAGGGCGCGGACCATCCGACTCTCGTCTTGCTTGGCGGTCGCGTGGAAGCGCTGAGCGGCGTCCCGCGCATAGGCGCCCCGCGTCGTGGCGAGTTCGTTCAGCTCGTCCAGCTGGTCGCGCTCCTCGCGCTGGGCACGGGCGATCCTTCCGCATGAGGAGGCGATCCGGTTCAGGGCGTCCCGGTGCCGGGCGTGCTGGACGGCGAGCTGGCGGGCACACTCGGCCACGAGCGTGAGCGGCTCGCGGACCGATACCGTCGGCCGCTCGAAGTCGACGTAGGCGAAGGGGAAGTCGGGCGCCGCTGGGGTCAGGTGGTCGAGCACGAACTTGGCCAGCAGCGTGCTCTTTCCGATGCCGCCGGGGCCGTGGATGAGCAGCGGGGGCTGCTCTCCGCCGCGCAGGAATGTGGAGAGGCCGCGGCCGGCCTTCCTCACCCGGGACGCCATCGAGGACGGCGGCAGCACCCCGACGTAGTCCCGAAGCTCCTCGAGTTCCCGCCCGCGCCCCTGGAACGTGACCCCGACGAGCTGGCGCAGCGGCGCGAGCAGCCTGCGGAGGTCCCGCAGCGCGGCGACCTCGTCCGCGACGGGAAGGTCCGGGATCCCGGGAACCAGCGTCAGCCAGCCGACCACCTGCAGCGTGTTCGCCAGCTGGACCCCGTCCTGCTGCTCCAGCCTGGGCGGCTTGCCGGTCAGGTAACCCCACGCGATGCGTTCGGGTCCGTCGCCGTAGTCGCCGATGTTCGCCGCGAGCGCGCGGCGCGCGGCTAGCACGCCGCCCAGGCCGCGCAGCGTCTGTTCGCGCACATCCGGCTTGAGCGTCCACACCGTCCGGCCGGTGTCGCCGAGCGCCACGCAGTCGTCCACGAGGTTGACCACGCCGCCGCCAGGTGGCCCGCCGCCGACCCGCTGGAGCCGGGTCGGGTCGAAGCTGCCGAGCAGGCAGGCGGCCTCCCGGTACCCTTGGCGCTCCTCGGACAGCAGGTCGGACCGGGTCCGACGGTCGCCCAGCCGCTGACGCAGGCGCGCGGCGAACTCGTCGTCCTGGTGCGGACTAGAAGGACGGGTACCCACTGACGACCTCCTCGGCCGCGTAGCCGACCTCTCGCATGAAGGACCCGCCACCGGCGATGCCACTCCGTGCGGCCGCGAGAACGGCGTCCACGGCGACGGCCACCCGGGCGGCCAGGAGCCCCGGCTCGATGTTTTCCTCCTTGCTGCGGTGGTGGTCCATGAAGACTTGCGAGAAGAACGCCTCCAGCTCGTCCGATCCGACAGGGCTGGCCTGGTCGTGACAGATCCGCCTGCGCAGCCGGTCCGGCAATGGCGGGAATTCCTCGGCGTAGCCGAGCAGCACCAGGCGCGGGACCGACCGCGCTGCCCTGCCGCCGACCTGGTTGAAGATGGCCAGGGCGAGGTGGCCGACGAGGTCGTGGACGTCCGAGGTCGGGTCCAGCTTGTTGTAGTCGTCGAGAACGAGCCACCAGGGGCGGGCCGCCTCCAGCGCCTTGCGTACCAGCCAGTCGGCGCTGTAGAGGTGGCGCTTGGCCGGCTCCTCGCCCTCGTATCGGTTCCGCTCGCCCGGCGCCAGCCGGTGCGCGAGGAGCCGGATGACGTCATCGGCGGTCGAGCCGGGATCGAGGATCACCTGGGTCGGGTCGAACCCGCACGGCCGCGCCAGGTGCTGCAGCAACGTCCAGGTATACGACTTCCCGGTGACCGGCTCCCCGGTCACCCGCAGCACGAACTTGCTCGGGTTCTCGACGAACGCGCGCAGGGTGGTCCGCAGCTCGTGCCGGTCGATGAAGATCTCCTGCGTTCCTGGGATGAGGCTAACGCGGAAATGATCTGTGTCGGCGAGAGCAGCACGCTCCTGGACCAGTTTCACCCAGTAGGACTTAACGTGGCGGTGGTCTGGGAGGACCTGGACAGCGTCCAGGCTGGCCAGCACCTCGAGCAGTCGGATCGCCTGGTCGGTGTTCCGCGCCCAGTCCACCAGCGCCACGGCGTTGTCGCTCGCCTTGTTCGTGAACGAGACCTCCCCGAGGAGATCGGCAGCGAAAAACTGCGCCAGGTAGATCCGCGGCTCAACCGACAAGACAAGATGGTCCCGCACCAGGCACCTGACCTGCTGCCACTCCGTCTCCGTCAGAGGCACCTCGCTGACCCCCGATTCCCCGCCGACTTCACCTTTACCCGGAGGTCGCAATCGGCCCGGCAGATACACCTGGTGCTGGGCCTGATCCCGACTGGTCACCGCATCCAGCGACGCACACTCTTCTTCGACGCCGCGCGCAGGGCGGGCGGGTAGGCGCGCTGCGCTGCCTCGCCGCGCGAACGCTCCAGCCCGTACAGCAGCCCGAAGGTGAACGCGTTCTCCCCGGCCTGGTGCGCGGCTACGCCGATCTCGCGTAGCACCTGGCGGGCGACGACGCTGTCCTGGTGCTCGCCGAGCACGTCCTGCAGCGCCTGCATCCGCTTCGCCAGGCGGACCGCGGGCCTGCCGCACACGGGCGCGACGGACTCGGCGGCATGGCGGGCACGCTTCGCGGCCTTCCGCACCTCGTGCAGCCGGTGGTCGCGGTCCGCCGGCGTGGCCGCCTCGTCGACCGCCCTCGCCAGGCGGTCGACGCGCCGGCAGGCACGGGCGACGAAACGCGGCAACTCCCGGTCCGCCTGCCGTTGCGCGCGCTCGCCCAGCACGCGCTGCAGCTTCGACGCCGTCGCGGAGCGGGTCATGCCGGCCGGCTCCAGGCGGGCGGTGACCGCGTCGAACAGCTCCTGGTCCCCTTCGACGAGTTCGACCTCGACCTCCCGCCAGGTGGACAGCTCGACGGACCCGTCGCCGAGCCGTTCAGCGTGGACGGTGTCGTCGGCGACGACCGCCAGGTCGTGGCCCTCGGCGTCGAGGAGGTGCCTCTCGAGGCGGGTTGTGCGCACGATCGCCACCGGGACGAGTTCCCGGTCGCGGACCACCGCACGGACCTCCCGCACCAGCGCCTCGGGGACAGCGTGGGTCGCCTCCCCGAGCGGCAGCCGGACCTCCGTGCGCTCGTCCCCACCGGCGGGGACTTTGAGGTGCCACCCCTCGTCCTCGCCACCGGTACGACGCCGCAGCGTGATGCGGTGCGCGGCGAGCCGCAGGTCGGCGGTGTCGAAGTAGGTCGCCTCGAGGTGGGTCTGGACTGGATCAGTCACGGTGACGACGTCGCCGACCCCGGACAAATCGGGCAGCGGGGTACCGGGGTCGGCGTCGAACTTGCGCTCCACCTCACGATAACGGGCCATGGTGCATGCTTACCCCACCGTGGGCGCGGGCCCGCCCGGCGGCCTGGACGCCGACCTGGCTGGATAGCCGCGGTTCGGCGCCGCAGCGGGGGTAGACCCGAGGCGTGGCCGACAGGTTGTCGCAGTACCGCCAGAAGCGTTCCGCATCCCGCACCCCGGAGCCGGTGCCGGAGCCGGTGCCGGAGCCGGAGCCGGTGCCGGTGCCGGAGCCGGTGCCGGTGCCGGACGAGAGCACCCTGCCCGGCGGCAACAACGACACGTTCGTCATCCAGGAGCATCACGCGCGGCGGTTGCATTGGGACTTTCGGCTCGAACGTGACGGGGTGCTCGTGTCATGGGCGATCCCGAAAGGACTCCCGCTGGACCCGAAGAGGAACCACCTCGCGGTCCGCACCGAGGACCACCCGCTGGAGTACGCCACGTTCGAGGGCGAGATCCCGCCCGGCGAGTACGGCGGCGGCCTGGTGAAGATCTGGGACCGCGGCACCTACGAGTGCGAGAAGTGGACCGACGACGAGGTGAAGGTGGTGCTCCACGGCGCCCGCGCGCAGGGACGGTACGTGCTGTTCCGGACCGACGGCAAGAACTGGATGATCCACCGGATGGATCCGCCTCCGTCCACGGACTGGGAGCCGATGCCCAAGCTGGTGCGGCCGATGCTGGCGACGCTGGGCGAATTGCCTCCGGCCAGCGAGGACCCCGAGTACGGCTACGAGATGAAGTGGGACGGCCTGCGGGCCGTCGTCTACGTCGACGGCGGGTCGGTGCGCGTGTTGACCCGCAACGACCTGGACGTCACCGCGACCTTCCCCGAGCTGCGGGCCCTCGGCGACGCCCTCGGCTCCACCCGCGTCGTCCTGGACGGTGAGGTTGTGGCGTTCGACCGCTCGACGGGCCAGATCTCCTTCGGCGCGCTGCAGCCGCGGATGCATGTGCAGAACCGGGCACAGATACGGCGGCTGTCCGAGCAGGTGCCGGTGACCTACCGCATCTTCGACCTGCTCTACCTGGACGGCCACCTGACCATCGGGCTGCCGTACCAGCAACGACGCGAACTGCTGGAGCCGCTCGAGCTGCGCGGACCGCACTGGGACACCCCGCCGTACTTCAAGGGCGGCGGCGCCAAGGCACTGGCCGCCTCGAAGGAGCAGGGGCTCGAGGGGATCGTGGCGAAACGGCTCGACTCCGTCTACGAGCCGGGGCGCCGGTCCAGGGCGTGGATCAAGGTCAAGAACGCCAACGTACAGGAGATCGTCATCGGCGGCTGGAAGCCCGGAAAGGGCCGGCGCGCCGGGATGATCGGCTCCCTACTGCTGGGTATCCCCGGACCCGACGGGCTGGAGTACGTCGGGCAGGTCGGCACCGGCTTCACCGGGCAGATGCTCGACGATCTCCGCCGCAGGCTGGCTCCGCTCGAACGCAAGACCCCCCCGTTCGTCGGCGAGCTGCCCGCGCGCGACACGCAGGACGCGCGTTGGGTCACGCCGAAACTGGTCGGCGAGGTGCAGTTCAGCGAACGGACCCGGTACGGACGGCTGCGCCACCCGACCTGGCGTGGCCTGCGTCCTGACAAGTCACCGGACGAGGTGGTCCGCGAATCGTGACCGCCGTACATCCGCGCCGGAGGCGGAGGTAGCGATGACTGAGGGGCAGGACGAACCGCGAGGGCTCGGGGTGGTGACGGGCGGCACGTCCGGGATCGGCCTGGCGACCGCCCGCGGGTCGCGGCAGTGCGGGTCGTCGAGCCAGAGGATCATCGGAGGATGGTGACGGTGCCGGCAGTGCCGTTCACCTCGACGAGATCGCCGTCGCGGATGAGCCGGGTGGCGACACCGACCGCGCACACGCAGGGCAGGCCGTACTCCCGGCAGATGATCGCGGCGTGGGTGAGGGCGCCGCCGGAGTCGCAGACGCAGGCGGCAAGTCGGGTGAACGCGGGCGTCCAGCTCGGCGACGTCGCCTCGCAGACCAGCACGTCGCCCGATCCGGCGCGGGCGAGCTCGTGCGCCGCCGCGACGATGCGCGCGTGACCGCGGGCGATGCCGCGCGACGCCGGCAGGCCCAGCAGCATGGTCGCCTGTGGACCTGCCACGGTCGGCGCACCGATCACCTCGCGCATCACCGGGTCGACCGTATCGGGATGCCCGGCCCCGATGGCGCGCGGCAGGCCAGCCCGGCGCTCCAGCCAGGCCGCGCGCCAGGAGCGGCGGCTGGCGATCAGGTCCGTGACGTCGGCCCAGTCGCGCCTGCCGGCCGCGAGCTCGCGCAGCTCGGGGACGAACAGGAGCAGCCCGTCGTCCGGAGCACCGCCCAGCCGCGCGGCGAGTGCCCGGCCGGCTGCGCGGATCGGCAGGTGCAGCCGCAGATCGATGTGGACGTTGTGCTCCTCGTTCCACCAGGCGAAGTTGGCTTTCTGCGCGAGGTCGAGCGCGTTGTCGAAGACGCGCCGATCGGCCGCGGCGAGCCGGGACCGGATCTGCTCGGTGGCGGCCGCGGCCTGCCGTGGCGGGCCGGACCCGCCGAGCAGTATCGACCGGATCAGCATCAGTGGCCGGGTCGGATCCTCCGCCCAGGATGCCTCGCCGACGTCGAGGACGGCGTCGGTGCGCTGCCCGCGGCGACGCAGGAACGACTCGAACTCGGTGCACCAACGGCGTTCTCCGCTGATCGCGTCGGCCAGCGCCGCTGCCTGCTCGTGAGCGCGGAACAGCGGCAGCAGCCCCCAGCCGCGTGCCCGCGCCGCGAGCTGCCACAGCTCCCGGTCGGTCGCGAGGACCGCCGTCTCACCCGCGGGCAGCAGCGCCGCGACCTGCCACTCCGGCACGCCGAGGGCCGTGCAGACGGCGCGGACGTTGTCGATGACGGCCAGCAGCCGGTACATGACGTCGAAGTGCAGCCGCCATCCGTCCGCGAAGACCGAGAGCGCGCCGTCGAGATCCTCGACGCGGCGGTACGCGGCGTCGAGTTCGCGGGCCTGGCGCGTCCACTGCTCCGCGAACACCTCGTGATACCGGGCGATCTCGGGGCTCGCCGCGGCGGCTCGGTCGGCGCGCTCGCCGGCCGAGGCGACCGGGACGCCACCGGTGTAGACATGCGGGCCGACCAGCCGCGCAGCCAGGCCGTGACTGACCGGGACGGGCATGGCATCCGCTGCCTGCTGCGCCGCATGGTTGACGATCGCCAGCAGCTCATGGCTCAACGGCAGGATGCCGCGCGGGTAGTGGAAGTCCAGCTGCCAGCCGTCCGAGAGGTCTGCGTCGGTCAAGGGACGCGCCAGCTCCGCAGGCAGGTCCGTCGAGGTGACCGGGTCGAATCCGGGGTAGTACTCGCCGCGCGGCAAGCCGTCCTCGGTCACCGGACCTCTTTCACTACCGTTCCCCGCCCGCGATCACCATGACCACCCCGTCGGCTCGTGAAGAACTCCTGCCTGAACCTACCCCTCGCCGGCCGACGCCCGGGTCGCCGGCGCAGGAGTGGAACGTGTCGGACCGCGCGCCGCACAGGACGCGACCTCCAGCCGGTGTCTGACGTGCGGGACGACGTTCCTCGGTCAGGCCTCTCGCCGCTCGGCGACCGTGACGTCGCCCGCCGCCCCATGCGTCGCCGATGCCACGGTCACGCGCCCGGGCCAGGCCGTCGGAGGTGGGGTTCCGGGTGGGCGAACGCCCTACAGCCCTTTATAGGCACAGATCCTTGGACAGCCGGCGAGCTGCCAACTGGACGAGCTGTGCCGGCCGTCCGATGCCGTTGAGCAGGCGGTCGGACGGTCCGACGATCGAGATCGCCGCCTTCGCCGAGCCGTCGTGGCCGAGCACCGGAGCGGCCACCGAGGCAAATCCGGCGAGCGCCTCGTCGGCGTTCACGGCGAATCCCTGCTTGCGCACCTGCGCGAGCGCCAGCGCGTACTGCCGTTCCGAGTGGATCGAATGGGTGGTCAGCGGCGTGAACCCGGCCCTGACCCGCGCCGCGGCGGCCACCGGGGTGAAGGCGGCGATCACCTTCCCGGAGCTGGTGCAGTGCGAGGGCAGCCGCCGCCCGACGTGCGCGAAGGATCTGATGCTGCTCACATGCACGAGCCGCTCCAGGTAGACGACGTCGCTGCCGTCCGGCACGGCGAAGTGAATCGTGCCACCGGAGACGTATTGCAACTCCCGCAGCACCGGCAATGCCCTGGTGCGCATCTCGTTGCGGTCCAAGGCGAGTTGGCCGAGTTCGTAGAGGCGCATGCCGAGGCGGTACCGGCCGGTCTGTTCGTCGTGTTCGGCCAGCCCGCGGGCGCAGAGCGTGGTCAACAGGCGGTGCGCGGTGCTCTTCGCGACGCCGATACGGCGGGCAAGCTCACTCACCCCGAGCTCGTCGTCGGTGGCGAAGCAGTCCAGCACGTCGAGCGCGGCGAGGACCGACTGCAGGCCGCCGTCGACCGTCGGGCGAGCCTGGGCGCGGGCGGTGTCCATCATGGCCTCCCCGATGGGGCGACCTCGACTATGGCACGGCCCGCTGGCAGACTGCCCTCCATGCGTTCCATTCAGCGGAACGGTGCTCCGTCGTCGGTGCTGGGCCGGGCGGTGTCCGTTCTGCAGGCGTTCCAGCCGTCGGACGCCATGCTCACGCTCGCCGAGCTCACCCGGCGTACCGGGATGCCGAAGACGACCGTGCACCGGCTGCTCGCCGAGCTGGAGCGGTGCAACCTCGTCGAGCGCACCGACCACGGCGTGCGGCTCGGGCTGCGGCTGTTCGAGCTCGGACAGCTCGTGCCCCGGCAGCGCGGGCTGCGGGAGTCGGCGATGCCGTTCCTCAACGATCTCTACGAGGCCACCCATGAGACGGTGCACCTCGCCGTGCTGGAGGAGCGCGAGGTGGTGTACATCGCCAAGATCGCCGGGCGGTCCGGCCCGCCCGTGCCGTCGCGGGTCGGCGGGCGGATGCCCGCGTACTGCACCGGTGTCGGCAAGGCGCTGCTCGCCTACGCGCCGGTGGAGACGGTCCGCCGCGTACTCGACGGCCCGCTGGCCCGGCGCACCCCGTACACGGTGGTCATGCCCGGCCGGCTGGAGCGCGAGCTGGCGACCGTGCGCGAGCGCGGCCTGGCGTTCGAGAACGAGGAGTCGTCACTGGGTATCGCGTGCGTGGCGTGTCCCGTCTTCGACGGGCCCGGGCATGCGGCGGCAGCGGTGTCGATCACCGGCTGGGTGAACCGTCTCGACCCCACCCGGGTCGCCTCGGCCGTGCGCACCGCGGCCCTCGGGATATCGCGGCAGCTGGAGGCAATACTGCGGTGAGACTGCGGTGGCGAGGGGGTGTCCCGCGGGGCACCCCGGGGGCACCCCTGGTTGCGTCAGCGTTTCAGCAGCGGGCTCTTCATCCCGCCCGCGGCCTTGTCCGACTCGTCGAAGAAGTCCTCCCGGAAGATGTCGCGGGGAAACAGCCGCTTGCGCATGAGGAGTTTCAGCGCGGCGTCCACCATCGGTGGGGACCCGCAGAGGTAGCCGACATACCCGGCGCAGCGCGCGAAGTCGCGGTCGATGACGTCGGTGACCCGGCCGCGGGCGCCGTCCCAGTCCTCCTCGGACAGGCACGGCTGGTAGTGGAACCGGTCGGGATGCCGCTCGGCGAGCTCGCGGAACTCCTCGACGCCGTACACGTCCGCACGCGTACGTGCGCCCTGATACAGAAAGAGCTCGTGCGCGCTGGCCGGATCGGCGAGGACGTGCCGGACCATCGAGGTGATCGGCGCGAGCCCGGTGCCGCCGGCGACCATGATCGCGGGCTCGGAGCGGCCGGCTCGGAACACGAACCGCCCGTACGGTCCGGACAATGTCACCCGCTCGCCGACGCCCAGCCCGGCGAAGATCCAGCCGTCGCTGGCCAGCCCGCCCGGCGTTCGCTTCACGTGTAGCTCCAGAACGCGCCGCTCCGAAGGGGGATTCGCCATCGAGTAGGTGCGGGTGACATTCTTGCCGGGCACCGCGAGTGCCACGTACTGCCCGGCACAGAACGTCATGTCCTCGTCCAGCTCGATCCGCGTCCGGCGGATGTCACGCGCGATATCGGTGAGATCCACGACCGTCCCGGTGAAGTCACGCACCGGCGAGAACTCGATCCCATCGTCGACCTCGACGTCGCCCTCGATCGTGAGGTCAGTGCGCGGCGTTGCCTGGCACAGCAGCAGCTTGCCGTCGTCGCGCTCGAAGTCCATCAGGGCGAACGCCGACGCGTCCCCGTGATCGACTGAGCCGTCGAGCAGCGACGCCTTGCACGTGCCGCAGGTGCCGTGCGTGCAGGAGTGCGGCAGCCAGATGCCGTTGCGCAGGCAGGCGTCGAGGATCGGCTGATCCTCCCGGCAGGTCACCTGCCGGCCGGCGGGCTCGACGGTGACGGTGTGGACAGCACTCACGTCAGCACCCCACTCACGTCAGGACGGACATGAACCGCTCGTTCAGCTCGCGGCCGATGTAGAAGATGCCTTTGGCGAGCTGGTCGGCCGTCCAGGTGATGGTCGGGAAGTCCGGGAAGGTCATGTACCCGCCGGAGAACACCTCGTTGCGGTTGCCCGACGGATCGAAGAAGTAGATCGTCTCGCCCCGGGTGATGCCGTGCTGCGTCGGCCCGACGTCGACAGACACGTCATCCATCGCGAGGAGCGCGCCGGCGTGCTTGATGGCGGCCCAGTCCGTCAGCGCGTACGCGAAATGGTGCAGCTTGCCGTTCGGGCCCTTGATGAACGCGATGTCGTGCGGGGTGTTCGTGCACGCCATCCACGAGCCGAGCAGGGCGCCGCCGTCGAGTTCGGTGACGACGCGTTCCATCGCCTGGAAGCCCAGCACGTCGGCGAAGAAGCGCTCGACGGTCTCCGGGTCCTCGCAGGTGATCAGCGCGTGGTCGATGCGGGGCACGCCGACGCCGACGAGGTGCCGCGGGGAAGGGGTCCGGGTTGAGCCGGCCGACCTCGGTGCCGGTGTACTCGATGTCGTGGTAGACCTCGACGACGTGCTCGGACGGCAGCACGATCCGCACCCCGTCGCCGACGGCGAGGTTGTCGCCCTTGCTCATCCGCTCCGTGATGGCGCCGAACGCCTGCGCGCGCGCCTCGACCGCGTCGAGGTCGGCGTCGCGTTCGACCTTGTAGCCCAGCTTGACCAGGCCGACCCCGCCCTCCTCCAGCACGACCGAGTGGTGGTCCCACTCGTCCCACGCCTTGTAGAACAGCCTGCCGTTCTCCTCGTGTACCAGCCGCATGCCGAGCGTGTCGCCGTAGTGCGCGCGCGAGTCGGCGAGGTCGGTGACGCGGACATGCACGTAGCCCAGCCGCATGACGCCCATCAGAGTCGTCCTTCCGTTCGAGTGTCGCCGGTGGCCACCACTGCGCCCTCTCAGACCTCTCAGCCCTTACCGCTCGCTCAGACCTCGAAGGCCACCAGGCTCTTGTGCCCGACACCGAGCCCGGCCAGCGACGTCTCGGGATCCGGGTCGAACGGCTGCCCATCCACCGTCCACCTGCGACCAGAGCCCGGCCGGTAGTCAGGGTCCGAGCCGGCCCACGGTTCGACCACGCTCGCGACGAAGTCCCGCCACGGCATCGCCTTCGGCGCACGGAACGTCGCGGCCGCCGCGAGGAACAGGTTGCCTCGCCACAGCACGTGGACGAGCTGGTCGTCGCCGTAGAGCTCCGCCCGGGACCGGGACGGGAACGAGTACTCGGCGATGGCGCGTACCGACATGGTGATCAGCTCCCCACCGGTGCGTCGCTGTGCCACGCGACCCAGTCCTGCTGCTCCTGCGAGCCCAGGTACTCGCCGCTGTCGCCGTCCTGCAGCCCGTACCAGGCGAGCACCTCGGGCAGGGACGGCCCGCCGCAGTTGCCCTGAAAGACCTGGTGCACCGGCAGCCACGCCTGGACGTACTTCTCCGGCTCGCGGTCGAAGATCCACTGGCAGCCGTCCGAGCAGAAGTGGTAGCGCTCGCCCTCGTGCACCCGTTCGCGCTGGCAGACCGTCGTCGGGTCGCCGGGCTCGGTGAACAGCATCGGGATCTGGCAGACCTGGCACAACTGCGGCAGGCCCTGGTAGAAGAACCGGCCGCCGCCCTCCTGGATGCGTTTCGCCTTGTCCCACAGGGGCCGGTAGAGGCGGTCGAACGTGTCGGGGTACTGCTCCGACAGCCACGCCAGGTGATCGTCGTCCGGCACCGTCGTGGTGAACCCGGCTGCGAACGAGAACTGGTAGAGCGTCCACGCGACCTGGTGGGACAAGATGTCCTTCTCGGCGCGCGCGTACTCGACGTGCCGGGGCGGCGTGATGCCGTAGAACTCCAGGTCGGGGAACAGCCCGCCGAGCATCTGCTCCTCGAAGTACAGCTCGAAGGACTCCTTCCAGCTCATCACCTTGCGCGGCAGCATGTAGTCGAGCATCTGCGCGATGAGCGCCACCAGGCGATAACCGCGCCAGAACCACTTGTCGATCCACTCCTGGATGATCGGCACGTTCGCCTCGTCCTGCTCGAGCAGGAACTTGATGGCCTCGAGGCCGAGGGTCATGTGCCGGCTCTCGTCGCTCTGCGCGGAGAACCCGAAGGTCATCGTCGGCACGTCGCCGTTGAAGCTGGCACCGCTCATGAACGGGATGAACAGCAGGTTCGTGAGCAGGTACTCGAAGGAGAACGAGATGGCGATCAGGAACTCGAACGGCCCCGCGCTCATCGCGTCCTCGAAATAGGACTTCGGCACCGACAGGTACCAGACCCGGTCGAATTGCTTGGACCAGCTGTGCAACCCGCCGTAGTACTTGTTGTAGGCCGACAGCGTGTGGATCTCCGTCTGCGTGTGGCGCATCTCGTCGATCGACTGGCACAGCGCGGCGAACCGCGGACCGGGGCCGTTGTAGTAACGGGCGAGGAACGCGAAGTGCCGGTGCGCCGCGTACTCCAGCGGCGTGACGCCCTGCAGGAACAGCTTCATCGAGTTCAGGTACCTCGCGTCGGACAGGCTCAGGTGGCCCTGGCTCTGCGCGAAGCTGTCGATCACCGCGTACAGGCGGCGGTCCTTCTCGGCCTGGTACTTGAAATAGGCGTCCACGGTCAACCGGAACGGGTCCTGCCACCTCGACCAGTCGTGGACCTTGATGCCCTCGAACGCCGTATACGGGAAGACCTCCTGTTCGGGCACGTACGTCGGTGTCCAGTCGAGGTCACGGGTGAGGGACGAGTACCGCTGCTGCATCGAGAGTTTCTTGGCCATGGCTGCCTCTCCAGTGACCACTCAGTGGTCCCACCTGATGACGATCTGGTCGTCGTCCCACTCCGCGATGTGCCCGTAGTACGACACGATCGCCATCTGGAACTCGTGCGTCTCCCACTCGCGGCCCAGCAGTCGCTCGACGGTCTCGCGCCGGACGACGAGCGGGCCCGGCGTCTGGACCTTGATGATTCCGGGCAGGTGGGTCACGACGACCTCGAGGTTGTCCTGCTCGATCGCCTCGACGACCCTGCGGTTGTCGTCGTTGCTCTCCTGCAGGTCGACGCCGACCGTGCGCACCGTGGCCCAGGTCATGAGGCGGCCTCCCGAGTGAGCATCGCAATGCCCGCTTCGCGCCCGCGGCGCCTGGGCAAGCGAGGAGCGGAGCGCGGGAGGGCGCCGGCCAACACGGTCATGAGATGCCCAGATCCCGAAGCGAGGCCCGCACCGTGGTCGCCGCGTCGTCCACGCAGCGCATGGCGCCGACCTCCACCAGCCGGTCGACCTGCTCGGCGATCGCCGTCGCGGCCGCCACCGCCCGGGGCAGCCACGTGTTGGTGACCGCCTGCAGGGCGGTGCGGTTGGCGCTGCCGTGCGCTTCGTCGGCAACCCACTCGGCGAGCAGCGCGTCCAGCCAGCGCCGCTCGTCGTCGAACCAGCCGGCGAAGTGCTGTGCGAGCAGGCTGTACGCGCCCGCTCCCTGGAGCAGGGCCGCCTCGTCCAGGTGCCGGTACAGCAACGGGTACAGCAGCCGGTCGACGAAGTCGAGCGCGACCAGGCCGACCGCCCAGTCCGGCTCGATCAACAGCTCCTCGACGAGCCGGCGAAGCGGTTGCAGGACAGTGGCGGACGACCACTGCGTCTTCGCCTCCGCGAGCAGGTCCGCCGTGCCACCATCGAGATCGATCCCGATCCGGCTGATCATCTGCGCGGCGCCGATCCGGTCGAACGCCGCGTAGGACAGGCACTGCTCGACCGCCGTGCCATAGGCGAAGCGGGCGCCCGCGACGAAGATGAGCTGCGCGCCCGCCTCGTAGTGCCGCAGCGGCACCAGCAGCGTCTCCATCGCCGAGCGCCAGCCCGCCGGCAGCCTGGCCAGCAGATCGCGCTCCTCGAGATACCGCAGCGTCTTGCCGAATGCGTCGTACATACCGGCCCGGCTCGCGACGTACGGCGTGTAGTAGAACTGCCGCGGATCCCGGTAGGAATACGGGTCGGTCAGCCGCAGAGCCGAGTAGCTCTCGTCGTAGAGCTCGTGCGCGGGATCCCACAGCGGGCGATAGTGGAAGTTCTCGGTCGGCTGGACGTCCAACGTCCCTTCCTCGTACCGGCTGGCAGCGCGGTCACCGTTGCGGTCGATGATGTTCTGGAACGTCTTGCGGCGCGGCTCGATGACGCGCTGCCGGAGCTCGTACTGCACCGGGCACCTCCTTCGTCGTGAACGACTCTGAGCCGCGTCGTGCCGGTGCGCGTCAACCGTTCCTCACCGCGGAACGGCCGCGTCGCCGCGCCGCGCCGGCGGCCACAGTTGCGCTCATGACCGTGTTGCCCGGCGGCCTCCCTCGCCCCGCTCGTCGCTTGCCCAGGCGCCGCGGGCGCGAAGCGGGCATTGCGATGTTCACTCGGGAGGCCGCCTCATGACCGTGTTCAT
>WNGI01004547.1_pt1 | contig 14744 bp, 13 predicted proteins | sample 5400621 | NCBI WGS metagenome assembly WNGI01 (sample SAMN13153374, study PRJNA577476) | soil metagenome | isolation source: 20 cm soil or saprolite under Garry oak tree replicate 1 | place: USA:California | collected 2016-06-15 | reverse complement strand
GGAGACCCGCCCGGTCGCCGAGCGTGTCGGCGATGTACGCGGCTTGCGAGTACGCTCGCGCTGAGGCGTCCCAGTCGCCATTGCGGCGCGCAGCGCCACCGACCGCGGTGTGCGCTTCTACAGCGAGACGCGCGTTCTTCTCCGGCCGCGCGAGCTTCGCGACAGTCGAGAACACGTCGGTAGCAAGTCCCCAGCTCGCCTCGTAGTCCAACGAGCGCCCGTAGGCGAGGAGGGAAGCGCACACAGCGTCGTCGACGGCATTGCGCTGGATCACTCCATCGAGCACCGAAGTCAGCACGCCGCGCACGGGGTCGCCCTCGCTTACGGCTTCAATGGCCGCCCGGACGCTGTGGAGCTGCGCCCAACCCGCGGGGCTGGCGGGGGCGGATCCGGTGTCAGCATACGCGTCCACCAAGCGCAGGACTGAGAGTCCGGCGAACGTGGAACGCCAGGAGGCGCTATCCTCCTTCATCGAACCAAGCACGTCGAAATAGACCTGATGCCGGATCATTAGAAGCCCGTTTTTTGGGGTATTTTCGTGCACTAAAATGCCACTTATCTCCACTAATAGAAATGCCTGTTTCGTATCACTGGAGGGGCGTTTTCGTGTCACCTCTCGGGGAGTTAAAGCCTCCCAGAATGGCTTAATGGCCCAATGGAAGCCTGTCTCTCAAGATTCGCTCTGAGGGCGGAATTGACCAATCGGCGAGCCCCGCCCACCATGCATCGGGGCGCATCAGAGCAGTCCGGAATCGTCTGTGAATCCCGATGATCTTCCGGGATTCGTAGAGCCAAATCGCCGGCGCGTCTTCGTTGATGACGGCATAGGCGATGGTGAATCTGTCGCGCGCCTCCGTCGGACCCGCCGATAGCGCGCTATCGAGCAGAGCATCAAATGCTGGATTGCTGTACGAGCCGTAGTTGACGCCATTCTTCCCGATACCCGACGCGGTCCATGCTCCCTTGATTCCATCGGGGCTCGACCCCATCACCCACCCACCCAACGACGCGTCGAACGCGCCACTTGCCTCTCTGTCGGCCTGGGTGGCGGGCTCCAGCACTTCGAGCTGTACGCGAATCCCCATGCGGCGGAGCTGCTCCTGGATCAGCGGCCCCAGCCTCATCCTGTTCATGCTCGAAGTCGGGACGATGAGATTGAACGCGAGCTGTCTCCCGTTCTTCTCCCTGATCCCATCGGCGCTGCGGCGCATCCATCCGAGAGAATCCAGCAGCCGGCTCGCACGCGCCGAATCGAACGGGATCTGCGCGCCTCGCGGATCGGTTGTCGGATAGGCACGCACGACCGGACCCACTGGAACAAACGCGAACGTGTCGAGCACGCTCCGCACCAGAGTGCTTCTATTGAGGGACATCGTGATTGCACGCCGGAGATCGCGATTCCCAAACAGCGGGTGTGGGCGCTTGTTGTTCGCCGCGTCGCGCAGATTGAAGCGCAGAAACGCGTAGTCCATTCCCGGCAGAATGGTCGCCCTCAGATTTCTGTGACGCGCGAGCTCCGGCAAATTCTCGGGGCGCAGTGCATCGAAGAGATCTGCTTCGCCGCTGAACAGCCTCGTAACGGCCGCCGGGAATTCCGGTGCCACGCTCCAGATGACGCGATCCAGCTTCGCGCGACCGCGATAGTTGGACGTGTCAGCGACGATCTCCACCGAAGCGCCCTTGTTCCACTTTCGCAGTCGAAACCGTCCGCTTCCAATTGGCGGCGGCGCGGCTTCGCGCAGCGAATCAACCGGAATTTTCTCGAGCTGGTGCGCGGGAAGAATGAGCATCTGCGCCGCGGCATCGAGGAAGCGCGTCGGCAATCTTTGGTGAAACCAGAACACGGCGGTGAGTGAATCGGTCACGCTCACGGAGTCGATGTTCGAGAGCTCGGTACTCAGCCTGCCGCCGAGTGAGGGATTCTTGTTGAGCGCGAAAGTGAATTGAACGTCCCGCGCCGTGACGCGCCTTCCATCGTGCCACCTCGCGGCTGGATGGATGCGAAACGCCAGCGTCAGCGAGTCGTTCGACCACCGCCAATTATCCGCGAGGACCGGGTGGAATGTTTTTTCGTCCTGGGTGTTGAGGCTCGGTCCCACTTCGGCGAGGTAGTCGTAGATCTGCTCGGTGATCTGTCTCGCCTGAACCGTTAGTCCGAACGGAGGGAAGAGTGTCCCGGGATCCGCGGTTGTCGAGATGACGAGCGTGCCACCCGGTTCGCCGCCGGTGTTCATCGTTCGCTCGGTGCACGCGACAATACCAGGCAAGAATGCCAGCGCAAGAAATTGTTTCATGTGAGAGAACCTAGCACTGTCCTTGGTGCGTGGTAGCCGTCAAAGCGCGGAGTGATAGAAAACCGACAGTTCGATGATACGGAATCGGCATTGACCATCCAGCGTAACGGTGAAAACGTCAATGTCATATGGGAGATTCCGCGACAAAGCGAACTGATCCGATGCCCACCTTTCAGGTGGCACACCTGAAACGAGACGGACAGGACGTGATCATCGTTCCGGTGGACCGATCATTCGGCAAGCGTTCGCCGGCGGAACAAGCGCGCATCCAGGAAGCGTTTCAGCGCAGCGCCGCAGCCGCTGACATTCCAGGCGTGGTCGTCCCCGTCTGGGAAGATGCTTCTGGTCGAATGGCGTTTCGCGCTCCGCCGCCCTGGCACGAGTTCATGAAGACCATCGACATGGTTTACGTGGCAACGGCGTTGAACCGCACTCTGGGTCTCGAGTAGCGACGCACCGCGGTTGAATCCGAAGGTCCCAGCGGTGATACTCCACTGGTGATCGCTCACCTCTCCCCCCGCGCGCGTTTCGACCTGGCTGCTTTTCTCGCAGTGTTCGCGCTTGCCGCCGCGCCGACGCGGGCCGAGTCGCAGCACGCCGGCCACGCGGCCGTGCACGACATCCAGGTGGACACGTCGGCGACAGCGCCGACAACGCCGAGCCGCCGAATGTCCGATTCGGCCATCGTCGCCGATTCGCTGCTCCAGCTATGCAAGCCTCACGTGAGCCACTCGATCGATGCGTACTCCACCTGCATCGGCGATGGCATCGCATCGCTCTCCTCGGCGGGAAACATTGCTCTGGCGATGGGGACGCTCGATTACGTCGTTCACGCCGATCCTTCGCTGATTCTGCTCGGGCACCCACTCGCCCATGCGCTCGGCTACGCGGTAAGATCGACTCCGACGACCGCGACTCGATTGATCTCGCAGTGCGACGACCGCTACCAGTCGGGCTGCTATCACGGAATACTGCAGCGGTATTTCGACGCGCGGATGGGGATGCCAATCGAGCGGAGTGTGCTGCTCGCCCCATGCGACGGATTGCGGGGCACCCGAGAGCAGTTCCGCCTGTATGACTGCCTGCACGGCACAGGTCACGGTCTCATGATGTATCACCGCTACGACGCCAACGCTGCCCTCAAGGACTGCGATCGTCTGGCGGCCGACTGGGATCAGCGAAGCTGTTACAGCGGAGTGTTCATGGAGCACAACATGGGCGCGCGGATGCAGACCTTTGGAGATGGCGCCTTCGGAATGCACCGCCACTCGATGCCTGCTCCGTCCGTGGTGCTCTACAAGCCGAACGACCTCCACTACCCGTGCGATGCAACGCCGGTGCGCTATCGTCGCGAGTGTTACGAGCTGCAGGCAGACCTCATCCTCCCGGCTGTCAAGCAAGACTATCGGAAAGCCGCTCGCGTGTGCGATGCGGCCGTCCCTGCCGACCTCGTGGGTGCGTGTTATCTCGGGCTCGGCAGGAATGCATCAGGCGCGGCGGCGTTTCAGTACGCGGGCATTCGGAAACGGTGCGACCTGGCATCGCCCGCCGGCGTAGCGTTCTGCTATCAGGGGGCGGTGCGGCATCTCGCCTACGCGCCGAGCGAGCTGCCGCGCGGTGTGGCCTTCTGCAAGTCGCTTCCGAACGGAGAAACGCGCTCGCGTTGCTGGGATGGCGTGGGACTGCAGATCGCCGGATTTTTTTCGGATCAGGGTTCGCGGCAGCGGGCGTGCCAATCGGACTCCGCGACGGACGTCGCCGCCTGCGAGCAGGGAGCCGGGGTTGTAGCATCGTCTCCAGCCAGGTGAACCGGCGCAGGGTGCGCGAATTGCTCCGCAAACATGAGGGCACGGAGGCGCGAGGTCTTCACGGGCCTGGGGCTCAACGCTTACGAGGTTGAAATGGCGACAGAGAAACGCTGCTCAGTGAAGCTCCTCGTCTTTGGCGCTTCGATGCGAGAGGGATCCATGAACGACAGGCTCGCGTCTCTGGCAGCCGACGTCGCGGAGGAGAAAGGGGCATCGGTCGAGCGAGCCACGATGTCGGATTTCAATTGTCCACCCTACGACATGGACGACGAATTGTCCAAAGGCATTCCCGCCGCGGCGCAGACGCTTCACGACAAGCTCCTGGCCACCGACGGGTTCATCATCGCGTCGCCAGAGTACAACGCGTCGATGTCCGGCGTTCTCAAGAACACGATCGACTGGGTCTCGCGCTTCCGTCCGCAACCGTTCAACGGCAAGCAAGGATTTCTGATTGCCGCATCTCCTTCGATGACGGGCGGAAAGATCGGCCTGTGGGCACTCAGGCAGCCGCTCGAACACCTCGGTGCGCGCGTCTATCCCGACATGTTCGCGCTCGCACAGGCGCATCAGGCGTTTGATGCTTCAGGTCGCATCGCGGACAGCAAGCTGCAGAACTGGTTCGAGAAGACGATCGAGTGCTTCATCGATCTGGTGGAGGCATCGAAGCACTATCCGCACCTGAAGAAGCAGTGGGTGGAGTTCCTCGGCGAGCGGCCGGACGACGAGACGACGCGCGTCGAGCTCGGGGAAACCGCAGCCGTCTAACGGAGCGCCGATGGAAAAAAGAGAGATTGGCTCGCTCTCCGTGACGGTGGTGGGCATCGGGTGCAACAACTTCGGCGGGCGGATCGACGAGACACGCACCGAAGAAGTGATCAACGCGGCACTCAATGCCGGTGTCAACTTTTTCGACACCGCCGACATGTATGCAAACGGCAAGAGCGAAGAGCTCCTCGGGCGCTTCCTCGGCCGCCGCAGACGGGACGTCCTGATTGCCAGCAAATTCGGCCAGGAGATGGAAGGACAGGGGCAAGGCGCGCGTCCGGAGTACATCCGGAAGGCGTGCGATGCGAGCTTGCGGCGACTCAGAACGGATTACATCGATCTCTACCAGCAGCACGTTCCTGATCCCGATGTGCCGATCGCGGAGACGCTGGGAGCGCTCGACGAGCTGGTGAAGGCGGGAAGGGTGCGCGAGATCGGCTGCTCCAACTTTTCAGCGCAACAAATACGCGACGCCGAGGCCGCGAGCGCCGCGCGACGCGCATCAGCGCATTTCGTCAGCGTTCAGAACGAATACAGTCTGCTGCATCGCGAGCCGGAGGATGGGGGAGTGCTCGCTGAATGCGAGCGACAGGGAATTGCGTTTCTTCCGTTCTTCCCGCTCATGAGCGGTTTGTTGACGGGCAAGTATCGTAAGGGAAAACCGATTCCTCAGGGAACACGCATCGCGAGGTTCGAGCGGTACAAAAAGCTGCTCACGGAGGACAATCTCGACAAAGTCGAGGCGCTCACCGATTTCGCCGAGTCACGCGGCCACACGCTGCTGGAGCTGGCGTTCTCATGGCTGCTGGCCCACGCCGTCGTCGCATCCGTGATCGCTGGCGCGACGTCCGCCGGACAAGTAAGTGACAACGTCGCGGCCGCGAGGTGGAAGCTCGCCGCCGACGACCTCGAGGAAATCGATTCTCTTTTGCGGCGAGGAGTGGGAACGGCAGCGAAGGCCTGAGCGCTTGCCGCGATGCGGTTTCTGGACCCGAAAAGGTGGTAACGGGTACTCCAGCGGGTGTACGTTACAGCGTCATCCATAACAGTGGAGATACCGTGAACCGATTCATTCTTCCCACGCTCGCAACGCTGGTCGCCATCGCGGCGGCAGCGACAGACGCGAGCGCGCAGAGCTCGTCGAACCCGTTCCAGATTGGTGGCGCCGCAGGCATTGCGTTCCCGACCGGCGATCTCGGCACTGCGACCAACACCGGCTACAATGTCACGCTAGCAGTGGGTTACAACCCGGCGGCATCGCCGATTGGGCTGAGATTCGAGGCAGCATACAATGAGTTTGGATTTCAAGGTGGCGGCGGGAGCATCAACATCCCCGCATTCACGGCCAACGCCGTATTCGCCCTGCCAGCGTCGGGATTCACGCCGTACGTGATCGGCGGAGGCGGTCTCTACCGCCCCGGGGCAAGCTCGACGTTCGGCACCACTTCGCCCGAGAACCATTTCGGATTCAACGTCGGGGGCGGCGTGAAGCTTCCGTTGAGCAGCAGCTTCGAGACGTTCGTCGAGGCGCGCTACAATCACGTGTCAGTCAACGGCGGGAGCCTGAGCTTCATTCCAGTGACAGTTGGTATCATGTGGTAGAGCGCTTGCGCTCACTGACAGCCGAAAACAAAATGGCCAGCCTCGAAGGGCTGGCCATTTTGTTTGTTGCCAACGCGTGGTCCTACTGCACTGCGTTTACCATGTCGAAGATCGGAAGATACATGGCCACGACCATGCCTCCGACGATGACACCGAGGAACACGATCATGATCGGCTCCAACAGCGATAGAAGATTGCTGACGGCCGCATCGACTTCTTCGTCGTAGAAGTCAGCGATCTTGGACAACATCTCGTCCAGACCACCGGTCTGCTCACCGACCGCGATCATCGAGATGACCATGGGCGGGAAGACCTTCGACTTCTGGAGCGGCTGCGCGATCGTGTCACCACCGGCGATCGAGGAACGGGACTGCATGATCGCGTCCTGAATGACGCGGTTGCCGGCTGTCTTCGCCGTGATCTCGAGTCCTTCGAGGATGCTCACGCCCGAGCTGATCAGCGTGCCCAGCGTACGGGTGAAGCGCGACACCGCTGATTTGCGGAGAACGTCGCCGAGAACCGGCACCTTCAGCATTAGCCGGTCGATCACGAGCTTTCCGTTCGACGAGGCGTAGTACTTGTTCAACGAGTATCCGCCGACGATCATCGCGGCGCCAATCACCCACCAGTAATGCTTGAGGAAGTCCGAGGCGCCGATGACGATTCGGGTCGGCAACGGAAGCGCCATGCCCGACGACGCGAACATGCCGGCAAACACCGGGATGACGAAGATCAGCAGCGTCACGACAGCGATGCCGGCAACGCTCATGATGACCGTCGGATAGATCATGGCTCCCTTCACCTTTCTCACCAGCGCGTCGTTCTTCTCGAGGAAGGTCGCGAGGCGCATGAGAATCGTGTCGAGAATACCACCGGCTTCACCGGCGGCGACCATGTTGACGTAGAGGTTGGTGAAAGCACGCGGGTGCTTCGAGAGAGCGTCCGCGACGGTGTTACCCGACTCGACGTCGAACACCACTTTCTTGGTGACCTCTGCCAGAACTTTGTTGTCCGTCTGCTCGGCGAGAATCGTCAGGGCCTGCACCAGCGGCAGACCGGAGTTGATCATCGTCGAGAACTGACGCGTGAAGATGACGACGTCGCGTGTCTTGATCGAGCCGCGACCGATCTTCTTGGTCGCATCCTGATCGATCTTGACGACGCTGAGCCGCTGCTTTCTGAGTTGCGAGATGACGTCATCGCGCGACGCGGCATCGATTGTAGCCGTGCGCAGGTCGCCGTTGAATGCTCTCGCCGTATAAGTAAACGTTCCCATTGTCTAATCCTCTCCTAACGTTTCACTGGGGAGCCCGGTACGGACCCACGTGTAGCGGCCGGCTTTCCGGCCGGCGGCTGGCCGGTTCTGCCTTCGTCTGCCGGATCCAGCTGGCCAATCATGCGCTGGAATTCCGTCGGGTCGCCGCTCACTCGCAGACACTCCTCTGCCGTGACTTCGCGGTTCATGTACAGCTGGTACAAAGCATCGTTGAGCGTCTGCATGCCCCACTTCTTGCCGGCCTGCATCGACGAGTAGATCTGGTGAACCTTGTCGTCGCGGATGAGCGCGCGAATCGCCGGCGTGACGACCAGGATTTCGGCGGCCATCACGCGACCCTTCCCCTGCGCCTTCGGCAACAGCGTCTGGGTGACGATTCCCTCGAGCACGAACGCCAGCTGCGCCCTCACCTGGGACTGCTGGTGCGACGGGAAGACGTCGATGATGCGGTTGATCGCCTCGGCCGCCGAGTTGGTATGCAAGGTGGCGAAAGCGAGGTGACCTGTTTCGGCGATCGTCAAAGTCGCGGCGATCGTCTCCAGGTCGCGCATTTCACCCACCAGGATGATGTCCGGATCCTCGCGGAGCGCGTACTTGAGCGCATTGGCGAACGACTTGGTGTCGCTGCCGATCTCGCGCTGATTGATGATGCAGGTCTGGTGCTTGTGAATGAACTCGATCGGGTCTTCGACGGTGATGATGTGGCCTTTGCGCTCGCGGTTGATCTTGTCGATCATGGCGGCGAGGGTTGTCGATTTGCCCGAGCCGGTCGGACCGGTTACGAGCACGAGTCCGCGCGGCTTTTCCGCCATCTTGGCGATGGAGCCAGGAAGCCCGAGCTGATCGAAGGTCTTGATGGCGAACGGAATCTGCCGGACGACCATCGAGACGCATCCGCGCTGCTTGAACACGTTGCCGCGGAAGCGAGCGAGGTTCTGGATGCCGAACGAGAAGTCGAGCTCGTCTTCCAGCTCGAACCGTTTCTTCTGCTGCTCGGTCAGAACCGAATAGGCGAGCGTAAGCGTGTCCTTTGGCGCCAGCACGAAATCAAACGACGCGTTCGTTATGTCGCCATCGACGCGGAGCTTGGGTCGCTCTCCCGCCACGATGTGCAGGTCGGAAGCATTGCGGGAGACCATCTCCTCGAGCAGCGAGCGGAGGTTGACTCCGTGGGGCGTCGGTGCTCCGGACGGGGACGAAGTGTCAATGAAGGGTAGGGTCATCAGTTATCGATTCGAGTGTTGAGGATCACGCGGAGGTTTCGCGTACGATCTGGTCGAGGGGACAGATCCCCTTGAGCACCTTCAGCCAGCCGTCCATGCGGAGCGTCAACATTCCTTCTTCGATGGCTGCTGCCTGTATTTCTGCCGCGCCCGCGCTCTGCATGATAAGCTTTCTGAGCCTGGGCGTCATGTTCATGACTTCGTAAAGTCCCTGCCGTCCCTTGAGGCCTGAACCATCACACTGCTCGCATCCCTTGCCGCGAAAGACCGGAAGGTCTTCCATCTTGGTGTCGAGACTGATCTTCTCCATATACGGCTTGGCCGCGTCGGTGGCGCGCGTCTTTGCATCATTGAGCGCCATGTCGGTGAAGGCCAGATCACGAAGCGTGACGCCTCCGCCAATCTTCGCGCCGGCAATCTCCGCCTTGTCCATCTTGTAGGCCTCAGCGCACTTGCTGCAGACGCGCCGCACGAGCCGCTGGGCGAGGATCAGGTTGAGCGCCGAGGCGACGTTGAACGGCTCGACGCCCATGTCCATGAGACGTGTGACGGTCTCGGGCGCCGAGTTCGTGTGGAGGGTCGAGAGCACGAGGTGACCCGTTAGCGCTGCCTTGATGGCGATACCGCCGGTCTCCAGGTCTCGAATTTCTCCCAACATGATGATGTTCGGATCCTGACGAAGGAACGCCTTGAGCGCGGCGGCGAACGACATGCCGATGTCGGTACGGACGAGCACCTGATTGATTCCGAACAGGTTGTACTCGACCGGGTCCTCCGCCGTCATGATGTTGACGTCGATGTTGTTGATCTTCGACAGCGCGGAGTACAGCGTGGTCGTCTTACCGGAACCGGTTGGTCCGGTGACGAGCACCATGCCGTACGGATTCGAGATCGCTTCCATCAGCTCGCGCTCAGCCCGGGGCTCGATGCCGAAGGTCCCGAGATCGAGCGTCAGATTGCCCTTGTCGAGAATACGGAGCACCACCTTCTCGCCGAAGAGGGTCGGAAGGGTGGAGACACGGAAATCGATGACCTTGGTTCCGATCTTCAGCTTGATGCGCCCGTCCTGCGGCACGCGGCGCTCGGCGATGTTGAGGCTCGCCATGATCTTGAATCGGGAGATGAGAGCCGGACGCATCTTTATGGGCGGCTTCATGATTTCCTGGAGCGCGCCATCGATGCGGTAGCGGACGCGCAGCTCCTTCTCGAAGCACTCGAAGTGAATGTCCGAGGCGCCTTTCTTGAGCGCGTCGGTCATGATGGCGTTGATAAGCTTGACCACCGGCGCTTCGTCGACGAGCGCCATGCCGGCATTTGACGGCTCTTCGGCCTCACTCTCGAGAATCTCGATGTCTTCGGTATCGGCGATGTCCGCGAGGAGGTTCTCCATCTGCGCTTCGCCCGATGCGTAGAACTTCTCGATCGCGTTGCGCAGAGTGAACTCGCCGGCGATGACCGGGAAGATGTCGAGACGGGTGATGAACTTGATGTCGTCGAGTACCGCCATCGACGCGGGGTCCGACATTGCGACCGTGAGCGTGCGACCATCGCGCTTGAGCGGAAGGACGCTGTGCTTGATCGCCAGCTCACCGGGAATGAGCTTCGCGATGCGGGGATCCACCTGGAACTTGGTCAGGTCGACGGCGGGCATCTTGTGCTGACGCGCCAGCATCCTGGTGAGGTCGGTTTCCTTCACGTAACCGAGCTTGACCAGGTTGTAGCCGACTCGAGTGCCACTCTGCTTCTGTTCCTGAAGGGCCTTATTGAGCTGTTCTTGGGTAACGAGCCCTTCTCTCAGAAGCAGTTCGCCTATTCGGGGCGAGTTTTTGGCTGCAGGTGCTGTCAAGGACGCTAGTCCCTCCGATGAGGCATCCTGAGTGGTTTTCGCACTTCGGATCGCCTGGATATCACTGTGTTGGTAGGACGCGGGACGAGCGAGAAGGTTACCGCTGAGTCGAGCTTTTCTACCATAGAGGGACCGATGCCTTTTACCCGCTTCAGACCTTCCATAGAGCCGAAGGGACCGAACGAATCGCGGTCGGCAATTATGCGCTTGGCGAGCGTCGGTCCAACGTGCCTGAGGGCCTCGATCTCCTCCTCACTGGCAACATCCAAATCCAATGGGCCGATAGGCTTAGGCGGGGCCTTCTGTTTCTTTTCCCTCTTTGGCTTGCGCAAACCGGCCTTACGCGCAGAATCGGCAGCTTTTATCTGTCTTTCGAGCCCCGATCTGGACCCAGCATCGGCCGGCGACCGGCTGTGAAGGCTTCGATAGGCGCGAGTCGAGGCGCCCAGTACCAGGACGATCGAGAAGAAGAGGAGCGCTTTACGCTCCGCGGAGGTCGGCATGCGCCGACCCTATCTGGAACTAGCCGACTTTCGTCATCGAAGGGGCGCGGGTGGCGGCGTAATCTTCCATCGACGTAGTGAGCGGTAGCGTGGCCAGGACCAGGACACCGGCGATCACGAACGGGAACCCAAGCCCGAGATGATCCATCGCCACACCCGCGGCCAGGGGGAAAACGACGCGCGAGACGCCGCCAAAGGTGTGCTGCACGCCCATGTACAGACCGCGATGCCGGTTCGGCACGACCCGCGACAGCATGGCCGTGACGCACGGAAAGACGAAGGCTGTACCGAGGGGCATGAGCGTCAGCGCCACGAGCAGTGTTAGATAAGAATGTACCGTCCCGACCACTGCGAGCCCGATCGCGAGCAGTACCAATCCCAACCTGGTGAGCCTCGCTTCCCCGAGCCATTCGATCATGCGGCCGAGGATTCCCGCCCGCACGAAAACTCCCATCCCGCCCAGGTACATCACGAAATAGCCAACGTTGGCCTCCGTGATGGGGAGTCGGTGCATGAGAATCAGCGGCAAGGTGGGGGCGGTCCCGTAGAACGCGCCGGCTCTTTCGGCCGCGCGATGACGCTCCATACCGCGCCGGCGCTCGTCTGGTGGACGATGCCGTGCTCGCTCGTCGCCGCGATCTCCTCTCGCGATTCGCGCAAATAAATCGCGGCGAAGATGCTGACCAGAACGCAGAAGATCGCGGACGCGATCCCGGGGGCATGTCGTCCAAAATGTATGAGCGCGGAACCGATTGCGGGGCCGACGACGGCGCCGAAGCTGGTTGCCGCAGAGAGCCAGCCGAGGCTCTTGGCGCGGTCCTTTGGATCACTGGCGTCGGCGACGTAGGCCTGGACGACGCCAATTGTCCCACCGCCCAGACCCTGTACGATGCGGCATAGCAGAAGAAGCCAGAGCGTGCTCGCGTAAGCGAAGATGACGTAGGCGATCGCCGAAATCATCAGCCGATGCACCGAGCTTTGTCGCGTAGAAAGGAAGAAGGGGAATGACCATCGCAAATCCAAGCATGTCCACGAAAGCCGTGATCATGAGGACTGTGAGTTTCCCCTTCATGGCCTACTTGCGCGTTACGAGCGCGGTCGCGACGTCTCCGACGGCGGCGAGTGATTTCGCCGAGATCTTGTCCATGGTGTCGTGGGGCGTGTGGTGCGGCGGATAGGTCAGATCGATCACATCGATGACTCGAAGTCCGGATTGCAGCAAAGGCACGTGGTCGTCGGTGACCTCTCCCCCGCTCTCCTGAACGAAGATGTCTCCGTAGCCGAGGTCGGCAGCGGTCTGCCAAACACGGGACACGACTTCGGGGGCCTGCTGGAAGGAGATCATCTCGTATGGAATGCGGAGATCCTTGTCGCCGATCATGTCCCAGAGAACTCCGTAGAGCGGTTTGTAGCCCGGAGATGGCGGATGAGCGGCGAAATATTTCGAACCGATCAGGACGTCCACCTGCGGCGGGCCGAAATTACCGTAATCCTCTCCGTCCGTAAAAAGCAGATCGACGCCGACGTTCGGCTTCGTTTTCTTCAGTACGTCACCGAGGGCGACGAACAAGCCGACGCCCGAAGCTCCGTCGTTTGCGCCCGGTACCGGCATCTTCTTCTCCGCTTCGGTTGCCGCGGACTCGGATATCGGCCGCGAATCCCAGTGCGTGACATAAAGAACGCGTTCCGGCAGCTCAGGCCGGAATCGCGCAAGGATGTTGCGAAGCGGAAGCTTTTTCCCGTCCGCCGTGGTGTAGGTGAAGCTCTGGACGATCACCGTATCGGCGCGCGCGCGCATCTGCCGGATGATCCAATCGCCCGCTTGCTTCGCAGCCGGTGTTCCCGGGACGCGCGGGCCGAAATCAACTTGCGCCTTCGCATAATTGTAGGCCGCGTTGCCGTTGAAGCCGGTGGAGGTCGCGCCGGACCTGGCCGCCGTCTGCGCGGCGCTTCCCTCCTTTGCGTCGCCAGTGCAGGCCGCAACAAGACACACGAGCAACATCACCAACATCAGTCTCACTTGAATTCCCCGGCATAGAACTGCAGATGCATGACCGCGCTCAGCACCGTCTGAGTGAAGCGGCGGTTAAGGTTACGGTCGAAGCTCTCGACGCGCGAGACCACGAAGCTCGAAGAGAGGTTTTCGGCGACGTCGGTATCGGCGCTCATGCTGAACGCGCGGCGCCCGTTGTCCGACAGCCTGCTCTCGCCAGTCAACGCGAGCGGGTTGATGACGAAGTTCTGTCCCTGACTCTTCTGATAGCTCACGCGAGTGCGCAGATCGCTGCGCGCGTTCCAGTCGGCCGGCAGCTTCCACGGCTTCGACACGTCGATGCTGAAGTCGGAGTTGTCGCCGTTGCTGCTCAATCCCGGCTTGGCGTCGAGCCGCTTGGACAACGAGAATCCGACGGTGCTGGAGATCGGCCGGGCTCCCGCGAATACCACCGAGCCGTTCATCGGGTAGCTGCGAACCCTTAGTTGTCCCCGGTCGTCCACCAGCTCGCCGAAGAGCGGCTGGGTTCCGTTGAATTGCCGGGTCTCCAGAACCCGGGCGTTGACGCCCAAGCTGGAGATGATGGATCTGAGTCCGGCCGGCTGTCCGGCCCACCGCAGCGATACGTCGGGAAAGACTATTTGCGTTCCGTCCACGATCTCCTGTCCTCGTTCTATTCTTCGCGTCCAGTTCCTGGTGTTGATGCGCTGATAACGGCTGGCCAAGCTCGCCCCGAGTGGCAGGTTGAGCGATTGATTCACGGAAAGCTGCGTAACCAGCCCGACACTCGTCGCCAGCTCGCCGCTCAGTTGTCGGAAAGTATTTACGCCGCCGAGGCCGAACTGATACCCGAGGGGCGCGGGCACGCCACTGCCATCATACACCGAGAGGACGCTGCGGTTGAAGTTGATGTCAACCGGCTGGAGTCCGCTGAGGAATCGGCGCAGGAAGGTGTTGCTGTCCGTATGGATCTTGATCGCCCGCGGCAGGTCGAGGGTGAGCCCGGCGCTGGTCGTTTGTGAGTTCCCGAGGCGCCGGGGAATGCGCAGGTTCCCCGTGCTGTCCGGCTCGCGCGTAAAGCTCAGGGTGTTTGGATCGCGCAGCATGTTGTACGACGTCCCGAAGTCGAGCCGGGGCCGGAACCATGCCGTGATCGGGGGGGAGATATTGATCCCAGCCTGCATGGCTCTCTCGCGCTCGAGGCCGGTGTCGTAGCCCAGCACTCTGTCACGATCGCTCGCCGCGACGATCCCGAGCGGCGAATTCGTGCCGTATCCCCTCATGTCGCGCACCGAGGTGATGTCCCAGCGAACGGAAGCCGCCTTGAAGGGACGAAACACGAGGCTGCTGCCATTGCGCCAGCTCCGATTGCGTCCTTTGACGGGACGCGCCGAATCATCCACCGCCGCGGCCGGCTTGAGAAACGACACGCGA
>WNGI01004473.1_pt1 | contig 14750 bp, 10 predicted proteins | sample 5400621 | NCBI WGS metagenome assembly WNGI01 (sample SAMN13153374, study PRJNA577476) | soil metagenome | isolation source: 20 cm soil or saprolite under Garry oak tree replicate 1 | place: USA:California | collected 2016-06-15 | reverse complement strand
TTCTGCAAGCACGGGCATTGGCGCATCCGTGAGGTGTCAAATTGAAGGGTATTATTCTGGCCGGGGGACGGGGCTCCCATCTCTTTCCCCTAACCATTGGTGTCAGCAAGCAACTTCTCCCGGTCTATGACAAGCCAATGATTTACTATCCGCTCTCGATGCTGATGCTGGCGGGTATTAGAGATGTCTTGATCATAACCATGGCGGAGGATATGGAGGCTTTTCGTCGTTTGCTCGGTGATGGCGCCAGATGGGGGATTAGAATCTCCTACGCCGAACAGAACGAACCGCGAGGTCTGGCTGAGGCCTTCCTGATTGGCCGAGAGTTCATAGAAAACGAGCCCGTCTGTCTGATCCTTGGCGACAATATATTTTTTGGCCATGGATTGCCGGAGCAATTAGCGGCTGCTGCGCAACTGACGGAAGGAGCACTCGTATTCGCATACTCGGTTCGCGATCCGGAACGCTATGGGGTTGTGGAGTTTGACGAGCAGGGACAGGCTGTGAGTATCGAAGAAAAGCCCCTGAATCCACGGTCCAGCTATGCAATACCAGGACTGTATTTCTATGATGGGCAGGTTGCCGGGCTCGCCGCAAGTCTGAAGCCATCGGGGAGAGGGGAATTGGAGATAACTGATCTTAACCGGCTATATCTGGCCAAGCGCCAGCTCAGGGTTGATTTAATCGGCCGCGGCATAGCATGGTTGGATGCGGGCACTCATGAGTCTCTACTGCAAGCGTCCAATTTCGTGCAGACGGTCGAAGAGCGTCAGGGATTGATGATATCGTGTCCTGAAGAGATCGCGTTTCGACTCGGATATCTCAACCGAGAAGAATTGTTAACGCTGGCGAACGAGCTCGGCCATACATCGTATGCAGAGTACCTATTCCAACTCTTGAAGGAGGACGCACCTTCTTCCGGCCATGCCCGCCTCGAAGAGTACGTCTCGAATAACTGCTGTGACGTAAAAGAAAGTAATAGCTAAGGCGTCTAATTCGTGACCACTATGCTATCCGTCTTCAAAAAAGAACGCCCAAATCTGCGCGAAGGAAAGAGCGCAAAAGACAATTCCGGTGCAGATCGTAGCCGGCGCTCTGGTCGCGGTTTTTTGGAGCGGTCTACCAAACTGTTAGATAGGATCGTTTTCGCTTGTCTCCTCGGGTTGATCGTCACTACTTCGATTCCTTATGGAACGGTGGAACCGTGGTGGGAATCGATATTTGAGTGCGCGGTATTTGCAGTTACGGCCATCTGGATTTTCAAAGTCCTTGTGCGGGGCAGTTGGGACTTTAGAGGGCTCTTCATCCTCCTACCGCTGATAATAATTACGGCCTATGCCTTCGCGCAGACCGTCGAGTGGCCGGCATGGTTAGCGATAGGAAGCGGGCGTCTCACTGCGCAACACACTCTGACTATTGATCGTTACCAAACTTATCCTACGGCGCGAAAGGCACTCGCTTTAACTTTATTCTTTGGACTGTTGTTGCTTCACACCTCGACTCCAAGACGACTTCGTTGGCTGGTACGAATAGTCATAGGATTGGGCCTGGCGAGTGCAGTCTTCGGAATTCTGCGGCAGTTGCTTCAGTCTCCCGACTCTGTGGAGGGGTTCGTGCTGCCATTTCTCTTTTGGGGAGGTGGATACGGACAGTTCATTTCCCAAAATGATTTCGCGTATCTGATGGAAATGACCTTTCCGTTACTGGTGGGTCTGGTAGTCGGCGGAGGTATTCGCCGCGATCGAGTCCTAATCTATTTGGCCATTGCCGTGGTTGTCTGGAGCGCTCTCATTTTGTCGAACTCACGCGGGGGCATTGTCAGCTTTGCCTGCCAATCCCTTTTCCTGCTGTTCGTGTCCCTGAGTTGGTATTCAGCGCGCCGACTCGCCCGCGAAGATGCAAGGGAGCACAAGTGGCTCACCTTCGTTCAGACTTCAAAGTTGGTCCGGGCGCTGGTCATCGTGTTGATAGTCGGCACGCTTATCGCGGGTGTGTTTTGGATGGGTGGAGAGAAGTTTACCTCTAAATTGGCCAAACCGGCTTCTACACCTGCCGAGGATTTTGACAGGATGAGCAGAAATGAGATCTGGCATTCCACCTGGCAGCTCATCAAGCAAAACCCCTGGACCGGCGTTGGGTTCGGCGCCTATTTCTTGGCGATTCCCCAGTACCAGACGGGCGCTGGTCTGACGAAACTTGAGCAGGCACACAACGACTATCTGGACCTGGATCCTGGGGGTTGGTGTGCACAGCCTTGTGGACTTCGGGCTTCAGCTCACCGGCCTGGCCGTTGTCTTCGCAGCGCTGATCGTGATCCTAGTCGGCGACGAGAGAGTAGAAAAAGTAAAAGCGGAACCTAAGGCGAAATCACTTCCCTCGATTGGCGCGAACACTGGAGACGCCCCTGTTTCAGAGTGATAGTGCGAAGCGAGGCGATGAACCCGAGTTGGGTTATCTGTCATAGTTGATTTGCGACAGCAATACAAACAATCGTGTCTAACATAATCAATTCAGGTGCCAAGCGAAGAGGCGGATGGCGCCGGCTTCTCCGCGCTTGTCCGGCAGTTCTGGGATTAATCTCCTGCTTCCTCTTTATTGAGAATGCCGCGCGCTCCGGGGGCTCCCGACTCTTCTCATTCACCGCTATTATTCAATCGAGGCTCGACGCTGCCGACTTGGCCGTTAGACTGGCTCCGAGCGACCCTGAAGCGCATTACACTCGGGGCCTGACCTTGGTAAATTTGAAGAGACTCACGGAGGCGATAGCAGAACTCCAGGAGGCCACGCGATTGCGTCCCTGTCACTACTACGAGTGGCTCGACCTCGGTGTAACACTCGACCGATTGGGAGATCAAAGGTGGGCCGTGGCTGCCCTTGGGGAATCCGTACGACTCGCTCCCTCGTTTGCTCAGCCGCACTGGCAACTCGGAAACTTACTCTACCGGCAGGGTCGATTTGAGGAAGCCTTCGCCGAGTTACGCCTGGGCGCCAGGAGTAATGCGAATCTTCTTGTAGGAATGCTGGATCTTGCGTGGGCGGCTGCTAACGCCGATGCCGGAATAATGGAGCGGCTAATCCAACCGCAGACTCGACGTAGCCATTTGGAGTTTGCGCGATACCTGGCGACGCAGGGAAAGGGCCCAGAGGCCGCAAGGCAAGTCAGAGAAGTGGGAGAGCCTCAAGATGACGGCGAGCGCGCGCTCTTGCATCAGACGATTTCCGCGCTTCTTACCGCCGAGCAATTTTCTGATGCTTACTCCGCTTGGGCCGCGACCCACGCGCTGACGTTTAAAGATGCCGAAAGAGGTCCAGGTCAACTTTTGAACGGAAACTTCGTTGAGCCAATCATGCAAGATGATCCTGGATTTGCCTGGCAGTTATTGCTTGTACCAAACGTTTCCGCCTCGATCGACCCTGCAGGACCAAGCCCGGACACTAGAAGTATTTGCTTGCAGTTCACGGGCGATAATCCCTTAAGAAGCCAGCTCCTTTACCAACTGATCTTGGTTGAGCCAAACAGCCGGTATTCCTTGAGCTTTGTGGCCAGGGCGGAGAACCTTGTAAGTGGCGGACCCCCAGTGATCCTTGCCCTAGACGCTAGCGGTAAGGCTACAAGAATTCTGAGTCAATCTGAGCCTCTTTCCGCTGGCACGAACGGATGGACCACCTACAAGGTGGATTTTGCCGCCGACCAGAACACTTCGGCGGTGGTTATTGCGCTTCGGCGACTTGCCTGTGAACAGAGCCCTTGTCCTATTTTTGGCAAACTCTGGTTGAGTGGATTTTCCCTTGCGAAAACCTGAGACGGCTGGCCGTTCGTGAGAGTTTGCACGTAAGTGACGATACCGGCGTCCGACCCAAACAGGCAGTAAGTCAAGGGCATCTGCGCTATTTGTATTGGGCCATCGTTAGCGAGTTAGAATGCTATTTTGCTGAAGATTTTTTCGAAAAAGTGCTTGACTTTAGGGGCTGGATCACGTAGAGTCCGGCCTTCCCCACAGAACGTTGTTAGAGACTGGGGATTTGTTTAGGCTCCTCGAGTCCCAAAAGGAAGGTTAAAACCATGCGATTTCGCACACATCCCGTAAGAATTCTTTCGTTGGTCGTGCTCCTTGCCGTTACAAACGTTTATGTTTTTGCGAACGGAGCTATGTCCACGGCCAAGAGTGCTAACGAGGCCGGTAGCACCAAAGTGTTACTTGGCAAACTCATCACGATGAGCAACAGGCCGATTTTGGTGAATGGCGGCGAAGCTATCACCGGAACAAACATCTTGTCGGGAGCTCGTCTGGTAACTCCAGCTGCGAGTCTGGCAACCGTGCAACTGGATAACCTGGGCACGGTCATGGTGGCGCCCAGTTCGAATGTGACCATTGCCTTCGACCAGAAAAGCGTGACCGTCAATGTTACCTCTGGAGATGCGACGTTAACAACTGTAGCGGGCGTGAAGGGTACCGTGATCGGGCCGGATGGTATTCCGGCAGCAAGTGGTCCCAGTGCTCCGGCTCCGGCTGGCGGCGGCGGTCTCGATAAGGGTGACATTGCGGGTATCGTGTTAGGCGGCGCCGGTGTGATCTTCGGCCTGGTTGCCTGGAACAAGGCGAATACCGCTGATGATGATGCAGCAGCAGCGGCAGCAGCAGCGGCAGCGGCCCTTGCCTCAGCGAACGCGCAAATAGCGGCCCTTAAGGCTTGCTTAGCCGGTCAAACCACGAGCCCTATTAAGCTCTGCACCAGCTTCTAAGATTTAAGTTTGGTTTTTCCAATCGCTTTGAAAGACATGCCGCGCGGTTTTCGCGGGGCATGTCTTTCTGTGTTTCCCCTCTTCTTATTCTGACCCTGCGGCATTCGCGGATTGAACAGAATCAAGAGCTCACTTGCAGGAAGGTAGCGCCTTTTTCTGGACAACAATTCATTCAAGTCAGCGCGGGCTGGGCATGCCAACCACCGGTCAACGATGCAAGGAGGTTGGCGCGGGATGAAGGTACTGATTACGGGTGCGCGCGGGTTGGTTGGTCGTGCAATGATTAAACATTGCACAGAAGCCGGCGATCAAACGGTCTGCCTGGATCACGCGAAATTGGATATTGCGGATCGGCACGCAGTATTCGCGGCTCTTGATCGCGAGCGTCCAGACGTAGTTTTCAACTGTGCCGCATGGACCGATGTCGATGCATGTGAATTACATCCGCAACGCGCGCAGACTGTGAATGCCCACGGGCCAGAGTTTCTAGCCCTTGCCTGTCAGCGCCTTGGGCCTTTGCTTGTAATGATTTCGACCGACTATGTTTTCGACGGGGAGAAGAACGGTTTCTACACCCAGCGCGATCAACCAAATCCGCGGAGCGCTTACGGGATTTCGAAATTGGAGGGCGAGCACCTCGCTCAAATCGCATCGGCACGTACGATTGTGGTGCGGAGTGGTTACATCTTCGGAGTGGGCGGCAGAAACTTTCTTAGCTCAGCGATCGACCAGGTGCGTCGGGGCGAAGGCGTGCGGGCACTTAACGACACCTTCGGCACGCCAACCTACGCCCCAGACCTCGCTCGCCGGCTACACGAGTTAGCTCGGCTTGATTTGCCGGGCACCTACCACGTGGTCAATGCTGGAGGGGGCATGAGTTTTGACGCCTTTGTGCGCCGCGCCGTCGAGCTTGCTGGATTGGACACTGATTCGGTGCAGAGTATCAGCCGCGACACGCTCAAGCGGGCCGCCCCGCGCCCTCGCAACTCGAGGCTGCGGTGCCTGCTTTCCGAGGCGATCGGCCTCGATCAACTCCCCTCGTGCGAGGACGCGCTACACAGATTTGTCGTGGCCGGCTCACCCGTCGCCGGGGCCAGGGCTTCGTCCCCTACAATTTGACTTGCTTCAGCGCGCAAACTTACACCCCAATCCTTTGAAAGATGCTTCTCCAACAGAACCACACAATGGAGCCCAGCCTCTGCGATGGCGGTCTCTTAATTCCGTGCAGCGCCGATGCCCATGTGTGAGGATGAGATTTCGGCTTTGGCGACCCCGATGGGGCGAATGATTGTTGGGGTGGGTGTCGCGGTTTCATCTCGGCAGCATAGTTAATTCTTGATCGGCTGAACCGCGAACCGGGACACTGGATTTTGTCTTATGGGGTTATGAGCCGAGCAGGACTCGAACCTGCGACCCACTGGTTAAAAGCCAGTTGCTCTACCGACTGAGCTATCGGCCCACATTTTGTCTCAAACTACGAGGAAGAAGTTCCGGGGAATTCTACATAACGCAGAGTCCAATGTCCAAAGCAACATCCGCGTCCGATTCGAATTGCTGGAGCCACCCTCGCAAGCGCTGAGGATTAGACTGCGCAGTCTGGATGCTGCCGATGGTTATTAGCGGAGCCACCCGCCGAGAGTTGAGTTCTGAATTACGATCGTTTGCGACCTCTCGGGTCCCGTTGATACCAGACCAATCTCAACTCCGATTTTCTCGGAAAGAAACTCGACATAGGTACGCGCGTTCGCCGGCAGCGCGCTGAGATCAGTCATTCCCAGAGTGGAACTCTTCCAACCCGGAAGTTTCTCAAAAACGGGAACGACGCGTCGCAGATCCTGCGAGACCGAGGGCAGGGAATCACATCGGCGGCGATCCAATTCGTAACCGACACATACTTTAATTTCGTCAAGAGTGTCGAGCACATCGAGCTTGGTCAGGGCCACTGAAGTAAACCCATTAATCTGTGCCGCGTAACGCGTGGCGAACGCGTCAAACCAGCCACAACGGCGCGGACGGCCGGTAGAGGCGCCGTACTCTCGACCGCGTTCCCGAATCAGTTGTCCCATCTCGGCTTCGCCGTCCAGCATCTCAGTCGGAAATGGTCCTTCACCGACACGCGTCGTATAGGTGCGAACAATTCCCAGGACGCCGGTCAAGTGTTGCGGCGCGAGACCTGTGCCGACCAAAGCCCCTCCAATAACGGTGCTCGACGAAGTAACGAACGGATAAGTACCATGATCGACATCGAGCAACGTGGCCTGCGCGCCTTCCAGCAGGATCGAATCACCACGAGCGGCCGCCTGGTTAAGAAAATGACTCGTGTCGCAAAGGAATGGCGCGAGGCGCTCAACCATCGCGGACGTTTCATCAAAGATTGAATCCGCATCAAGCGGCTGTCCACCATACGCGACGATGATGCGATTGGCGTCTTCCAGGTTCCGTTCAATGCGGGATCGCAGCACTTCGGAAACCAACGCATCAGCGACGCGAATACCGCGGCGGCCGACCTTATCTTCGTACGCGGGACCGATGCCGCGCAGCGTAGTGCCGACTTTTTCGTTCCCGAGCCGTTCTTCGCTCGTGTGATCCAGCGCGCGGTGATAAGGAAGAATAAGATGCGCGCGCGAACTGACTTTAACGCGCTCCGGGGTGATACTGATGCCCTGGGCCATCAGTCGATCTGCTTCTTCGAAAAAAGCCTTCGGATCGATCACCATGCCATTGCCGAGTACGCAGGTTTTGCCCTCATGCACGATTCCTGAAGGCAGCAAGTGGAGCACAAATGATCGATCGCCGATCTGAACTGAATGGCCGGCGTTATGGCCGCCTTGATAGCGCGCCACGACGTCGAACCGCTCGGCGAGCAGATCGACAATCTTACCTTTGCCCTCGTCGCCCCACTGGGCGCCAATAACTGCGATTACCATAATCTAAAAAAAGAAGTCAGCGAACAGAAGTCAGAAGTCGGAATTCTTTAGAGGAGCCTATCCCTGGCTTTGAACACAAAACAGGCGCGGCTGTGGCAATAACACCGCAACCGCGCCCGGTTATTTCCTGAATTACGCCGCGGTAGTAGCTGCGACATGCTTATCCAGCATGCGCGAGATTGCCTGCTCGGATGTCGCACCGACCACGCGCTCTTCTTCTCTGCCGTTCTTGAAAAGAATGAGAGTCGGAATGCCTTTGATGCCGAAGCGTTGCGAGACCGAAGGATTGTCATCCACGTTCAGCTTCACGACGCGCGCGTTGCTCGCGTATTTTTCAGCCACAGCCTCGACGGTGGGCGCAAGCATGCGACATGGCGCGCACCACGCGGCCCAAAAATCTACCAAAACCGGACGATCCGATTTGAGTACGTCATTTTCAAAAGTGCCATCACTGGTTTCTTTCACATGCTCACTCATTTATGTTTTCAACTCCTAGGTGTTAACGATTTCTATTTGGTCTAACGCGAAGACTGAACCTGATTCTGACCGGCGCCGGCAACCTCACGGTAAAGCTCAAGGTATTTGTTTGCCGCGGCCGACCATGAGTTATCCGTGGTCATTCCGTTACGCTGTATCTCTACCCAAACATTGGGTTGAGTATAAAAGTAAATCGCTTCGCGTATTTTTTCAAGCATAGCGGAGGCAGAATAGGGTCCAAACTTGAAACCATTGCCTTTATTTGTCTTCACGTTGTAGTTTTCAACGGTATCATCCAGCCCGCCCGTCGCCCGTACCACCGGAACCGTGCCATAACGCATGCTGTACATCTGATTCAGACCGCACGGCTCGTACAGTGAAGGCATGATGAAAATATCAGCACCGGCTTCGATCTGGTGGGCCAAAGGCTCGCCTGCATAGCCTTTGTAAATGCCGACCCGATGCGGGGCGGCGTCGTGCCAGCTTTGCAAAAAATCTTCATACTCGCGCGCTCCCGCGCCCAGCGCAATAAAGAAGGCGCCCGTTTCAAGAATGCCGGACGCTGCCTGCTTGATTAGGTCGTAACCTTTCTGGCTTACCAGGCGGGAAATGATCGCGATGATGGGACGCTCGGGCTGTTCGGGAAGACCGAAGCGACGCAGCAGGTCGAGTTTACATTCGCGCTTACCCGTCAAGTTGTCAGCCGAAAAGTGAGCGGCAATGTCGGAATCAGTTTCCGGATTCCAGATTTCGTAATCGACCCCGTTGGTGATTCCTACCAGTCGATCGCTGCGCGCCCGCATCAACCAATCAAGTCCGTAACCCTGCTCAGGCGTTTGAACCTCGCGGGCGTAGCGTGGGCTGACGGTCGACAGGGCGTCGGCGGCGATAATCCCGGCTTTCAGGGCGGAGGCCGCCCCCTTCAACATGAAATCGGCGCTGTACTCAGAAAATCCGAGCCACCAGAGGTCTAACGGGTTAAAGGCTCCCTGATACGCAAGGTTGTGAATGGAAAAAACTGTGCGGGTGTTCGCGAAAAACTCTTCATGCTGCCGGCGCGCTCGCATTTCCACGGCAGCAAATCCACACGGCCAATCATTGCAGTGCAACACGTCCGGCGCATCACCCAACCGTCGCAACAACGCGATCCCTGCGCGACAAAAAAACGCGAACCTTTCGAAGTCGTCTACTTCGCCATAAATCTTGCCGCGATCGAAATAGAAAGGTGCGTCGATCAAATACGTGGGCGCGTTCAGTGCTTTGCTTTGCCAGACACGGACGACTGGACGTTTGCCGCGCCACTCAACTTCAATATCTTCTATGAAGGTGCCGCTCAGCAGACCACGGTCAACCTGAGCGTAGAGTGGGGTGATAAGGAAGGAATCAACGCCTTCGGCGTGCAGAGCCTTAGTCAGCGCTCCGGAAACATCGGCGAGGCCGCCGGTCTTAGCGAAGGGAACTGCTTCGGATGAAAGGATGGCAACACGCAAGCTCGTTAGTTGTCCGATTCGATCAGCGCAGGCGCCATTCAAGGATTAAGTTGCCCGCTCAAGAAGCGGCGGATGGTATTCATTGTTGGTAACTCAGCCTCATAAGTCGTCTTCCATTCTTCAAACTCCGCATGAGTTCTGAAACGAAAGACTCCTTTCGGGCAAAGCGGCCGCTCCAAGAGTCTGTTTGCCGCTCTCTGTATGCAATCAAACTCTTCCCAAAAAGAACGCTCGACTTCGGGCGCGAGAGTTTCATTGTTCTGAGTTCCATCGCCATAGCTTCCAGCCAGGGAACAGCTAAGTCTGCATCGACGCCAGAAACTCGGCGTTTGACTTTGTCTTCTCGAGTCGTTCGAGCACTACTTCCATCTGCTCGGTAGGTGAAAGCGGATTCAGCACCCGACGCATGACCCAGACGCGGCTGAGGTCTTCCTTGCTGATAAGCAATTCTTCCTTGCGCGTTCCCGATCTCTGCAAATCGATAGCAGGGAAGAGTCGCTTGTCGCTGAGCCGGCGGTCGAGATGGATTTCGGAGTTGCCGGTGCCCTTGAACTCTTCGAAGATCACATCGTCCATGCGCGAGCCGGTATCGATGAGCGCAGTGGCGATAATTGTCAGCGAGCCACCTTCTTCAATGTTGCGCGCCGCGCCAAAAAAGCGCTTCGGCCTCTGCAATGCGTTTGAATCGATACCGCCTGAGAGAATCTTGCCGCTGGGGGGCACGACCGCATTGTGCGCGCGCGCCAGGCGGGTGATCGAATCCAAAAGAATCACGACGTCACGCTTATGCTCGACGAGGCGCTTAGCCTTTTCGATCACCATGTCAGCGACCTGCACGTGGCGCGTGGGCGGCTCGTCGAAGGTCGAAGAGATTACTTCACCCTGCACCGAACGCTGCATGTCAGTGACTTCCTCGGGCCGCTCGTCGATCAGCAACACAATCAAGGTTACTTCCGGATGGTTCTGCGTGACCGAATTGGCGATGGCCTGCAACAGCATTGTCTTGCCCGTGCGTGGCGGCGAGACGATCAAGGCGCGCTGGCCTTTGCCCAGCGGCGTGACAAGATCAATTACCCGTGCCGAGAGATTCTCGGGACCGACTTCCATCTTGAGCATTTCGTCGGGATAGAGCGGCGTCAGGTTGTCAAAGAAAACTTTCTCGCGGGCCTGATCCGGCGATTCGAAGTTGATCGCCTCAACCTTAATGAGTGCGAAGTAGCGTTCGCCTTCTTTCGGTGGACGAATCTGACCGCTGATGGTGTCCCCGGTGCGCAAGTCGAACTTACGAATCTGCGATGGCGAGACGTAGATATCATCGGGCCCGGGCAGGTAGTTGTATTCCGGGGCGCGCAGAAATCCAAAGCCGTCCGGCAACGTTTCCAGGACACCCTCGGAAAAGATGAGCCCGCTTTTTTCGGTCTGCGCCGCGAGCACCTTAAAGATCAGTTCCTGCTTGCGCATCCCGGTAGCGCCGGGCACATCCATGCCTTTCGCAACCTGAGTGAGCGCGGAGATCGACATCTCCTTCAGCTCGGACAGATTGAACACAGCTTGACTGCCGTCATGGTTCACGGCGATCTCCTCAGGTGCTTCAGCCGTGGCGACTCCGCCGCCATTGTCGCTGCCACCGTCGTTGTTCGTGCGTCTTTTGTTTGCCATATTAGCTCTTTCGTGCACGGCAATATTTCGCCGAGCCTTTGTTCCTGGTTTTACTATCCTGTCAATTGATTTCAACTATGCCGGTTAAAGGGAAAGTTTCCTCGCGGTCTTCCTGGGCAAGCTCGTGTGGGGGCTTCCCGCCGCGATTACTGAGTTCTTAACAACCTTACCGCCAGAGGTCGGAATCCGCAAGATGACGAGTCGCTCGATTTGGATGCCGGTTGACGGGGATTGCGTGGTCTCAGGTTAGATTTCAGGTTCAGCCAAGGTCGGACGGTCTACCTGGATTTTCTCTTTCGTCTCTGCTTTTCGATTTTGGACTTCTAATTCTAAACGAAAGCTGGAAAATCGCAAGGACGAAACTAGCCTCGAGCCCTGGCCTCGCTAACTTTTCAGTGACTTTTCTATTGCTTTCCAAACGTCTTCTCGGCCACGTTTCTCCGTCGCTGAGTAAACTAACACCCGGCCGGAGTTAAACGCGCGCTCGGCGCGGACGATGTTCTTGCGCAATTCATTATTCGAAAGCTTGTCGGATTTCGTAGCGACGATCAAGTGTGGCTTTTGATTGTGCTTGAGCCACTCGTGAAGCTGCAAGTCCTGTCTCGAGGGTTCGTGACGCGAATCGACGAGGTGAATTGATAGCACAAGCTGCTCGCGTTTGGCAAGGTAGTTTTCCGCCGAAACGCCCCACTCCGCTTTTACCGCTTTCGGCGCCTTCGCGTAACCATAGCCCGGCAAATCAACCAGGCGGAAGCGATCGTTGATCAAATAGAAGTTCAGCGACTGGGTTCGGCCTGGCGTATTTGACGTGCGTGCCAGGCCCCGAACACCCAACAATGAATTGATTAAGCTTGACTTACCTACATTTGAGCGGCCCAGGAAGGCGATCTCGGCCTTCGCATCGTGTGGCCAGTCGGCTTCCTGAAACGCGCTCTTTAGGAAAACGGCGCTGGTAACTTTCATTCTGAAGAGAAGAGAAATCGAGGCCGGCGACTCTTGCCGGCCTCGATTTCGTTGGCGGTGAGACGATGGTTGAGTCTAGGCGTTGGCAGCCTGGGCCTTGGCGCGCTCGGCCATCGTCGTCTGGATCATCTTGATTCGCTCGCGAATTCCAGCCAGCGTTTCCTTGTTGTTAGGAATGCGCCTGACGAGTGTCTCGTAATGCTTGAGCATGTCAGGCTGGTTCCACATCTGACGCAGTTCGTCGATGATTGGCTCGATCTTGGCGAAAACGAAAAGGTGCTCGCCGTTCGCGTCATTGAACATTTGCTCGTCGATTGCGCCATTGTTTACCAAAGACGCCGCCATGTCCCAGTACGAGATCACCATGCGGGCGTACGCTCCCTGCGGACCCATAAGCGTTTCCATGTACTCAGCGGCGCTGGTCGGATTAAAGGAAAAGAACCAGTTGCGCGCTTCACGCATCACGGGTTCACGGCGGAGGTCGTACAGTTTCAGAATCAGATTTGCATCTTCTTGCTTGCTCATTTGTTGCTCTCCTTTTAGGTGGAAAAATAGCCTACGAAGTCGAATAGGACCTATTCGACCCATCGGACCTATCGGTGGTTAACGAAAATCACTGTTCAGCGGGCGTCTGCAAACCCTGTGGTGGTGGCTCAGTTGTCCACAAAGGCGCAGATGCTTCAACGCTGACGGGGCTCGCCGGCGACGCTTCTTCGAGGGCCAGCGCGATCACTTCATCAATCGTTTCGACCAGATTGATGGTCATGATGTTGCGAACTTCCTCAGGCACCTCGGGCAAATCCTTCTCATTGTCTTTCGGCAGGATAATGGTGTCTATGCCAAAGCGATGCGCGGCCAGAAGTTTTTCCTTCACTCCGCCGATCGGCAGAACCTTTCCGCGCAACGTTATTTCTCCGGTCATCGCTACGTTCCTGCGCACCGGCACCTGCATCAGCGCCGAGGCCATCGCGGCCGCCATCGTGATACCGGCCGAAGGTCCATCCTTGGGAATGGCTCCTTCCGGCACGTGAATGTGCAGGTCGCGTTTGCGAATGAAATCCAGATTAATCCCAAGTCGTTCAGCGCGGGATTTGATGCAGGTCAAAGCCGCCTGCGCAGACTCTTGCATCACGTCGCCGAGTTTCCCGGTCAACGTAACTGCGCCGCGACCCTTGGTCAGCGTGGCTTCGATCTGCAGCACTTCACCACCGACCTCTGTCCAGGCCAGACCGGTTGCCAGGCCGATTTCGCTCTCGGCGGCAACCACCTGTTGCCGGAACTTGATCGGGCCGAGCATTTCCTGCACGCGCGCTGCGTTAATTTCGTCTTTGAAGTCCGCGGCTACGTTCTCACCCACGAATCTGCGCGCGATCTTGCGGCAGCATGAGCCAATCTCACGCTCGAGATTGCGCACGCCGGCTTCGCGTGTGTAGTGACGGGTAATCTCTAAGATTCCTTCGTCGGTGAATTCAAACTGCTCGGCTTTGAGGCCGTTGGCTTCCGCTTGTTTGGGCACGAGATGGCGCTTGGCGATCTCGAGCTTCTCGCGTTCGGTGTAACCGGAGAGCCGCAGCACCTCCAGACGATCCTGGAGCGCCGGCGGAATGGTGTGCAACACGTTGGCCGTTGCGATAAAGAAAACCTTGGTCAGATCGTATTCGACATCGAGATAGTGATCCTGAAACATATGGTTCTGTTCCGGATCGAGTACTTCCAACAAAGCCGAGCTCGGATCACCGCGAAAATCTGTTCCCAGCTTGTCCACTTCGTCGAGCAGCAGCACCGGGTTTACGGTCCCCGCCTTCTTCATCATCTGAATGATCTGGCCGGGCAACGCGCCTATGTAGGTGCGCCGGTGACCGCGGATCTCGGCTTCATCACGCACGCCACCGAGACTAAGCCGGACAAACTTTCGCCCCGTCGCGCGGGCAATCGATTTGCCCAGACTGGTTTTGCCAACTCCCGGCGGGCCCACGAAGCAGAGAATCGAGCCTTTCGGATTTTTTACCAGTTGGCGCACGGCCAGATACTCGAGAATGCGATCCTTAATCTTCTCCAAACCGAAGTGATCTTCGTTCAGGACTTCTTCGGCTTTCGTCAGGTCCCGGATCTCTTTCGATTTTTGCTTCCAGGGCACACTGAGCAGCCAGTCGATGTAGGTGCGCGAGACGGTTCCTTCCGCGGACATCGGCGGCATTGCTTCCAAACGGTGCAATTCCTGCAAGGCCTTTTCCTTGGCCTCTTCGGTCATGCCTGCTTCTTCGATCTTCTTTTTGAGTTCGTCCATCTCGGCGCGCTCGTCTTTGCGGCCAAGTTCCTTGTGAATCGCCTTGATTTGCTCGTTAAGGTAGTACTCCTTCTGCGCTTTCTCCATCTGGCGCTTCACGCGCGTCTGAATCGTGCGATCAAGTTGCCGCTTCTCGAGCTCAATTTCCAGAATCTCGATCAAGCGAGCCAGGCGGGCCTGGGCTGAGAAAAGTTCGAGCAGTC
>WNGI01003721.1_pt1 | contig 14753 bp, 15 predicted proteins | sample 5400621 | NCBI WGS metagenome assembly WNGI01 (sample SAMN13153374, study PRJNA577476) | soil metagenome | isolation source: 20 cm soil or saprolite under Garry oak tree replicate 1 | place: USA:California | collected 2016-06-15 | reverse complement strand
GCGACCAGGTGCTGGTCTATCACACAGGCGATGAAAAAGCCGTCGTCGGCTGGGCGACCGTCGTCTCGGCGCCGTATCCCGATCCAAAGAAGAAAGACACGAAGCTGTTCGTGATCGATCTCAAGGCGCACCGCCGCCTTCCCCAGCCGGTGACGCTGGCGCAGATCAAGGCGGACAAGACGTTTGCGGATCTGCCGATTGTAAAACAGGGGCGCCTGTCGGTGAGTCCCGTGACGGCGCCCCAGTGGAAACGCGTGATGCAATTGAGTGGCGCGGAGGCCTAGCGCCTCGTCTTCCTGCCGCCCTTGCGGCCGCGCCTCTCGGCACGGACCGCGGCGATGCCGGCCGCGACGCCGGCGACGATCGCCGCCCGTCCGGCCGCCCTCAGGACCTTCCCGGTTCGGCGCAACGCCGCCTTGATGCGTTGCTGGCGCTGCTCCGAGTTCGCCCGCTTCTGCGCTTCCTTCAACAGCCGGTCGGCCTCGCGTGTGGCCGTCTGCGCCCACTTCCTGGCCGTCTTCGCTGCTTTGACCGCTGCCGTCTTGAAGCGCTCAGTGCCTGAAGCCATTGGATCCTCCAGAGTGGAGCGTCGTCTCTTGATACGCCAGTGTGATCCGTTGGAGCCGTCACGCTCCCAGAGCCTGGGCCGCCTTGCTGACGTCCTTGGGCTTCACCCAGACGAGCGCGCCATAGCGGCCCACACCCGCGCGTACCCCGGTCGCCGCCGTCACGTTGATGCCGGCCGCGCCTAGCCGCGACAACAATTGCGCGAACGCGCCGACTCGGTCATCGCCGTCGACCAGGAAAACGCTCTTCGGCTTGGAGAGCTTGAGCCCCGCGGCCTTCGCGGCAGCCTGAAACGCGACCGCGTCGGCCGGCACGACGTCGAGCTGTGACCGCCGCGCACTCGGGAAGGCGTGAACGGCAAGCAGGTTCACGCCCGCATCGCGCAGCTTGCCCAGAATCTGCGCCCCGACACCCGGCTTGTCGGGGGCTGTGACGTAATAGTAGTCGACCCTCCGGATCGCGTCCGCCATACAGACCCTCGTTGTTGGGGACGGCTCCAAAACTGTCCGTCAGGACCAGCGCACGTAAGGGACGCCCATCGGCTACGCGGTCCGCTGCTTTTCGACACGCAGCCGTCGCGTGACGAACCACGCGATGCCTGCGAGGAATCCAAGCGGCAGGATGACGCCGAGCGATTGCACCGCGAGCGACACGAGTACCACGAAGTTCCGCCACGCCTGGGTGAATGCCTCGCCCATGACGCTTTTACCGGCCGTTCCGACGACCGGGAGCGGCTCGTGCACTGTCACACTGAGCGTGCTCATGGCGGTGTGGGCGCGGAGATAACGGATCCGGCCTTCGTAGCGCTCGATCTCCTCGCGCACGCGGGCCAGCGACTGCTCGACGTCCAGCACGTCCTTGAGTTTGCCGGTGCGCGTGGCGAGCAGGCCGATTAGCCGCTGTTCGAGCCGCCGCGCGTTGTCCATACGCGCGGTGACGTCGACAAACTCCTCGCCGACGTCCTGCGCCTCGACGTTGACTGATTCAAGCTTCCCGATCGGCGCCAGGCCTGACAGGACCTCGTCGAACCTGCCGGCGGGGATCTTCACTTCGATGGCTGCCTGTCGCAGTTGGTTTTTGCCCGTGACGATGCCCGAACTGCCGACATAACCTCCGAGTCGCGTCGCCAGCTCCTTCACGCGCGCCACTGCGGGTTCCAGCGAATCCACCTCGATCGACGCTGTGGCCGTGCGGATGATCATGTTCGTCGCGATCTCGGGGAGAGGTGGCGGTGCCGACACCTCCGACTCTCCAAAGGTCACTGGCACTGATTCTTCAGGAGGGGCCGAGAGGCGGCGCGCGAGCACCCCGTTCTGCTGCTGCTTCTGGTGCAGTGCGTAGCGCGAACCTTCCGATTCCGCGGCGGGCGACGCGGCGCGCTCCGTGGTACATGCGATCAACAGGCCAGCGGCAAGCGTGATCATGGGACGACGTTTCATGGGAATGCTCCGGTGGGAGATGTCCCAAAGAGACGGCGCTCAGATAGCAGTTTGCACAGCACTGCGTGACGACTCGCCCACCCGGACATGACGATTCAGTGACAGCGTGAAGCCCCAGGCTGTTCAGGCCCGTACATTTCACTTATGGACGGCGTAGCGGTTCGACTCGCGAAGCTCAAGCGCGAAGCGGAGAAAGAGTGGCGGAAGAAGTGGCGGCAGAAGCTGCGCAAAGCGGCTCCCGCCAACGCCGCCGAATGGCGCGCGCTCGGCGGTGCCGCGGTGGGCGCGCTCCTCCAGGTGCTGCTCATCATCGCGCTGCCGTTCCTCGTGCTGGTGCGCGGGTCCGTATTCTTCTACGAAAACGGCACGAGGTCGGTGTGGTTGGCGATGCTTACGGCCGGTATCCTGACCGGCGGGGTCATCACCGCCTACGCCGTGTGGATCGCGAAGAAACTGATGCGGCGTGGTGTTCGGGGCGGCCGCGCGCTGGTCATTCCAGTGGCGAAGTGGGTGGCGCTGCCGCTCGTCGTCTTCTACTGCGGGTATTCCTTACTCTATCTCGCCAGCGTGAACGCCAAGTCCGAGCCGGTGCGCGCCTACTACCGGTCCGTGCATCCGTTGCTGCGCTTGGCGCTTTCGACCGCCATCCTCGCCGATCACGACATCCTCATCACCGATGCCGGCCGCGTGCCCGAGGACTACGGCAAGATGGGGTTGCCGGCCAACAGTCGCACCCGTCATTTCAAGCAGAAGGACGGCTACGTCCATGCCGTCGACCTGCGGACGACCCATCGCGGCGTCATCAAGAACCGCGGCCTGCAGTTCTACTTCTGGCTGATGGGGTTCGATACGCGGCGGCACGTGGGAACCGCCGATCATCTGCACGTCGAATTGAACTAACCGAACAGCTGCTGCAGCTCGGCAAACGGAATCCCGTACGCCTCGAGGGTGCCGTAGGTGCCCCTCTCTTTCCACTCGCGCGCCATCCGGCGCACCAGGCCCAATGTCGCGCGCATCGGCGCGGAGCCGAAGGTCACGCGGCGCACGCCGAGCGCCGCCAGCTCCTTCAACGTGGGTGCGTTGGGCGTGCCGAGGATGTTGAGGGGCGCGCGAATCTGCTGCACCAGCTCCTCGATGGTGCCCCGGTCGCCGACGAACGGCACAAACACGGAATCCGCGCCGGCTTCACGAAACGCATTGCACCGTCGCACGGCCTCTTCCAATCGCCGGTCGGGGCGAAGCTCCGGCGCCTCAAAGGCGTCGGTCCGCGCGTTGAGCACCAGCGGGACGCCCGCGGCATCGGCCACGGCGCGCGCGGCGCCGACGCGCTCGACCGCCAGAGCGAAATCGATGAGGTGCTTTCCCTCCATGCGATCTTCGAGATTCATGCCGACCGCTCCGGCGTCGATGACGCGGCGCGCCGTCTCGGCCACGGCTTGCGGCGTCATCCCGTAGCCCGCTTCCATGTCGGCCGTGATCGGAATGGAAATGCGGCGCGTGATGCGGGTGACGGCCGCGAGCATTTCATCGCGGCTGATGCGCTCGCCATCCATGTAGCCCAGGCTGAACGCGATGCCCGCGCTGGTCGTCGCGAGGGCCGGGAAGCCCGCCTCGACGAAGATGCGCGCGCTGCCCGCGTCCCAGGCGTTGGGCAGCACGAGCATCGGCCCCTCGATGTGGAGCCGGCGCAGTACTTCGGCTTTGGAGGCGCCCCCGCTCATCGCGCCAGACGATAGCCTGTTTTTCGGACCGTGAGAATGTGCTGCGGATTGGCCGGGTCGCGCTCGAGCTTGCGGCGCAGCTCGGCGACGTGGGTGTCGACCGTCCGGCTCATCACCTCGACGCTGTAGCCCCAGACTTCCGTCAACAGCTCTCCGCGGGTGATGCAGGCGCCGTCCCGGCGAATGAGCGCGAGCAGCAGGTCGTACTCCTTGGGCGTCAGCGCGACCGGTGCACCGTCGCGCAGCACGGTCCGGGATGGCGTGAGGATCTCGATGTCACCGAACTTCTCGAACGGCGGTGGGGGCGGGCCGCCATTCTTCTTGGGACCCAGGACGCGCCGCAGCAGCGCTTCGATGCGCGCGAGCAGCTCGAGCACGCCGAACGGCTTCGTCACGTAGTCGTCGGCGCCGAGTCGCAACCCACGGACCTTGTCGGCCTCTTCGCCGCGGGCGGTAAGAATCAGCACGGGCATGCTGTGGCCTTCGTCGCGCAGCGTCCGCAGCACGCGGAAGCCGTCCATGCCGGGAAGCATCAGATCGAGGACGACGAGATCGGGGTTCGGCGCCGAACGCGCGCGTTGCAGGCCGCGCGTGCCGTCCTTTGCGACTTCGACGTCGTAGCCCTCGATCTCGAGATTGTTGCGCAGCCCGTACGCGAGATCGGGATTGTCCTCGATCACCAGGATGCGCTTCGGTCCTGCGGCCGTGGCGATCATGCGGGCAGCTCGATGACGACGCGCGTGCCGTTGGCATCAGAGGTGTCGTCGATCCAGGTCCGGCCATGATGGAGGTTGGCCAGCTCGCGCACCACGGCCAGGCCGATCCCGCTTCCCGCGACCGACGATTCCCGATCGCGCTCGAGCCGCCAGAACCGCTCCCACACGCGCTCGCGGTCGGCGCGCGGAATGCCGGGCCCCCCGTCGGCCACCCACAGCCGGGCGATGCCGTTGTCGCGGGTCGCGCCGATGCGCACTTCCTGCCCCGCGGGGCCGTACTTCACCGCGTTGTCGAGCAGGTTGAGCAGCATCTGCCGCACCGCGCCGGGGTCGGCCGGAACGACGAGGTCCTCAGGCACTGTCGCGGCGAGCGTCGCGCCGCGCGCCGCCGCGAGCGGCGCAAAGCCGTCGATCACTTCCTGGACGAGCGGGGCCAGCGCGGTTGGCTCCGGAGTGATGCGGGCGGTCTGGCGCTCCGAGCGCGAGAAATGGAGGAGGTTCTCGACCAGATGCGTGAGGCGCCGCGCTTCCTGGTCGATGATCGCGAGTGAGCGCCGCCGCTCTTCGTCGGAGCGCACGCGCCCCAGCGTCAATGTCTCGGAGAACATGCGGATCTGCGCGAGCGGCGTGCGCAGCTCGTGTGAAACACCGGAGATAAAGTCCGTCCGGAGTCGCATGAGCTGCGACTCGCGGCGGAGCTGGAACAGCGCCGTGCCGATCAACGCCGCCGTCAGTGCCAGCAGGCCCAGAATCAGCGGCAGCCGCGACTTCGGTAGGCCACCGATGATGAGCTTATCGGCGACCTCGGCGCGCAACGTCGCCTGTGCGTAGAGATCGCCCATGTCGGTCCCGATCGTATCCCGCGCGGTAAACGGCGACGTGTACTGCACGCCGGAGCGATAGATCTCGACGCCATAGCGGTCGGTGATGATGAACGACCCCATCGAGTCATACTGAACGCCGCCGGTGAGCGGCGGTGGCAGCAGTGCGAGCTTCTGAGTATCAGTTGCTTGAATGAGAAGGGGCCTCAGCGCCATGGGCTTGACCTCGAAACCAAGCGCCGTGCGGAGTGCGCCGTCGGAGTCCCGCAACAGTGTATATGCGACGTAGCGCCGGTCACCCTGGGGCTGGCCGAGCACGGTGCCCATATTGGCGCTCCACAGTGTGTCGTAGACGGTCCGCGCGTGAATCGGCAGCGTATCGATCAGCCATTTGCGTACGGCGCTTGGCGGCGCTTGCCCGGAGGTCGTCAGCTCTCTGGTCTTCAGATCCATCCGAAACGTGAACCGGATGTAGGGCGCGAGAGAAAACTCGTGCTCCATCATGTCGAAATGCAGATCTTTCGGCTTCGGTGGAGCGGCATTGGGTAACGCTTTGTGCGCGCGCTGGAGCGCCTTGAGGGGAGGAGTCACGGCGAAGTAGATGTCGGTCGCGCTGCGCATCGCCACGCGCGATGCGGCCAGGTGCGCGTAGTCGCGCAGCACGCGATCGGCCTGGGCGCGATGATCGCCCGCCGTCTGATATGCCTGGATGGCCAACGCGACCGCGACGCCGAAGGCCAGCACCAAGAGGAGCGCTACGACGGCGCCGCGTCGCACACGGAAACGAGTCATGGATTGAAGATTTCCTCGCGAACGCTCACCCGGCAACACGTCGCCACCGCTGCTGGACGTTTCCCTGACAAAGCTCAGACGCGCCGATAATCATTGCCGCGCCGGTTGTTCATACATTACCTGCCGAGGAACGGGAACTAGGTCGTGGCGCAAGTGTCGACGGCCACTTTCGCCCGATCTCGCCGACCCGGAGGCCAGCAATGGCTCCGGGTTTGGCTTTTTAAACGACGTGGGGGCGCAGCATGCTGCGCCCCCACGGTACACGTCTGCCGGCGAAACGCGAGTCTAGCCGCGATGCGACATTGCCGGAACGACTTTCATCCTACCAAGAACCTCCTGCAACCGTTCCGCTGCGATCCCGAGGACACACCCGATCACGAGTGCAATCGCGACGCGGATCGCGCCGTTCATGCCGAAGGTCCGGAATCCCATGGCGAGGTAAGTCGCCGCGCCGACAATCGCGCCGGCCGTGTACGACAGCAGCGGCACGCGCGCCTGATACACGATGCCGAAGATCGCGACGCCCAGAACGAGCGCGTCCACGAACGCCTGCCTGCCTAGCGCGGCTGAGATGGAGACGTACAACGCTGCCCAGACGATGCCGGAGAGTGTCCCGAGCACTGACTTCTGCAGCCCCATCACGCCGCCGCCGGCCCCCACGAAACAGCCGAGGCCGACGATTACGGGCCACAATTGCAGATTCACTTTCAGGAGATGCGATATCGCGGCCCACACGGCCGCAACGATCGCCAGACTCAACGCCTTGGTGGTTGAAGCGCTCATGTTGGGCCTCCTCCAGAGAAAAGGGAGAATGCGGCCCGAACATAATGAACGGATGCTCCGGCGTGCAACGGACGATGGCTAAACGCGTTGAATTACATACGCTTCCATAGCGTAGTACTCAGGCAGTCCCAGCCGGTCGGCCCGGGCGGCGGTCTCCAAATTCCGGGCTTCCACCCGCTGCCAGAACTCGCGCTCGTCGTAGCCCGGGAAGGGCGCGGTGTCCTTCTGCGACTGGTGGCGGAAGATCGCGAGGACCTTGGCGTGGAGCTCGTCCTGCGAGAGCGGCACCAGCACGTCCGATTCGGTGAGCGACCATTCCTGCCAGGCGCCGCGGTAGAGCCAGATCTCGGGGCGGGCAGCCCCTCCCTGATACCGCGCGAGCGCACGCTCGACCGCTTCCTTACACGTGCGGTGTGTGCCATGCGGATCGGAGAGATCGCCGGCGACGAACACCAGGTCGGGACGCGTCTCCTCGAACAACCGCTGTACGATCGCGATGTCGTCTTCACTGAGCGGCCGCTTGCGCACCTCACCTGTCTGATAGAACGGCAGATCGAGAAACCGCGCCGCCGTCGGCGGAATGCCGACCGCCGCCAGCGCCGCAATCGCCTCGGACTCGCGAATGAACTTCTTGAGGTTCTGGACGACGGGGGTGTCGATGTCGCCCGGGGCCTTCTGCTCGACCCCGGCATTCACCGTGGCCCGCGCGCGCTGGACCGCGGACGCGTCGAGGCCGAGCGACGCGGCCGCTCGCTCGACGAAGTCGAGGTGGCGCGCGACGTCGTGGTCGAATACGGCGATGTTGCCGCTCGTCATGTACGCGACGACGATCTGGTTTTCGTTCTCCCACAGCTTGCGGAGAATACCGCCCATCGATATCACGTCGTCGTCGGGGTGTGGCGAGAACACGAGCACGCGCTCGTGCGCCGGCAGCTTGGCGCGGCCGCGGATCTTGTCGCGCAGCCGGTTGAACACCTGGCCGTTGATCGGCCCGGCCGAGCCGGCACGCGCGAGCAGCGGGCTGAGCTGATTCTCGGCGTAATCCTTGGCGGACAGTTTGAGCACCGCCTTGCTGGTACGCTCGGCGAGCCAGACCACGGCGCGCTCGATGTTGGACGGCGTCCAGTCCACGCCGCCCTCGAGCGTCCACGGCGTCCTGATCCGCGTCAGCTCGGCGGCAGCCGCCAGATCGAGGTAGACGGTGACGCCCTTGTGCCGCTGCAGGAACGTGGCGGCGACGTCGGGCGAGATCTCTCCCTCCACGGCCCGCGCCACGATGCCCGCCTTGTGCTCCCCGGTTGCCAGCAGCGCGATTTCCTTCGCGTCGAGAATTGTCGCGACGCCCATGGTGACCGCTTCGCGCGGCACGTTGTCGATGCCGAAGAAGTCGGCCGCGGCATCCCTCCGCGTCAGCGTATCGAGTGTAACGATGCGGGTGCGCGAGGCGGCGTCGGAGCCGGGCTCGTTGAAGCCCACGTGTCCGGTCTTGCCGATGCCGAGCAGCTGGAAGTCGATCCCACCGGCGGCGCGAATCGCGTCCTCGTAGGCCGCGCAGGCGTCCAAGACCCGCTCGCGCGGGGTCACGCCTTCGGGGATATGAACGTTCTCCTTCGCGATGTTCACGTGCGCGAAGAAGTTCTCCCACATGTACCGGTGATAGCTGTGCGGGCTGTCCGGCGTCATCGGGTAGTATTCGTCCAGATTGAACGTGATGACGCGCGAGAAATCGAGGTCGCCCGCCTGGTGACGGCGGATCAGCTCTTCGTAGACACCCAGCGGGGTGCTACCGGTGGCAAGCCCGAGCACCGCACGCCCCTTCGCGTGCGTCTCGCGCTGAATGATGTCGATGATGCGCTCGGCCACTGCGATCGCAAGGTCCGAGTGCTCGGGGAAGACGACTGTGCGCAGCCGCTCGCGCTCGCGCGAGCCCTCGATGGTGGAAGGTGTCGCCCCCGCCCGCTTGGCCGCAGCCTTGGCCACCTACACCTTCACTTCGATCGTCGCGCCGCGCTTGTGGCGCACGTACAGAAACGCCATCGGGACGATCAGCATACCGGACGCGATGATCGTGAGGGCGAGCAGCACCGCCGTCAGGAGTACCGCTCGCTGGGAGGCCTGGGCTGCATGGAACATCGCGGAGTCTTGCCTCGCCAGGAGCACCATCATGGCCTGGCGCGCGTCGGTGCCGGCGCCGGCTGAGGTGCTGGTCAAACCTCCGAGGACCGTCTGAACGAGATCGCGCTCACTTTGTTCAGGCAGGTCATTGGAGAGGTCGGCGAGCTGCGCGCGGAGCATCCGCCCAAGGCTGTCGCGCTGCGCCACAGCTTCGGTGCGCTGAAAGCGGGGATCGGCGCTGGTCGACATTTCGCGCCAGATCTCGACGCCGGCGCTATAGCGGTGCAGGGTCTCGGACGTATGGGCGCCGCGCGCCACGGTTTGCGCGGCCTCACGCAGCGAGAAGATGAGCCAGATTCCGATGACGAGTGCGAGGGCGAGGGTGCCGGCGCTTATGGTCACTGCGATTCCTGGCCGGATGAACGTGTAATCTATCATGGCAACGGCGAAGGATGACCGGCCGACCGAGGGGCGCGACGGGAAACCCTGAGGAGGATTCGTCATGGGCCGGACGCTAGTCTCCGCTTGACGGCGCTGCAAGGGGCCGCAATTTGTACCGGGCGCCCCCGCCCCCGCCCCCACCCGACGCCCGATCACCGGGTTGCCGATGGAGGATTGCTGAGCGCAGTCGTATTTCGTGGTGACGAAGGCGAAGTTCTCCGCCAGGCGAGTGCCGTGGTGGGGCGTCCGGTCGTCCTGTGGGAAGTCATCGCGCCACATCGCGCCGTGGCCCGCGCCAGCAGTGGCCCCGACGTCGGTGCTAGTCCTCCCAGCTTTGATCTCGACACCATCCTCCAGCGTTGGAGCATTCCTGTCGCGGTCGGTTCGCGCTGGGTGACCGCGCCAGGCGACAGCCTCGAATCGTGGGTCGTCGCCCCGGTGCGTTCGCGCCCGCCCGCGCCGCCGCCCGCCGGACGCGAGCGGCGCAGCCGCGAGCGTATCGCGCTCGAGCTTGCCGGACTGGCACTCGGCCTGATCGGCGCGCCGGTTCCTACAGCCGCATCCACGGCCACGGACGCCGCCAAGCATCCGGAGGCGATGCTCGCGCATCAAGTCGCCAACCCGCTGACGGCGGCGCGCGCCGCCCTGCAGCTCTCGATGGAGTCGATCGGGCGGTGGGTGGATCTGGCGGCGGATCGCCGGCTCTCATTGCTCGATGATCTCGGCCAAGTGCTCGAGGACCTGGACCGGACGGCCGAGATGCTGCGGGCGATGAAGGAGAGCGCACGGGCCGGCGCGCTCACCGCGCGAGGCGAGCGCGGCGGGCGCTTCGACGCCGTGCGCGTGGTCCGCTCTTGTCTCACGCTCGAGCGGCGCCTGCTGCGCGACCGCGGCATCGATCTCGAGTTCACCACGGCCCTCGAATCGATGTTCCTGAAGGGCGATTCCAATGCCCTGTTCGACATGCTGGTGAGCATTGTTCGCACGGCCGCCGATCCCAGCGCCGGTGCGCCTACGGCCGTGCGGGTACAGTTGGAACAGAAAGGCAAGGAGCTCGAGCTGGTCGTGCGCGGCGGCTCCGCGCTCGCCGACTTCACGAGAGTACGCGCCGTGACAGAAGAGGTCTTCAGCGGGACCGTGAAGGTCGAGTCGCATCAAGGACCCGGAGTCACGTCACTCACGATTGCGCTGCCGTTGCCGCCGCAGCGCGAGGCGGACCGGCGGCCGGTGTAGCGCTGCTACTCTGTAAGCAGCGCCTGCAGGTCTAACGGCCGCGTGTGCATCCGGATCGAACCGTCCGGGCCGCGCGGCCATTCGCTTTCCGGCCGGTCGCGATACAGCTCGATACCGTTGCCGTCGGGATCCCGCAGGTAGATCGCCTCGCTCACGCCGTGATCCGACGCTCCTTCGAGCGGGACGCCGGCATCGATCACCCGACGCACGGCCGCCGCGAGCGCCGTTCGATCGGGGAAAAGGATCGCGAAGTGGTAGAGACCCGTCGTGCCGGCGGGCGGCTGCGGCGCGCCGCGGCCCGCCCACGTGTTCAGCCCGATGTGATGGTGGTAGCCACCCGCGGAGACAAAGACGGCGTCGCGGCCGTAATGGGACGTGACCTCAAAGCCTAATACGTCGCGGTAGAACGCCAGAGAGCGATCCAAGTCGCTGACGGTCAAGTGGACGTGGCCGATTCTGGTTCGCGGATCGATGGGCATGTCATCTGTAAAACACGCTCGGGTTCCCCGGTTACATTTCCGGGCATGAACTCAGCCAAGATTCCCACCCCGGTGAACGAGCCTGTTCTGTCACACGCTCCAGGCTCGAAAGAACGCGGCGAGCTGAAGCAGTCGCTGCGAGACCTCAGCGGCCGTCAGATCGAAATCCCCGTCGTCATTGGCGGGAAGGAGATCAAGACCGGCAAGACGGTGGACGCGGTGATGCCGCACTGCCATCGCCATGTGCTTGCAAAGGTCCACCAGGCGGGGCCGGAAGAGGTCAACGCCGCCATCAAGGCGGCCCGCGACGCATGGCGTGAATGGTCGTCCTGGAGCCTGGCCGATCGCGCGGGAGTCTTTCTGAAAGCCGCCGATCTGCTCGCCACGCGCTGGCGCGCGATGGTGAACGCGGCGACGATGCTCGGCCAGAGCAAGACGGCATTTCAAGCCGAAATCGACGCGGCGTGTGAGCTGATCGATTTCTGGCGCTTCAACGCCCATTACGCCGAACAGATTCAGGCCGTACAGCCCATCTCGCCGCCGGGCATGTGGAACGCGCTCGAGTACCGCGGGCTGGAAGGCTTCGTCTACGCCATCTCGCCTTTCAACTTCACATCGATCGGCGGGAATCTCTCGAGCGCGCCGGCGATCATGGGCTGCACCGTGGTGTGGAAGCCGGCGGCCACGGCGGCGTACTCGAACTACCTGCTGTTCCGTCTGATGCAAGAAGCAGGGCTGCCACCCGGCGTGATCAACTTCGTGCCCGGTCCCGCGACCGTCATCAGCGAGCGGCTGCTCGCCGATCGCCACCTCGGGGGCATCCACTTCACGGGCTCGACCGAAGTCTTTCAGACGCTGTGGCAGCAGGTCGCGACCAATCTCACGAACTATGCCGACTACCCGCGTCTCGTCGGCGAGACGGGCGGCAAGGATTTCATCGTGGCGCACGCGAGCGCCGATGTCGATGCGCTCGCGACGGGGATCGTGCGGGGCGCGTACGAGTACCAGGGCCAGAAGTGCAGCGCCGCGTCGCGCGCCTACGTGCCCGAATCGATCTGGCCCAAGCTGCGCGAGCGAGTGCTGAGCCTGCTCGCCGACGTGCACGTCGGTGATCCCGCCGATTTCCGCAACTTCATGGGGGCCGTGATCGACAAGAAGTCGTTCGACAAGATCAAAGGCTACATCGACCGGGCCAAGAACGATCCCAAGGCCAAAATCCTGTTCGGCGGCGACTGTGACGACACCGATGGATACTTTGTCCATCCGACGTTGATTCAGGTTGAGGATCCGATGTACCGCACGATGTGCGAAGAGATCTTTGGACCGGTGCTGACGCTCTACGTCTATCCCGACAAGCAGTGGAAGGAGACGCTGGCGCTCGTGGACCGCACATCGCCGTATGCGCTCACCGGCGCCGTGTTCGCGCAGGACCGCGCCGCGCTCAACGAGGCCGATGCGGCGCTCCGCTACGCCGCGGGCAACTTCTACCGCAACGACAAGCCCACCGGCGCGGTCGTCGGGCAGCAGCCGTTCGGCGGCGGGCGGGCCAGCGGAACGAACGACAAGGCCGGGAGCATGCTCAACCTGATCCGCTGGACCAGCGCGCGAACGATCAAAGAGAACTTTGTGCCGCCCAGAGACCCGTGGTACCCATTCATGGCCGAGGCTTGAAAGCGCCTCTCCTGGTCTGGGCGCTCGCGGCGGCGTTCCTGTTGCTCGTGGCGTCGTTACTGATCGGGGCGTTCAGCAAGCCCGAGTTCCCACCCTACGATCTCGGTCCTCACGCGGACGGCACCTACACGCTCGATGCTTCACGGGGCGATCAGTGGCAGTGGTGGCAGGAGCTAGGCTTCCGGCGTAATCGCGTCATCACCGCGGCGGGCGCGGGAGCGATCGACCTCGGTCCCGTGGCCTTCGACTCCGTCACGGAGCTTCCCACGGACGGGTACATCGCAACGAGCTTCGCCGCGGACACCGCAAACTCGGGCATCGGCAAGTGGTACGACTACAGCATGTGGTCGCACCTGCTGACGTCCAGGCACCACGTCTATGCGATCCGCACGCGGTCCGGAGAGCTCGTCGCGCTCGAGATTCTCGCCTACTACTGCCGCGAGGTCGGCGCGGCGTGCTACACGGTACGCTCTAAAACAACGCGCCCCCGACCAGCTACGTCGGGGGTGCGTTAATGAGAGACCGCGGGAACGTTATTTAGCAGCGGCGGGCGGCAGGATCTTGAACATTCCCGTCCCGCAAACCGGACACACACCTTTGAGCGCGGGGCGGCCGTTGGCCATCTTCACCTGCTGGGCGTTCGACACCTTTGAGCGCGGGGCGGCCGTTGGCCATCTTCACCTGCTGGGCGTTCGAGATCTTCCGCTTCGCCTTACACTTCACGCAGTAACCTTCATCCGCGGCCATTGGGCTCTTTCCCTTTGCCATTGTCGGTCGCTCCTCCGTTCAGGGGCACGGGGTACGGGGGGAACGGGTAGCCTCCAAGCGCTGACAACATAATAAGGCTGCGCTAGGCGGTGGTAACGGAGCCGTCCTGGAAACCATTGCGTTTGTGCGTTCCGTCACAAAATGGCTTCGTCGCCGAGCCCCCACATCTGCACAGCACAACGACTTCCGCCGGTTTCCCGTCTTTGCGGGGTGGGGGGGGCAATTCCCGTCCATCCGGTGTCACAATCCGCACCGGGCCCTCGATGATGAGCGGGCCGTTCGTCTTTGGAGTTATGGTCACGGGGGTCATGCCGCCAATATAGCGGCACGGTTCTCCGGGAGACGGGGTATTTCTCCGCGTGCGTCGCTCGATGTCGACTCCTGTCGTGTTCGTCATCTGCAGTGCCGTGCTCTCGGCGTGCTTCGGCGAGCGTAGACCCTTCACGAACCGCATGGCTCAGTCGGGAACGAGTTACCTCGCACGGGCGGCGCGGCAGCCGGTGCGCTGGCAGCCGTGGGGGCGCGACGCTTTCGCACTCGCCGGCAAGCTCAACCGCCCCGTCCTGTTGTACGTCGGCAGCGATGCGTGCCATTGGTGTGACGAATCCGACCGCGCGATCTACACCGAACCCGAGATCGGTGCCCTCATCAACACCTACTTTGTTCCCGTTCGCGTCGATCGCGATGAACGGCCGGACGTGGCGCAGCGTTATCAGTCGGCCGTGGAGCATCTCGCGGGACTGCGCGGCTGGCCGCTCACCGTCTTTCTCACGGCCGACGGCTCGGCGTTCTTCGGCGGCACGTACTTTCCCGCCGACGACCCCGTCACGGGTCGCGGGCTGAAGCAGCTGCTGCCCGAGGTGGCGAAGAGTTATCGCGACCAACGCCAGTCCATCGAGCAACAGGCGGCGCTGGTACGTCAGATCATGATCTCGGGAGGCGCTGAGGCGCGGGCTACCTTGCGGCCGGCACTCGTCGAGGAAGGAATGGCGTCGGTCAGACGAGAGCTGGATGATGACATGCGGAGTCGCGCCGTGAGGGGCAGTGTGATGCACGCCGAGGCGGTAGCGTTGTTGTTCGCCGGCGACTCGCTGGAACGTGCGTCGGCGCGCGACGCGCTGGAGCTCATGCTCGATACCACCGCGAGCATCATCGGGGAAGATCCGCCGCGGCTCGTGCGTGCCGCGCTCGCGACCACCCTCGCGAA
>WNGI01003435.1_pt1 | contig 14754 bp, 14 predicted proteins | sample 5400621 | NCBI WGS metagenome assembly WNGI01 (sample SAMN13153374, study PRJNA577476) | soil metagenome | isolation source: 20 cm soil or saprolite under Garry oak tree replicate 1 | place: USA:California | collected 2016-06-15 | reverse complement strand
CCTGGCAGTCGGTGCTGGTCGGGAACCTGATCGCGGCGGCGGCCATGGCGGCGGTGTTCCGCCTGCGACACCCACGGATGACGATCCGGCCCTAACCACTGCTCGACGTCGCAGCCGTGCCCCCCGGGATCAATGAATCGTCGGGTTCGTCCTGGCGAGGCGGGTCAGGCGCTCGCGCACGTCATCGGCGTCGGGTGCGGTGGGGGCGAGCTCGAGGTAGCGGCGGAAGTCGGCCAGCGCCGCGGCGGCGCAGTCGAGGCTCTCGTACAGCGCGCCCCGCGTGCGCAGGTCATCGGGTGAATCAGGCAACAGCACGAGAAGTAGATCGACGGCGGCGAGTGCCAGCGCGGTGTCACGGCGGTCGAGATAGACGCGCACGAGGTTGCGGAGCATGCGGGTGAGCACCTCGGGCGTGCTCGCGGCACGGACGATCTCCGGCGGGACGGCATTCAGCTGCCGGCCGCCAGGCAGCGTTCGCAGGCGTTCGATCAGCTCGGCGTCGCCGACGGCGCGGCCGCCGAAGAACGGGTCGAGGAGCAATGGACCGCGCTCGCCGGCGACGCGCACGAGGAAGTGGCCCGGAAAACCGACCCCGTCCGCGGTCACACCCAGACGGCGGGTCACCTCGATGAAGACGACCGACAGCGAGATCGGAATGCCGGTGCGCCGATCGAGCACGTCGTTGAGAAAGCTGTTCCGGGGGTCGTAATAGTCTTCGGCGTTGCCGCGGAAGCCGCACGTGCGGAAGAGATGATCGCCGACGGCGCGCGCGACGGCCTCGGGTGGCAAGCCGCCCGCCATCAGCTGATCTACTCCATGACGGCGGCGGCGGACAGCCTGCGATGCGGTTGATCCGCACGCGTCGCAGGCCGCGGTCGTGCTTGCGTCCCGCGGGGGCAGCGTCTAGCGTGCGGCGCCGTGAACGCGTCCGTCAGCTTGATGGGCAAGGTGCTGCCGGCCACCGTGCACATCCGGGCCGACATCCCGGAAGCCCATCCGTCGTCTCGCATCCTCGGCACCGAACGGATGGGTACGGGGACGATCATCGACCCGAGCGGCCTCGTGCTCACCGTCAATTACGTCGTGCTCGGCGCGCCCCAGGTGCGCGTCACTTTGCTCGACCAGCGAGAGTACGTCGCCGACGTCGTCCACCACGACTTCGCCTCGGGGCTCGCGCTGATCCGGCTGCCGGACCAGGGCCTGCCGTCGCTGCCGCTCCGGCGCCTGGCGGGTCTCGAGCTCGGCGAGGACGTGTTCATCGTGGCGAGCGTCGGTGAAGGTGCGGCGCGCGTCTCCAACGGCGCGGTCAGCTACATCGGGCCGTTCGATGCCAACTGGGAGTACGTCCTCGACCGGGCCGTCATGACCACCGCGATGAATCCAGGTCTCGGCGGCGGCCCGCTGCTCGACCCGCGCGGGGAGGTCCTCGGCGTCGTCTCGCTCAACCTGAACGAGATCGGCCGGTTCTCGCTCGTCGTGCCTGCCGAGTACTACCTCGACGCGACGGACCGCTTCCTCGCGCACAGCCTCGCGGTTGGCCTCCCGGGCCGCGCCTGGCTCGGCATCTTCTCGTACGCGATGAAGGAGCACGTCGTCATCGCCGGCCTCTTGCCCGGAGGTCCCGGCGAGCAGGCGGGCCTGAAGGCGGGCGACGTCATCCTGGCCGTGGACGGCGACGAAGTGCGCGACCGCCGTACCTTCTACCAGCTCCTCTGGCGCCGGCATCCGGGCGACGAGGTGACGCTCCGGGTCTTCCGCGGACGTCAGGAGCAGACGGTCCGGGTCGCGTCGGGCAACGTCGAGGAGTTCTTCGCCTAGGCAGCCGGTGCGCCCCACGATGCCGCTCGGCGACTTTCTCGTCGCCTACCTCACAAAGATCGGTGTGACCCACCTCTTCGGCATCCCGGGCGACCTCGTGATCCGTCTCTTTTTCCGCTTCGGCCGCGGGCGGGCGTTCCGGATCGTCACGCTGTCCCACGAGCCGGGCGTCGGGTTCGCGGCCGACGGATATGCGCGCGCCACCGGACGTCTCGCCGTCGTCTGTGTCACGTACGGCGCGGGCGGCCACAACATGGTGAACGCGGTGGCGGGCTCGTTCTCGGAGCGCGTGCCGGTGCTCGTGATCAGCGGCGGGCCGGGCGAGGAGGAGCGGCGCCTCGGCATGCTCATCCACCATCAGGCCAAGGAGATCGAGTCGCAGCACCGCATCTACCAGGAGCTCACCTGCGCCGCGCGGGTGCTCGACGACCCGCGCACGGCGGCCGAGAGCGTGCACGACGTCGTACGTGCCGTCTGGCGGGAGCAGCAGCCCGGTTACCTGGAGATCCACCGCGACATGGTGGAGCGCCGGATTCCCGTGCCGCGCGACATCCTCGAGTGGGACGGCACGCTCGCCTTTCGTCGGTCGGACGACCGGAAGGTCGAGGAGGCGGTCCGCGAGACGGCCGAGCGCTTCAACGCCTCGCGCCGGCCGCTCACCATGGTCGGCATCGAGACCTTCCGCTTCAAGCTGCAGCGCGAGGTGCGGGCGCTCGCCGAACGGATGGGCGCTCCCGTCACCACGACCGTCCTCGCCAAGGGCGCCTTTCCGATGGACCATCCGCTCCACATGGGCGTCCACATCGGGCCGATCAGCCCGCGCCCGATCGTCGACCGGGTGGACCGTGCCGACCTGGTGCTGAACCTCGGCACGCTCCTCACCGACATGAATCTCGGCAGCCGGCCGCCGAGCATCACGCGTGACCGCTCGATCTGGGCCGTCGGCGGGCGGGTCAACGCGAGCTTCCACACCTACACCGACGTCCACATTCGCGACTTCGTGCGCGGCCTCCTCCGGGTCCGTCTGCGGCGGCACCGCGAGCGCGTCCGGTACTGCGACAACCTCCCGCCGCCCGCCGCGGACGTCACGCGCCGCCTCCGCGTGACCGACGTGCTCCACGAGGTGAATCGCTTCCTCCGCGGCCGCCGCGGTTACGCCGTCGTCGCGGAATCCGGTGACATGCTGTTCGCGGGTCTCGACGTCCGGGTAGAGCGTAACGGCGGATACCTGGCGCAGGGCTACTACGCGTCGATGGGCTTCGGGGTACCGGGCGCGCTCGGCGCCGAGATCGGCGCGGGACTCCGCACGCTCGTCCTCTGCGGGGATGGCGCCTTTCAGATGACGGGGCCGGAGATTGCGCACGCGCCGCGCTACGGGCTCCGCCCCATCGTGCTCTTGATCAACAACGGAGGCTGGCAGATCTTCCGCCCGGTCGTCGCGCGCCCGGAGCTCCTGGAGCTTCCCGCATGGCCCTACGCGCACCTGGCCGATGCGTGGGGTGGACGCGGCTTTCGGGCCGAGCGCATCGACGAGCTGCGCGAGGCGCTGGTCGCGGCGCATCGCGAGCCACGCTTCACCTTGATCGAGATCCGCATCGGCCCGAATGACCTGTCGCCGGTGTCGCGCAAGTACATCCAGGCGTCCGCCCGCCGCGGGCGAGTGGCGAACATATGATCGCGCCGCGCCGGACATACGACGAGCTGAAGAACGGCTTTCGGTGGCAGGTGCCGGAGGACTTCAACTTCGGCGCGCTGATCGACGCCTGGGCGACGGATCGGAGTCGCGTGGCCCTCTACTGGGAAGACGAGGGGGGTCACCGCGAGCGCTGGACGTTCTGGGACTTGAAGCAGGCGAGCAACCGCTTCATGAACGCGCTCGCCGGGCTCGGCGTGCCGTCCGGTGCGCCGCTCCTCGTGATGCTGCCGCGCGTGCCGGCGTGGCAGGTGGCGGTCGTCGGCGGGCTCAAGCACGGCGCGATCGTCATCCCATGTACGGCGTCGTTGCGGGCCAAGGACGTCGCGTACCGTGCCCGCCACAGCGGCGCGCGGGCGATCGTCACGGCGATCGACCTCGTGCCGGAGGTCGAGGCGGCGCTCGCCGACATTCCGGGCCTCGACGTCCGCATCGCGCTCGGCGGTGCGCCGGCGGGGTGGCACGACTTCGACGCCATCCTGGCGCGCGCCGCGGCGACGGGTGTCCCCGCACGCACGCGGACGGATGCGCCGGCGCTCTGCTTCTACACGTCCGGCACGACGAAGGAGCCGAAGGCGGTTCTCCACACCCACGCGTACGTGTTCGCCCATCGCTACACCGGCGACTACTGGCTCGACCTCCAGCGGACCGACCTCCACTGGACCACCTCGGACACCGGCTGGGCGAAGGCCGCATACGGCGTGCTGTTCGGTCCGTGGATGAACGGTGTGCCCGTCTTCATGTTCAACGGCCGGTTCGATCCGGAGCGCGAGTTCGACCTGCTCGCCCGCTACGAGGTCTCCGTCTTCTGCGCCCCGCCGACGGAGTACCGGCTGCTCGTCAAGCAGGACCTCGCGCGGTGGCGGCTGCCGCGCCTGCGCCACTGCGCCGGGGCAGGCGAGCCGCTCAACCCCGAGGTGATCCACGCCTGGCACGATACGTTCGGTCTCCTCATCCACGATGGCTACGGGCAGACGGAGACGACGCTGCTCGCCGCCAATCTTCCCGGCCTGCCGATCCGTCCGGGGTCGATGGGCAAGCCGTTCCCCGGCCACGACGTCCGCGTGATCGGCGACGACGGAGAGGAGCTCGGCGCGGACGACGTCGGCGACCTCGCGGTGCGCGGCCACCCGCCGTCGCTCTTCCGCGAATACTGGAAGGATCCCGACGAGACCGCCGCCTGCCGGCGGGGCGAGTGGTACGTGACCGGCGACCGCGGCCGGCGCGATGCCGACGGCTATCTCTGGTTCGTCGGGCGCGCCGACGACGTCATCATCTCGGCGGGGTATCGCATCGGCCCGTTCGAGGTGGAGAGCGCGTTGCTCGAGCACCCGGCGGTGGTCGAATCGGCGGTCGTGGCGAGTCCCGACCCGGTGCGCGGCGAGCTCGTGAAGGCCTTCGTCGTCCTGCGGCCCGGCCATCTCCCGGGCGACGCGCTCGTGCGCGAGCTCCAGGAGCACGTGAAACGCGTGACCGCGCCCTACAAGTACCCCCGGGAGATCGAATTCGTCGACGGTCTGCCGAAGACCGTGAGCGGCAAGATCCGCCGCGTCGAGCTGCGCGCGCGAGAGCAGGCGAAGAAATCCCGGTGACGCGCGTCAGTCCAGGCCGACGATGGCGATCGACGTCCGCGCTCGATACTTCCGGTTGAGGTTCAGCAGCAGCGCCGTGATCGCTTCGAGATAGCGCGCATTCGCGAGCCGTCCGGCATCGACGGCGCGGAGGCCGGGCAGCTTCGCGACGAGTGCGGCCACCTCGGCCCGGGCGGCGGCGTCGTCGCCGCAGAGGATCACGTCGCCCGCGAGCGCGGCGTCGAGGTCCTGGAGTCGCTCCGCCGGCACGTTCTTGAAGGCGCTCACCACCCGCGCCGACGGCACGACTGCCTGGACGAGCTCGCCCGCCGACGGCGCGCCGGGCACGGGCGCGAGGGCAAAGAAGCCGTCGTGCAGGGTGACCGGAACGGCGACGTCGATCAGCAGCTTGTTCGCCAGACGGCCGGCGGCGATGTCGAGGAAGCCCGGGAGGGCGGGTGCGGGCAGGGTCAGGACGACGCGCTCGCAGCACGTGATGGCGTCGAGGTTCGGAAGGCCCTCGGCGACGGCCCCCGGCACCGCTGTCCGGATGCGGCGAGCGGCCTCGTCGGCCCGTGACGCGTCGCGCGAGCCGATGACCACGGCCTCGCCCGCCCGCGCGAACCGCAGGGCGAGACCGAGTCCTTGAGCACCGGTGCCGCCGACGAAGGCGAGGCGGCCCATCACCAGCTCCGAGGCTACCATAACGGCGCATGCACCCATTGAAAACCCGCCGGGGGCGCGTATAGTCCGCCGCCGTGCGCCGCCTCTACGTCATGCGGCACGGGGAAACGCTGTACCTCGGCCGCCAGTCGGAGGACGGCAGCGACCTCACCCCGGCCGGGCGTGAGCAGATCCAGGCGGCCGCCGAGCTGTTTCGCGCGGTTCCCCTGGACCTCGTGCTGTCGAGCCCGATGCGGCGCGCAGTCGGCACCGCCACAATCGTCGCGGCGTCGCGCGGTCTCCCGGTGGAGGTCGTCCCCGAGCTGCGCGAGATGACCCCGAACGTGAGCGACGGGATGCTCCTCGCGGAGGTCTTCTCGCAGGTCCTGCGGTTCTTCTCGAGTCCCGCCGTCACCTGGGACACGCCCTTCGTCGGCGGGGAGACCTTCCGGGAGGTTCGGGCGCGGCTGCAACGGTTTCTCGCGGAATTGCTCGGGCGCAGCGGCTGGACGAACGCCCTCGCCGTGGCGCATGGGGGTGCCAACATGGCGTTTTTTGCATGCGTCCTCGGCCTCTCGGACGGCGAGATTCCCCATCTCGAGCAGGACCTTGGGTGCATCAACGCCTTCGACTTCGACGACGGGGGCCGCGGTCTCGTGCGGCTCGTCAACTTCTCCGCGCACGACCCGCTCAAGGCCTCCCAGCGCGAACCGAGCTTCGAGCGGCTCCGGCGCGTGCTCGAGGCGAGGGGAGAAGCACTGGCGGGCCTGAGATGGACGGGGGTAGACCGTGACCCGGACGTCTGAATGGGGGAGAATTCCCCTTGACTCTAGGGGAGCCGTGTATTAGCCTTTTTTGGAAAACTGCGTTCTTAAACCGTCTCCCCACCTGGCAGCGACCCGATCGACCAAGGACGCGGCCCATCTCACGCGCACTACCGGACGGAACGTCGTCGAGAGCCGCTCGTTAGACCGTCGATCATGAATTCACGTCTCGCTGTGACGTCGTGTCTCCTGTTGAGGGCATCAGTGTGAAGCGGGTCGAAAAGCGCGTCGAGGAAAAGAAGGTGCGAGCCGAGCCGTCGCATGCGCCGCGGGCACGGGTGGCGCCGGCGGCCGCGCCCCAGCCCGCGCCTGCCACCCGCGAACCAACCCCCGAAGCGCCCGCGACCGAGGACCTCGATCAGGTCGTCACGATGCTCGGTGACATGGACATCGAGGTCGAAACCGTCGAGGACACGGCGCTTGCCGAAGAGCCGGAGAAGGCTGCGACCGAGGCGGAGTGGGTCGAGGAGCCGCCCGAGGCGGAGGAGACGGAACGCGCACCCGGCGAGACGGCCGACCCGGTCCGCATGTACCTCCAGGAGATGGGCGGTGTCCCCCTCCTCAGCCGCGAGGAGGAAGTCGCGATCGCCAAGGAGATCGAGTCCGGCGAGCGCGAGGTTCGGGAGGCCGTCTTCTCGCTCGAGCCGGCCCTCGCCTACGTGATGAACCTCGCGGAGCGGCTGCGACGCGCCGAGGTCGAGGCGCGGCACATCTTCGGCGACGACGAGCCGGAAAGCGAGCCGGCGGAGGGCAAGGAGGACAAGCGCGCGGAGGCGTTCCTCCGCCAGGTCGGTCGCGTGAAGCGCCTGACGGGCGAGCGCGAGAAGCTCGCGGCGGAGAGCGGCAAGGCGAAGACTTCCAAGGCGCGGCGCGAGCGCATCCAGAAGCGCCTCGAGGCCATCAAGGAAGGTGTCCGTGACGTGCTGCTCGAGACCCAGCTCGGCGCCAAGCACGTGACGACGCTCGCCGACAAGCTGAAGGAAGCGCAGCGCCTGCTCGACACCGAGCACGTCGAGATCCGGCGGATCGAGCAGCGCCTCGGCCACTCCGCGACGGAGGTGATCAAGCACGCGGCGCGCATCCGAGGCGAGGAAAAGGACGCGAACCGGAACGCGAGCCGGCTCTTCCACGTCCCCGCCCCGCAGGTAGTGGACGCCGCGGACAACATCCGCGAGGCGCGTCGCAAGAGCCAGCACGTGCTCCGTGAGCTCGACATGCCCGCCGACCAGCTCCGCTCCGTGCTCGTCACGATCCGGCGGGGCGAGATGAAGGCGCAGGAGGGGAAGAAGCGCCTCATCGAGGCCAACCTTCGCCTCGTCGTCTCGATCGCCAAGCGCTACACGAACCGCGGCCTCGGCTTCCTCGACCTGATCCAGGAGGGGAACATCGGCCTCATGCGCGCGGTCGAGAAGTTCGAGTACCAGCGCGGCTACAAGTTCTCGACGTATGCCACGTGGTGGATCCGGCAGTCGGTGAGCCGGGCGATCGCGGACCAGGCGCGCACGATCCGCATCCCGGTCCACATGATCGAGACCATCAACAAGGTGATCCGCACCTCCCGTTACCTGGTCCAGCAGTACGGACGTGAACCCACGGCCGAAGAGATCGCGCAGCAGATGGAGATGCCGGCGGACAAGGTCCGCAAGGTGCTGAAGATCGTGAAGGAGCCGGTCTCGCTCGAGACCCCGATCGGCGATGACGAGGAGAGCTCTCTCGGCGACTTCGTCGAGGACCGCCAGACGCTGTCGCCGGCGGACGCCGCCATGGCGCTCTCGCTCGAGGAGCAGACCCGAAAGGTCCTCGCCACGCTCACGCCGCGCGAGGAGCAGATCCTGCGTCTTCGCTTCGGGATCGGCGAGCGGTCGGACTACACCCTCGAGGAGGTCGGGCAGCGCTTCGCCGTGACGCGCGAGCGCATCCGGCAGATCGAGGCCAAGGCACTTCGCAAGCTGCGCAGTCCAAACCGCGCCCGCGCGCTCGAAACGTTCGTGGGGCGCCAGCCGTGAGGGATCCCGCCCGGATGTAACACACGCCGATCGGCGGCGCATTTCAATGCGTCGGTCGGCCGGAGGAGCGGATGCTCGAGAACCTGGAGAAGGAGCTACGGAAGTGGCGGCAGAGCCGAGCTTCCAAGCCGCAGCGCGAGGCGCCCACTGACCGGCGCACCGTCAAGGTGAACGGTCAGGAGGTGCTGGTCGTGCGGAAGAAGCAGAAGCCGCGTTCCAACGCTTCGGAAAGTTAGCTTTTTAAACACTTTCGCCGCCCGTCGTGCTGACGGGCGCGTCGGGCGCGCGCTGCCTGCGGGACGGGTGCGGCCGACAGGTCGCGCGGTGCCGTTGACTCGCGCCGACCAGCCGGTAATGCTCGCTGCGCTCATGCGCCGGACGGAGGCGAGCAGGGGTGCGTGAGGAGCCGGCCGAGCCGCGGCCGTCGAGCACCGTGATCCTGCTCCGCGAGGAGCGGGGCGGGTTTTCGGTGCTGATGCTCGAGCGCCATGGGAACATCGCGTTCCCCGGCGCCCACGTCTTCCCCGGCGGCATCGTCGAACCGAGCGACACCGACACATGCGGCGCACTTCTGCCGAGCGCGCAGGAGTGGGCCGCAGCCGGCGAGGGCGACCGGCCGCCGGAGGCGATCGTCTACTGGATGGCCGCGGCGCGCGAGCTGTTCGAGGAGGTCGGCATCCTGCTCGCCAGGCGGCATGGCCGTCCCGTCGAGCGGTTGCCCGGCGCGCAGGTGGCCGACCTACGCCGGCGGGTCCTCGGCGGGGAGCCGTTCGGGCGCGTGCTCGCGAGCGCAGACCTGGTGCCTGCCACCGATGACCTCTTCTACTTCGCCCGCTGGATCACGCCGATCACGAATCCGCGGCGCTGGGACACCCGCTTCCTGATCGGTCGCATGCCCGCCGGTCAGGAGCCGACGGTCGACGGGACCGAAACCGTCAGCTGCACGTGGTTCACCCCGGCGGACGCGCTCGCCGCGTACGAGAGCGGCGCGATCAGCCTGATCCCGCCCACCGTCCGGACGCTCGACGACCTCGCACGGTTCGCCACGATCGACGCCGCGCTCGAGGCCGCGCGCGTCCGGGTCGTCCGTGCCCGGCGGCCGGAGGTCGTCATCGACGGTGACGTCACGACGATTGCGTATCCCGACAATACCGGGACCGATGCCCCGCCTCGGCAGCTCGTCCTCCGCGATGGTCGCTGGCGGCCGACCTCGTAAATACCCGCCAGCACACGGCATTCCTGTCATTTACAAACAGGCTTGACTGTTTTTACTTGTCGGGATAGCAACCCCGTGTGCCCGCGGCCGGCCTGACCAAGCGCCCACGTACGCCGCGACGGCGTACGCAGGCCGAACGCACCGCGACCACGTGCGCGCGCCTTCTCGATGCGACGATCGACTGTCTGCTCGACGTCGGCTACGCCCGCACCACCACCACGGACATCGCCCGACGAGCGGGTGTCTCGCGCGGCGCGCAGCTCCATCACTTCCCGACGAAGGCAGAGCTCGTCACGGCGGCCGTCGAGCATCTCTCCATGCGTCGCCACGCCGAGTTCGTGCGCGCGATCGGCAAGCTCCCCGCCGGCGAGGGGCGCACGGTCGCAGCCATCGACCTCCTCTGGTCGATCCTATCCAGCGGGACGTTCCACGCGTGGCTCGAGCTGGTGGTGGCGTCGCGCACCGACGCCGGTCTCCGGCGCAGCATGACGGCGGTCACCGAACGGTTCAGCCAGACCGTCGAGCGGACCTTCGCGGAGCTCATCGAGGATCCGCGCGGTCCGAGCCCGCTCTCCGACGTCGCGCCGTTTTTCGCCTTCGCGCTTCTCGACGGACTTGCCTTGCATCGCATCGTGCAGGCCGACGACGGACGGTCGGCACGGTCGATCGACGTACTCAAGTCGCTCGCGCGTCTCGTCATGCCGGGACGGAAGGAGGCTCACGATGGCCGCTGATGCTGCGCTCGCGTTCACCGCTGCATCGACGCTCCCCGACGAGGAGCGACGATCCCGTGGACGCGCGGTCGAATCGTTTCCCGCGCTGCTCGCGCGGCTCAGCCGCCAGTCGGTCGTCAAGCACTTCGACGCCTACGCCGACATCGACTGGGACGCCGCGGAGTCCCGGATCGACCCCGACGACCCGCGCTGGACATGGGGCGACGACGACGTGCTGGGCGCGACGGCGTGGTACCGCGCGCAGCCCGAGGGCGTGCGCGCCCGCATCGGCCTCCACATGATCGCGACGTTCATGAAACTCGGCGTGCAGTTCGAGGGGGTTCTGAAGCGCGGGCTGCTGGAGTTCGCGAGCCGGCTGCCGAACGGATCGCCGGAGTTCCGCTACGTCTACCACGAGGTCATCGAGGAGGCGCAGCACTCGCTGATGTTCCAGGAGTTCGTCAACCGGACGGGCTTCGACATCCGCGGTCTTCCCGCGCACGAGGAGCGGATGTCGCGCGTGGTGGTGTCGCTCGGCCGTCGGTTCCCGGAGCTCTTCTTCGTCTTCGTGCTCGGCGGCGAGGACCCGATCGACTACGTGCAGCGGAAGGCGGTGCGGAGCGGACGGCCGATCCATCCGCTCCTGCGGCGCATCATCCAGATCCACGTCACCGAGGAGGCGCGCCACCTCTGCTTCGCGCGGGAGTACCTCCGCCACCGGGTGACGGGGCTCGCACGGCACCGTCGGCTCCAGCTCGCGATCGGCGCGCCGCTCATCCTGGCGCGCATGGCGCAGCTCATGATGCGCCCGTCGCGGCAGATCGTCCGCGCGTATGGCATCCCGCGCGCCGTGATCGCCGAGGCCTACACCCGGAACCCGCGCCATCGCCAGAACACCATGGAGGCGCTCCGGAAGGTCCGGGACCTTTGCGCGGAGCTCGGGATCGTGACGCCGGTCTCGGCGCGGCTCTGGCGGGTGCTCCGGCTGGCGGACGCGGCGTCCGCGTAAGGCTCAGTCGAGCACGACGGTGGCGCCCGTGGCGCTGCGATAGGCTGCCGGCATCGACTCCGTGGTGCGAGCCATGCCCACCTGTCCGCGCGGGTCGAGGAGGATGATGCCGGCGGTGGCCCCGAGGCGCCGTTGGAGGAGCGCGAGCGATTCCGCGGCGGCGCCGGGCGCGTCGGCGCCGCGGGCGATGAGCTCGAGTGCCGTACGCACGAGGCAGAGGCGAATGATCGCCTCGCCCGGACCCGTGGCCGAGCCGGCACCGAGCGTATCGTCGGCGTAGGTGCCGGCACCGATGACCGCCGAATCGCCGAGACGGCCGCGGCGCTTGCCGGTGACACCGCCGGTGGACGTGGCTGCGGCCAGGCGCCCCGCGGTGTCGCGGGCGACGGCGCCGACCGTCTCGCCACCGGGCGCGAGGCGCTCCCGCCATCGGCGGCGCGCCTCCTCGGTGATCAGCGCGTCCGGCGCACACGTCGCGAGCCCGTGTCGCCCAGCAAGCCGCTCCGCGGGCTCCCCGACGAGGAACACCTCGCGGCCCTCGTCGAGCACCGCTCGGGCCAGCCGGACGGGATTGCGGACACCGGTCACGGCGCCCACCGCGCCCGCCTGGAGCGTGTCGCCGGCCATGAGGGACGCGTCCATCTCGACGACCCCCTCGACGGTCAGCACGGAGCCGAGGCCCGCGTTGAACAGCGGGTCGTCCTCGAGCACGGCGACCGCGGCGATCACGGCGTCGAGCGCATGTCCTCCCGCGTCGAGCACGGCCCACCCCGCCTCGACGGCGCGCGCCACGCCGTCCCGGCGCGCGGGACGGTCGGCCGGCGATTCGGCTCCCGCGCCCCCGTGCACGGCGATCACCGTCACGGCGCGAGCACGCGCGCAGGCATCGCGAGACTATAGGGAAGCGGCGCGCCGGGCTGCAACCGGAACGCGGCTGGTGTAAACGGGGCCAAACCGTTCCGAAAGGAGGACGCCATGGTTTTTCACGGCGTCGACACGAAAAAGCAGTTCAAGCGGATGCGCGAGCTCGTGCCGGAGGCGTACCGGAGTTTCCTCGACTTCGACAGCAAGGCATTCGCCGCGGGCGCGCTGCCGCAGAAGACGAAGGAGCTCGTTGCGCTCGGCATCGCGCACATCACGCAGTGCCCGTGGTGCATCGAGGCCCACGTCGGGCGCGCGGCCAAGGCAGGCGCCACGGAGCAGGAGATCGGCGAGGTGATCTTCGTCGCCATGGCGATGGCGGCGGGGGCGGCGTGGAGTCACGGCGGGCTGGCGCTGCAGTGCCTGGAGGAGCACAAGGCGTGACGCGGCTCTCGCGGCTGCTGGTGCCGACGCTGCGCGAGGACCCGGCCGACGCCGAGGTCGCGAGCCACCGCCTCATGATCCGCGCCGGCATGATCCGCCAGGTGGCGCGCGGCATTTATGACCTGCTCCCGCTCGGGCTGCGAGCCGTCCGGCGGGTGGAGACGATCGTCCGCGAGGAGATGGACCGCGCCGGCGCCCAAGAGATCCTGATGCCGGCGGTCATTCCGGGCGAGCTCTGGCGCGAGAGCGGGCGCTGGGAGCGTTACGGGCCGGAGCTCCTCCGCATGCGCGACCGCTACGACCGCGAGTTCTGCTTCGGCCCGACGCACGAGGAAGTCGTGACCGACCTCGTGCGCCGTGAGATCCGCTCCTACCGCGAGCTGCCGAAGAACCTCTATCAGATCCAGGTCAAGTTCCGCGACGAGATCCGTCCGCGCTTCGGCCTCATGCGCGGCCGCGAATTCATCATGAAGGACGCGTATTCTTTTCACGTCGACGCGGACGACGCGCGGCGCGAGTACCGGGTGATGTTCGACACCTACACCCGCATCTTCGAGCGCTGCGGGCTCACGTTCCGCGCCGTCGAGGCGGGTACGGGCGCGATCGGCGGCTCGCTGTCGCACGAGTTCCAGGTGCTCGCGGCGTCCGGCGAGGATGCGATCGTCTCGTGCGAGCGCTGCGGGTACGCGGCGAACGTCGAGAAGGCGGAGGTGCGTGCCGCGCCTGCGGCAGGCGCCGGCGGCGGCGGGCTCGAGCGCGTCGCGACGCCGGGCAAGCGCAGCGTGGAGGAGGTGAGCACGTTCCTCGGTCTGCCACGCGAGCGTTTCATCAAGACGCTGCTCTACGCGACGGCCGGCGGGGAGGCGGTGGCGATCCTCGTGCGCGGCGATCACGAGGCGTCGGCCACCAAGGTGCAGGCCGCCCTCGGCGGCGAGCCCGTGGCGCTCGCCGACGAGCAGGCGGTCGAGCGCGCGACCGGCGCCCCCGTCGGGTTCGCGGGCCCCGTCGGGCTGAAGATCCGGATGCTCGCCGACGCCGCGCTGCGCGGCGTGCGCGGCGCCGTGGCGGGCGCCAACCGGGCCGACGAGCACGTCGTCAACGTCGACCAGGCGCGGGACCTGCCCGAGCTCGTGTTCGCGGACCTCCGTCAGGCGCGCAGCGGCGATGCGTGTCCGCGGTGCGACGGTGGCGCCTTCGCCGAGCACCGGGGCATCGAGGTCGGACAGGTCTTCTACCTCGGGACGAAGTACAGCGAGGCGATGGGCGCCACCTTCCTCGGCGCCGACGGCCGCGAGCGGCCGATCGAGATGGGCTGCTACGGCATCGGCATCACGCGCACGGTAGCGGCGGCGATCGAGCAGCACCACGACGACGCGGGCATCGTGTGGCCGGCGCCGCTCGCGCCCTACGGCGTGCACGTCGTACCGGTGAGCGTCGAGGACGCCCGGCTCCGCGAGACGGCGGAGCAGCTCGCGGCGAGCCTCGACGCCGCGGGCGTCGACGCGTTGCTCGACGACCGCGACGAGCGTCCCGGCGTGAAGTTCAAGGATGCCGACCTCATCGGGCTTCCGGTGCGGGTCACCGTCGGGCCGCGGGCGCTGGCGCGGGGGTGCGTCGAGCTGAAGACGCGGACGGCGCGCGAGGCGACGGAGGTTCCGGTGGGCGACGCGGCGGCACGGGCCGCGGCGCTCCTGGGAGCGCGGTGAGCGCGCGCTGGCCGCTGCTTCCGCCCCGCGCCCACTCCATCCGTCACCGCCTGATCCTCGCGCTCGACGTCGAGACGATCGCCGAGGCTGAGGAACTCGTCGAGCTCCTGCACGACGCCGTCGGCGCGTTCAAGATCGGGAAGCAGCTCTTCCTGCACGCGGGGCCCGAGGTCGTGCGCATGGTCCACCGGCACGGTGCGGAGGTCTTCCTCGACCTCAAGTTCCACGAC
>WNGI01003009.1_pt1 | contig 14756 bp, 12 predicted proteins | sample 5400621 | NCBI WGS metagenome assembly WNGI01 (sample SAMN13153374, study PRJNA577476) | soil metagenome | isolation source: 20 cm soil or saprolite under Garry oak tree replicate 1 | place: USA:California | collected 2016-06-15 | reverse complement strand
TCGTGATCGTCCAGTCGATAGTCGCCCAGATGCTTCTGCAGCCGAACAACAGATGTGGAATCGGCAAAGAGTTTCAGGATCCCCCAGGTGTCCTTATCCAGGCAAATACTGACTAGCGACAGCGGCTCACCCGGTGGAATACCCTCCCGCGATGACGAAGCCTGCAATGGGTTCTTGGAAGTCATTGCACTCATTTTGCGCTCGGTGTGGGTGAAGGCTCTGATCCAGTCTTGTGTCCCGGCATTCCCTCATCAAACTTCGGCTTGTCCATAAAGGGGACCGGGGGCTTTGGAGCAGAGGGAGGAGCGGATGGTGCGTGTACTGGATCGATGATGTGGGGGGTCACCAATACCAGCAGTTCGGTGCTGCTCTTATTAACGTTTCGCGAGCGGAATAACTGTCCGAGAATTGGAATATCGGCGATTCCAGGAACTTTGCTGAGTTGGGCTTGTGCTCGGTTATCGAGAAGACCGGCAATACCGAATGATTGTCCATCTCTCAACTCCAGTTCGGTTTCCGCACGTCGCGTAGAGATGGCTGGAATTGCAAACCCGGAGATCGCGAGTGCGTTTGCGAAGTCTAACGTGCTGACTTCCGGGGCCACGTGGAGCCGAATCGTCCCGTCACTCGATATCGTGCCGGTAAAATCCAATTTCACCCCAAAAGGCTTGAATGAAATCGTAACAGCCGTGAAGCCGTTGCCGGGTTGAACGATAGGAAAGGGAAACTCACCACCCGCAAGAAACGTGGCCTTCTGCCCATTCAGCGCCATCAAATTCGGTTCCGCCAGAATTTGCAGAATGCTCCTCTGCTGCAGATCCTGAATAATCGCGCCGAAGTGGATGTCCGGCCTGAATAGAAAAATATTTAGAACACTCTGAATGGTTTGCGCGGAGCTGAAGGGAACGTGGTCTGGCCCAGTGGTAGGAATTCCAGTATCTACCGTCTTATTCGGGACTTTGAAGGCGTCCGTGATCGATTGTGGGCCGAAGCCTCCAAATTGACCTGTTGTCGTCGTGCCCAGCGTGTTACCTGCGCCTGTAGACAAGAGGTTTATTCCAAATTGCGAGAACTTTGTCCGGTCTACTTCGGCAAATTTGACCTCGAGTAGCACCTGGCGATCGTGAGAAATGGCCACGGTGAGCGAGTTGACGATCTGGTTTGAATAAACCGTGGACATCTTGGTTAAGTCCTCAACCGTCTTGGCATCGGTGACCTTGCCGGTCAGAATCAACCGGCCGCCGTCGGCCTGCACGTCGATGTGCTGGTCAGGATAGGAGCGTTCAATCGCGCTGCGCAGACCCGAAACATCAACGTCCACGATTACGTCCAGCATTTGCGAACGCCCGGATTGATCCCAAAGAATGAGGCTGCTCGATCCGGCAGCTCGACCTTCAACCACGATCTCCGTCGGAGAAGTAGCGAGGGTCTCGATCACGGACGGATTGCTGGATAACACTCGGGTGATTGGCGCTTGCACATTTACCACGACTGACTTGCCAACCAGAATGTGCAAGGCCTGGCCCTCGGAGCTGACGTTCTGTTGTGACGAGCTCTGCGGTTGAGCCGCGCTCGGCTGCTGCGGTACGGCATTCTGTTGTGGCGTGGTCTGAGGTTGCTGCGGCGGGGCTTGCTGTGGAGCGACGGGCTGCTCCGGAACAGCTTGTGGTTGTGCCGGCGTTTGCGCCGATGCTGCAACTGCGATGAAAATCACGCTGGCTAATATCCATGCTGTCGAACTCTTCATTGATTGTCCTCACTCACGACTCAAACCGGCGATTAGAACTTCTCTACGCTCCGTTTGGTTCCTTCGATCACTTCCAGGACATACATCTGCCTGGGAGGAGGGTCTGCACGCCTTGGGGCTCTCTTAGTCGAGGGAGGCACAACCACGGGAGGTTTCTCAATCCCGGCGAGCTGGTCCAGCCGCGTGGGCCGGATCTCCACGCTCTTTTGATCCACGCCATTGCGCAAGACAAACTGGATGGTTCCCTGCGCACTGGCGAGCTGTAGCTTCTGCGAATCCTGGGGATTAAGCAGCACTGTAACCACGTTTACAGTCTGTGGCTTGCCTTGAGGATCAGGTTCGCTGGTCTGACCGGCGGTCAGGACCTCCACGTCCTGTAGCACAGTCTGGGTCACCGGAGTTGGGCTGCCCGGCGGCGTGTAAGTGACAAGAACGTCCACATGTGATCCGGGATATAAAAACCCAGCCACACCCACGATCTCATTCGAGCGCACTGCGGTCGCGCGCATTCCGGGTGGAATACGGCCTGAGAGTCCGATTCCCGAACCCTCCACGGCCAGGTGCCGTTTCAATACCGGCTCCCGTGGGCCTAGAGAGAAGAGCAGCGGATGGCCAATCACATCCTCTACTTTGGTGTAAGAGCCTTGAAGCGGGAAATCGCTTGGCCAGTCAACCACCGCCACATCCTTTGCCCCCAACGTTACTCCCGAGGGCAGCTCGGTCGTGGTAGCGACAATTTGTGTGCTGGAATGCTGCGCCCGCCGGGCGTTCAGCTTCTTGCTAAAGAAATAAGTAACTCCCGCTGCCAGAAGAGCAGCCATGAGGAATGCGATCAAAACTCTCTGCAGTCCCGTAAATCACCTCCACCAGAAAACATTGCCAACGCAATATAACGCGCCCATCGCAATCGCCAGTCCGTGTGGGACCCGCATTGAACTCGGCTGCTGAACGTTCAGCGCCGGATGAGGCTTGAGACGGCCGCGAAGGTCCTTGATTGCCCCTACAATAGCTAGAAAGAGTGCACAGATCAAAAGTATTTATCCACAGGTACTCGCTAGGTCATTACCGCAGTAACCAGCCGGTCCGGCAGTTATAGGGAGGGCCGAGTTACAAACCACAGAATCACCAGCGCAGCTGGCCTGCTGACGACACAGTGGGGCAGCAGCACCGTCCGGCACTAGGAAATGTAGTGGCCGATAATGTTGCCGACTTTCTCGAACGCACTGTTCAGACCAGCCGCTAGGGTGTTCATGCCTGCCGTAGCGGCGAAGGCGACGAGCGCGAGGATCAACAGGTATTCCACCAGTCCCTGGCCGGCTTCGTCGTTGTGAAGGCGAACCAAAGCATTTCGCATCAAGTTAGTCATTTTAGTCATTTTCCAGATCTCCCAGGATAGGTTTGGGGGTTCTGCTCGCGCTGCCGTGTTGCGCCGACACCGCAAACAGGAACCCAGTGGATGTTCAGGAACTACGAGATGTAGTGCCCGAGGATGTTGCCGACCTTGCTAAAGGCGCTGTTCAGACCCGACGCCAGTGTATTCATGCCTGCTGTAGCGGCGAAGGCGACCAGCGCGAGAATTAACAGGTATTCCACCAGTCCCTGGCCAGCTTCGTCGTTGTGAAGGCGAACCAAAGCATTTCGCATCAAGTTAGTCATTTTCTAGATCTCCCAGAGTAAATTTTGTGGGCTCTGCTCGTGCTGCCGAGTTGCGTCGGCACCGCAAACGGAACCCCCTCTCGCTGCATAGGAACTACGAGATGTAGTGTCCGATGATGTTGCCGACCTTGCTAAAGGCGCTGTTCAGACCCGCCGCCAGCGTGTTCATGCCTGCCGTAGCGGCAAATGCCACCAGCGCCAGGATCAACAGGTATTCCACCAACCCCTGACCGGCTTCGTCTCTGTGCAGGCGGTTCAGGGAATTCAGAATCAGGGTTTTCATTCTCTTTCTCCTAAAAGTTGTTGTCTGCTTTAAATTCCCAGCGCCGTGGGGGTCGCGATGGGCACACCGAACAGCTAGTCTAGGGGCATGCGGGGGGCCAAACGAGATGCTGGTCTTCGTCTTTCAGGTGTGGCTGCGTAAGTTGATGGAAAGATTGGCTGCTGGAGGACGGCGGCATTCGTCTCAAGCAGTGGATGCATAAGTTCGGACTCATTGCTGTGGAATGAGTTTTCCCACGTGAGTAATCTATCGGAACGCCTGGTCTTGCCGAGTGGATACAGGTGTTTACAGTTCCGATTGCAGCCGATCCTGGGCTCGGTTTCGATCCGAATAGAGATCGCATGTGTGACAGCGATTGGGATTTTCATTGTGCCCTTACTGAGTACACTGAGTACACTGAGTACTTACAGCCTGGCAGGCGCGGAACTGGTGGGGTAGAGCATAATACCCTTCCCCAGCCGAAAGGACTATGACTTGCCTTCGAGAACCCACGAAGCAGTGGCAGCCGATGACCTGCGGAGAGTGGATCGCTCTCGCCTTCCGCATTGGCTTAGTGCTTGGTATACCAGACCTGCATAAAACGCCTGTTGACCATCCAGAGCACTCGGAGGACAATCGCCAGAGAGGTGACTATGTGGCCCTTCTGTTTCGCTCTTGGAGTACGAGTGGCCATGGCCCCGCAGAACGTCGAGAGATTGGTTTCTCTTCTTTACGCAGCCGACAGGATTCGCATGAACAAGACGCCGAGATGCTGCCAGTGAGAATCGCCATTCCGACCACTCGCAGCGGAGCAGATGGGGCTTCAAGGCTTTTTCTCCGTTCGCTTTCTGATTTCTCGAGCGCATCGAACCAGAGCAAGCGCGCTCCGACAATGCGATTTTCGCGGTGAAAAACGGCCAGTTGCGTACCCTGATGCCCTTAGCTGCTGCGCACTGATCAAAAGAAAAGAAACAAAAGAAGGCGCGAGCGCTTCCTCTTATAGTCTAGGTACCACGTTCGTGCCATACACATCTCCCAGATAGGCGGACTACCATCACCGACCGTACCCGTAGCGCTCCCCCGACTGAAATGAGGTTTCCATGAGCACTGCACAATGTGATGTGGCTATCCTCGGTTCTGATACTCGGCTGGCCGCGCCCACTTCGCTATCGCTCTATTCCTACTGCATCACGATCTTTCTCGGCGCGTTCCTGTTGTTTTCGGTGCAGCTCGTCGTCGGCAAGTATTTTCTCCCCTGGTTTGGCGGAACGCCGGCAATGTGGACCACCTGCATGTTTTTCTTTCAGGTGTTGCTGCTCGCTGGCTACGGCTATGCTCATGGCCTGACGAATCGTGTCGGCGCGCGCGTGCAGCTCCGGCTGCATCTTTCCGTGCTGTTCGGATCGCTGGTGGTGTTTGCCGGACTCGCCCTCCTGTGGAAGGATCCTCTTCTGCCAAACGCGACCTGGCGCCCACACGCGAGCGATCATCCGGCGTGGAATGTCATCCTAGTCTTAGCTGTCAGTGCCGGCTTGCCATACTTTGTGCTCTCAACCACGAGCCCGCTGCTGCAAAGTTGGTTTGCGCGTACCTATCCCGGTTTGTCACCGTATCGTTTGTATGCGCTTTCAAACTTGGGATCACTGCTCGGCTTACTCAGCTATCCGTTTCTGGTCGAACCCTGGCTGACATTGCACATGCAAGCTCGAGTATGGAGCTTGGGTTTCCTCATCTTCTTGATCGCGTGCGCTTACTGCGCCTGGCAGGTCCGGCGCACCTCATCTGAGGAGACTCGCCATTCAGATGGCAGAGAGGAGTCCCCCGATTATGGGGATTCTCCGAGCGCCAGTGATCGCCTGCTTTGGCTGGCTCTGGCGGCAGCAGCTTCTGCCCTATTCCTTGCGACCACGAATCAGATTTGTCAGGATGTGGCAGTCGTACCATTTTTGTGGGTTTTGCCGCTGAGCATTTACCTTGTTTCCTTCATCATCTCGTTTGACAAATCGAAGTGGTACTCACGCAAGATCCTTCACCCACTTTTTGGGCTTTGTTTGTTCCTTGCGTGTTTCGTTCTGGACGGCGGGGCCCAGACCAATATCTTCCGCCAAGTGCTCATTTATTCGTTCACGCTTTTTGTCGGCTGCATGATCCTACACGGCGAGCTCGCCCGCGCGAAGCCCCATGCTTCGCATCTGACCTCGTTTTACTTGATGGTTTCACTCGGCGGCGCAATCGGCGGGGTGTTTGTGGCAGTCGTGGCCCCGGCTGTCTTTAAAAGCTTTTGGGAATATCAGGTCGGACTGTGGGCAACCGCCGCGCTCATGCTCATGATGCTCGTAAGAGACAAACGTTCCTGGTTGCAGCGCACGCGCTTCGGACTACTCGGGCTCGCGATCTATGTGGCATCGCTGCCGGGATTTCTGACCTTAGCGACCCACACGGGAAAACTCAGTTTCGAGCCTTTGGTTCCGGTCATCCCCGTCCTGTTTGGCACTTTGTTAGTGGCACGGATGAACGGGACCGGTGCCGAGCGTGCCAGAGCGCGCGCGGTTCCTGTTTACGCTGTCATGGCCTCGCTCGTCGTCGCAGCCCTTTTATTTTTCGGAGCCCAAAACCCAGCCCCAAGGCTTTCCGTTTTGCGAGTGCGGAATTTCTACGGCGTGCTCAGCGTTCGGGAGGTGAACCCTATGGACCCGGAGTGGCACGCTTACTCCCTCAACCACGGCAAAATCGTCCACGGATTTCAATTCACCTCGCCAGCGAAGCGTGATCTCATAACCAGCTATTTCGGACCAAGCAGCGGTGTGGGGTTAGGGCTGGCTGCCGCGAGGTCAGAGAAACCACATTTGCGCATTGGAATTGTGGGCCTCGGAATCGGCACTTTAGCCGCCTACGGCACGGCGGGAGACTACATCCGCGTCTATGAAATCAATCCCGATGTCTTCAAGCTCGCTAACGACCCTCGCTATTTCAGGTACTTAAAAGATTGCCGGGCGAGGGTGGAAACCATTGAGGGTGACGGGCGGCTCTCAATGGAACGCGAGCTTCAGCAAGGACAGCGGCAAAATTTCGACTTTTTGGCAATTGATGCATTCAGCGGGGATTCCATTCCGCTTCATTTGCTCACCGAGCAGGCGTTTCAAATCTACCTAAGAGAACTGAACCCGGAGGGAATGATCGCCGTAAATGTCAGCAATACCTACGTTGATCTGCGACCGGTTCTGGCACGGATCGCGGAACGTTTTCGTCTCCGCCACATCTGGATGGCGTCCACCAAGGAAGACAGAGTAGCTCGGTATAACGAGTGGGTCCTGCTCTCGGCAAATGCCTCGCTGATCGATTCTCTACCGGAGAAAACGCCTGAACCCGACGCGAAGGCGATGCCTCTGTGGTCTGACGATTACAGCAATCTGTTCCACGTGTTGAGGCGGTAAAGCTATAGTCCAGCCATTCCATCTGCGGCTACCTGGGCGTCATTCCCCTCCGCTGACGCGCCTGCGGGATCGGCTGATACCATCAGCACCTAACTACGTCGAAGCGAACGGAAACGGCTTGACTGCTGCGGCCGTAGCCGTTCCCGGAAGAGAGTATCTGATCCTTGGGCTTTGAGCACACCCATCGCGAACCGGTCCGCGATCCACCAAGCCGAATCCGGCCACTTTTCTGATCGGGAACGAAGGTCGAATACATCCTGTTACACCGCGGTTGCCGTCGAGGTGGCCGGAGGAATGGCCAGCCTCTTGATTGAGACCAGCAAAAATGCAAGTGTCGGTAAGGATGTCAAGTAAAAGTGCTGGGGCACGAACGCCATCAACATTGGCGCGATAAATACTAATCCGGCAGCTCCCGACAAGAGTCGCCCGTCGCTTCCTCGGCGAGCTTCAGCTATTACAGACCGGTTCAGCAGCAAAGTTGCTGGTATCAGCAAAACACTCAAGTCGTGCATCAACATGTGATAGCTCGCCAATGAGCTCGCTGTGATTGCCAACAGGTACCCGTCAGCCAGCCAATGGCTAGCGCCCGAGCAGGGCCTAGTGTGGAAGACAGCGACACCGAGCAGCACCACAACAGAAGACAAAATGCTGACCGCCTGAATCCAGGATGCGGTTAGGTGCGTTTGCAGCAGCCCAAAGGAGAGGCCACGCAGATTCGCCATTGATACCGGTGATATTCCGTACCGGAACTGGTCAGCTTGAGACGACAGTGCGACGCTCATGGAGACTAGTGACCGCGCATAAACCGGAGCTTGCGACATCCCCGCTAGCCAGAACGATATCGCCCCAACGGCCAGCGCCGCGACTGTAAAGCCGGAGAGGAAGCGCCACCGCCGCCAAATCAGCAAAACAAAAGCAATTGGCAGCACAATTTGAAATTTGAATAAACCCAAACCTGTTAGCAGCCCGGCCATCCATTCACGTGACTGGTCCAAGGCAATCCAAGCAGAGGCGAGCAGCAGCAGCAGCAGAATGGAATCCTGACCTTGCATAAGGGCGGCCGCAATGGGCAGGAAAGTGATAAACATGGCGGCCGGAAGCCATCGCCATACCGCCGCCAGATTCGCAATACGCGGTCGAAGCAAACGAAAACATAGCCCAAGAAATAGAAGGTTCAGGATGGTAAAGGCGGTGTAAGCCCTTCGATAGCCCAAAAATGAAAATGGCGCGAATAACACTGCTTCGTAGGCCAAATGATTAAAAGGTAATGCGATCTGTTCGGGAGAGATCAGCTTGTCTTGAAATTTTTTCTCTGTGTCATAGGTATAAAGTTCGTGGGCATAGCCCGACCTCACCATGTACCCCGCCGTATAGAGTTGGCGGAAATCAAAATGACCGTTCTTTATCACGGGCATGAAAAATATCCACGCGGATAGCTGGATCCCGAGGAGAATTGCAGGTATTCCAATGGCCAGCGCCTTCACATAATACGGCGCGCCGCTCGCGGTATTTTGCGTCAACATCTGAGCCGCTCTGGCCGGAGGGTTACTCGATCTCGTCTCAATTTCCAAGTTCACGATTTTGTGGGTTTGATAGCTCTGGCATGTGCTGCAATGGCCACATGTTCTGAATTTCCTCGCTGCAGGCTTGACGTGATCAACAACCCGCAAATCGGCAATGCCACGATATAGAAGTGACCCGGTATCAGGAAGAGACAAATCGGCGCGACGAATAGCGATGCCGCTAAGATTGCAGTAAATCCGTCCCAAGCGCCTGTGGCAGCACTAAGCCCAATGTAGCGGTCAAGAATCACTGCGATCGGAATCAGCAACACGCTTAAATCGTGAATGAATAAGTAGTAGCTCACGACGACGCTGGCGGTGATGGCGAGCAGCATCGCGGCCGCGGGGGCTTGTTTGCGCAGCCGAATTGCGAGCGCCAGCAATACAGCAGCGGACAATGAGATCGTTAATATCAATATTGTCGTGGATGAAAGCTTTCCCGCCGCCAATCCGGCAATGAGGCCTCGAAGATTTGCCATCAGCGTGGTTCGCAGCGGGAACTTAATCTGGTTCGCCGCAGGAGCAACTGCGCCGCCCACTGCGAACAGCGAATGCACAAAAACCTTCGCCTGACCCCACCCCATCGCCCAGAGCGATCCTCCCATTGCGATTGCCGACGAGAGCGCAAACCCCGCCGAGAAGCGCCAGCGCCGCCAGGCGAGGAACAAGATCGCGATTGGCATCACAATTTGCAGCTTAAACAGTCCCAGCCCAACCAGGATGCCTGCGGCAACCCCCCGGCCACGATGAAGAGCGACAAACGCGGCGGCGAGCAAAACCAGCAAAAGGATTGAATCCTGGCCCTGCATGAGCGCGACATTGACCGGCAAAAATGTAGATAGCATTGCAGGGGGCAGCCAACGCCACGCGGCCGACAGGTTTGGCATGTGCGGCTTGAGAAGCGAAAAACAGAGCGCCACAAGCCCTAGATTCAGAGCGAGAAATAGCAGGTATGCGGTCCGATAGCGAAACAGCGAAAAAGGAACCATGACGACGGCCTGATACGCCGGGCGGATGAAAGGCAGAGCAAGCTCTTCACGAGATACCAGGGTATCCTGAAACTGCTTCTGTGCTTGGTAATCGTAGAGTTCGTGCCCATGCCCGGTACGGATCATGTACGCCGCCGTATATAGCTGGCGGAAATCGGAGTTCCCGTGGAGAGCCTGAGGGAAGAATGCGATCCATCCGAACAATTGTGCGCCAAACATGATGGGCAGAATTCCGAGCAGAAAATCGCGGAGGTACTTCGCTGTGCGGGAATTCGTCACTGCGCGAGGCGCGGTGCTTGTGATCGCCGCCGTCATCGATTCTCATCTGCTCCTGGCGGCGTTTCCGGGCAAGGCGCATCCTTGCGAACCATGAAGAGGAATCGCCAATTATTCGCAGATTGCAGGATCTTGCAACTGCGGTACTCGCGCAAGATGTAATCGGTAACCGGGTCCTTGGCGATGGCACTCAATGGCGTTCCCGGCCAGGAAGTGGGGATTTTCTGAGGGAACCCAGGCTCGAACAGAACCACCCGCACGCGCGTGGCAGCAAGCTGTGACAGCATACCCTGCGCCTGTTCTGGCGTGTTCATTCCAGGTTGGAAATACTCATAGCGCGACGGGCTGAACGTCGCGGTCAGATAGTAGTAAAGCGGCAGATATGGATAGACCAAAATGGTCTCCCCGGGCTCCACATGTGCCTGCATGTAGCCGAGAACGTTATCTCTTTCCGGCAACGTGATCTGGCCGCGCCGGGTAGCTGATTCGACATGGGCTCCGACTGCGCGCGTCAGAAGCACAAGCGCGAACAGCAGAAAAGCGATTGCGACAAACCCAGTGATAATGGGCTTTGCATTATGAACAATGCGGCCGGGAATGTCGCGCCCGTCCACAATCCAGGCAAGCACCAGGCCCCATAGCGGCAGCAGATACATGAAATGAACAATGTCGGCACGGCCGATCACGACCGAAAGCAGCAGCCCGATCAACGCAGCGCATGTAACCACGTAGTAGTTGCATTTACTGCGGGACGCCTCTCGCCGGCACATTTGAACGATCCAATACGCAAGGATTCCCGCAGCAGGGAGCGGGAGAAGGGGAACCAGGAAGCAGGGACTGAGCGTCAGCGCGGTGACGCTGCGCATCCAGATCGAGTTCGGGCCGAACAACGCGTCGCGTGTCTCATCGGACCAGGTTTGGTATCCGTAAGGTACGTGATTGGCGAGCGAGTAGTGCCGCAGCGGCCAGAACCAATCGGCCAACATGATTCCCAAACTGTGCTGCGCGGCGAAATACGCGAAGGTTATGACGAAAGGCCACGCGACGCCGAGTACCAGGGCTATCAGTGCATCTGTTCGCAGAATTCGTTGCCATCCCCAGTGGGCCGCCAGCAGGCCTAAGCCGAGGCCGAGGCCAAGTCCTGCGCCCTTAGATTGCTCGAACAAAAATGTGAGCGAGACGAACGTGCCAACCGCGAACGCCCATCGACGCCCCGGCGATTCCATCAGCCGGACGGCGGAATAGAGGGCCAGGCAGGCCCAGAGTGTGCTGTCCCAATTGTGAAGAACCAGAAAGCGGTAAGGCAGCGTCGTAGCTGTTACCAATCCTGCGACAAATAGCGAGCTTTCGCGCGAACATACACGCCTGGCGAGCAGATAAGTGATGACTGAGAAGGTGGCCCCAATCAGAACTAGCGCGGTTCGCGCCACAATGATGGAGCTGCCAAAAATCTTGAAGATCAGTGCGACGAAGTAGTACGACCCGGGAGTAAAGAATGAAAAGAAATCGCGATACAAAACTTCGCCGCGCAAAATGCGCTGTGCCCCTTGCAGAATGATTCCTTCATCCGGTTCAATGAACGTGTAGCGGCGAAAGAGCCAAAGGTACCCAACAGCGAGGAGAAAGATCGCCGATGCAAGCCCTAGATCGATCGCTGTTTGCTCGGGCAGGCGGGAAGGCATGGGCGCTGACTTCAGCTCACGCGCAACGGGCACCGTGTGCTCAAGCATCGTTTTGATCTCTGGCGGGCTGATCATTCTTCGATCGGACACACTTTGGCACGCTTGCCGCTGCATGTCTCTGGCCAGATTTTGGGCCTTTGGGCGTGCATTGGCTAGTACCTTACGGAGCCGTAAATAATGCCTCTTGTATACATTTGTTCACATTCCTCAGGGAAATGACTGGCCGCGTGTGAATATTCCAGCAAACCCTCGATACACACCAACCGGCGTAAGTCTATGGAATTAAACCGGGAACAAACGTCTGCTGGGGATCACTGCGTGTGGCACCGGAACTGCATCATCCTCCCCTGAAAATGAAGCCTCCCCCGGTGAGGCATGCTTTCTACCCTGGAACTCAGCTTCCGAGAAAAGTCGCGTTCTGAGACTCTGCGTTCTGAGACTCTGGAATCTTCTGAATTGAGCCAGATCGAGGTGTCTGTTGTCATTCCCTGCTTGAATGAGTCGCGTTCGATTGGTATCTGCGTTGATAAGGCAATCGCCGCTTTTCGCGAGGCTTCCATCCCCGGCGAAGTCGTCGTCGCTGATAACGGGTCCACGGATGGTTCGATCGAAATTGCCGAGCAACACGGTGCGCGCGTAGTTCACGCGGTCTTGAAAGGCTATGGCAGCGCCCTGCGCAAAGGCATTGAAGAAGCTCGAGGCCAATTCATCATCATGGGCGACGCCGATGGCAGCCATGACTTTTCAGAAATCCCGCGCTTCGTTTCCAAATGGCGCGAAGGATACGAGTTCGTAGTCGGCAATCGCCTGGACGGGGAAATCAAGACTGGAGCCATGTCCTGGCACCATCGCCACATCGGCACGCCGGTGCTTTCGGGCCTTCTCAACCTTTTCTTTGGCGCGGGCGTAACTGATATCAATTGCGGCATGCGCGGTCTGACTCGTGAGCTGGCCGCCCGCCTGGACTTCCGTACCACCGGAATGGAATTTGCCTCCGAGTCGCTAATCAAAGCCGCCAAAGCCGGCGCGCGTTTGGCCGAAGTTCCCATCACCATGTGGCCGGACCAGCGCAACGGACCGCCGCACCTGCGGACATTTCGCGACGGCTGGCGACACTTGCGCTTCATTCTGCTCTCTGCGCCGAACTGGCTGTTTTTATTTCCGGGGGCAGCGCTGGTGGCACTTGGAATTGGCCTTGTGACCTGGCTGTTACCTGGCCCGCGCTTCGCCGGAAAAGTCGGCCTCGATGTCCACACGATGGCCTTGGGCATGATGCTGGCGCTGCTCGGTGTCCACATCATCTCGATTGGTTTGTTCGTCAAAGTTTTTTCCTATACCGAGAAGCTCGCCCGCAACCAACGCACGCTGGCGGCTTGGCTGAAGCGCGTGAAGTTGGAGCACGGCCTGCTGCTCGGAGGCGCGATGGCGCTCGTAGGCTTCACGGGTGATGCGACAGTGTTCTGGAAATGGGCCGCCCACGGCTTCGGACAATTGCCCCTGGTGCGAACCGTGTTCTTTTGTTCGCTGTCGTTCTTTCTTGGTGTCGAGATACTTTTTTCTTCGGTGTTTCTCAGCATGTTGGGGATCAGCCGGGAGACGTACATAGGGGATTGAAGGAAACGCGAAGAGATGAAAATTCTTGAAAGAAACTGCCCCGAAATTGATTTCCAGCGGAGCAGCTCGGTTTGTATCCAAGATCCACCGTCCCTTGCCACCGAAGCCGCCGCTCAAGTTGAAGTGTCGGTAGTGATCCCATGTCTTAATGAAGCCAACTCAATTGCGATATGCATTGATAAAGCTTTGGCTGCTTTCCGCCAAGCTCGATTGTCTGGCGAAGTGATAGTCGCCGACAATGGCTCAACAGACGGATCAATCGAAATTTCTGAACGGCATGGTGCACGCGTTGTGCATGTTGCTCTACGTGGGTATGGCAACGCTTTGCGGGCGGGCATCAAGGTAGCACGTGGCAAGTTCATTATCATGGGCGATGCCGATGATAGCTACGACTTTTCCGATATTCCACGCTTCGTTCAGAAGTGGCATGAAGGCAATGAATTAGTAATGGGCAATCGCCTCTGCGGAGAGATCAAGAATGGCGCGATGCCCTGGCATCATCGTTATGTCGGTACACCAGTCATGTCCGCCATCGTGAACCTGTTTTTCGGCGCCGGAATTGGGGATGTGAATTGCGGAATGCGAGGATTCACCACGGATCTTTACAATCGTCTCGGGCTTCGGACCGGCGGAATGGAATTTGCATCCGAGTTCGTGATCAAAGCGGCCAAAGCGGGAGCGCGAACAGCTGAAATCCCTATTACGCTGTGGCCCGACAAACGGGGCCGGCCACCGCATCTTCGGAGTTTTCGCGACGGGTGGCGGCATTTGCGTTTCATGCTGCTTTACGCTCCCAACTGGTTATTCCTCGTTCCGGGTGGGACACTGTTCCTGCTAGGAGTTGCTCTCGTGTTCTGGTTATTACCAGGTCCGCGACAGGTTGGACGGACCGTGATTGACGTTCACACAATGCTGTTCGGAATGGTATTTGCGCTTATTGGAACCCAGACCATCGCCACTGGTTTGTTTGCGAAGGTCTACAGTTATACTGAACGCTTCTCGCAGAATCAGCGCTCTCTCGAGGGTTGGTTGAAACGGGTCAAACTCGAGGCAGGGCTCGTTCTTGGCGCTCTGCTGACTATAGCTGGGGCCGCAGGGATCATTTGGGTAGTGAGCAAGTGGGTAAGCAGCGGGTTCGGCCCACTCCAGGAGATGCGGGCTGTAATCTTTTCGTCTTTATGGTTCCTTCTTGGATTGCAAGTTATCTTCGCGTCCTTCTTTCTTGCGATGTTAGGCATTAGCCGGGGGACTTATATCGGCGACTACGAGTCGAACTGATGGCATACACGGCGTTCGACCGGCTTGTGGCTTGGCTCCGCTTTCGTGCCGCTCTTCCTCATATACGCCCGCGCACTCGCGTTTGCGATATTGGTTGCGGCCACGGTGCCCGCTTCTTGCGCAACTTAGGTTCCCATATCAAATTTGGCGTCGGAGTGGACTATCAAGACTTAGAACCCGACTCGGCCAAGGCTCTGGTTCGGTGTGACATCACTCAAGGCATACCTTTGGGGAGCGAGCAATTCGATCACGTCGT
>WNGI01005944.1_pt1 | contig 14765 bp, 11 predicted proteins | sample 5400621 | NCBI WGS metagenome assembly WNGI01 (sample SAMN13153374, study PRJNA577476) | soil metagenome | isolation source: 20 cm soil or saprolite under Garry oak tree replicate 1 | place: USA:California | collected 2016-06-15 | reverse complement strand
GGCCTCGCCGACCACGGCCGCCAGGACACGAGCTGCGATCGGTCGCAGCGCAAGCGCCACGACAAGCACCGAGACCGCGATGGCGAGCGTTGTCCCAATCCCATGGCCGAGGCTGACGAAGAGTCCGGCACAGATGGCGATCATCGCCGTCATCAGTCCGAGAACAAGCGAGCCAGCGCGGGCCAGCACGCCGGTGCTGACCGTGTAGTGGGCGGCGCGTCCACGAATCGCCAGTCCGTAGCCGACCGCGGTCAGCGGCCACGCTGCTCCAAGGCCGACCAGCAGGATGACCGCGCCACCGTCATGGCTGACCCCGCGTGCTTCGACAGCGAAACCCAGCAGGGTGCACAGCAATATCTGGCAGACCGGCGCAAAGGACGCGACCGCGGCGGTGGCGAGGCGTCCTGGATCAGCACCCGCGCCACGGCGTCGAGACCAGATCAGCAGCGCCGGAGGGAGCAGCAAGGTGGCCAGCCACACGAAGCTCAGCGACATGAACGCGGACAGGACAGGACCGGGCAGGTCGAAGATCGGCGGCACGCTTTCGAAGGGAGGCCCAGGATGCGCGAGCGTGAACGTAGCCACGAAGAGAATCCCCGCGAGCGCGACCGAAACGAGCAGCGGCCAGCTGCTTGCCCGCCCGGCCAGCAGGCTGCGCCTGGCAAGCAATCCGGTTACGACAAACAACGTCAGCGGTGGAATGTGTCCACCGACCGCCAGCCTGACCACAGCGCTTGCATGCGTGAGGCCGGCGAGACCCAGGACAATGAGATAGGCCGCGAGCGTCCACGCCGCCAGCACGATCGTGACACCCACAGCGCGGTCGTTGCGCCAGGTCGCGTGGCCGACAGCCGCCGTGGCCAGAGCACCAACGCCGAGCGCCGCAACCACCGCGGGGTCAGTCCCGAAGTAAGGGGGACCCGTGACTCGAGCTGCGAACGCAACCAAGCCGCTGGCGAGAACCACGAAGCCGAGCGGCAGCAGGCCCACGACCGCTCGCGCCTTCGCACCCATGCGCAGATTGTCCCAGGGACGCAACCAGTTGGAAATGAATCTTGGCGCTAGGCGTTTGGCTCCCTGGATCTGTTCCATGACGGCGCTCACGCTCGTTCAGGTTGAGCTAGAAGCTTGCCCACCCGTGACCCTTGGCGGACGACCGAGGAGTCGCTGAACGGCTGCAGTGACTGTCAACACGATGAGCAGCAGCTCGCTCGCCATGATCCCGGCCACCGCGAAGGTCGCGAAGAACATGTGAGGGTTCTCGGAAAAGAGCGAGGAAGGCGCGCTGAAGAAGCCCCGCTGCACCACCGACACCAGCTCGCCGGCGTGACCGAAGAGAAAGGAGGTCTGGCAGAGCAGCATCAAAGCCGCGACCACGCGCAGGGCGAGGTTCGAGGGCTCGCGGACGAAACGCCAGAGCGCCCACCACGCGGCGGCCGCGATCGGCAGATAGATGAGGTGGAACACCGCGTGGCCCCACAGCGCCGTGTGAGGCACCACGATCCCGGAGAGGAACACGAACGGCAGGATCGCAAACGGAACGAAGATCAGCAACCAGAGACGAACGATTGGACGGAACATGGGCCACCTCCTTGAATTTCTGGACGTGGCCCCAACCTATGGGTCGCGAGTGTCACCCCGCATCGGCGAAAGGGCCTAATTTCGTCTTTTCACTGCCCGTGCCTGTCCGGGAATCTCCAGGCACCGCGCGACGGCTTGGCTGGCGTGAATGCCGGCCCCGAAACGAGACGTCATCATAGGCACGTCCCTGGCGGGAGCGGACTCAAGGTTCAAAGCTTGGTCGGGGGCCCGCGTCGTGTATGCGCATAGGTGCGATGCGCACTAGAGTTCGGAGTCGATGCGGGCAGTCGTGTAGGACCGGTACGGAGGCCCCGACGTCCTGCATATCGAAGATGTAGAAAAGCCGCTCCCCAAGGAAGACGAGGTCCTGGTCCGAATCTACGCAGTCGCTGTGACGCGGGCCGACTGCGCGACGCGCCAGGCCAACCGCCGCAGCGGCCGTGGATTCGAGCTGGTGAGTCGCGCCATCTTCGGCCTTCGCCGGCCGCGGCAGCCGATCCTTGGCGGCGATTTTCTCGGGCGTGGTCGAGGCTGTGGGATCGGCGGTCAAGGAGTTCGCGGCCGGCGACGTGGACGACCTGATTGGGCGTTCTAACAATGGATGAACGTCAAGGCAATCAGGGCCTCGGGAGCGGTGCTGATCACCGCGTTGCTCACTACATGTGGCGTCAATGGGCTTACGCCGAGCAGCCAGTCTGCACCGTTGCTCGTGCAGGTCGAGAACATACCCGCCGCACGACCGCAATCCGGGCTGCAGGACGCCGCGATCGTGTACGAGTACGTAACGGAAGGCGGCATCAGCCGCTTCAGCGTCATCTACACCTCTCCACCGAAAGGCAGAGTGGGCCCGATTCGCAGCGCTCGCCTGGTGACCCTCTCGCTCGCAAAGATCTACGGCGCGGCGCTCGTCTACTCGGGCGGCAGCACCTACATCCAGAGTCAGATACAGTCGGCCGGGATTCCGCACGCGGATGAGAACTCCGCCAACGCAGACTTGTTTCGCGACAGCAGCCGCACGCCGCCGCACAATCTCTACAGCGACGGATCACACCTGTCTGACCTCGCCGGCCACCTCAACGCCTCGCCGGCATCGTGGTCGCTCTGGAGCCGAGCATCGCCGGCCTCGGTGACGGGCGGGAAGCCGGCAAGCCGAGTCACGGTGCCGATATCCGATACCGAGACGCCGAGGTTCACCTACGACTCTTCGGCCGGCGGTTGGAAGCGAAGTGAGCCGGATACAGGTGCTTTCATCGACGGTGACACGCGCTCGCCGGTCGTCGTCTCGACCTTGATCGTTCAGCAGGTGGTGATCACTCCGACGTCTCAGGTGGTCGACGTCAACGGCCAGACGGGCGTCGATCACGATGTGATGGGCAGCGGCAAGGCGCAGGTGTTCACCGCGGGCCGGGAGTTCGACTCGACGTGGACCCAAAATTCCAGCGGGCCGCCTTCGTTCACTGCAGACAGCAGTCCGGCGCCCATCGCTCCCGGCTTGGTCTGGATCTGTCTCGTCGCCACCGGCAGCGTCGCGACGTGATCTCGTCGCGTCACTGAAGACCGAGTCTCCTCGCACAGCGGCACACCGAACAGCACGAGCCGGGCGGGCGCGACGTACGCGCTGTACGTGCGCAACCACATGCTCTCGATGAACGCGCGACCGCCGACCGTGCCGGTGCCGCCGAGGCCGACGCCGCCGTCCAGATAGTTAGTCTGGTCGTCGTGGATCGCTCCTTCGTGGCGGCGAACGCACGCGAGCTCGCTCGGATGCGGGCTGTCGTGTCGCGTTTGAGCGACCAGGAGCTCGGCGCCATGGTCAACGAGTACTGGAGCGTGGCCGGCGTGCTCGGCCATATCGCGTTCTGGGACGGCCGTGCGCTCTACCTGGCCGGCAAGCTGGGGCGCGGCAAGCCGTTCACGGCGTCCGAAAACGACCCCGAGGACGTGGACTGGATCAACGACTCCTCGCGTCCTCTGATCCACGCGATTCCGCCACGCGCTCTGGCCGAGCTGGTGGTGAGCATCGCGGAGGAAACCGACGAGCTCGTGGCGTCGCTGCCGGATGAAATGCTCGCGGGCCTGGATGAGACCAGCCCGCTCAACCCGGTGCGGGCCAACCACCGGGGCGAGCACCTGGACGAGATCGAGGCGGCTATTCGACCACGGACTTGATCCGGATAGTCCCCCTCGCGCGTGCCCGCAAGCGACGCGACCTCGGGTCGGCGCAGCTAAAACACGCCCAAGATCCGTCCACGCTTCATCGCAGACCCAAGCTCTCCCCTTCATAGCCACAGGAACTGATCGGCGCGCGATGACTCGTTTTGTCTAGCGGCAGCGACTGCTCGGTGATTGGGCTCGCCAGCCCGCGCGAACTCTCGCCAGGGCTTACCGGCCGCGCACCTTCGATACGTTCAGTCGCACAGCGTCGCGAATCAACGCAGCAAACGCGGCGACATCTAAAGTTTCGCCTTCGCGGACGTCGATGGCACGATTTGTCTTGCTGTCCAGTCTTGCATTGAAGAGCTTCTTCGGATCCGCAACGAGAGCGCCCTTAGGAAATGTCAATCTGACCGAGTTCTTGAGCGCTTCCCCGATGCAGACGATTCCGTCCTGGGACCAGACAGCTACTCCCGCCGGGTTGCTGGGTTTCTTCCACTTCACCTCTTCGACCACCGAAGGGGAGGCCCTCTTGATCGAGGCGCGTAGCCGCGCAAGCGTCTCGCCTCGCCAGTCACGCAGGGCCTTGACGATCGCGTCGATCTCCTGCGAGGCCTTGCTCACCTGCGAGATCATGCCATTTCGCTGGACTGCCAGCTCCTGGTTTGAATCGGACGGGCGCCGAGATGAAGCCTTCAAGCCGTACCAGGCCCTGCGACGACTACCGACACAATCAGGCCGTCTCGCCCGTCAGCAGTCGAAGACCGACCAGCAGATCTCGTTTCGCAACCGCTGATCGTCCAGGACGAGTTCGCGAATCACATCCGGGAGCTGTTCGCGCTGCCAACGGCACTCGAGCCTGCCGGCTCTCTCACGCTGGCGTCCCGGGGCCGCCGCACGCACGGCCCTGATCGCATACGCCGCAGCACCAAGCTCGTGTGCGGCGACATGCGCCACCACAGCCGCCTGGCCGGCAGCATATGCGGCGTGACGCGCGGCTCCGCTCAAGTCTCTTGCCGCAGCCATTGCATGGCCGCCCGCCGCTCGGGACTGAGACATCCTGATCTCGCCGCTTGCCCATGCCCGAATCTGCTCGATCGCCTCGCGGGGCCGCGGGTCCGAGGGCTGCACCGACTCGAAGAGGTGCAGAACGTGTTCTGCGCAGGCGGCAGCCCAGAAAGCCAGCAGCCGATGGTCGGAGTCGGTAAGCGTCCCCCCACGGCGGATGGTGATAAAGCGGGTGTCGCGATCTTTCGGGAGGATCACTTCCTTTCCCTCCGCTTACACACTCGGGATGGCTCATCGTCCGCCAAGCTCCACGATGTTGGCTGTCAAGAATTTTGACCGGCCTGGGACATAGGCGGTCATCGGAGCGATCAGGCTTCTTACACCAGCGCGAAAGTGGTCTTGCGTCGCGAACGGGCCGGATTAGTCAGATTAGCTGCATCTCCAGCACTGGACTATTCGGTCGCCTCGACCTCATCAGTCGAGCGCCAGTTGTCGATGGGACGGCACCACGACGTCAAGCCGGTACGAAAGCGACGTCCGGCCCGCCCCTCGTCGTGCCGCGCGGCGAGTCCCGGGTGATCGGAGATGGACTCGGGCTCAAATTCGGGGAAGGGGTCGAACTTGACCTCAGGGATGGGCTGCCGACAGGTCGCGCCGTCGGGTTGAGAACCGGTTGTGCGGGACCTCGAGTCGGAGCTGGCGCTGGTGTTGCTTGCTGAGCCGGATCACGATTCGGGGGGCTCGCGTTCGGGGACGTACTCGGACTTGGGCTCGGGGATGGGCTCGGCGTGGCGCTGACGTACGCGACCAGACGGGCACCGGCGGGCACGACCAGGGTCCCCTCAGCTGCCCCAAAGCCTGTCAGCACATCCGCGAAAGTCGGGTCTGGCCGGCTCATCGCCGCACCGACACTTCCCGACCATCGGAGCGTCCCGATCGCCGCATCCAAGCCGTAGAGCGTTCCGCTGCTCGAACCTACATATAGGACGCCGTTGACCACTACCGGGGCCGTGACCAGCCCGCCATCGCCTGCAAAAGTCCATGCCATGCCAAGACCAGGCAGGTTGTGGGCCTCGAGCGTGTGGCCGTGCAGGAAGTAGGCGAGATTGCCGGCGAAAGCAGGTGGGGTATCCGACGTGTACGTCCCGACGGCAGCGCCTGTTGTCGCGTCTAGCATCGTCTGCGTTGATGTCAGCCCTTCATGCATGTAGAGGCGCCCGCCGTACACCACCGACTCCTCAGGCGGGCCGCTCGTGCACTGGGTGCCATAGTGCCGCCAGACAATGCTGCCGTCTCCAGGCGCCATGTCGAAGGCGAACTCACAGCCCTCGGTGAGATAGACGCCGTTCTGCGTCACGTCGTCGAGGAATCCATCCACTGCATAGGTGACCGGATGCCAGACCTGATACCCGGTCTCCTCTTCGAGGCGCCGTGGGCCGGCGAAGAGGCGACCTTGACTCGCGACAGGGTCGCCTACTCCGCCCCGGCTCCAGATTTCAGTTCCGTTTGCAGCGTCGAACGCGCGCATCACTGATACCGCCGGAACCACGCCGGGCCCAGGGCCCGTTACATAGACGCGGCCGTTGTCATAGGCGAGGATCGCGTGACCACGGACGTCCGACAGCGCGACGGGGCCCCAGATCGACCTGCCAGTCGCTCGGTCGAGTGCGTACAGCCGCGGACCAACGTTGCCTGCGGGTTGGACGACTACGAACACCCTTCCGGCGGCGATCAGCGGATAGGAGACGGTCCCGCCCAGGTCGATTGACCATTTTTGAGCGAGGGGAGGAGTGAGACCATCGTTTGGCTGCCCGCCGCTGTGGACCGGATTCACCTGGTGGCTGACGGACGCGTCGGCGGGGGTCGCGGCGGGAGGGTTGACAACACCGCCACTCCCGAAGACGGTGATCTGGCCACCCCCGGGGACGACGAGATAACCGCCGCCTGCTGCGATCCCGCCCAAAGAGCCATAGCCCGACTCGTAAGCAATCGGCTCCGCGCCGACCGCGCCGACCCAGACCTGCCGTCCGGTCTTTCCATCGATCGCGTAAAGGTTTCCCGCGAACATCTGGAAGACGTTGCCGTTCACGACAACCGGAGCTGACTCGGCGAACGCCCCGTCGGAGGCGTCAAAACGCCAGACCATGCTGCTGGTAGTGAGATCCCAGCCTTCGAGAGCTTCGCCGTTGTTATAGAAGGCCATTGAGCCACTGAACGCGGGCGCCACACGGGATTGGAAGACGCCAAGTTGGTTGCCCGTCGCGGGGTCGAGGATGAGACCCGTATGCCAGTCCCGGACATAGAGCCGTCCGCCGGAAAGGACCGGCGTTCTTCCGGCATCAGGCGTGCATGAGGCCGGGCCGATGTGCCAGATCAGATGGCCGCTGACCGGGTTGAAGTCGTAGACCTGCGGGCAGGTGTACGAGACATAGACACCAGTGGTTGTTACCAGCGGTGCGCTCTGGTCCCCGCCGGCCACGTTCTGGCTCCAACGCACTGCCCCCGTTTGCTCGTCGACCGCGAAGAGCGTGCCGGAACTGGCGCCCCGACCGCTCACGTATACCGATCCGTTGGCCGCCGTCGGCGGCGAGTGAAAGCTCGACTGCGGCAGAGCAGTCAGCCAGAGCTGGGCGCCGGTTGCCGCATCGAAGGCGCGCAAGCGGCCCTCGGCGCCGATCGTGAAGATCCGGCCGTTGTCGTAAGCGAGTGACGCCCATGAGGTGGAGAGGTCAACGGCCGGCCAGGACGCTGAGCCGTCGGCCGCATTCAACGCCATCAATCTCGTCGGCGCCAGATCGGCGCTGGTCGTCAGGTAGATTCGGCCGCCCGCGATGAGCGGGTAGGACGCAGTGCCCTCCAGCGCGGATGCCCAGAGCCGCTTGGCCGGCAGCCGCAACGGGTCGGTGCTCTGGCCCCCTGTGTGCTGCGGATCCAACTGGTAGCCCACTGCGGTGTCTGAGCCTGATGTCGGTTGGGGGGACGGCGCAACGACAACCGCGCTCGTGTAAAAGACCAGAGAGTTCCCAAAGGGTGCCGCGAGGCCGCCCTGGCCGATGGCCAGCGCTGGGTATTGACCAGAGTCGGGATTCGTGAAGCCGGAGCTGATGCGGTCGCTCCAGACGACCTGCCCGGTGTTCTCCGCAAGCGCATACAGCCATCCATTCGAAGATCCTTCGTAGACGTATCCGCCCGAGACGATCGGGGCCGACTTGAGGCCGCCGTCGCCGTTAAAGGCCCACTTCACGGCGCCCGTCGAGACGTCTCGAGCCTCGAGGGTCCCGCCATCGGCGGGCGGTAGGCCGGCAGTTGAGCGGTCCACGAAGAAACCGGTGCTCGCGTCGAAGGCAGGCGCGGGACCGGCGGTGAACAGGCCGAGTTCAGCGCCGCTGGCGCTGTCGAGAATCAGGTTCTTCTTTACTGGATCGCGGGCGTAGACGCGCCCGTTCGAAGGGACGGACGTCAGGCCGCCGCCACCCTGGCAAGAGCTGGTGTGGTGCCAGATCACGCTGCCGTTGGTCGGGTTGAGGTCGTAGTCCTGGTTGCAGGCGTAGCCGACGTACACGCCGGTGGAGGTGACCGCCGGTGAGCTGGCGTCGCCATTCAGGACCGGAGTGCTCCAGAGCAATGTGCCGCTGCTCTCCGAGACGGCGTCCACATAGCCGGCGCCGGCTGCAAAGATCGTGCCGCCGACTGCGGTCGGCGGCGAAGAGAACCCAGCGGTGCCGGGCAGTCTCAGTGTCCACAAGGGCGCGCCGGACTGGGCGTCGAGTGCTTTCAGCGTTCCGTTGCCGAGCTGCACGAAAAGCCGTCCGCCGTCGTATGCGGATGTGGCCCACGCGGTTGGGAGGTCGACCGGTGCCCAGCGCGAGCGCCCGGTGCTGAGGTCGAGAGCGTACAGACGCGTGTAAGCCGGAAGCGCTGCTGGAAAGGCCACCGTGACGTACACGCTGCCGTCAGCAATCAATGGGTACGAGACATTCCCTCCAAGATCGACCTGCCACCTGCGAGCGAGCCCAGGCGTCAACGGGTCGCCCGACTGCGTCCCTGAGTGCGCAGGATTGATCTGATAAGCGACTGCAGCATCCGTCGGGAGCGGGCTCGCGTTCGGCGAGGATGCGGCGCTCGGAGTTGAGGATGTCGTCGTCGCACCGGCGTGCCATGTCGATGCCGTCACGACGGCCACTGCCACGACCAGCCATCTCCCCCGCCTCCAGGGCCCCAGGGCACAATGATTACAAATCAGGCTCAATTTCGCTGGAAACCCAGCCGATCGCTGTCTGTGAATCCCGGATCGGCTGAACCTTGCTGTTAACAGATCGCTGCGGCTCGTTCGAGAGTGGCGCTGTGAAATCGCTGAGTGCGACGGCGTAGCGCCATCTACGGCGGTTCATGGCCGGCGTTGCCGTACTGGTTGGCCAACAAACGGCCGGCGGACGTTTGGCTACGTCGGCGCGGGCGCTTGGCTCCAGAAAACCCAGGTGCTTCTCACCAGGTAAATCCCGAGCCCAACCATGACTAAAGCGTTGATCCCGTGCAGCCCAGCGATTGCGGCGACGCCGAGAAACCCAACGAAGGCCAGGGCGAACTGGACCACCCACAAGAGAAAGAGAAGGGCAGCCACGATCGTCGTCTTTCGCGGATAACGGGCGCCAAGCGAAAGGATGATGAGGGCCAGGATGGTCACCGGGACGACGAAAACTCCGATCACTGCGTGGGCCGCGCCAAACAGGTCTATCTCATCGACAGCGCTCGCTGCGCTGGGGTTCCCCGTATTCGCGATCTTGTCGGCCACCGAGACGAACGCCGATGAGGCGATTGTGTAGAACTGCGCGAGAAACTCGAGCAGCAACAGCGCGCCGATGACTGAATACATTTTGCGGAGATTGCGGGTCATGTTTCGGTCACGCTCGCTCCCAGCGTATCGGGTGTCGCCCCAGTCGCCCTCTTTGGGGACGACCCCCTTTGCGCTCGCGAACTACTTCGCCAAATGAAGTTGGTGCGCGCCCTGCAGACTCTTTTGGTCAGGCCGATGCCGTCCGAGACGCGGTCGGGTTCATCACCAGCCCATTTCTTGAAATGCGCTCCAGCTCTAGGAGGACATGTCAGTTCAGAGGGCAACAGAGGACCGCAGGGAGACTCGAGAACGCCAGACCCGGGGGGCCTCACGGTCCCGAACCGCAACGTACGGGCCAGGGCTGGAGCGATCCCCCAGCCAGTCCGCAGGACGGTGGCGGCTATGCAGTCAGGGAGCTTTTAGCCACGTAGCTGAGGATCTGGTCGTTTCGTCTGGCGGCCACGACTTCACTCGTTGGCCGACCGTGGACCTGGTAAATCGGCGTTCCGGGTTCCAGAAAGGCGGCATCTCCGTCCTTCGGACGATAGTTGGGATCGCAAACGTTGCCGGCGACTTTGGACTTCACATGGCCCACCACTGGGCCGAGGTCACTTTCTTGAAGTGTTGTCGGCGCTCCTGGTCCTGCAAGGTACTGGGTCGAACCAATCTGGATGAAGTCGACCCAATCGATCTGGACTGTGCTGCAGTCTTTAGCTGAGCCTGGGAGCTGACAAGCGGCCAGCAGGAGCAGGGCGATCGCCACGGTCAACCGAGCCATCACTACAAGGACGTAGTAGACAGCAGTCAGGTAACGGGCCGCCTAACCGCGCGGTAAAGGCTCACGACCCGCAGCAAGACTCGACCCGTCGACTGGGAGTGCGGAAAGCCATCGTCGACTCGGCTGCCGCTCCTGTCGCCGCCGGAGGGCCACTCACCGGAGAACTTCGTGTCCCTTGGTGACCTGCTATGACCGTCCGGTTCCGGGGAATGCGTGATCCGGCTGTGCCCCGGCGACAACCCCCAACATATGCTGGCAACCCACACATACCAACCCACACATATCAACCCACACATATCAACCCACACATATCAACCCACACATATCAACCCACACATATCAACCCACACATATAAGGACGAGGCACTGAGATCCGGCAACCGGTTCTTCTCAGACCAACAAGGAACCAGACGTGCCAAGTCGCGTCCAAGAGGACCTCGACATAACGTCGAACACTTATGGCTCGCCCCAGCCAGGGCGACGGATCGCTTGTAATTGACTCGATGGTGTGGAACGTGTTCGAGTCAGCTACGGTCCCACCAGGGCGGTCGACGGAGTATCGCTTGAGGTCCGGGCCGGAGAGATCTTCGGCCTGCTGGGTCCGAACGGCGCCGGCAAGACCACCACCCTGAGCGCCATCGAAGGCCTGCTCGAGCCAGATTCCGGCTCGGTCACGATCGGCGGCATCGACCGCCATGCCAGCCCTCGCGCGGCGAAAGCCCGGATCGGGGTGCAGCTCCAGTCGACCGGCTTTCAGTCCGTGCTCACGATCGCTCAGATCACGAGGCTATATGCGGCCCTTTACGGGGTCGCCATGTCCAGGCAGGGCTCGCGCGACGTACTGCGTTCGATGGGCCTGGAAGATGAGGCCTCGAAGCGATTCGGCCAGCTTTCCGGCGGGCAGCAGAAGCGCCTGTCGCTGGTGATCGCGACGATTCATGATCCTCCACTCGTGCTCCTCGACGAGCCGACCGCCGGTCTCGACCCGCAGGCTCGGCGCCAGCTGTGGAACCGGATCGAGAAGATGCGCGAGAGCGGTCGCAGCGTGCTCCTGACCACGCACTCGTCATCGACCACGGGAAGATCGTCACCGTCGACACACCGGCCGGCCTGATCGAGAAGCACAAGGACGACCCGCGCGTCACCAGCATCGCGCACGGTCAGGTGACCCTGGACGACGTCTTCATCGGCCTGACGGGAGAGGACGTTCGTGACTGAGGCGTCCGCCCAGGCCGCTGGCCCGCGTCCGGCAGGGGCCAGGGGTGCGCAACCGGCTCTCGGACCAACGCTGGCGGCGCTGCTCGAGGTCGACTTTTCGGTGCAGCTCCGCAACTACCGCTCGCTGATGCTCAGCCTGGTCATGCCTGTCGTCGTACTCGTCGCGCTGTTCGCGAACAAGCGCGCCGCGACACTTGCCGATCCCAGGTTCCGCGTCTCGCTGGTAATGATGCTCGGCACGGCGACGATCGCGATTTTTGGCTACGCGCTGAACGTTGCGAGGGACAGAGACGCCGGCGTATTTCAGCGCCTGCGCGTGACCCCGGCCCCGGCGTGGGCGATCATGATGAGCCGGCTCGTCGTGCAGGTGGCCGTGATCCTGCTGATGGCGATCGTGGTTCTCGTCGTGGCACGGATCTTCCAGAACGTGACCCTGGATGCGCTCGCTTACGGATTGACGCTTGCGATGGTCATCGCAGGCTCGGCCGTGTTTCTCGGTATCGGCCAGGCCCTGGTAGGGCTGGTCAGGTCGGCGGACACGCTCAACGCCGTCAGCCGGCTGGTCTACATCCCGATCTTCGGGCTCGGGTTGCTCGGGCGCACGGACATTCTCGGTTCGACCGTCGAGGACATCGCGCGATGGTCGCCTGGTGGGATCGTGGCCACCCTGCTGGGGGCGGCGATGGAGCCGGCGACGTGGGGCTCGGACGCGTGGGGATCGCTGCTCGCGTGTGTGGGCTACACGGCGGTGTTCGCGTTCCTCGGCATCAGATGGTTCCAGTGGGGAGCGTAGAGGCGAACTCGCTGATTCAGAGCCCGACTTACCTTTTCAGCTCGTACCGCATCGCCACTGCCCCCGAGCTGAGCTCCAGCCGGCTCACGAGCTTCAAGTCGACATGCTTCGATAGCCCCGCGAACAACGTCGGCCCATGGCCCGCAAGCCTGGGATGCACCACGAACTCGTACTCATCGATCAATCCCAGCTCCGTCAACGCCAGTGGGAGCGTCACACCTCCCACCAACAGTCCCTTGCCCGACTCCTGCTTGAGCTGCTGAACGGCCTTGCCCAGATCCCCGCGCACGAGCTCCGCGTTCCAATCGACCTGCTCCAGGGTGCTCGACACGACGTACTTCTTTGCAGCGTTGATCGTCTGAGCGAAGGGCTCCATCCAATCAGGTCTCTCTCCCGCCGGCGACGGCGGCCGCCACGCTGATTCCATCATTTCGTAAGTCACCCGGCCAAAGAGAAGGGCATCGGCCTGGTTGAGAATCTCGGCCGAATGACGATGCAGGTCTTCGTCCGCGGGGATCGCACGATGATCGCAGCAGCCGTCCAATGTGACGTTGATGGAATACCGAAGGGGTCGCATGACTTGTGTGCTCGATTTCCTAATGCCTACCGACTGGAAGCCTCAGCCGCGGCCGCTGGACTTGGGACAGGTGACTCGAGCACGACCGTGCCCGCGGAGCCGTCGACTGTAACCCGCTGACCGGTCGTGATCTGCTCGGTGGCGCCGGCGACTCCGACGACGGCGGGGATGCCGTACTCGCGGGCGACCACCGCGCCGTGCGACATCATGCCGCCCATTTCCATCACCAGCGCGCCCGCGGTCAGGAAGAGAGGAGTCCAGCCGGGATCGGTGGAAGGCGCGACCAGGACCTCTCCCGGCTCTAGCCTCGCTCCCGCCGGCGAGCGAATCACGCGCGCGGTCCCAGTGACGACTCCCGGGGAGGCGGGTGAACCTCGCATCCCGTCGCCGACCGACACCAGCGCGGCCTCCGCGTCGGTCCCGTCGGAAAGGAGCAGGCGCGGGATGCGCCGGCGCGCGCGCTCGCGTTCGTAGGTAGCCCTTCGGCCGGCGACCAGCTCCCGCATGTCATCGCCGGCGGCGGCGCGTCGCGCCTCGGGCAGGGTCAGGAAGAAGATGTCGTCTTCGTCGGAGAGCCTGCCTCGTGCGACCAGGTTGCGACCGACCGGCTTGAGCAGCTCTCGTGAGGGCGTTGCGAGCAGCCGGATGATGTGGAACTTCGGCGCTTCTCGATCGCCGATGAGGGCACGCACCCTACCCAGCACCACTCGGAGGATCGCCCGCCGTGGCCCATGCACCCTGGTCAGCAGGGAAGCGATCATCGCCTCCGCATCCCGCCGGCCCTTCGCGAACTGTGCGTCGGGCGCCAGCGCGTCGTCGCCGAGGCGCAAGTAATTCGCGAGCGCGCCAAGGATGTGCTCCGGGTTTTCGGACCAGCGCTCGACGCCGATGTCGATCTCACCGATCGATCGAAAGCCGTAACGGGCGAGGAATGACTTGAGGCCTGACTGCAAGCGCGGAGGCAGCGTGCCGCGTCGATAGGCGGCCGCCAGCTCGGCCGGCGCGCGCCGGATCAGCGCCTCCCGTGAGTCCGCATCGGCGCGGACATCGGTGCACAAGGCCCAGAGCGCCAGGTCCATCTCGGTGGTTGGGTTGTGCGGCGCGCCCCGAGTGATGGTCTGCAGCTCGTCCATCCGCGCCTTGCCTCGCAGCAGCCGCACCGCCAGGGCGAACGAGAGCATCGCCGGCATGATGGTCCCGATCATTCGCGGGAACATCCGCGGCGTCACCGTCATGATCAGACGCTCGAACGCGTCGAGGCGCTGTTCCGGGGTCGCGTCTTCGGGCAGATCGATACGGGCGAACTCCTCGATCTCGCGGACATAACGCGCGCGGGTCGCATCTGGTGACCGCACGACTCGCAGCGCCGCGTGAGGAACGCCTGCCCGCATCATCGCTCCGGCAATCGCGCGCACCGAACGCAAACGGGAGCGCCTAGCGAGGGAGAGCCGCGGATCAGAAGCGAGCTGGACGAGAACAGCCGAGCTTCGCGCCTCGCCCATCGATGTCAGGGTCACGAATGCGCGACGGCCGACCGGATCCCTGACGATTGGCGTCACGTCGATGTAGAGCCTCATTCCGGGGTCCTTGAGGATCTGGGAGCCGGCCACCGGATCGTGGATCGGGAATCCAAACATGCCGGACAAGGCGCCACTCAGGAGGCGGAAGAACTGGATGCCCATCGGCGTGATTGGCTCGAAGTAGCCCTGGAAAACGTTGCCCGAGAAGTAGACGCGAAGCTCCTGCCGGGGATCTGGCGCATCCTCGGGCAGGGGATACAGCGTTGTGATCGGACGCGACTGGACGAGCCAGACATGCCGCT
>WNGI01003004.1_pt1 | contig 14765 bp, 16 predicted proteins | sample 5400621 | NCBI WGS metagenome assembly WNGI01 (sample SAMN13153374, study PRJNA577476) | soil metagenome | isolation source: 20 cm soil or saprolite under Garry oak tree replicate 1 | place: USA:California | collected 2016-06-15 | reverse complement strand
CGGCGCGCTCGTCGTGTTCGCGATGCGGTTCTGGAGCCAGCGCGAGCAAGGCGGCTACGCGGCCGGTCCGATCGTCGCGACGCTCCTGAACGGCTTCCTCACCTCGGGTGTCTCGAACGCGGCACATATCGGGGGGCTCGTCGCCGGGATCGGCGTAGCCGTCTTGGTCGGCGTTCGGACGGGCCTAGCCGAGGCTATCCGCGGCGCCGAAGCGGACACTGTCCGCCGCGCCGAGGTCGAACGCGGGCCAACGCCACCGGAAGTCTCAGAGCTGATCGCCGACGATCCGCTCAACCGTTTGGAGCTCACGCGGTCCGCGGTGACAAGAATCGGCCTCGCCGGCTTCGGACTCCTGTCGATTGTCGGTGCGTGGTTCACGTACCCCGACAGTTACCTTGGGGCGGTCATTCTTCTGCTTCTCGGACTCTTACTCATCAACGTGACGCGTCAGCGGCTTGTGTTCAACCCGCGCGGTTTTCGCGCGACCGGGCTCCCGTGGTCAAGAGGGCTCGTTCGATGGCGCGACGTGGACCGGTTCTTCGTGACGACCACGCGAGGCGCGAAGATTGTCGGGTTCCTATACAGCCCGGCATACCTGGCTCTGGCGGACGGGCGCGCCGGGCTTCTCGCGAAGCTCGGCCTGGGGCGAGTCGGTCAAGCGCCCAGCTTCGGGAACGCGGAACGGCAAGCGGCATTGATGGAAGGCTGGCGAGTTCGCTGGAGTCGTGGCCACGGCGGAACTTCCGAATACATCGCGTCGTGACTCTGCGAGCCGCTCGATTTCTTCCATGGGTCCTGCTCTGGTTACTTCCGGTTGTTGTTGTCGGCTTTCTCGTGGTGAACCAGAACACGGTCGCGAGTTTCGCGAGAAATGCTCGGACGGCACGGGGCGCGGTCACTGCGAGAGAACCGAACAACCACGCGATCGTTCGCGCTACGTACGAGGTGAACGGACTGACGTTTGAAGTGGCCGACTCTTTCATCGGACCGCCCAATCCCGATTTCGACGTCGTGCGGGTCGGCGACAGCGTGATTGTCTATTACGATCCGGCCGCTCCCGCTCGAGCGGTCCTGTCAGAGCCATCGGCTCGCGTTATCGACGGAACGGGTCCCATCTTCGTCGCGGCGATCCTCTCCACGGGTGCCGTGGGGGTCCTGGCGTTATCTGCGCCCCTTTGGAGGCGGCTGGTTCGGTAGCGCGTCGTATCGGCCGTCTCCGGCGGCTAGCCGAACGCGAGCCTGATATCCGCGCGATCGTCCTCGACGTCGGGATTGCGCACCAGGTCGAGGAGCCGTGGGTCGTTCGGCAGCACGATTCCGGCGAACCCCTGCGCTTCGCGCTCCGCACGGAGGGTCTTCCAGTCGGCGCGGCTTGCGGGAATGTCGCAGATCGCCCAGCGCTCTTTGGCACCTTCGGCGTCGGGAACCAGAACGGCATCGGCGCTCCGCTCACCGGTAACAAGACGACCGCGCGAGAGGCGGTCGAGCGTGACGCGGACGGCTGCGCGCTCCACCGCGCCGACGACGACGAGACGAGCACGCCAGGTCGTGGCGGCGAGCGCCGCAGCGAGGATCCAGGGATCCTGATCGTCGCGCGCGATCACCCACAGCGAGTCCGCACCCGCCGCCTCGAGCGCGCGAGCATCGGCGAACAGCTCACCGACATCCCCGCCGAGCCGGAGCTCGGCCCCGATCTTCATGGCAAGCCGATGCTAGCGAGCGCCTAGCATCGTGCGATGCCTCGTCCGCAGGCTCCTCCGGTCCAGATAGCGCGCTGGCGCGCCGGCGACTGGCGCGACGACCGCGATCAGGTCGCCGCCGAGGAGCCGCTTCAGCTGTCGCTCGACGGCAAGCCGCTATCCATCGTTATGCGGACGCCGGGCAATGATCTCGAGCTCGCGCTCGGACTTCTCTGGGCTGAGCAGGTCATCCGTTCGCTCGACGACGTGGCTCGCGTGCGCATCAGCGCCGAGGCGCAAGAGAACGAGCCGAATGTGGCGGTCGCCAACGATCTCGTGGAATCGAATCAGGTCGACGTCTACCTCCGTGGAAGCGCAGGTCGGCGTCCGGAGCGTTCGTTCCTGGCTACGTCCGCGTGCGGGGTCTGTGGCGCCACAACGGTCGAGTCGCTTGCGCTCGACTTCGCGCCCCTCGCACCCGGTCCCACGGTCGGCGCGGCGATGCTTCCGCGGCTCTCGGACCGCCTCCGCGAGCAGCAGCGCATCTTCGAGTCGACGGGAGGCCTTCACGCGGCCGGACTCTTCGACGAGCAGGGCGAGCTACAGCTCCTTCGCGAGGACATCGGCCGGCATAACGCGGTCGACAAGGTCGTTGGGCGCGCCCTGCTCGATGGCCGGCTGCCGCTCGAGCGGTCGGTGCTGGCGGTGAGCGGCCGCGCTGGATATGAGGTCGTGCAGAAGGCGGTCGCGGCGGGCATCCCGATCCTCGCCGCGGTCGGCGCTCCCTCGAGCCTCGCCGTCGCGACCGCGGAACGCTTCGGGATGACGCTTGTCGGCTTCCTGCGGGACGACCGGTTCAACGTCTACACCTCGCCCGAGCGGATCGGGAGGTAGCACGTGGCGGTAGCGCAGGACAAGCTTCACCCGAGAGCGCGAGAGATCGTCGATCAGCTCGCGGGGCTTCCGCCGCTTCCGACCATGAGCCCCACCGAGGCGCGCGGCCGTCCCGAGCCCCTCGCGGCGGCGCCCGAGCCGGTGGCGAGCGTAACTGCGCGCACGATCCCGGGTCCCGGTGGGCCGATCGCGATTCGCATCTATCGCCCGAAGGACGCCTTGCGCGGCGGCCTCATCTATTTTCACGGCGGTGGGTTTGTTCTCGGATCGCTCGATAGCGCCGACGAGACGTGTCGCCGACTCGCGAACCGTGGACGCGTGGTCGTCACGTCGATCGCGTACCGCCTCGCACCGGAGACCAAATTTCCCGGGGCGGTCGAAGATGCGTATGCCGCGGTGCAGTGGGCCTCGGGCCACGCCGAGGATTTGCGGGTCGAACCCGACAAGATCGCGGTCGGAGGCTCGAGTGCCGGTGGAGGTCTCGCGGCTGCTGCGGCTCTCGTCGCGCGCGACCGGCATGGACCCAGGGTCGCCTTTCAGCTGCTGACCGTACCCGTGACCGAGCTGAGCTCGCGAGCTGCATCCCACCGCGAGTTTTCGGAAGGTTATGGACTCACGGCCGCGGATATGGAGTGGTTTGGCCGCCACTACGTGCGCAGCGAAGCCGACGCCAACGAGCCATACGCCTCAGTTCTTCGCGCCGACCTGCGGGGTCTTCCGCCCGCGTTCGTGATCACCGCCGAATGCGATCCCCTCCGGGATGACGGAGAGGCCTACGCGAAGCGGCTCAGCGAGCTCGGCATCGCCGCTCGCTACAAGCGCTACCCGGGCGTGTTTCATGGATTCATGGGCTTTCCAGGAGCATTGCCGGAAGCCGCCGAAGCGTTCGACGATGCTGGCAACGCATTGCAGAAGGCGCTCAGCTAGGCGACGTCAGGCGCAGCGGGTGGCACGGGGGAGCGGGTTGCGCGCGAGCCGCTTACCGGCCGCGTCGCGGGCGAGCGGAGCCAAGTGGTGGGGAGCGGACCGGTAGGCGAGCGCGCGACCCCGACCCCGGGACAGGACCCGCTGCGATTAGCCCGAGCTCGGCTCCTCGCGCTCTAGCTCCTCCCTGACTTCCTTGATGTACGCGGCGATCGCGTCGGCATCGCTTCGTTTCGCTTGTCGCAATCTCTCCGCGGCGATCCCTGCCATGTAGCTTGCGAGGGGCGCAAAGCGGCGCTCCTTCGTGTGGGCTGCGACGCGAGCGAGCTCGAGGATCTCGGCGGCGACCTTCTCATCAAGCTTCGGCTCTTCGATTTTCGCGCCGAGGCGCTCGGCCGCGTTCTTCCAGCGCTTGGCCAGAGATTCGAAGAACTCGTTCATCAGGCGAGAAATCTAGCGTCCGCCTTGCGGACGCAAAACCGCCGGAGTAGAACAAGCGAGAGCCCGATGCCGGAAATCACGCGTCGTGAGTTCCTGAAGCTCGGAGCCGCCGGCACTGCCGGCATGGCGCTCGTTCCACTTGCGAATCCGCTCGGGTTCGACCTCGCCCCGGCAAAGAAGCGAGCGCTCGACCTCCGGATCGCCGGCGCAAAAGAAGTCCACTCGCTGTGCCCGTACTGCGCGGTCGGCTGCTCTCTCATCGCTTACACGAAGGAGATCAACGGAAAGACCCAGCTTCTCCAGATCGAGGGTGATCCCGACAGCCCGGTGAACGAGGGACGGCTGTGCCCGAAGGGCGCGGCGGCGATGCAGCTCGCCACGAGCTCCCGCCGAGTCGAGAAGCCGCAGTACCGCGCGCCGGGCAGCAGCAAGTGGGAAGACAAGGACTGGGACTTCATGCTCGACAAGCTGGCCCAGAACATCAAGGCGTCCCGCGACAACAGCTTCGTCGCGCTGGACGCGAACGGAAACACCGTCAACCGCACCGAGGGGATCGCGTTCGCCGGGGGCGCCGCGTTCTCGTCCGAGGAGGGGTACTTCGCCACGAAGCTCATGCGGAGCTTGGGCGTCGTACATATCGAGCAGCAAGCCCGGGTCTGACACGGCCCAACGGTGGTCAGTTTGGCCGCCTCATTCGGACGGGGAGCGATGACAAATCACTGGCGTGACATAAAGCACGCCGATCTCATCCTCATCAACGGAGCTAATCCCGCGGAGGCGCACCCGGTCGGGTTCCAGTGGTTCGTAAAGGCCAAGCTCGATCCGACGAAGGGACCGGGCGCGGGCGGCGGAGCGAAGATCATCCACGCTGACCCGCGGTACACGCGTACCTCGGCGATGGCGGACATGTACCTGCGCATCCGCACCGGCACCGACGTCGCCTATTTCGGCGGCCTCATTAACTACGTCATCCAGAACAAGCTCTACCACGAGGACTACGTGAAGAACTACACGAACGCCTCCTTCATCGTGAAGAAGGAGTTCGACTTCAAGGACGGCCTCTTCACCGGCTACAACCCGTCAACACGGAGCTACGACACGACGTCCTGGGCCTACGACACCGAGGGCGACCCGATCACTGGTGCGCCCGTGGGAACGACGCAGGCTGCCGCCAAGCGCGACAAAACGCTCCAGGACCCGCGAACGGTCTGGCAGCTCATGGCCAAGCACTACTCGCGCTACACGCCTGAGATGGTGGCGAGCATCACAGGCATCCCCGCCGATCAGTTCAACGCTGTAGCGAAGATGGTCGGCGAGATGGGCAGGCCGGACAAGGTCATGACCATCGTGTATGCGGTGGGCCTCACCCATCACACCACCGGCGGCCAGCTCATCCGCTCGGGCGCGCTGCTCCAGCTCATCCTCGGCAACATGGGTCGTCCGGGTGGAGGGATGAACGCCGAGCGCGGCCACGCGAATATCCAGGGCAACACCGATCACGCGATCAGCTGGGAGATCCTCCCGGGGTACCTGCGGATCCCGGCCCCTGGTCAGAAGAACCTCGACGACTACGTCCGTGCGAATGCGCCCAAGAAGAGCGATCCGAACTCGTGGAACTTCTTCGGGACGAACTACCGGAACTTCATGGTCAGTCTCCTAAAAGCCTGGTACGGGAGCGCGGCGACAAAAGAAAAGGAATACGCGTACGACTTCATCCCGAAGCCGGCGGTCAACTCCTCTTGGATGTCGATCTACGACCAGGCGCTCAAGGGAAAGATGGAGGGCGTGATGCTCTCCGGCATGACGGCAACGTCGATCGGCCCGGACTCGAACCAGGTCATGGAAGCGCTCGGCAAGCTCAAATGGCTCGTCGTGATGGATCCGCTTCCGACCACGAGCTCGGAGTTCTGGAAGGCGCCGAACGTCGACCCGACGAAGATCCAGACCGAGGTCTTCATGCTCCCGACCACGCACTGGATCGAGAAGGACGGTTCGTTCGTCAACAGCGGGCGCTGGTCGCAGTGGAAGGACCAGGTCATCCTGCCGGAAGGCCAGGCGCGCCACGACCACTGGATCCTCGCCGATCTCTACGACCGCGTGAAGACGCTATACAAGAACCAGGGCGGGAAGTTCCCCGACCCGATCATGGCCGCGACGCTCGACTACAAGGATCCGAAGAAGCCCGAGCTCGACGAGATCGCCAAGGAGATCAACGGGAAAAACCTCGCGACCGGTGGACAGATGGCGAGCTTCGCGCTGCTCAAAGATGACGGAACGACCACCGCGGGTGACTGGATCTACACCGGTAGCTATCCCGATGCCGGCAACCTGTCGAAGCGCCGCAACGGGATCTCGAATCCGCAGCAGAACGACCCGACTGGGATGGGCTTCTACCCCAACTGGGCCTGGAGCTGGCCACTCAACCGTCGCGTCCTCTACAACCGCGCGTCCGCGGACCTCGATGGGAAGCCGTGGGACCCCAAGCGCCCCGGCATCCAGTGGAACGGGACGACCTGGACCGGCGATGTCCCTGACTACCCGCCGACGATGAATCCGAAGGACCCGGCGGCCTGGCTTCCGTTCATCATGAACGGCGAGGGAGTCGGTCGGATCTTCTCGAGCTCGATGCTCGATGGACCGTTCCCGGAGCACTACGAGCCGTACGAGGCGCCGATCCCCAACCCTTTGCATCCGACCGTCTCAGAGGATCCGGTGGCGTTCCTGTACGACCAGGCTGCGGGCCGGCCGAACCGTTTTGGCAAAGTCGCTGACTATCCGTACGTGGCGACGAGCTATCGCCTCACCGAGCACGAGCACTACGTGACACAGCACGTCCCGCTCCTCGTCGGCCTTCAGCCTCAAGCCTTCGTCGAAGTCCCGCAAGAGCTGGCCGACGCGAAGGGGATCAAGAACGGGGACCGCGTCCGTGTCTCGAGCGCGCGCGGCAAGCTCGAGGTCGCGGCGCTCGTGACCAAACGACTCGGACCGCTCACGCTCGCCGGGAACAAGACCGTGTACCAGATCGGGATCCCGATCCACTGGGGCTTCGTCGGGATTTCGGCGGACCAGAATCCCGATCGCTCCAAGTACTGGCTGGCGAACGCGCTCACCCCGATGGTCGGCGACGTCGGCGCCCGCACGCCGGAGTTCAAGGCCTTCCTCGTGAACATCGAGAAGCTTTGATGACTGTTCTGGTGGAGGCGACCACGTACGAGCTACGCCGCGAGCGTGCGCGCGAACTCGGACGCCGTTTCGACTTCGCGGCGCAGCCACTAAGTCTCTATCTCGCGATACTCGACGCCCAGGAGCGTGCCTTTGAACGGGCCCTTACCGAGCGCCCCGCACGAGGCGATCTCGCCCCCTTCGTCGTCCGCACTGCCTTGCCATGGATCATGGAGGCGGCCGTCGCAGCGGGCACGGAGACGCTGCGCGACGCGACACTTCTTCGTTTTCACGAGGCCGATCTCGAGGGACTGATCGAGACGTGGCTCGAGGGCGATAAGGCCTCGGCCACGGACACCTTCCTGGCCCGCGCGAGCTCGGAACCCGTCCTCGAGGCGTTGCCGGAGCTCGCGGCTACGCTTCGTTCCGCCAACGCCAGCGAGCGCTCCTGCCCGCGGTGCGGCGGTCTGCCGCAGCTCGCGGTGTTCGCCGAGACCGAAGAGGCCCTGTTGACGAGCCCGCGGAAGTTGCTCTGCTCGCGCTGCGCCAACGAGTGGGTCATGAGCCGTATGACCTGCGCGTCCTGCGGCGAGACATCCGGCGCGAAGATGCCGATCCTGTCCGACGTTGAGCTCTTCCCGCACCTGCGCATCGACGCGTGCGAGATCTGCCGCCGCTACCTGATCACGGTCGATCAGCGGAAGGATCCCCGGGCCGTTCCAGTCGTCGACGAGCTCGCCGCGCTGCCGCTCGATCTGGTCGCCGCCGAGCGCGGCTACACCAAGATCGCGCGCAATCTGATGGGGTTTTAGCCGTGGCCGCATTTCAGGAAAAACCGATGGGGTTCTTTACCGACACGTCGATCTGTATCGGCTGCAAGGCCTGCGAGGTCGCGTGTAAGGAGTGGAATCAGCTCCAGGGTGATCCGGCGAAATTTACCGCGGACTCGTACGACAACACCGGTCAGCTCGACGCGCAGAACTGGCGGCACGTGCAGTTCATCGAGCAGGTACCGGACAACAACGGTGTCGTCTTCAACCCGACGCCCATCGCCGGCGGGCAAGCCTGGCTGATGATGAGCGACGTCTGTAAGCACTGTAAGAACGCGAGCTGCATGGAAGTGTGTCCGACGAATGCCCTCATGCGGACCGAGTACGACACCGTGTACATCCAGAACGACGTCTGCAACGGCTGCCGGAACTGCATCTCCGCGTGCCCCTACGGGGTCATCGGCTTCAACGAGGAAAAGGGCATCGCACAGAAGTGCACGCTCTGCTACGACCGCCTGCAGGGTGGCCTCCAACCGGCGTGCGCGAAGGCCTGCCCGACCGAATCGATCAAGTTCGGCTACATCGACGATCTCCACAAGGTGGCCGACGATCGGCTCGCCAATTTGAAGACGCAGGGATATGCGAAGGCGCAGCTCTATGGCCGCGACGAAAAGGTGTACGGCGGGCTCAACGCGTTCTTCCTGCTGATGGACAAGCCCGAGGTCTACAAGCTGCCCAACGAGGCCAACGCGACCCTGCCCAGCCGCAACAACCTGCCGGGCTATGTCGGTGGTGTCGCGACCGCCGTCGTCGGGCTCATCGCTGGCCTCCTCGCATTCCGCAGTGGTCGCATGAACACGAATGACAACACCACGACGACGCCCCGCTGATGGAGCACTTCGCTTCGCCGCCGCATTGGGAGTGGTGGATCCTCGGGTACTTCTTCTTCGGCGGCATCTCCGGCGGGAGCTACGCGCTCGGCACGCTTCTTCGCTTTAGCGGCAACGCGCGGGACGAGACCGCCGCCCGCGTCGCCTTCATCACGAGCTTCATCGCGCTCGTCCCGTGCCCCATCTTCCTCACCATCGATCTGGGCCAACCGCTTCTGTTCTGGCACATGCTGGTGGACACAAGCAACGGCGGGCTCGCATTCAGACCGGACTCGCCGATGAGCCTTGGTTCGTGGGCGCTCCTCATCTTCGGTGTCTTCTCGTTCGTGTCGTTCCTGGGCGCGATCGCCGAAGTCGGTTGGTTCCGAGCGACGAACGGCATCGCGCGCGTGCTCCGCGGTGCCGCCGGTCTTGTGTGGAGCGCGATCGGCACGGTGTTCGGGCTATTCATATGCGCCTACACCGGCGTTCTCCTCGCCGTGTCGAACCAGGCGGTGTGGAGCGACGCCGGTTGGGCGCTCGGCGGCATGTTCGTCGCGTCGGCCCTCGCGGGCTCCGCGGCTCTCTTGCTGCTCCTCGCTCGTTCGCGGCGTGACGTCGAGGCTGATACCGCCGTCCGCCTCGAATCGGCGGACCGCTATTTCGCGATCCTCGAGACGATCCTGATCGCGATCTTCCTGGTCCTCCTCGCGATCGCCGGAACCATCGGCAAGGTGCTCGGCGTATGGATCGTGCTTTGGCTCCTCGTGATCCTCGGACTCCTCGCGCCGCTGGCGATGCGTTCCGGCGCCGCGCGACGGTGGCCGCCAGTCGCGGCCCCGCTCCTCGCGCTCCTCGGCGTCCTCGCGCTGCGCGCGCTCGTTATCTTCAGCGCCCAGACATAGCGATCGGCTCGCCGCCGTACGACGTGAAGGATGTCGAGCTCGGCAATCGCGGCCCGGAGTGCAGCTTCGACGCGTTTGTACGGAGGTACGTACTCGCGACGGATCCGGCCATGGCCTACATGGCGAAGGTCATACGTGGCGCGGATGCCGCGGATAAGGCGATCACGCCAGAATCGATCGGGATCGAGGCGCTCCTCGAGGGAGTAGGCCTCGTTCACCAGCCGAACGATCAGTGCCAGCGCGAAGCGTCTCGGCCGATCCTCGATGCCCTCTACGCGTGCTGTCGCCAGAACCTCGCGGCCGCTTAGCCGATCTCGAACTGCACCTGGACGCGCACCACCACGTCGAGCTGACCAGACGGGACCTGGCTGGCCATCGAGGTGAATGTGCTCGGCGCGGGAATCATCATCTTGAAGGCATCGACGGTGGCCGGCGTCCCGACGTCGTTGACGCTCACGACCCTCCCGAGCGCCACGCCGGCGGTCGTCGCCATGGCCTGCGCCTTCGCGCGAGCGTCCTGGATCGCCTGCTCTCGGGCCGCGGCCTGAGCCGCCTTGCTGTCGAGAAGCGTGAACGTAACGGTCGCCGTGGTCGCGCCATCGTCTTGGACGAGCGCGTCCAGGGTTTTTCCGACGCCGTCCGTCCCGTGCAAGGTGAGCGCGATCTGCTGATTCCCCTGGAAGCCAACGAGGCGTGGCGCTTTGCCCTGCTCGTACGCGTACTGCGGATCGATCCGATACGTGACTGTCTTCGTGTCCTTGTCCTCGATCGCGAGAGTCTTCGCCCGATCAAGGACGGTGCCGATGCGCTGGGCCAGCAGCGTCTGCGCCTCCTCGGCGGTTGCGCCCTGGGCGATCGCGCCGACGGTGACGATGGCCGCATCGGGCTTGGCGCGGACGGTGGCGTCGCCGGTCGTCACGATCCCCGGCGGGACCAGGCCGATCGGCACCTGGACCGCGGGCGAGATGGTGGTCGCCTGCGCGGGTGTTTTCGCCGCGATAACGAGCGCGAGCAAGAGCCCGGCGAGCGCGATGGTGCCGAGAAGGCTCTTTTGGAAGAGCGTGAGCATCTGCTGACCCTCCGCATGTTTTGCCTGTATGACGCGCGCCCTCACTGAAAGTTGCGTAACGGCGCGCATCTCGGCGGGGATCAGGCGACGGTCTTCAGCCCCTCCGCGACGCCTTCGGGGGATTCGTACATGCGATCGGGGAGCTTGGTCAGAGCCTCCTGCACCGACGCGGGGAGGCCCGTCTCTTGCGCGTTCGCAAGAATGTCCGCCTTCGAAATGGGGTAATCGAGGCTCGCCAGGAACTGTCTGGCGCTCGCGTTGGCTTGTATCTCTTGCACGGCCCCTCGTACAGCGAGTGGCATGCCAACCGGCCGAGCGGCCCTATCCTCGCCCCGATGAAGACGACTGACCGGCTTTCAGAGATGCGGGCGAAAGCCGCCGTCGGCGGCGGCGAGCAGCGGATCGCTCAGCAGCACGCGAAGGGGAAGCTGACGGCGCGCGAGCGGATCGATCTCGTCTTGGATGAGGGCTCGTTCACGGAGCTCGACGCGTTCGTCTTGGCGCGCCCGACGGAGCTCATCGCGGACGACGAGCGGGTGATGGGCGACGGCGTCGTGACGGGCTTTGGTCGGATCGACGGCCGCCTCGCGTACATCTTCTCCCAGGACTTCACGGTCTTCGGAGGCTCGCTCGCCGAGGCGCACGCCGAGAAGATCTGCAAGGTGATGGACCTGGCGGTGAAGACCGGCGCGCCGATCATCGGACTGAACGATTCCGGCGGCGCACGGATCCAGGAAGGTGTGGTCTCGCTCGGCGGTTACGCCGACATCTTTCTCCGGAACGTGCTGTCCTCGGGCGTCGTCCCGCAGATCTCCGCGATCATGGGACCCTGCGCGGGCGGCGCGGTGTACTCGCCCGCGATCACCGACTTCGTCGTGATGGTCCGCGATACGAGCTACATGTTCGTCACCGGTCCGAACGTGGTGAAGACCGTGACGCACGAGGACGTGACGCTCGACGAGCTGGGGGGCGCCGACGTGCACGCGCATCGCTCGGGCGTCGCGCATTTCGAGGCGGATGACGAGGTGAGCTGCGCGGCGCTGCTCCGCCGCCTCGTCGGGTTCCTGCCATCGAACAATCTCGACCCGGCCCCGATCGTCGCGACCGACGACGCGCCCGATCGCGAGGAGCCGTCCTTGGACGGAATCGTCCCGGATGCCTCGAACAAGCCTTACGACATGAAGGAGGTCATCCGCCGCGTCGTCGACGATGAGGACGTGCTCGAGGTCCACGAGGGCTGGGCGCAGAACATCATCTGCGCCTTCGCGCGCCTCGACGGCCGTTCGATCGGGGTCGTCGCGCAGCAACCCATGATCCTTGCGGGCGTTCTCGACATCGACGCATCGATCAAAGCGGCGCGCTTCGTGCGTTTCTGCGACGCCTTCAACATCCCGCTCGTCACGTTCGTCGATGTCCCGGGATTCCTTCCAGGCACGGCGCAGGAGCACGCCGGGATCATCCGCAACGGTGCGAAACTCCTCTACGCCTACGCCGAGGCGACGGTACCGAAGCTCACCGTCATCACCCGGAAGGCCTACGGGGGCGCGTACGACGTCATGTCGAGCAAGCACATCCGCGGCGACTACAACGTCGCCTGGCCGAGCGCGGAGATCGCGGTCATGGGTCCCGAAGGCGCGGTGAACGTGATCTACCGCGACGAGATCGCGAAGGCGAAGGATCACGACGAGCGGCGGACCCAGCTCGTCGCTGAATATGTCGCGCGGTTCGCCAATCCGTACGTCGCCGCGGCGCGCGGCTACCTGGACGACGTGATCGAGCCGCGAGAGACGCGGCCGCGCCTGATCGCCGCGCTACGCTCTCTCGCAACCAAGCGGGACGCGAATCCACGGCGCAAGCACGGCAACATCCCGCTGTAAGAGGGGGGAACGGCGCTCACCTCCGTCCTCGTCGCCAATCGCGGCGAGATCGCGCTCCGCATCGTTCGCGCCTGCCACGATCTCGGCATCCGCGCGATCGCCGTCTACAGCGACGTCGACCGCGACGCGCTGCACGTTCGGGCCGCCGACGCCGCCTATCCGATCGGCCCGGCGGCGCCACGCGAGAGCTACCTGAACGGCCGGCGGATTATCGAGGTCGCCAGGCGGTCCGGCGCGATCGCCATCCACCCGGGCTACGGTTTCCTTTCCGAGAACGCCGATTTCGCCCAGGCGGTGACCGATGCCGGCCTGGTCTTCGTCGGGCCGCCGGCCGGGGTGCAGCGCCGTCTCGGCGAGAAGACTGCCGCCCGCCGTCTCGCGCGCGAAGCGAAGGTCCCGATCGCGGAAGGGACCGAGCCGCTCACCGATGTTGCCGCCGCACGGGTCGCGGCCGAACGGATCGGATATCCCGTCCTGCTCAAGCCCGCCGGTGGTGGTGGCGGCAAAGGGATGCGAACGGTACGAAAGAGCGAGGAGTTCGAGTCGGCATGGCGCGCCGCCACCGGTGAGGCGACAACAGCGTTCGGGCAGCCTGCGCTCTATCTGGAGCGTGCGATCCAGAACGCTCGGCACATCGAGATGCAGATCCTTGCGGATGGTGCCGGCAACGTCGTCTGGCTGGGCGAACGCGATTGTTCGGTGCAGCGTCGTCATCAGAAGCTGATCGAGGAAACCCCGGGGCCGTCGGTCGACGACCGCCTTCGCGAGGATCTTGGTGCTGCCGCGGTGCGGATCGCCAAAGCCGCGGGCTACGCGAACGCCGGCACCGTCGAATTCCTCGTCGACGCCGGTCGAAGCTTCTACTTCCTCGAGGTCAATACCCGGCTCCAGGTTGAGCATCCCGTCACCGAGATGGTCACCGGCCTGGACCTCGTCGCGCTACAGCTTCGGATCGCGGGTGGCGAGCCGCTGCCCTTCGCGCAGGGTGATGTCGTGCGCTCGGGCGCCGCGATCGAATGCCGCATCACCGCCGAGGACCCGCACGCCGGCTTTCTTCCGGCGAGCGGCGTGATCGCGTTCGTGCGGGAGCCCGCGGGGCCGGGCGTTCGCGTGGATTCGGCGCTCTACGACGGCATGACCGTTCCGAATGAGTACGACCCGCTCCTCGCGAAGGTGATTGCGCACGGCCGCGACAGGATCGAGGCGATCGCCCGTATGCGGCGGGCTCTCGAGGAGATGCGCGTGTCCGGTGTTCCAACGTCGCTCGCGTTCCATCGCTCGGCGCTCTTTCACCAGGACTTCATCACCGGCCGTTACGACACGACGTTCGTCGACCGATGGGACAGTCGGATGGCGACGGACCTCTCGGAGGGGGCGACGGCCGCAGCCGCGCTCGCCGCCGTCCTCGCGACGCGCGCGCGGGTTGAGCGGCGCGCGCTGACCGTCGCCGATCCGCCCTGGGCGCGAACGGCGCGCGAGGACGCGCTCCGCTGATGCGCTACGAAGTCTCGCTCGACGATCGCATTGCCCGCGCAGAGCTGACCGAGCACGGGAGGTTCACCATCGATGACCGCGCCCTCGCCGCCGACGTCCGCGAGACCGTGCGCGGGCGCCAGTGGTCCATCACGCTCGACGGAGAGAGCCACGAGATCACCGTGGTCACGCACGATCCGCTCCGTCTCGACGTCGACGGCCACGATGTCCGCGCGACGGTCGTTGACGAGCGCGCGCTCCGCGCGAATCGCGGCGCCGCGGGAACACGCAGCGGACGCGTCGAGCTCCGAGCGCCCATGCCGGGCCTGCTGAAGGCGGTGCATGTCAAGGAAGGCGATCGGGTCGCCGCCGACGCTCCGCTCGTGACGCTCGAAGCGATGAAGATGGAGAACGAGCTGCTCGCGCCATCGGCGGGTCGCATCGCCAAAGTCGGCGCAGCGGCGGGCGCGAAGGTGGAGGCAGGGGCCGTTCTGATCGTGATCGCGAGTGACTAGGAGGCGGCGCGTTCGAATCGGGCAAGCCCGGTTCGAAGCACTCGGGCGATCAGGCGCCGCTCTGGAACGCCGGCGACTACAAGCGGATGCGTTTTTTCGAGGGATCGTCTCGGTCGCATTGACGAAACGCTCGTTTTTCGCGCGCTAGCTGTAGTACTCGCGGCGTAGTCCCTTCAGGTGGTTTCCG
>WNGI01002996.1_pt1 | contig 14776 bp, 16 predicted proteins | sample 5400621 | NCBI WGS metagenome assembly WNGI01 (sample SAMN13153374, study PRJNA577476) | soil metagenome | isolation source: 20 cm soil or saprolite under Garry oak tree replicate 1 | place: USA:California | collected 2016-06-15 | reverse complement strand
GTCGTGCGCCGCGAGTTGCTGCGCGATGGCGAACCGTTCTATCTGGGTTCGACAATCTGGCGCGGGGTTGTCGACAGCGACGGCCTGGCGCTCGATCGGGGGCATGGAGTCAACTGGGTCGGTCGTGGCTCCGAATTCCTGGCATTCGACCTTCCGGATGACCGCATCTACTGGGCGGCCGTGACCAGGGAACCGCCTGGCGAGAAGCCTGGGCCAGAGGGCCACAAGCAAGACCTCCTGGAGAGGTTTGGCCGCTGGCAGGATCTCGTACCCGCCTTGATCGCGCGAACGAGCGACGCCGCGATGGTGCGCAACGACATGTACGACCGAAGGCCTTCGAGTCACTGGAGCCGAGGTCGCGTCACGCTGGTCGGCGATGCGGCGCATCCCATGACCCCGAATCAAGGCCAGGGTGCGTGCCAGGCATTGGAAGATGCCGTAGCCCTCGGACGGTGTCTCACGCAAACTTCGAACGCGACCGATGCTCTCCGGCTGTACGAGCGTCAGCGTTTGCGTCGAGCCAATCGAGTCGTCAGAGCATCGCGCCAGGCCACGCGTGGGGTGCAGATCGACAACCCGGTCCTCTGTGCGATTCGTGACACGTTGGTGCGCCTTCTGCCGCGAACACTGATGCTGCGGATGCTGGACGATACTTTGTCCGCAGCGCCCTCGGTCGGCTTGAGCTGACCTCATTCATCCGAGCCCCCAAGTGAGTCATACACGGAGATAGGCGAGGACGGCAGCCACGCGGCGGCTGAGCAACTTCTCCTCTGACAGGCCGAGCTTGGAGAAGATCGAGTTCACATACTTCTCGACGGACGACTCGGACAGATGCAAGCTGCCGGCGATCGACGCGTTCCCCTTGCCCTCAGCCATCTCGCGAAGCACATCGATCTCGCGTTCGCTGAGCAGCCGCAATGGCGACTCGGCCTGGCGTGTTCGGTAATCGACCAGACGCTCGACCACGCCTGAGTCCACCACCGACCGCCCCGCAGCGACCTCACGCAGCGCGTGGAGCAACTCGTCCAACTCGCCGACCCGGGTCTTGAGCAAATAGCCAAGGCCGCCCGTCCCGTCCTTCAACAGCTGCACGGCGTAGGCGGCGTCGGAATGCTGTGAAAGGACGAGCACGCCGATCCCTGGGTGTTGTTTCCGAATCGCATGCGCGGCTTCGATCCCCTCTACCTGGTGGCCCGGCGGCATTCTGATGTCGGTCAGGACAGCATCCGGGCGGAGTCCGTCGACAGCTCGCAGGAGCTCTTCGGCGTTGCTCACACACGCCAACACCTCAACCTGCCCGGAATCCTCGAGCAGGCGCCTGGTGCCCTCGCGCACAAGGTAGTTGTCCTCAGCGATGACGATGCGCAGCCGCGCCGTCACGATCGCTCTCTGGTAAGAGGCAGTTGCGCGCGCAACTGCGTCCCATTGCCCGGACGGCTCGCAACGTCCATACGTCCGTCCAGCGCCTCGACTCGATCCTGAAGACCCCGCAAGCCCGAGAGTTTGACCCGGCCCGGCTCAAAGCCCCGACCGTCATCCTCGACCTCAACCACCAACTGGCTTTCACCGCTGTGAAATCGGACGTGGACGCGGGTGGCAGCGGCGTATTTGAGGATGTTGGCAAGGCCTTCGGTGACGAAGAAATAAGCCGCGCCCTCGAGTTCGAGCGGGAAGCGCGTCCCCGTCCCAATGCCGTTGGCATGGATCTCGACCGGGATCGGCATTCGCGTCGCCCGCTCCGCGACGGCTTCGACCAGGCCCCGGTCGGTGAGGATCGCCGGGTGAATTCCACGTGCCAGCTCCTGCAATCCCTCCAACGCGCGCTGCGCCTCGATCTGGACGTCACGAAGCGTGGTCTCTGCCAGTTGCGGGTCTCGTTTCAGCTGGTTGCGCGCCAATCCAAGCCTGGCCAGGACACCAACCAACTCCTGCTGGACGCCATCGTGCAAATCGCGCTCGAGCCGTCGCCGGCCGGCCTCCTCAGCCTGCACGAGCCGCGCCCGAGAGGCGGCCAGCTCCTCGATACGATCGGAGAGCTCACCCGACAGCTGCGAATTGCGGATTGCAAGGGCGGCCTGGCGGCCGAGATTGTTCAGCAGCTCCTGGTCCGCCTCCTCGTAGCTCCCTTCAACCTTCGGACCGCACTCGATTACACCAATCGTGTGGCCGTCATGGATGAGCGGCGCCGACAGGAGGACGGCTGTCTCTCCGGATCCTGCGTTTCCAGCATTGGCCACTGGTGTCGGGTTGGGCCGATTGAGCGTCACGCGCACCCACCTCGCGCGCAGGCCGGCCTGGACCGCGGCGGCGACGCTCCCTGCCACGTCCTCAGGTGCGGCAGCGGTCTGGAGGCGCACCCCGAGGTGGCTGATCAGCTCGTAGCCGGAGAGGCGACGGCCGAAGACCAGACGATCGGCCAGCCGTTCCAGGCGCCGGCGAGCGGGCTGGAAGAGCAGGGCTGTCGCGATCGCCAGCAAGACGGCAAGCGCGAGCGGCACGCGCTGGCCGATGGCGATCCCGAAGGCCGCCGCCACGAAGACATAAGCCGCCGCGATCAGTGTCCATAGCACGCCGTACACGACCGAGCGCCGGATGACGTCCTCAATGTCCAGACCCCTGTACACGACGATGCCCATCGCCAGGCCGGCCGGCAGCAAGGCCTGCGTGCCGACGTACTGCACCGCGGCCAGCCAGAACGGAATGGCGGGTGGGCCGGCTCCAAAAGCGAGGATCACCAAGCTGACCGCGGACAGCGCGACAGCGTAGAGCGGCCACTTGATCTGCCGGCGCTGCTCCTCGCCGAAGCGCCGGTAGCGCAAGAGCAACAGCGCCAGCGCTGGGACGACCACGAGGATGTTGGCATCCATCAGCGCCCCCGCAGACGCGCCCACCAGATCAAGCCCGCGCACATAGATTGGGCTCGGCGCGTCAAGGGTCAACCACCCGAACTGACTCGTGCCGACTCGAGACGACCCGACCAGCTGCAGCAGCTGCAACGGCAGGAACGCCGGCGGCAGGACGCGCACTATCCAGCGTTCGTACGAGCGCTGGTATTTCCCATCGGGAAAGCTCGCAAAAAGCGCGATGCCGGCGGCTGTCACCGCCCACCCGGCGGCGTCCACTAGGACCACCGCCGCCCACGCGTGCGCGACCTCCGGATTCGTGGTGGCTGCCAGCGACACAGCGGCGCCGACACCCTTGCCGAGCTCCAGCAATGTGGCCACTAGGAGGAAGAGCCACGCCGCCCGATTGGCGGGACGCGCCATGTAACACAGCGCCGCGGCAAGGTACCAGGCAACGCCGGTGCCGACGTCGACCGCCGCGCCTGAGAGCTGCCCGCCGCGGAGGTCGAGCACGGCCACCGCCACGAGGGCAAAGGCACCGGGCAGCAGCCACCACGCGTTTGCGGATCGTGCCGTCACCGCTACATCTTCGCCCGAGGGTGACTTGAAGTCCTGGAGGTGTGCCGGAAAACGCAACGCGGAAATCCGTAATCACGACCGCAGGCAGTTCTGCAAGGCGCCGGGTAGGGATTGACGCGCGCGCGGCTTAGCTTGGCGACAAGGGGCGCGGCCGAGCCCGAATACCAATTAATGGAGAACTGAAAATGCTCAAGATCTGGGACCCGACCAACTTCCGGCGGACGCTGGGAGGCCTCTGCCTCATCCTGGCGCCGATCTTCTTCGCCATCGCGGAGATCACCTATCCGGCAAGCGACGGCAACGGCGCCGCGCAGCTCGATATCGCCGCCCGCAATCACGACGTGATGCTGGCGGACATCTACCTCGGCATCGCTTCCGCCATCCTGTTCATTCCCGCCGTCTTCGCCCTCTTGCACGTCACACGGAGGCGCGGCGTCGTGCTCGGCCATGTGGCGGCCATCTTGACCGTGGCCGGGGTGTGTCTTGCCCATCTGGCGCTGGGCGGGCTGCAGCTCATGCTTTGGGCAATGGCGGGTCCCGGTGTGGACCGCCAGGCGATGGCCGCGTTCATCGACAAAACCATGCAGAACCCCGCCGGCCTGCCATTGGTTCTGGGCCACGAGCTGTTCGCTGTGGGCCTCATCGTCTTCGGGATCGCTGTATGGCGTTCCGGATTCGGCTACGGCTGGGCTGGTCCCGCCATAGCGGTCGGCGTGGCGATCGACATCGTGGGCGGCGCGATCGGCCTCCCTGACACCCTCATCAGCGTCGTCAGCGACGCGGTGTTCGCGACCGGTCTGGCCGCGGTCGGACTCAGGGTGCTGTTGACCTCTGACTCCGACTGGGAGGCGGGACGGTTGCAGGCGCACTCGGAGACGGCGCCCGCGATGTCGACTGTCCGAGCGTAAGCAGACGCCCAAAGAGAGAGGGGCGCGTTCCGCGTCCCTCTCCAATCTGCGGCCGGTCGGAGCGTGTCGTCTTCCCAGGACCGGCGCCAGGTCGGACCTCAAAGAGTCCGTCGCGTCGTCCGCCACTGACGTCGTCGCGTCTCGCGGCGCTCGATAATGGGCGGATTATCGGCACCGTTCAAAGTGGTCAGCCCGTAGTCGACAAGCCGAGAACCGAAAACAGCCTTCGCCTAGCCGAGTTGCTGGCGGCGGTTTCGCTCGCCACCGACCTCGCGCATGACGTGCCGGCGGAGAGCGCGCTTCGGGATTCTTTGCTTGCAGTTGAGCTAGCTCGACTCGCGGGTTGGTCCGCGCCTGACCTCTCGGACGTCTTTTACCTCGCGTTGCTGTATCACATTGGATGCACCGGCGCAGTCGCCGCGCAGAGCCGGCTTGGGGCGGGCGACGACGTGAACGTGCGCCGATGGATGTCCGAAGCCGACTACGCAAATCGTCCGCAGCTGATGCGCATCGCCATGACCAAGCTTGTGCCGAAGTGGGGCCCCGCCAATTGGGCTCCGGCCATGGCGGCGTTGGCGAGCGCCGGACGAGACCTCCCGGAAGCCTTGGCCAACACCGCCGAGGCCGCCGCTCGGCTTTCGCAGAGGCTGGGCGCGAGTCCTCGAGTTAGCGCATCGCTGAGCCACGCCTATGGACGCTGGGACGGACAGGTCTTCCCGTCGCTGCCCAGCGGCGAAGGACTGTCGGCGACTGCTCGCCTCGTCCACCTGGTGCACGTGGCCCAGATCTACCACCAGATGGGCGGGCCCGACGCCGCGGATGAGGTGGTGCGCCGACGTAGCGGCACGGAGTTCGACCCCGAACTTGCCAGACTCTGGCTGCAGAACAGTCACGATCTGCTTCGCAACGTGGCGCCTGATTCGGTTTGGGATCAGGCATTGCACACCGAACCCGAGCCGCACCGGCGCGTCGGTCCCGTACACCTGGACGACATGTGCAGTGCCCTGGCGGACTTCGTCGACCTCGCGTCGCCCTTTACGTCAGGGCACTCGGCGGGGGTCGCCCGACTGGCAGAGGCCGCAGCCCTCGATGTGGGCCTTGATTCGGACGAAGTGGCGACGGTCAGGCGCGCCGGTCAGGCCCATGACCTCGGCATGGTCAGCGTCCCAAACCGAATCTGGATCACGCGCAGGGCGCTGAATCCCTCCGAGTGGGAGCGGGTTCGTCTCCACACCTACCACAGCCAGCGCATCCTCAGCCTGGCGGCGCCCTTGCGGTCTTTGGCTTCCGTCACGGGCCTCCATCACGAGCGACTCGACGGCTCCGGCTACCACCGCGGATTGTCCGCATCAGGGATGTCGATGCCTGCCCGCATCCTCGCCGTCGCCGAGATGTTTCAATCGATGAAGGAACCTCGTGCGTGGCGGCCGGCACTCGCACCCGACATGGCCACGCGTCAGTTGCGCGATGAGGTAGCCGCGCATCGTCTGGACCCACGCGCGGTCGACGCGGTCCTCCTGGCGGCTGGTCAACCCCGATCAAGCAGGAGGTCAGAGCGGACCTGGCCCGCCGGACTCACCGATCGTGAGGTCGACGTGCTGAGGGCGATCACGCGCGGACTTGCCAACAAGGAGATCGCGCGAGGACTACATGTCTCACCGGCCACAGTGCACACGCACGTGCTCAACCTCTACGGCAAGATCGGCGTCAACACCAGGGCGGGCGCGACCCTATATGCCTTCGAGCACGACCTCACCGACCCAGCGAACCTATAAAAATCGACCAAACGGTGGATACCCTCGGGCCGCCTTGGAACCTACCGTCTAGGCATGGAACAATCCTCGATGCACCTCAGCAGGCCTTGTTCGGCGCCACCGGATGTCGTCTACGATTTCCTTGCCGATCTCGGAACGCACCTGACCTGGGCCGGTAAGCAGCAAACCAGCGACTTCCGGCTCTTGTCACTCGAAGCGCCCGCCGGGCCAGCCGGCGTCGGCACCACCTTCACCAGCACCGGAACCATACCCATGTCGTCGCGATATTGGGAGGACCGGTCGAAGGTCACGACAGCCGAGCGCCCGAATACGTTCGAGTTTGTCACCACCGCCACGGCGCGCGGAACCCGGCGCTCGATGGAGGCGACGTACAGGCACCGGTATGAGATCGCCGCGACGCCGGGAGGTTCGAAAGTCAGCTACAGCATGACCCAGCTGACCATGTCAAATCCCTTGCTCCGACTTGGTCTCCCTGTGGTCAGGACGATGACCTGGCAATTGGGGATCCCGTTCATGGCGGGGCGTGGATTCCGGAACCTCCTGGCCATCGCTGAGAAGCGCGCCAACAGTGGTCGTCTCCCCAAGCGAGCAAGCACTTCGCCGTAACTAGGCTCAATTCAGTGACAGCGTTTGCGGGGCTCGCTGCTCACAATCATCCGTCGGCCCCAAATCTGACTTTTAGTGAGGAGGTTCGCGATGCCGCTGTATATGGATATTCATCACAAGATCGATGGCCTGACTGCCGAGGCGATCAAGGGTGCGCACGAACAAGACGTGAAGGTTCAGAAGAACCACGGAGTCACGTACCACAAGTACTGGTTCGATACGGCTTCTGGCAAAGCCTTCTGTCTGGTCGAGGCTCCAAGCAAGGAAGCTGCCAACGCCGTGCATCGTGAAGCACACGGACTGGTCGCCGACGAGATCATCGAGGTGCAGGAGGGGGCGTAGTTGGGACGGGGTAGCGAGCACCCGGCGTCAATACGTCGGTACTCGCTTCACCTTGCGGCTGGCCGCTGCCGCTGACTTCTTCGGCGTGTCGGATGATGGCCAGCCGCCTCGCCGCTCTCTTGGTTAGCTCTCTCTCAACCACTGGGCCTCCTCCTGTTGAATTTGGAGTCCCAAGTGTCAACGAGGTCTGTCAGTTTTAGACCTGTCCCGGAGCCAATCTAATGGGCGTGACGAGCAACGACCTCGGCGGTGACACCGAGTACGGCGCGCCCGACACGGCACGGTTCGCCGGAACGCTCATCAGCGCGCCGGAGGCGAATCCACAACTGGTCGACTGCGCCGCATGACTTCGTGACCCTCTCGCGCCCGGCGGGCGCCAGTGCTGCAGACCTGGCGAACGCGTGCAAACTTTGGTCGCACATGTTTTGGGAACGACGGGCCAGCGCCGGTGCAACTGGGGTCAGGATTCGCCGGCCGCTTGAGCAAGCAGTTCGAGTGAATCAATCAACCTGGGTCCAGGTCGATTGAAGTAAGCGGAGCCGTCAAAAATCACGACTCGACTGATGCCAGCGGATTTGATCAAAGGTGCAATCACGGCGGCCTCCCTCTCGGCACGGTCCTTGTCGAATCCGCAGGGTGCAATGACCAGTAGATCAGGTCGAGCCTCGGCGACGTCCTCCCAGCGAATCGGAACCGAAGGGAGCCCGGCTCGAGCTAGCGGGTCGTCGATGCCCGCGAGCTCGAGCAGATCGGGAGTCCAGTGCCCTGCTGGGTACGGGGGGTCCAACCATTCAAGGAACACACCACGCAATCGCGGCCTCCTTGACGCCACTTGAGCCACTTTGTCGATGCGGTCACGCAAGCTGCGGACCAACGGTCCGGGATCGACCGCGCACTCCATTGCCAGCTCTTCAATGTCCGCGAGGACGTCTTCCAGCGAGTGGGGATGCTGGCGGATGAGTCGCATTCCGACAAGGTCCCGCACGACCTGGTCCGCCGAGACCGCGCAGACACGACACACGTCTTGCGCGACCACCAGATCAGGTTCCAAAGCCCGGATGGCGTCAGTGTCGACCGCGTAGAGGGACTGCCCTGCCGTGGCCGCTGCCCATACGGCGACCTCGATGCCGGCACTGTTTGTGGTTTCGAGCCGCAGAGTGGACCGGGTCACGACCGGCAGCGATGCGGCTTCAGGTGGGTAATCGCACTCGTGGGTCACCGCCACCAGACTCTCGCCGAGTCCGAGGGCGAACAGGGACTCGGTTGCGCTCGGCAGCAGTGAAACGATTCTCACGAGGCTAGGAGACCACAACCCCGACGTCGCGAACCTGCATGCTGATGCGAGATGGGCGGCAGGTTTGCCTTGATGTGGTCGGGCGGCAAGGACAGCGCGCTCGCGCTCGATCGGGCGCGCCGGGCGGGCATGGAGGTCACACGGCTCCTCACCTTCTACGACTCAGCCACGCAGCGCGTGCGCTTCCACGCCACGCGGGTGGAAATGCTGGAAGCGCAAGCGGCAGCAGTCGGGATCGGATTGAGGGCCATCCCGACCACGTGGGCCGAGATGGAGGCCAACCTCCGGCTCGAGCTGGCGTCGCTGCACGAGGAGGGATTTACCGGCGTGGTCTTCGGCGACATCCACCTCGCTGATGTTCGTGCGTGGTACGAGGACCGCGTCAGGGCCACCGGGCTCGAGCACATCGAGCCGATCTGGGGCGAGCCACCGGGACTCCTCCTGGCTGAGTTCATAAGCTCGGGCGGGCGGGCGGTGATCACTTGCGTCGACCTCGCAAAGTTAGACGAGGCATGGCTCGGCCGCATCATCGACGAGAGGTTCGCAACTGAGATCGAGGCCGCGGGAGTCGACCCGTGCGGAGAGAACGGCGAATATCACTCCTTCGCCTTTGCAGGACCTGTTTTCAAGACGCCCTTGCCGTGGATGCCAGGCGCGCGTCGCCTCGATTCGGGCTTCGCCCAGCTCGACCTGACCGAGGGCCGTCCGTTCGCGCCGATCAGTGCCACTCCGGCGACTCGAGGCCGGCCTCGAGCCAGTCGATGAGGGCGGCGACCTTGGCCCAGTCCTCGGCCTTGCGAGCCGCAATCAGATCACGCAAAGCCTGGGGCTCCATGGCGAGCAGCGCTTCCGCGCCGGAGCTCGCGTAGCGCACGAGCGCGTGATGGACGACGTCTTCATATGTCAGTCCGGTGTTGCGCGCGAGGTTTTCCAGCGTCGGCCGCGGGTCGACGAGCCGCGAGAGCGAGATGGAGTCCCGGAAATTCTGGTTTGAGTCTTGCGCGGTCACGAAGGAGAACCGACGACTTCGAAGCTCAGGCGCACCCGCAATCGGGCCAACGCCACCATTACCGGGGCTCCCAACACCAGCACCATCAGCACATTGCCCACCGCCCGGAAAGTGTCGTACGCGAGCGAGGTCAACAGGTAGAACCGGCCGAAATGAACCAGCGATGTGGCCGCGTCCATTCCCGGTAGCCAGCCCAGCGTCGGGTTGCCGCGGTAGACAGGAATCCAATCCGTGATGTCGAGCAAGGCGCCAACGACCCAACCCATCGCGCCGCCCACGGCTGCCAGCGCTATCACGTCGCGCCAATTGGGCACCCGCGAACCGCGGCTCCAGTGGCCCGCCAGCCCGGCCACGACGCCGACCCAACCAACCGCGAAGACCTGGTAGGGCACCCATGGACCCACCCCACCCCCGGCGAGCGCGGAAACGAGGATCGTGAGCGCGCCCGCCAGGAAGCCGAAGGAGGGACCAAAGACGTAGCCCGCGCACAGAACGAGGAAGTAGATCGGGCTGAAGCCGCCGATGCCTTCGATCACCGCAAGGCGCAGAGCGGTGTCAATCGCGGCGATCGTGGCGAGCAGTGCCACCCCGCGCGAATCCAGCTGGCGCATCCCTGCTTCGACAAGGAACAGCCCGACCACGCAGGCGAACGTGAGCGTCCAGGCAGGCGTGCTTGCGGGCAGCCCGCTGCCGAGGAACGGCCAGGCGAACAGGACGATGCCGCATAACGAAACCAGACCAACCGGCAGGGCACGTATCACGTTCGCCCCGCGAAGGCCGCCTCGGAAACCTTGCCGTCGCGCACGTTGATGACGCGATCGGCAAGGGCGTTGCGCAGATCGTCGTCATGCGTGGCCAGAACTACGGAAGCTCCGCGATCGCGAAGCCGGGCGACGAGCACCACGAGAGCGCCACGCGCGGTCGAGTCAATGCCGCGTGTGGGCTCGTCGAGCAGAACGAGTGCGGGGTCGCCTGGCAGCACGGCTGCCAACGCCGCCCGCTGACGCTCGCCACAAGACAGGTCGCGAGGGTAACGGTCAGCCACCGGCAACAGGCCGAGTCCTTCCAGGATCGTCCCTGGTCGCTCCAGCTCTCCAGACCGTTTGAGGGTGAAGCTGACCTCGTCACGAACGGTCGGCCGGTGGAGCAGCACTGACGGGTTCTGCGGCAGGTAGGCGACCCGTCCGCGGCAGCGCCAGACGCTGCCGAACAGCGGCGCGAGGCTCCCCGCGATCACGCGCAGCAGGGTCGTCTTGCCGCCGCCATTTGGTCCCGTCAAAGCGACGACCTCGCCCGATCGTCCGGAGAGGTTGACGCCCTCCAGCACGAGTCGTCCGTCGAACCCGGCGCTCACGCGCTGGAGCGACCACGCCTCGCCGCCCAAGGCGGCCGATCGCGCGGGGCGAACGGGCGGGGCGGGAGGAATCCAGGTGGATGGATCGGCGCCGGTGACGATCCCACGATCCACGAGAACCAGCCCACCCGCCCGCCGCAGCAAATGGCCGAGCCGATGCTCGGAGATGATGACGGATGTGCCTTCATCCACCAGGTTGGTCGCGGCTGCAAGCACCGTCTGGGCGCCCTCAGGATCAAGCTGCGATGTAGGCTCGTCGAGAACGACGAGGCTTGGGCGCATGGCCAGAGCTGAGGCCAACGCAACCCGTTGGCGCTCGCCTCCGCTCAGCGTCCGCACGGCTCGCCCGACGAGCGCTCCGACGCCCGCCGCATGCAGCGCCTCCTCGACACGGCCGCTGATCTGGCGTCTGGGCACCCCAGTGTTTTCCAGCCCAAACGCCACTTCGCGGTCGACGACGTTGTAGACCGTCTGCAGCTCGGGATCTTGAAAGACGAAGCCCACATGGCGCGCCATCTTGCGGGTGGGCGTGGCGATGACATTGAGTCCCATGACCTCAGCACTGCCGCCGATCCGTCCGCCGTGGAAGTGCGGTACAAGACCGTTGAAGATTCGAAGCAAGGTCGACTTGCCACCCCCGGATGGACCGGCGACCACCGTCAACCCCTCGTCGATCTGCAGGCACACATCAGACAGCGCCGGCTTGGCGCCACCGGGATACCAGTACGTGAGGTGGGTCAGCGCCGCGATCGCCACACGATCACCGGTGCCAGGAGGAGCAAGCAGCCCGCGGTCGGGACCGGATGGATGGTCGGGAGCGTCAGCGTCGGGTATGGAAACCAATCTCCCGCCGAACCGGTGGCATGGGAGCCTGCGAACGCCACCAACGCAACTCCTGACGCGGCGACGACCAGCCAATCAGAGCGTCTGAACGCGTGTGACGCCATCGTCGTCCTGGCACCAGAACCGAATCCTCGCGCCTCCATCGACTCCGCCAGCTGAATGGAACCCTCGACACTGGTGAGTACTACCGGAACCACGACCTCCATCAATGAGCGAGGCCCTCTTGGCTTCCACCCACGAAGCCGCTGTGCATCCGTCACCTGGATGTATGAGGTCACTACGGCAGGAACCAGGTTGAGCGATGCGGCGATGGCGACACCCGTTCGCGAGAGCGGCGCCGGCAGCGCGTCCATCACCTCATGTGAGTCCAGCAGCAGCGAGAGCGGGGCCGCGGACAGGATCGCGGCTGCGATCGTGATCCCTCCCACTGCGCCGAAGACCATCGCCTCGAGCGTGTAAGGGCCGCCAAGCGCAGGGATCTGTGCCGGCAGTGCGAACAGGACGGTTGCCCCGAGATGGGCCGAAACGAAGTTGAGGAGAGTGGCGAAGGCCCCGATGAAGAGCACGGCGACGAGCAAGGCTCGGATTCGACGAAGTCCTGCGCCGGCGGCGAGCACGGACACCGCCGCCGCCAGCACCATGAGTTTGTAAACAGGACTTGTCGTGGACAGAATGATGAACAGGCTGCAGGCCGACCAGGCCGCCACTGCTCGCGCATTCATGGCGTGAGCTCAGGTCTCCTTGGCCAATGGCGGGGGCGATGGATTCTGATCCGAGGCATCGACGTAGTGCCAGCCAAGAGCATCCTTGTCATGGAGGTTGACTGCGGTATAGCCGGTCTGGGCCGCGGCCCACACTCCGCCTGTCTCGATGAACAAAGACCAGTAAGGCTTGTTCTTGGGGAAGCATTCGGTGTACTGAGCGGGTTCGTTGTCGATCGCGCAAACGCCCTTGCCGAAGCTGAAGGTTTGCGTCTGATATGCGATCGTCGATTGGTCCATCAGGGTCTGGCCGTCGATGGTGTCGCCGGCGAATCCCACGCACTTCTGGAGGGAAGCGCCCGAGAGATGTTCTACAACCAGATACGCGTGGTGGGCGGCGCCGGCGTTGACGCAGGTGCTGGCGGGGCTTGCAGATGTCGTCGGCGACGGACTGCCACAGGCGGCGATGACAAGAGCCAGTGTCGCGCTGGCCCAAATGAGGCGATTGCGCACGTGGATTCCTCCAGGCGGTCAACCACCCCGAACGCGCTGCAGAAAGCCGACCGCCAGAAAGCTTCCGTACCGTTGCGCGCGGACGGGTCGCCGGTATGGGCGTTCAGGTCTCCTGGCTTGCGGATCGCCGCCCCAGCCCGCCTTCCCGAGGCATTTCACCTCAGTGGTGTTTGTTGGACAGAGGCTCCCCGCTCACAGTTGCGCGACAGCTCCGGTTTCGCACCGGATTCCCTTGGTACCCATCGGAATCTTAGCCCGTAGTTGGGGTCGATGTGCCGCGGGATGGGGCCGCCGACGGTCAGAATCGTTGGCTCCACGCGAAAGAAGCAGATTGTCAAGACGATTGCACGTTTCCCGTCGACCCTGGCCGCCGCCCCTTTGGGAACGAATCATTTGGGCCACGGCAGACCCCAACGAGCGAAAGTTAGTGGCGGCTCCCGTTGTTTGCTGCGGCTAATACCATCCCCGTCAGCATGCTGACCGCCTCCTCGTCGGTCAGACTTTGCTGGCCGACGAGGGATTGCCACGTTGTCACAGCGGTGGCGTGAACCAGGGCAGCCTTGAGTACGTGGCGTCTGCGCCCGCGCGTCTTCCATGCCTCGAGCAACACTCCCGCCATCTGACGCAGTCGGTCGGCGCGACCTGGCAGCGCGAGTAACTCCGGACCCATGAGAGGTCTGTCGCGCATGATCACTACGAGGCCGGCCCCAGAGTCGCGATAGTAGCCGTAGAGCTCGCGGAGGGCCAATCGGAGTCGTCCTTTAGGGTCCGCGACCCGCCTCCACTTGTCGGGGTCGGGTGGGGGCCACTTCTCGAACGAGTGCCTCGTACAGGCACGGAACAGTGACAGTTCGTCAGGAAAGTGCCGATAGAAAGTCCTCCTCGTCACACCGGCGCTTTCTGCGATGGCCACGTCGGTCGTATGCGCCGGGCCCATCGTGTGGTGGAGCGCGACTGCTGCTTCGACAATGCGCTCGCGGGTTTCATCCTGGCGCTCCGCGCGGCGGTTGAGCACGTACTTTCTCGCGATTTCGGGGATCTCCACTGTGACTTGATTATTGACAAGAGCGGGGATTGAGGTTACCGTGGCTATCAGTATACAGCCATGAATCGCGAATACGCCCCTGGAGGTAACGTTGACATGAGAGTTCAAGAGCGGCGGTTGCTTATGGTCGGCCCTGGTGAGGGTAAGTCCGTCAGCCTAGGAGGGCTGGGGGTGGACTTCAAAGTGTGGGGTCACGAGACTGGTGGCCGTTTCGCGATTGTCGAGCACCCTATCGATGCGAGATGCCTCATCCCTCCGCACACGCACAAGATGGAGGACGAGCTGTCGTACGTTCTCGAGGGCCGTGTCGGGGTGCGCGTGGGGGACGAAGTCGCCGAGGCGGGACCCGGCACTTACATCTACAAGCCATGTGGTGTCCCCCACACTTTCTGGAACCCGACTGATCAGCCTGCCAGGCTGCTTGAAATCATTTGCAAGGCGGGCTTCGAGAATTATTTCGTTGAGATTTCCGAGCTTTTCGCGACGGGCGCCAAGCCGGGCGGTACGGAGCACGAGGCGATCGCGGCCCGGTATAACGAGAGTCACTTCATGGACTGGGTGCCTGAGCTCAAAGCGCGGTACGGACTGAAGCTTCTGGGCGAAGCCTAGTCGGGCCTCCAGCGGCGAACGGCCGAAAGGCACGGCTGGGCCGCGATCAGAAGACAGTCGGCGGCCCAGCCAGCAAGCTCACAGAAGAGCGGAAACGGTCAATGGTCTCAACCATAGCGGGCGCCGGTACGCGCAGCCGAGTTCGAAGAGCGTCCACTAAGGGGAGCCAAACCTGAACTCGAATTGGTGTATCTCGCGGTACGCTCGGCTACTCAGTGCAGCAACAGGTTGCCCGTGTTCTACTCATACGCAGCCTGCTCTACTAAGTTGACCCTGGCCGCCAACGCTTGTGCCGACCGCGGGTGCGGCCGCCTCGGCTCAGCTCAAGACGCGGGCGAGGGCCATCCATGCGTCG
>WNGI01003893.1_pt1 | contig 14779 bp, 12 predicted proteins | sample 5400621 | NCBI WGS metagenome assembly WNGI01 (sample SAMN13153374, study PRJNA577476) | soil metagenome | isolation source: 20 cm soil or saprolite under Garry oak tree replicate 1 | place: USA:California | collected 2016-06-15 | reverse complement strand
CCGAAGCGAGTCGCTACATCCGCCGTCTTCAGCAAAAAGTCGCCGAGGGCCTCACTCTTGACTCGTACTAACGAACGGGCTCGTAGCCCCAACCGGGCGCCTCGGCTTCCCCCTTCCCCCTTCCCGCTTCCCGCTCCCTCAGTGGCACTTCCCCCCGCCCGGATCCCAGATTTTGCGGTTGATGTCAATGAAGGCATGGCGATACTCTCCCGCGCCAAGCAACAACTTGAGAACCCCAAAGTGTCCGTGGATGCGTACGACTGAGTTGCGAGCAAACGGAGATCGAGCGATGGTGAGATTACCTCCGCCCGTTCCCGCGATGATCTGTTCGATCCCATTGATTGAGTCGTATACGCCCGCTGGCGTCTGCGGGCGAAAGCGCTCGTAATTGTGTTCGTGCCCGTTGAGAATCAGATCAGCACGCGCGCTATAGAGTATGTCCCACAGACTGCGCACCGGCACGTTCGGCCCGCGACTGCCGGAGGTGAAGAGTGGACGATGGAAATAGGCCAGAGTGCAGAGCGCGGGATGATTCTTTAGATCTTGGCGCAGCCAGTCCTCCTGCGCCTTCGCCGCTGAATCATTCCCCGCCGTGATCTCGCTGTTCAGCGAGATCACGTGCCACCCCGCAAAATCATAGCTATAGTAGCCTTTTCCCTCGGGACCGGCGCGGTCGCCAAAGTAGCGGAAGTAGGGCGACGCGGTGCCGCTGTCGTAATCGTGGTTCCCGGGTGCGGGCCGGATCACTCTCATTATCCGCGGCCTTCCCCACGAGGGAGCAAAACAGCGCGAAAAATAATTATTGACCCCGGCGTCGCCAGACGGATAGGCGTTGTCGCCCAGAGTGAAGACGAGGGTCTCGAGCTTCTGCACGCTGTCGGCGATCAGGACGCTGTCAACCAACCCTGCGGTTGCTTCGTCGCCGCTGGTGCCGCATACGCCGATGTCCCCTACGCCGATCATCACCCCCGCGTTAGCCAGGAGAGATTCAGTGAGGGGTGTACCAGCTGGCAGCGGTGTGGGTTTCTCGTCGTCTGAGCAGCCAATCGCAAGAACTACCGTGACGAGCCAGATCACGATCTTCGCGCGACCTCGCTGCTGTCGGTTGAATGTCGCCGACGATACATGGCGGTGGGAGATTGGAGCGCCTCTCCTTTACCGCCGCCAGCGATAGAGCACGATGTCCGCTGGCCGGCTTCTGGCCTCATCGCTCACGATCAGGATGTCGTCCCTGGTTATCGCCACGCCCTCGGCCTGATCGTGACCAGGTGGAAGAGGCTCGGACCGCACCACCTTGCCCCCCGGCGTGATTACGGCAAGAGCTTTCTCGTGCGATGCGACCAGTACGTAGTTTCCCGTCGCTGGGTCGATAGCAATGTCGGACGGCTGGAAGTTTTTCCACGAATTGGACCCGATCACTTCCGACATTGGAACCACAAGCATGCTGAATCTCGGAGAGGGGGAGGGGGAATCCGTTAGCGGTAAAGGAACGCGATAAATCACCAGTTCGTCTCTGACGCTCTTGGCTGAGACCTTCTTGCACGGCAGTACCAGCCACGAGCTGTCGGACTCGAACGCCAACCCCTCGAATTCGCACTCATGCCCAAGCCGCGTGTCGTACTTCGAATACGGCACCTGCTCGCCGTCAGCACCCTCCCTGAACTTGAAAAGCTTGCCGTTGCTCTCCAACAGGTAGATGTCCTTGTCCGCTATCGTAATCGCCTCGAAGTCACCGTGCGGAGCGCCGGCAAGCGTGAAGCTCTTGAGGATGACCCCACCCTTCGGGTCGATCTCGTAGATCCTTCCGATTTCGTCGTCGTGCGTGAGAACGTGGTCAGTTGGCGTCAATGCCAGACCGGAGATCTCCCGCAGCTCCGGCGGCATGATCCACACTGCCAGCGCTTTCGTAGGATTGGCGCCCGCCTGCTCGATTCGATGGGCGAGCTGCTGCTGACGCGAAGCCTCCAGCGCCCGAATCTGCGCCGCCTTTGCCTCCGGCCCCGCTTGGCAGGCAGCGCCACAGACCAGGACACTCGCGAGTAGCGCGAGCGTCCCCGCGCTCGTCATTGAATCGTACCGGTCTTTGTCTCGAGCTGGGCGCCCCGAGTCTCGAGATCGACGGAATCGATCACGCCGTCGGCGTTCTCGTGAATCGCAGTCAGAAACTCGTCCCGAGGAACCGACTTCTTGAGTCGTGTGAGGTAGTAGATCTCGGAAGGCTTGCCAGTGTTCGTGACGACCTCGTCGAGGTCCCACCGCTTCGTTTTTTCCTCGAGAATTTTTTCGATCTGTGCCTGAGCCGCCGGCACGTTGTACGTCCTCACGCTCAGCACCGAATCGAAGCGAGGCTTTTTCTTTTTCTTGCCCAGCCTCTTGCTGACCCGCTGGAATCGGTCAGACAGGGCGCCGGCCTTTTCCGGCGTGAGCGAGAGTACCAGGTCACGATCAGGAATCGCGTGATCACCAGTCGGGCCAGCGAGGACGTGCAGAGGGCCCGCCCACTGGGAATTGGCAGTCGGCGTCAGAACGTTGCGGCCGTAGTCGTAGCGCCAGGTGACCAGTATCACCAGGTTGAAGACGATTGATACGAGAGAGCCAACCGCAAGCGACTGCACACCCGCCGAAAAGCCCACCACAATACTCAGGAAGATGTAAACCACGTCCCGAGTGTCGCGCAGCGTCGTCCGGAACCTTACCGCCGCCATGACACCAGCGAGGCTGAATGCCAGAGCGAGGCTGTTCTGCACCATGTACACGATTCCCGCCACCACCAGCGGCAGAAAGAGCAGCGTTTGAACTATCGTCTGGCTGTGTCCGGGAATCGGCCGCGCCGACATGTACACCCAGGTTACCGGCAGCATCAGCGCGATTGTCCCGAGAAGAATCATCACGGTCGTAATCGCCAGATCGGCGAGAGAATTCCCCGCCAGCACGTTTGCCGTCGCGTTCCCGGATAGGGCGTCCTGGAGGACCGATGGGCCTTGGGACACTTCGGCCAGCCCTTTCGCGGCAACCCTGTTCAGGAGTCCAGGGGCGAAATAAGCGATGAGGAGGACGATGATCGCCAGGATGCCGTAGTAGGCCAGAAGGCGGCGCATGGGCTTTTCCGACTTCATCGTGATGACGTCGATCAACGAATTGAGAACTGGCATGCCGTACTCCGGTGCAAATTGAACGCCTGAGCTGTAACAAAATCAGCGCACAGGACTTACGAGACTAGTGGCAGGCTTGAGTCTGACCGTGTAACTGGCGAATTTACAAGGCTATGGCAGAAGAATCACTGATCGTTCGCGGTGCCCGTGAGCACAACCTCCGTAATATAGATGTCACCATACCCCGCGACCGCCTAACAGTCATCACAGGGCTGTCCGGATCAGGTAAGTCGTCCCTCGCATTCGATACCATCTATGCCGAGGGGCAGCGCCGCTACGTCGAGTCGCTCTCAGCGTACGCTCGCCAGTTCCTTGGGCTTATGGAAAAGCCCGACGTCGATTCGATCGAGGGCCTGTCGCCCGCCATTTCGATCGAGCAGAAGAGCGCCGGGCATAACCCCCGATCGACCGTCGGTACAGTTACCGAGATCTACGATTATTTGCGGCTGCTATATGCTCGCGCCGGGACCCCACACTGCCCGAACTGTGGGCGTCCCGTGGAGCGTCAAAGTGCCGGGCAGATCGCGGATTCGATTCTCACCTGGCCCGAAGGCAGCAAGATCGAGATTTTGGCGCCGCTCGTGCGCGGACGCAAAGGAGAGTTTCGCGAGCTGTTCGACGCCGCTCGCAAACAGGGTTTCGTGCGCGCGATCGTCGACGGCGAGCTAGTCGAGGTCGCCAATCCGCCAAAGCTGAATCGACGCATGAATCACACGATCTCCGTCGTCGTCGACCGCCTGGTGGTTCGTGCTGAAGATCGCGGCCGCCTCAACGATTCGGTCGAGACCGCGCTCAAGCTCGCCGAGGGACTCGTCGAAGTTCAGCGCGCCGACGATCGGAGCATTCATCTCTTCTCCGAGAAGTACGGCTGCCCCGAGTGCGGCATCTCGCTGCCGGAGCTCGAGCCGCGACACTTCTCGTTCAACTCGCCGTTCGGCGCCTGTCCGGCCTGCGGCGGACTTGGCTCCCGCCGTGAGGTAAGCGAGCAGCTGATACTCGGCGATCCGAGCATCAGCATTCTCGAGGGTGTCATCCTGCCCTGGGGCGAGCCCGACGGCTACCTGAAGAAAGTGATTCTTCCCGGCCTCGCCACGCAGTTCGGGTTCAATCTCAACACGCCGTTGGGCCGGCTGACCCCTGAAGTGCGGGAGAAGCTTCTCTATGGTACTAGCGGCAAGAGCGGACGACAGATCGACCACTCAGGCACGCATTGGGAAGGAATCATTTCGAATATTCAGCGCCGCTACGACGAGACCGAGTCGGACTCGGTGAGATTGGAGCTCGAGGAGTACATGCAGGCGCGGGCGTGCACGACTTGCGGCGGACGCAGGCTCAAACCCGAGTCCCTGGCCGTCACGCTTGCGGGGCGGAATATCGGCGACGTTGTGCAATTGTCTATCACTGACGCGCAGACCTTTTTCGAGAACGTTCCCGTTCGCACTAATGGCAAGCCCGGGCTGGATCCCGAGATCGCAGCTCCGATTCTCAAGGAAGTACGCGAACGGCTTCGCTTCCTGAACGATGTTGGGCTTGAATACCTGACGCTTGGCCGCTCGGCCGAGTCGCTTTCCGGTGGAGAGGCGCAGCGCATTCGGCTCGCGACCCAAATCGGTTCGAGGCTCGTGGGCGTGCTTTACATTCTCGACGAGCCTTCGATCGGCTTGCACCAGCGCGATAACGCGAGACTGCTCAATACGCTCCGACAACTACGCGACATGGGCAACACTGTCATCGTCGTCGAGCACGACGAAGAGACCATGGAAGCTGCCGATCACCTCATCGACCTTGGCCCGGGCGCTGGAAAGCACGGCGGACTGGTGATCGCTGAGGGAACTGTCGACGAAGTCCGCGCCAACGAGGAGTCCATAACCGGACGGTATCTGCGCGGCGAAGTAGAAATCCCGATCCCTGAGGTACGGCGTCGGATGGATCCGGATCGGGTCGTTCGCATCGAGGGTGCGCGCGAGCACAATCTGCGGAATCTCGATGTCGAAATTCCGCTCGGGCTTTTCGTCTCAGTCACCGGAGTGTCAGGAAGTGGGAAGTCGACGCTGATCGAGGACATCCTGCACCGTTCGATGGCGAGACACTTCTATCGTGCGAGAGTGATTCCGGGTGGTCACACCCGCATCACCGGCTTCCAGCACCTCGACAAGGTCATCGACATCGACCAGAGCCCGATCGGCCGCACGCCGAGGTCCAATCCGGCCACTTACACGGGATTGTTCACGCCGATTCGTGAGCTGTTCGCCGAGCTGCCGGAGGCAAAGATCCGCGGCTATGGTCCGGGGAGGTTTTCATTCAACGTTAAGGGTGGTCGCTGCGAGGCTTGCGAAGGCGATGGTCTTGTAAAAATCGAGATGCACTTTCTTCCCGACGTGTACGTGCCGTGTGACGTCTGCAAAGGAAAGCGCTACAATCGCGAGACACTCGAAGTGCGCTTTCGTGGGCTCAGCATCGCGGATGTACTTGAGCAGACCGTTGAAGATGCTCTCGCTTTCTTCGAGAACCAGCCACGCGTCCGCCAGAAGCTGCAAACGCTGTTCGACGTTGGACTCGGCTACATCCATCTTGGACAGTCGGCGACGACACTCTCAGGTGGCGAGGCGCAGCGCGTCAAACTCGCCGCCGAGCTGTCGAAGCGCGACACCGGGCGTACGTTCTACATCCTTGACGAGCCAACGACCGGTCTGCATTTCGAGGACGTGCGCATGCTTCTCAGCGTGCTGCATCGTCTGGTTGACCGCGGCAACACCGTGCTCGTCATTGAGCACAACCTCGATGTCATCAAAACCGCCGACTGGATCATCGATCTTGGTCCGGAGGGTGGACTGCGCGGCGGCGATGTCGTAGCTGCCGGAACCCCTGAAGACGTGGCGGATGTAAAGGAATCGTACACCGGGCAGTATCTTCGACCGTTGCTAGGCAGAAGCCGGAGTGGCGGAGGTCGGAAGAGGGTCGCGCTCAAGGCAGGCTGAGTCGCCTGCGGGAGGAGGGAGCATGAAGTGGTGAGCCTGCTGGATATCATCGGACCGGTGATGGTCGGTCCCTCCTCCTCACACACTGCCGGCGCCTGCCGGCTCGGACTTCTCGCGCGCGGGCTGATTGGCGGTACTCCCCAGACCGGTCTCCTGCAGCTGCACGGATCCTTTGCGCGCACCGGCGAGGGTCACGGCACCGACAAGGCACTGGTGGGTGGGCTACTTGGGTTCCGCCCGGATGACGAGCGACTACGTGAGGCACTGCAGATCGCCGAGCGCGAAGGCCTTGACTACAAGTTCGAGAAAACGACCATCGCCGACGCCGCGCACCCGAACACCGTGCGAATCTCGATCGAGCTGAATGGCAACAAGGCCACCATGCTCGGCTCCTCGCTCGGGGCCGGTCGTATCCTCGTACAGGAGATTGACGGCTATCCGGTCGAAGTCACCGGAAACTTACACACGATTGTTCTCGTAGCTGAGGATAGGAAGGGCTCGATCGCCAGAATCACGGGGATCCTGGCCGAGCACGATATCAACATTGCTACGCTGAGGCTGTCGAGAAAGGAAAGAGGCGGCGACGCGTTCATGGTTATCGAGTGCGACGAGGAGCCGGACAGAAAAGCGGGCGAGGAATTGAAGGCGCTCGACTGGGTCAGGTGGACTCGCCGGCTCCCGAAAGTGAGCGGGGGCTGATTGTACAAGGCACTCGCCGACGCGATACGCGACGCTGAAAAACAGAAGAAAACGCTGGCGCAGGTTGCGCTGGACACGGAAGCTCGCGACCAGGGCAGACCGGTAGCGGAGATTCGAGCCATTCTGCAGCGCGCACTCGATGTGATGCGCGGAGCGATCGAGAAAGGGCTTACAGGTGATCTCTACTCGGCATCGGGGCTGGTTGGAGGTGACGCTGCCAAGTTGCGGAAGAATCCGAACGGTCCGCTTGCTCAGACTCCTTTTCGCGACATCCTGATGCGCGCGCTGGCGGTGCAGGAAGTGAACGCAGCGATGGGCGTGATCGTCGCCGCGCCGACAGCGGGCGGAGCCGGAGTTCTTCCGGCGATTCTCACCGGGCTCGCGAAAGCGCGCTCAGTGTCGGACGAAAAGGTCGTCGACGGGCTAGCGACGGCGGGTCTGATCGGAGCAGTCGTTGCCGAGCGTGCGTCATTGTCTGGCGCTGAAGGCGGGTGCCAGGCGGAGACGGGCGCCGCGGCAGGAATGGCAGCAGGCGCAGCGACCGAAATGCTGGGTGGAACACCATCGCAGGTTGGACACGCGGTGGCGCTCACGATGCAGGGGACACTGGGACTTGTTTGCGATCCGCTGGGTGGACTCGTCGAATTGCCGTGCGTCTTCCGAAACGCCACCGGTTCGGCGATCGCGCTCGCTGGAATCGAGATGGCGCTGGCGGGAATCACCTTCGCCATTCCGGTGGACGAGGTGATCGATGTGATGGGCGAGATCGGACGGGAGATGGATGTCCGCTATCGCGAGACCGCCGGCGGGGGTCTGGCCGCGACGCCGACGGGGCGACGGCTGGCCAAGGAGCGGTTGTACCAGATCAAGAGGTCGGACGGTTAGCTAGTTAAGCGCAAGGGAAAGCAGTACTTTCGCGACAGGCTCAACTGTGGCCTATAGATTACGAACAACGGAACGGGTGCGAGGTGTTAGAGGCACAGATACCAGTCTTTCGGTTCACGACGTCGAGACTTCACCATGCGCCATTCGCGGCACATGCAGTGGGTGTCACGCCACAGTAGTAAGTCAGAGGGGAGTGAACTGACAAGCTAGCAACTACGCTACTGACACCTCGCACCCGTTCTGTTGTAGTTAGAGAAAATCCATCCCTACCCACATGAATATTTTCGATAGAATCGCGATGCTCTTCCGGTCAAACGTCAACGCGGTGATCTCGGAATTCGAGCAGCCCGAGAAGATGCTCAATCAGATCATTCTCGACATGCGCTCGCAGCTGGTTAAGGCGAAGCAACAGGTCGCCGCCGCAATCGCCGACGAAAAGCGTCTTCAGGATCAGACAAGACAGGAGCTGAGGGAAGCGGAAGACTGGGAGCGGCGAGCCATGCTCGCGGTTCAGCAGAACCAGGACGAGCTCGCCAAGCAGGCCCTGATCCGTCGCAGCGAGCACATCTCACGCGGCGATCAGCTCAATCTCACCTGGCAAGCACACAAGCAGGAGACCGATCGACTCAAGGATTCGTTGCGCAGCCTCAACGACAACATCGAGGAAGCCAACCGCAAGAAGAATCTCCTGCTCGCGAAACAGCGGCGCGCCGATGCGCAGAAACGCATCAACGAGACGATGTCTCACATCTCCGAGAAATCGGCGTTCGAAGCTTTTGCTCGCATGGAAGAAAAAATCGAGATGAACGAGCGCAAGGTGAGAGCGAGTGCGGAGATCGAGGAGGAATTCTCAGGCGACAAGCTCGCCAGCGACTTCAAGCGCCTCGAGGCAGCGGGTGGGAATCAATCCGCCGAGATGCTGCTCATTCAGCTGAAGCAGAAGATGGGAGTCCTGCCCGCCGGAACGCAGCTCAATAACAAGGCACTCGGTGCCGGGGCGATGGCGAGCCAGGAAGAGGAGGCCGTCGAGGTCGAAGAGATCCACGACGAGAACAAGTAGCATTGGCTACAGTGGTCGCTCCGGGCAGGGTTAAAGTAGCGCCGATTCTGGCCGGCGTGATTCTGACGTTACTGCTGCTCTGGATGCTGGGGGCGACAGCGCACGTCTTTCTCCTGCTCTTCATCGCCATCATCATCTCGCTGTACCTCGGCGCAGTGAGAGACCTTTTCGTCGAGAAGGGCCGCGTTCCGCCGCGGTTGGCGTTCTTCCTTTCCGTCGTTGGAACCGCGGCGGCGCTGCTGGGACTGTTCGCGATTCTGCTGCCGCCCGTCGTCGAGCAGACCCGCTCGCTGATCGTGGTGATGCCGAAGTACATCGAAGCCTGGGAGACGGGCATCGATCACTTCGTGACTCGCTTCCCGGCCATGCGCGAGGTCTGGAAGCCGGGGGAGCATCCGCTGATCAGCGCCGTCTACAATCAGCTGTCCACTCAGGCTGAGAGTGTCGTGCCGAAGGTGCTGTCGATCGTGCAGGTGCTGATCGATTGCTTCGCGGTCGGTGTGATGAGTATCTATCTCGCGCTGCAGCCCGGGGTTTATCGGGAGTGGCTGATCGCGCTGTTCCCTCCTATTCACCGCGATCTGGTGCGTGACGTGCTCCGGGATCTCGCCGACGCGCTGCGCGCTTATATCGTCGGCCAGCTCCTCACGATGACAGTGCTTGCGGCGCTGACGGCGGCCGGGTTGTACATCCTCGACGTCCCATATTGGTTGACTTTTGGGGTGTTCACCGGACTCGTCGCGGTCGTCCCGTTCTTCGGCACGCTGCTGTCTACGACTCTTCCCGCGCTGTTCGTCCTTGGCAGCCCTGGCGGCGGAACGCGCGCGCTCTACGTCCTAACCCTTGGTGTGGTGATTCACCTGATCGAAGGTAATCTCGTTTCGCCGCTGGTGATGTCGAAGAAGATCGACATGCCGCCGGTGCTCACGATCACCGCCGTCCTCGTGATCGGCAAGCTGCTCGGTCCGCTCGGCCTCATTGTCGCACTGCCCACGCTCGTCACCGTAATGGTGATCGTGCGCCGCATCCTCATCAACCGGATCTACGAGGGGAAGGGATTCAGAAAGAGCACGCGCGACCGGATCTTCGTGTTGCGGGTGCCGGTGCCCGATGGTGGAGTGCTCGTTCCTCCGGCGCCACCGGGTGATTTGATCTCGATTCGCGAGAAGGCGCCGCTCCAGAAAAGCGCGTAGCCGCTATCAGGGCCCGTGCCTTAGCCTCAGCTGGATACGCGTGCCAGAGAATACCTGATCGCCCGCGAGATCCCAGACGCCAGGGCCAATTGGCTCAAGCGTGAACGTCATGTCCCGCACGAAAGTATCCGCGGGCTGACTGAATTCGACGAAGCTGGTGTTTTGCGTCCACGTTCCGGCCATATCGGCATCAACTACCGGATTGGCGCCTGAAGCTGCCATGTGCAGGTGCCCGCTGGTAGTTCCGTTCGCGGCAAGAGTCATCTGCAGAGAGCCACCAATCAGCAGCTGATTCGTTTGGCCGGAGTTGCCGGTTGTCACGAACTCGATCGCTGTGTAACTGCCGACTGGAGGCAGCGCCGGGCCCGTGGAATCGCTACCACAGGCGATTAAACCGAGAATGAGTGAAAGACGAGTGATCCTTATCGGCGAGTGCTTCATTGTGCGTCCTCCAATCAGTGACGGTTCGATTTGCAGACAAGCGTGTGAAAGAATCACGCCACCCGCGATGCAATGCTTTCAGCTGCCCTTCAACGATTCCTCAACCATTGCGATCGAGTGCAATCGTGTACCGATACTTTGCCGAGGGAGAAGCCGGTGCAGCTCGCGTTGTCTGTCAGGGGCCTCAGTAAGACGTATCACTCCGGTGCGAGATCGCGAGCGATGGCGACGCCCGCTTTGCGCGATGTCAGTCTCGACGTGGCGGCGGGCGAGATCGTCGGGCTCGTAGGCCGGCCCGGTTCCGGCAAGTCCACGCTTCTCCTGTGCCTTGCTGGCTTGCTGCGATCCGACGGTGGGACAATCAGCTGGTTCGGCGAGCAGGTCACTGGGCATCACGTGCCGCCGGGCCTCGCCTACATCCCTCAGCGTGCCGGTTACTACTCCTTTCTCACTGTGCGGGAAGCGCTCGAGTATTACGCGACGCTTCACGATCTCTCCACCGCCAATCGGGCTGCGCAGGTGGAGGCGGCGTTGCGTGAGGTTTGCCTCCATATCCACGCGACGCGACGCGTCAGCAGCCTTTCGCCGAGCTTGTTGCAGCGACTGGGACTCGCGCAGTCCCTGATCGGCTCGCCGCGCGCAATCCTGCTCGACGAAACACTGTGCGGCGAAGGGCTTCTCTTCGACAAGGATGTCGTTTCGCTGCTCACTCGACTCGCTCGGCGCGGCATCACGACAATTCTCGCAGCACCCAATCCCGTCGAGCTGCATCGAATTGCTGCGCGCATCATCAATCTCGTCGAGGGCAGAGTGGTGACAGCGAGACCACAAACGGTAGCGCGCGTGGCGGAGAGATTCGGTTGACCCTCCCTCCGGGCCCGTCTAGCTTCCGCGAATGGCCGGTCCGGATTTCCGTCTCTACAACACCCTCACCCGTAAAGTCGAATCTTTTTCGCCGGCGGATGGTGAAACCGTCCGCATTTACGCTTGCGGTCCGACCGTCTACAAGCCTGCGCACCTCGGCAACTTCCGCACGTTCCTGTTCGAGGACTTGCTCCGACGGGTAATTGGGCTACGCGGTTGGAAGATTTTCCAGGTGATGAACCTCACCGACGTCGACGACAAGATTATCAAGGCTGCCAGCGAGCGCGGCGTCTCGATCGGCGAGGTTACCGCACCGATTACAACAATCTTTCATGACGATCGGCGCTTCCTGCGAATTCAGGACGCCGAGCTTTACCCCAAAGCGACGGACCACATTGCAGAGATGATTGCGATCGTTCAGCGACTCATCGAGCGCAAGCTTGCGTACCTGGCGGACGACAAGAGCGTCTATTTCGCGATCGACAAGTTCAAGGATTATGGAAAGCTTTCGCGTCTCGACACTCGCGAGGTAAAAGCCGGCGCACGCGTGATTCAGGATGATTACTCGAAAGAAAACGCGCAGGACTTCGCGTTGTGGAAGGCGGCCAAGCCCGAGGACGAAGCGACTGGCGCGGCGTGGGATTCACCGTGGGGACGCGGGCGCCCTGGCTGGCATCTCGAGTGCTCGGCCATGGCGATGAAGTATCTCGGTGAGACACTCGATATCCACTGTGGTGGAATCGATCTGATCTTTCCTCATCACGAGGACGAGATCGCGCAATCAGAAGGCGCGACGGGAAAACCTTTCTCGCGTTTCTGGTGCCACGGCGAGTTCCTGCTCACCGAGGGCAGCAAGATGGCGAAGCGACTCGGCAACGTCGCTACCGTGCAGGATCTCCGCGACCAGAACGTTCCAGCCGCTGCGTTCCGCCATTTTGTCTTTTCGACGCACTATCGAAAGCAGCTCAACATGTCGGGTGAGGCGCTTGAAGCATCAATGGAGGGCGTGCGTCGTATCGCGGATTTTGCGGAGCGTTTGGCGGAGGCGAAGGCGGCGACGCCCGAGCTGGAAAAAATCGCCGAGGAAGCCGATGCCGAGGTGACAGCGGCGCTATTCGACGATTTGAACGCTCCGATCGCGCTCGGCGCGCTTTTTACGTTCGTGCGCAAGGCAAACGCGGAGCTTGATCGCAACGGCGTCGACAAACGAGCCCTGGAAAAAGCCAGAGACGTTTTTGCCCGCATCAACTCGGTACTCGACGTAGTGCCGCAGGCCGCTGGCGCAGATCCTGAGTTGGCGCGGTGGGTTGAAGAGCGCCTCACCGCCCGGAAAGGAGCGCGGGCACAACGAGATTTCGCGAAAGCTGACGCGATTCGCGCTGAGATCGAGGCGAGAGGTATCGCGATCGAGGACACTCCGCACGGGACAAAATGGAAGAAGTCTCGCTAACGCTCTCTCATTTTCTCACCGCTCTCGATCTGCCGGTCGGCCTGATCGCAATCGTCGTGGGACTTTTCACCGCTGTGCGGCTCGTTCCTCGCGGCGCGACTCCGGATCTGCCCGAGGTTGGTCTCGTCGAACGAATCGCGGTCGGGCTGTGTGCCGGAATCGCGATGCTCGGCTTTCTTGGAACGATCGAGTCAGTTTTCACTCGCCGACCCGATTTCCCGCCGCTAGCGGTGCTGTTCGCGGTCGCGGTCATTCTCTGCGCCCTGCCCGCGATCGCGTGGAAATCGCGTTGGAGAGGCGTCGCCGAAGGTGTCGCCACGGTATCGATCGCTTGCGCGGCCATTTTGTCGGGTTTTTCGATCGGGTTCTCCTCCGGGCCATTGGCAAGACGCAGCAATCACGGGGCGCATCGCAAACACCGGAAGGAAGCTAAACCCGCTTGGGAATCAGCTCAGCGTCGCATGCGCGCTGGCGTCGGTGGTGAGCGGTTGTCCTCGCTGTTTGACGATCTCGCGCTAATTATTGCCGCAGCATCGTAGAATGAGTACGAGTCGGGCGACTCGATCCGACTGCGTAACTCCAATTCTGCGTCTGATGCGCTCGTCCCTGGTCGCCGAGAAAGCGCCCGCTCCTCGGGTTGACTCACCACCCTAAGTTGGCTATTCTACTAGGCTTGCGATGAAAAATCGCTGTTTGTTGCTGACGTAGCTCAATTGGCAGAGCAGCTGATTTGTAATCAGCAGGTTGCGAGTTCGATTCTCGCCGTCAGCTCTGCCGAGTCGTGAGGCGCAAAATGGCGAAACGGTGGGGTACCCAAGTGGCCAACGGGAGCAGACTGTAAATCTGCCGGCTTACGCCTTCGAAGGTTCGAATCCTTCCCCCACCATCATAAATAGAGGGGTCGGATTTTTTTTGCATGACTGCAGTTGTCAGCAGTCCGCAATGCAGTTGTCCGCAGTCCGCAGTTCGCAGTTGTCCGCAGTTCGCAGTTGACGCGGGAGTAGCTCAGTTGGTAGAGCGCTAGCCTTCCAAGCTTGATGTCGCGGGTTCGAGTCCCGTCTCCCGCTCTCGAGGGTAACGGTACCAGGAAGCGCGAGGATGCAGTAACGGTGGAGCTTCGCCGTGAAGTCGGAGTACGCGGTGAGTATCGCCGGGAAGTTGCAGTAAAGAAGAAGCCGCTCGCGTAGCTCAGTTGGTAGAGCACACCCTTGGTAAGGGTGAGGTCATCGGTTCAATCCCGATCGCGAGCTTGCACTAGACCGAATCACGTTTGAGGACGAAATGAGCAAAGCCAAATTTGAGCGTACGAAGCCGCACGTGAACGTCGGCACGATTGGCCACGTCGATCATGGTAAGACCACTTTGACCGCTGCCATCACGGCGATCCAGGCCAAGAAGGGCCTGGCATCTCCGGTGGCGTTCGACCAGATCGACAAGGCGCCCGAGGAGCGTGAGCGTGGTATCACGATCGCTACCGCTCACGTCGAGTACGAGTCTGATAAGAGGCACTACGCGCACGTCGACTGCCCGGGGCACGCTGATTATGTGAAGAACATGATCACCGGTGCGGCCCAGATGGACGGAGCCATTCTCGTGGTGAGTGCGGCTGACGGACCGATGCCACAGACGAGAGAGCACATCTTGCTCGCCAAGCAGGTCAACGTGCCCTACATCATCGTGTTCATGAACAAGGTGGACATGGTGGACGACGCCGAGCTCCTGGAACTGGTGGAGCTGGAAGTAAGAGAGCTCCTTTCGAGCTACGACTTCCCTGGCGACGACACGCCGATCATCAAGGGATCAGCCCTTAAGGCTCTGGAGAGTGGGGATCCCAACAGTGAGCACGGTAAGAAGATCGGCGAGCTGATGGATGCCCTGGATAGCTACATCCCGCAGCCCAAGCGCGAGACCGACAAGCCCTTCCTCATGCCCGTGGAAGACGTGTTCTCGATTACGGGTCGTGGCACCGTCGCGACCGGACGTATCGAGAAGGGCAAGATCAAGGTCGGGGAGGAAGTGTCGTTGATCGGCTTCAACTCGGACAAGAAGACCGTCAT
>WNGI01002995.1_pt1 | contig 14780 bp, 13 predicted proteins | sample 5400621 | NCBI WGS metagenome assembly WNGI01 (sample SAMN13153374, study PRJNA577476) | soil metagenome | isolation source: 20 cm soil or saprolite under Garry oak tree replicate 1 | place: USA:California | collected 2016-06-15 | reverse complement strand
ACCAGCCGCCGTGTTGGCTGCGGTCGAGGCGCTCTACCGGCCGACGTGGCCGGGGCTGTCCATGGACCCCGTGGCGCGCGCCTTCGAGCATTTCGAGCGCCTGTTCGCCGGCAAGGTGGCCGGATACCACGGCGTCGACACCGTGTACCACGACCGGCAGCACACGCTCGACATCACACTCGCGCTCGCGCGCCTCATCGTGGGCTACGAACGCCAGCAGGAGGAGTCCTCCCGCCTGGGAGGCGCACGCGCCGTGGTCGGGCTCGTGACCGGCCTGTTTCACGACGTGGGCTATCTGCGTCGCACCGACGAGAAGGACTCGCGCAACGGCGCCGAGTTCACCCGCACGCATGTGTCTCGCGGGGCGCGCTTCCTGCAGGAATACCTGCCGGTGCTGGGCTTCCGCTCCTGGGTGCCGGTGGCCTCGGACATCATTCACTTCACCGGTTACGAAGTGCCGTTCGCGCGCATCGAGGAGTCGGTTTCCGATCCGCGTGACATCACGGTGGGCCATCTGCTCGGCACGGCGGACATGATCGCCCAGATGGCCGACCGCTGCTATCTGGAGAAATGCCGTGACCGGCTGTATGCCGAGTTCGTGCTCGGCGGCGTCGCCCTGCACTTCAGCCAGGGCAACCCCCGGGTGAAGTACGCCTCGGGGCTGGACCTGCTGCGCCAGACACCGGAGTTCGTGGCGGAGGTGCGGGCTAAGCGGCTCGATGGGGATTTCCATGCAGCCTACCGCTACCTGGAAATCCTCTACGGCGGGCGCAACCCGTACATGGAGGCCATCGAGCGCAACATCGAGTACCTGCGCCAGGTTCTGCGCAGCGAGAGCTGGCAGCTGCTGCGGCGCCGGCCGCCCATCTTCGCGGCCAGCAACGATCCCATGGCCACGATGCGTGGCCTGATGCTCGGGCATATAAAAAGAGTCTGGTCCGGCAGCTGAAGGCGCCTAGCCTTCAGTCCCAAGCGGCGGTTAATATGAATCCCCAAATACGGGGGATAACCGCCTCAGGTCCACGCAGCCTGCGGCGGGCGTTTACGTACGTGACTGCCGCCAGCTTCAAGTTCAAGTACGCAGGAGCCGCCTTCCTGGTGGTGGTGCTCGCCGCGGCTGCGGTGGGAACCGTGCTGCTCGTGCGCCACCAGGCCGACACGCGCGCCCTGAGCGCCCTCGCCGAAAGTGCCGCGCGCGAACGCGTCGATCCGGAGCTGCAGGCCCGGGCGCGCAGCATCGCCACGCACGCCGCGGACTCGATCGCCGGCGCCGTGCGCGCCGGGGACGGCGGCGGTGTGGTGCGCAGGCTCCAGCCCTTCATCGACGATCCCACGGTGGCCGCCGTCACCGTGACGTCCCGCTCGGGAAAGCGGATTTTCTACTGGCAGCGCAGCGCCGGCACGACTCCGGGCGCGCTCAGCGCCGAGGTCGCCGTTGCGGTACGCACCTTCGTCGAGCGCATCCCCGGCGCCGCGACGCCCGAGACCCTCGCCTCCCTCACCGTGGTGCTCCAGCAGGCCGCGCCCGTGCCCGCGGTGAGCTTGAGCGGACGGCTGCAGGCGGTGAGCGCCGCACGCTCGCGGCTCACCTGGCTCCTGGGCTTCGTGCTCGCGGCGAGCGGCGGGGTCGCGGGCGCCGCGCTCGCCTGGCGCCTCACCCGCCAGCTGCAGCGGCCGGTGGACTCGCTCATCAAGAGCGCCGAGCGTATCGGCCAGGGCGATTACACCCGCCCGGTCGAGGTGCGCAGGCACGAGGCGCTCGCGGACCTGCAGCAGGCGCTCGAGCGCATGCGTGGGCGCTTGCGCCAGTCGACCATCAACAAGAACTACCTGAACAGCGTGCTCAACAGCATGACCGATGCGGTGTTCGTCACCTCCCCGGACGGAGTCATCAAGATGGCCAACTCCGCGGCCTGCAAGCTGCTGAGTTTCGGCGAAGAGGAGCTCCTCGGGCGCAGCATCCTCGCGGTGCTCGATGAGCGCGAGCGCCCCGGCTTCGATCTGCTGCAGGCGGCGCAGGAGACGCGCGAGACGGTGGTGCGCACGCGCAGCGGTCAGACGATCCCGGTGTCGTTCACCGGCTCGCGCATCGACAGCGACGACCCGCAGTTCCAGGGCAACATCTTCGTGGCGCGCAACATCACCGACCGCAAGCGCGCCGAACGCCGCATACGCTATCTGGCGCGCTACGACGCGCTCACCAAGATCCCGAACCGCATGCAGTTCCACCACCTGCTGCAGCAGACCATCGCGCGCGCGCTGCGCGCGGGGCAGGTGGTGGCGGTGCTGTACCTGGACATGGACCGCTTCAAGGAAGTCAACGACACCTTCGGTCACGGCGCCGGCGATCGTACGCTGGAAGTGCTGGCCGAGCGCCTGACGCGCTCGCTGCCGAAGGAGACGGTGGTGGGACGGCTCGCCGGGGATGAGTTCGCGCTGTTCGTGGAGGGCCTGCCGGCGGATGCCGACAACCGCGGACCGATTGCGCAGCTGGCACGCGCGCTCCTGACCGAGGTGTGCCGCCCGATGCAGCTGAACCAGCACGAGGTGTTCCTCACCGCGAGCATCGGCATCGCCTTCTGCCCGCGCGATGCCGAAAACGTCATCGACCTGATCCGCAACGCCGACGCGGCGATGTACTACTCGAAGCAGAACGGCGGCAACACCTTCGCCTTTTACTCCCCGGAAATGAACGCCGCCGCGGTCGAGCGGCTGATGTTGAAGAGCAAACTGCGGCGCGCGCTGGAGCGCGACGAGCTGGAGATCCGCTACCAGCCCAAGGTCGACCTGCGCACCGGGCGCATCATCGGCGCCGAGGCGCTGTTGCGCTGGCGCCTGCCGGGGCACGGCGACATTCCGCCCTCGCATTTCATCCCGCTGGCCGAGGAGACCAACCTCATCCTCGATATCGGCGAGTGGGTGCTGAACCGCGTGTGCCTCGATTACCGCCAGATGCAGAGCAAGGTCGGGGACCCGGGACGCATCTCGCTCAACCTGTCGCTCAAGCAGCTGCGCCAGGCGAGTTTCATCCTGCGCTGCCGCTCGGTATTCCGCCGCCACCAGGTGTCCCCGACGGCGTTCGAGCTGGAGATCACCGAAACCACCCTGATGGCGGATCCGCAGCGCACCGTGCGGCTGCTCGATGAGCTGTACGCCATGGGCCTGCACCTGTCGATCGATGACTTCGGCACCGGCTACTCCTCGCTGTCGGCGCTGCAACAGTTCCCGATCGGCACGCTCAAGATCGACCAGTCCTTCGTGCGCGACGCAGCCGACGATGCCGGCGATGCCACCATCGTGCGCACCATCATCGAGATGGGACGCAGTCTCGGCATGGAAGTGATCGCCGAGGGCGTCGAGTCGCAGCGGCAGCTGGAATTCCTGCGCAGCAACGCCTGCCACTTCGGACAGGGGCGGCTGTTCGGCGAGCCGTGCACCGCGCAGGACCTGCTGGCGCTGCTCACGCGCCAGGCTGCCGGCGCCGCACCCTTCGCGCACCTGCTGCACCGCGTCGAGGCGGCGACATCCCGTTCGGCCTGAAGGCGGCGCTTCTGCAGCGGCCGCCGCGGCGCCTGCTCGCCGATCCGGCGCGGTCGGACTACTGGCTCTGCCGGCCGACGGGGTGTGTGGGCCCGTCCTCGTTCTGAGCGGCACGCTCCGCGGCGCGCACCGCCTGCTGCGCCTGCTCCGACAGCACCCCGAGGGCCGCGCCCATGGCCTGCTCGAAGGCGGAGACCACCTCGCTCAGGCGGTTGGCGGTGGCGAGCGCGGCGCCGGAAGCGACGAACGTCGCCACCACATCGCGCCCTTCGCGCCGGCCGATGATGCAGTCGAGCGTCACGTGCACCTCGGGAACCGCTCCCCCGGCGGTGTAGTCGGCCTCGAAGCGGCGCACCGCAACCTGCAGCAGGTAGTCGGACGGGAACGGGCTGGTGGAATCCTCCACCGACCTCCACCCGCCCGAGGCGCGCAGTGTTTCGACGGCGAGCGCTTCGATCACGTCCGCAGCCGGAGCCGGCCAGCGGCTGCCGGCGTAGAAGTTCATGCGATGATCCGCCTGCACCAGCATGATGTGCGAGCTGTCGAGCCCGGGGTCCGCCAGCGGATGACCGACCCGCAGTGAGGCCGCCACCCCCGGGGGCGCGCCCGGGGCGCCGCGAGCCGCGCCCGGCGCGCCCTCGCCCGCCGCGGCCGCCGGCGGGCGCAGGTAGTACGTCTGCTCGGGGTGCGCGGTGCTGTGGAACAGCCCCGAGCAGCCGAGGATCAGCATCGTGCACAGCAGCGGCAGGGCGCGCGCCGGCCGTAGCGCAATTCTCACCGTGGGATCTCCACACCGCGCTCCTGCGGCTGATAGATGAGCTGCGCGGGATTCTCCCGCAGGCTGTTCGAGAGCGCGCGGATGTCCTCGGCCGCCTCCCGGCCCTCACGCGCAAAGCGCTCGAGCTCCGGCAGGCCGTCGCGCGTGAACGAGCGCACGTCCTCGCGGTTTTCGGCGATCAGCTTGTCGAGCTGCTCGCTCGCGCTCGCCAGATGCTCGGCAATGGCATGCATGCGCCGCGCGGCCGCCTCCAGTTCCGGCCCGGCGGTATCGATCAGCGCATGGGCGCTGCGCGCGGATGCGGTCAGTTCGGCGCTGGCGCCGCGCAGCTCCCCGACCAGGGCGTTGAGGTCGCGCAGGGTCTGCGGGAGCTTGCCGCTGGCCTCCTCGAGGCTGCGCAGCGTGCTGGAAACGGCGTGCAGATTCACGTCACTCAGCAGCAGGCTGGCCCGCTGCACCACGGTGCCGGCCGCCGCCACCACTTCCGGGAGACTCGCCAGGAACACATCGAAACCCGACGGCGCCGAACGGATCACCGGGAATTTGAGTCCCGCCACCGTCTGCGGCGGGCGCTTGTCGCTGCGATCCTCGCGCAGGTCGATGTACAGCAGCCCCGTGACTCCCTGCAGCTGCAGCTCCGCGACGGTATGCGCCGATATCGGTGTGGTCGCGTCGATGTCGACGATCACCTCGACGCGGCTGGAATCGCGCGGGTCGATGCGCATCTCGACCACGCGCCCGACACCGACACCGAGGTAACGCACCGCTGCGCCCCGGTCGAGGCCGCTGACGCTGCCGGTGAAGTAGATCTCGTAGCGGTTGTAGTCGCGATGCTCGCGGGTGTCGGAATACCAGTAGACGAACAGCACTCCCAGCAGTGCCGCCAGCAGCACGAACGCGCCGACCGCGGCGTAGTTCGCCTCACGTTCCATGCGCGGCTCCCAGGCGTGCGCGCGCGCGCTCGCCGTGGAAATAGGCCCTGATCCACGGGTGCGGGTGGTCGACGATGCGTTGCAGCGTATCCGATTCCATGCGCCCGTCCACGATCACCCCGACACGATTGCAGGTACGGAAGATGGTGTCCAGATCATGGGTGATCATGACGACGGTGAGCCGCAGCTGTTTGTGCAGGTACAGCACCAACTCATCGAACGCGGCCGCACTCACCGGATCGAGGCCCGAGGTGGGCTCATCGAGAAACAACAGGCGCGGATCGAGCGCCAGGGCGCGGGCCAGGGCCGCGCGCTTCACCATGCCCCCGGAGAGCTCGGCCGGGTACTTGCGGGCCGCCTCGGCGGGCAGCCCGACGAGGCGGATTCTGAGCAGCGCCAGCTCCTGCAGCGCCGCGCGCTCGAGCCCGAGGTGCTCGATCATGGGCAGCTGCACGTTCTGCAGCACCGTGAGTCCGGTGTACAGGGCGCCGGCCTGGAAGGTGACGCCGTAGTGCGCCTTCACCGAGCGCAACTGCGCCTCGCTCATGCGCGTGATATCGCCGCCGTCGATGCGCACCACCCCGGCGAGCGGGCGCTGCAGCCCGAGGATGGTCCGCAGCAGCACCGACTTGCCGGCGCCGGAGCCGCCGACGATGCCGAACACCTCGTCGGCGCGCACTTCCATGTCGAGCCCGTCGTGAACCACCTGGGTCCCGAAGCGGTTCACCAGCCCCTGCACCTGAAGGACCGGGTACAGCCTCACACGTCCATCTCCATGAACAGCACCGCGAACAGCGCATCCGCGAGTATCACGCAGAAGATCGCCTGCACGACCGCGACGGTGACCAGGCGGCCGAGCTCGCGCGCCGAGCTGCGCACCTGCAGGCCGCGATAACAACCGGCCGCGGCGATGAGCACCGCGAACACCGGGGCCTTGATGAGGCCGACCCAGAAGGTGGTGGAGGAGATCGCCTCGTTGACGCGGCTCGCGTACTGGGTGAGAGGCATGTCGAGCAGATAGCGGCACAGCAGCGCCCCGCCGGTGAGTCCGGTCAGATCGGCGATGATGGTGAGCAGCGGCAGCGCGATGGTGAGTCCCAGCACCCGCGGCAGCACCAGCACCTCGAACGGATCGACGCCGGTCGCGATGAGCGCATCCACCTCCTCGTTGAGCCTCATGGAGCCGAGCTCGGCGGCAAACGCGCTCCCCGAACGGCCGGCGACGATGATGGAGGTCAGCAGCACTCCCAGCTCGCGCAGCACCCCGATGGCGACCAGGTCGACCACGTAGATGTCCGCGCCGAGCCCGCGCAGCTGCCGCGCGCTCATGTAGGCGATGATCACGCTGATGAGGAACGCGATGAGCGCCACGATGGGCACGGCGGTAAGACCAGTGTCATACAGGTGGCGGGCGATCGAAATCGGCCGCAGGCGCCACGGGCGCGCCAGGCCGCGCAGCAACGTGGTGCTCGCGTGGCCGACGAAGGCCAGTCCGTGGAGCAGGTCGCGACCGGCGACCACCGCATTGCGTCCGATCGCGGCGAGCGGCTCCGGGGCGTGCGGGCCGGAGGCCGCCGGCGCGCCTGCGACGCCCGGGTCGCCGAGAATCTCGTCCAGCAGGCGCAGCTGATCCGGCGGTGTGCCCCGGAACCTCACCGCGACGCCGGCGGCGCGCGCGCGGTTCACGAGCCGGCGCAGCGCCCAGGCGCCCGAGAGATCGAGCGCGCCGAGGCGCTGCGTCGCAATCGACAGCTGCCGCGCCGCGGCCAGATCGACCGCGGCCAACCCGCTCTCGATGACCGTTACCCGCTGTGCAACCCACTCGCCCGTCAGCTCGAGCTCCAGGCCCTCCTCGGTGCGCCGAACCTCGAGGCTCATTGCGGGCGGGCGCGACGGATCAACGCTTGGCGTGCAGATGCGCCTCGAGGAACCACAGATACTTGTCGGTGTCGCGCGAGATGCCCGTGAACAGGTCGGCGGTGTCGGCATCCCCGAGCCTGGCGGCGGCCTCGATCCCGGCGCGCAGCTTGGCGCCGTAGTCGGCGAGCGCCGCGGACAGCGCATCGACGTGGGCGAGACCCTCGCTGATGTCCTCGGGGTAGGGCCGCAGACTGGTGGCGCGCGCCACCGCGGCGAGCGTACCGCGCGCCGTGCCCCCGAGCGCCGTGACGCGCTCGGCGAGGGTGTCGATATGCTCCTCGACGTTCTCGGCCACCTTGTCGAACAGCTCGTGCAGGGCGATGAAGCTCGGGCCCTTGACGTTCCAGTGCGCGTGTTTGCTCTGCGTGCCCAGATCGATGGCATCCGCAAGACGTGCGTTCAGCAGCTCGATCACCTTGGTGCGGGTGTTGGGCGGCAGGTCGTTCCGGGTGTCAAACATACTGAGTCTCCATTGCATGGCCGCATTTGAGCATCCCTGCACGCGGGAAGGCCAATCGGCTGTCCGGATCGCGATGATAAGCGCGATCTATCGGACAGGCGATACGCGTGCGGATATTGCGGCGCTGCGGCGAGGCTCGCAGCGCCGCGCGCTCAGGTGTCGTCGCGGTAGCGGCGCAGGCGGATCGCGCCGAACACCATTGCCGCGGCGACCGCCAGTCCGATCCACAGGTTGAGGTCGGTGAGGGCGGCCCCAAGGTTCAGCCGCTCGAGCGCCGAGCCCAATGCGAACGCGCGCCCGCGGCCGACGTCCATGTGCCCGAACAGCGTCGGCCAGATGCCGTAGGTGCGGTAGATGAGCAGGTCACGCACGTAGTGGCTGTCAAAGGTGAAGTGCTCGACGATCTGCGCGACCACCGGGGGCAGGATTGCCCACAGAAACGGCGTGCGCCGCGCCCAGGCCGAGACGAGCAGCAGGTACGCGGCGTACGGCGCGTACCACAGCACACCCACGATGAGGCACACGAACAGCGCGATCTCGGCCTTGAGCCACCCGAGCATGTCCCACCCCGGGATGGGCGGCACGCGGCCGAAGGCGGCGCTCACTTCCCAGATGAAAGTGAACAGCAGCGACAGCAGCAGCCCGAGCGCGAACACGCCCAGCGGCATCACCAGCAGCGCGACCAGCAGCTTCGAGACGACGGTCTTGTCGTCCGATACCGGCAGGGACTTCCAGAACAGGATGCTGCGGTCCTTGCGCTCCGCGTACAGGCAGTCGAGCAGGTAGAAGGCCACCACGATCAGAGACACCACCGACAGCGGCGTGGAAGCCGCGCCCTGCATGACGGCAAACATCGCCATGCCCCCGGGCCGATCGTCGCCCGACATGTCGGCGTGCGTCAGGTGGTATTTGAGGCTCGCGACGACGGCGCCGCACACCATCAGCGCGGCGACCACCAGCGGGGCGATCCACAGCGCGCGGTGCTCCCAGAGCTCGCGGCGTATCAGCACGAGGAGCGTGCCGGCGGTCCCGATGCGGGCGCCGGGCGCTGCTTCCCGCGGGCCTTCCCCGGCGGCGGCGGCGGCGAGGTTGCTGTTCATGTGCTCGGTGTCCCCTGCATCTTGGCGACGAACAGGTCGGCGATCGAGGGCGTGCGCAGCTCACCGAAGCCGCGCAGCTCCGCGGCCGAACGGCCCTCGAACAGCATCGCCACGCGTCCGAACACCTCGCGCTCGTAGAACGGCTTCAGGGCGCGCGCCGTGGGCGCGGCCTCTGCGGCCACGGTCAGTTGCTGGTAGTGGCTGCCGAGCTCCTCGACCGAGGAGCTCAAGGCCACGCGGCCGTGGTTGATGAAAATCACGTCGGTGAACAGGTTCTCCACCTCCTCCACCTGGTGGGTGGTGAGGAGGATGGTGCGCTCCTTGTCGAAATAATCGTTGAGGAGCGTGTCGTAGAACTTGCGCCGGTACAGCAGATCGAGCCCGAGCGTCGGCTCATCGAGCACCAGGAGGCGCGCATCGATCGCCAGGATCAGCGCCAGGTGCAGCTGCGTCACCATGCCCTTGGAGAGCTCGCGCACGCGGCTCTCCATGCGGATATCGGTTCTGCGCAGAAAGTCCGTGGCGCGCGCGCGATCGAAGCGCGGATGCACCCCGCCCACGACCTCAAGCGTCTGGCTGACGCGCAGCCAGCGCGGCAGCACCGCCACGTCCGCCATGAAGCACACCTCGCGCATCAGCTCATCGCGCTGCGTGCGCGGATCGAGGCCGAGCACCTGCAGCTCGCCTCTGAAGGGGGTGAGTCCCAGGATCGCCTTGAGGGCGGTGGTCTTGCCGGCGCCGTTCGGACCGATCAGGCCGACGATGCGCCCGGGCTCGACGCTGAAGCTGACGCCGTCGAGTGCGCGGGTCGCGCCGTACGCCTTGGCGAGGCCGCGCGCTTCAATTACTGCTGTCATCGTCCTCACCTGGTGCCGCACCGGCCTTGGGCCAGGCCGCGGGCGCTGCGGCGCCCACGCGCTGCAGTTCCTCCTGGGTCAGGCCGAGGCGCTGGATGGTGGCATACACTTTCGGCCATTCCTCCTCGAGGAAGCGCTGGCGCTCGTCCTTCATCAGCGCCTTGCGCGCACCCGGGCTCACGAACATGCCCAGGCCGCGGCGCTTCTCCACCAGCTGCTCGTCGACGAGCTGCTGGTAGCCCTTGAGCACCGTGAGCGGGTTCAGGCGGAAGTCCGCGGCGACGTTGCGGACCGAGGGCAGCGGGTCTCCTTCCTTGAGCACGCCCTCGAGGATCATCGCCACCACCCGGTCCCGCAGTTGCCGATAGATCGGCAGGCTGTCGTCCCACTGCGGATCCATGATCGTTTGCACGGTGCCTGTGACGGGGGATTAGCCCACTAATCTACCAAAACGGCCGGCTCAGGCTGGCCAAACCAGCCGTGCGTCGACTGAAGCGCCACGACGTGCCCGCGGTCGCGGTGCGTGCCCGGCGCCTCGGAGGTCGCCTGTACGAAGGCGGCGCTCAGGACCAGCGTGATCAGGACGGCGCCGGCGCCGCAGCTGGCATCACGATAGAGCTCGGAAACGAAGGCATTCATGATCGGCTCCTTGACGGTCTGACTGATTGAGCTCCGCTTCTCAGGCGCTCTGCGCCGACTGGACGGCGGGGGCGACATGGAAGGGGGCGGCGGAGGTGGACTGCACAAAGCTCAGGCTGAGCACCAGGGTGATCAGGGCTGAGGCGGCAGCGCAGGTCACATCGCGATACAGGTTCGAAGCGGTCATGGTCATCTCCTTGGCGGTTGTGGAACGGGGTCTCTGGTCTTCGGAGAGCTATTGCTGCTCGCCTTGGTGATGTACTCTAGTACAACACTACTTGAGTGTCAAACTATTTCACCAAATCAGTGAGGCCGGCTTTCGGGGGGTCTCTCACCCGTCCTTTGGAGAGTGCTCACGCGGGAAGGGTTTGAGGGGGTTGCGGCCCGATTAGGGGCGCTGGCGGCCGGAGGCTAGAATTCCTGCCTCTTTTTCCAGCACGAAACGCCCGCCATGCCATCCGCCGTGAACGTTGCCATCACCGGCGCCGCCGGACAGATCGGCTATGCCCTCGCCTTCCGCGTCGCCGCAGGCGCCCTGTACGGGCCGGGCACCCGCGTGAACCTGCGCCTGCTCGAGATCACCCCGGCGCTCGGGGCGCTGCAGGGCATGGTGATGGAGCTGCACGACTGCGCGTTCCGAACACTCGGCCAGGTGGTGGCAACCGATGATGCGCGCCTCGCGTTCCGCGACTGCCAGGTGGCGCTGCTCGTCGGCGCACGCCCGCGCGGACCGGGCATGGAGCGCAAGGATCTGCTGCGCGCCAACGCCGAGATCTTTTCCGTACAGGGCCGGGCGCTCAACGAGGCCGCCGACCGCAACGTGAAGGTGCTGGTGGTCGGCAACCCCGCCAACACCAACGCGCTCATCGCCAGGGCCAACGCCCGCAATCTCGATCCGCGCAACTTCACGGCGATGACGCGCCTCGATCACAATCGCGCGCTGTCGCAGCTGGCGGAAAAGACCGGGACGCCCGTCAGCGACATCCGCCGCATCACCATCTGGGGAAATCATTCGGCCACTCAGTACCCCGATCTCTCGCACGCCGAGGTCGCGGGCAAGCCGGCAAAGTCCCTCGTGACCCAACAGTGGATCGAGGAGACATTCATTCCGGTGGTACAACAGCGCGGCGCGGCCGTCATCAAGGCGCGCGGCGCCTCCTCGGCCGCCTCGGCCGCCTCCGCCGCGATCGACCATGTGCACACCTGGCTCCATGGCACGAGCGCCGGCGACTGGGTCAGCATGGGCGTGCCGTCCGACGGCAGCTACGGCATCCCCGACGGCCTCATCTACTCCTATCCTGTCACCGTCAGCGACGGCGAGTACCGGATCGTGCCGGGACTCACCCTCGATGACTTCAGCCGCCAGCGCATGGAGGCGACTCACGCCGAGCTGCGCGAGGAGCGTGAGGGAGTCAGGAGCCTGCTCGGCTGAAGTTTCGCCGGCCGCGCCCGGCAAGCTATAGTCGGGTGAAGCCGCGCGGCGCGGAGGGTTTTCATCTTGGGCGCTATCGTCTCCCTGATGCTGGTGGTGGCGGCCGCCTACGCGCTCACCCAGGTGGGGGGCGTCATCACCCTGCTGTTCGTCGCGGCGCTGCTGTTCCTCGCTTACCGGCGGCTGTCGCTGCTCGCCTTTACCGTGACGTTCACGGTGCTGCTCGCCGCCTACACGCTGCTCGGCGCCCCCGCCGGGATCTGGAAAGGGTTCCTGGGGTTGCTGCTCGCGGGGCTGTGGCTGCTCAACGTGCGGCCGCTGCGCAAGGCGCTGATCACGCGCCCGTTCATGAAGACCTACCTCAAGCTCCTGCCGGCCATGTCACAGACCGAGAGGGAGGCACTGGAAGCGGGCACGGTGTGGTGGGACGGGGAGCTGTTCACCGGCGCGCCGCACTGGCCGAAGCTGCTGGCGGCCAAGCCGCCGCAGCTCTCGGGCCCCGAGCAGGCCTTCCTCGACGGCCCGTGCGAGGAGCTGTGCCGCATGCTCGATGACTGGAACATCACGCACGAGCGCGCCGACCTGTCGCCGCAGGTGTGGGAGTACCTGAAGACCCGCGGCTTCTTCGCCATGATCATTCCGAAGAAGTACGGCGGCCTGGAATTCTCCGCCTACGCGCACTCGTGCGTGCTCGCCAAGATCTCCAGCCGCAGCGCCACCACCTCCTCCACGGTCGCGGTGCCCAACTCCCTCGGTCCCGCGGAGCTGCTGAACCACTACGGCACCGAGGAGCAGAAGAACTACTACCTGCCGCGCCTCGCCCGCGGGGAGGAAGTGCCGTGCTTCGCGCTCACCGGCCCGCGCGCCGGCTCGGACGCCGGTTCCATTCCCGACACCGGGGTCGTGTGCCGCGGGATGTGGCAGGGGCGCGAGATCCTCGGGCTGAAGCTCAACTTCTCCAAGCGCTACATCACCCTCGCCCCCGTGGCCACCGTCATCGGTCTGGCGTTCCGCATGTTCGATCCCGAGCGGCTGCTGGGCGGCAGGACCGACATCGGCATCACCTGCGCACTGATCCCGCGCAACACGCCGGGGGTGAGCATCGGACGGCGCCATTTCCCGCTCAACGTTCCGTTCCAGAACGGGCCCATCCTCGGCAGGGACGTGTTCGTGCCGCTGGATTTCATCATCGGCGGCCCGCGCATGGCCGGCAGCGGCTGGCGCATGCTGGTGGAGCAGCTGTCGGTCGGGCGCTGCATCTCGCTGCCCTCCAACGCCACCGGCGGTGCGAAGGCGGGCGTCTGGGCGACCGGCGCCTATGCCCGCATCCGCAACCAGTTCAACATGCCGGTGGGCAAGTTCGAAGGGGTCGAGGCGGTGATCGCGCGCATGGTGGGTCTGACCTACACCATGGACGCGGCGCGCTCGGTGACCGCCGGCGCGATCGATGGCGGCGAGAAGCCCTCGGTCCCCTCGGCGATGCTCAAGTACCACGTCACCGAGATGGGCCGGCAGGTGGCCAACGACGCCATGGACGTGCACGGCGGCAAGGGTATCTGCCTGGGGCCGAGGAACTATCTCGGCCGGGGCTACCAGATAGTGCCGGTGGCGATCACGGTCGAGGGGGCCAACCTCCTCACGCGCAACCTCATCATCTTCGGCCAGGGCGCGGTGCGCTGCCATCCGTTCGTGCTGCGCGAGATGACCGCCGCCCGCAATCCCGATCGCACCGCCGGGGTCGATGAGTTCGACCGCGCCCTGTTCGGGCACATCGGCTTCAGCATTTCCAACGCGGTGCGCTCGCTGATCATGGCTCTGACCCACGCGCGCTTCACCCACGCGCCGGTCAAGGACTCCACGGCGCGCTACTACCAGCACATCGTGCGCTTCAGCGCCTCGTTCGCCTTCGCGGTCGATGTGGCGATGCTGACGCTCGGCGGCTACCTGAAGAAGAAGGAAAGCCTGTCGGCACGGCTCGGGGACGTGCTGTCGTGCATGTATCTGGCCTCCATGGTGCTCAAACATCACGATAACCAGGGCCGTCAGCCGGAGGATCTGCCGATCGTCGAGTGGGCGTGCCGCAACCTGCTGTATCACGCGCAGGAGCAGCTGCATGGTTTCCTGCGCAACTTCCCCAACCGGGCCCTCGCCGCGGCGATGCGCACGCTGATCTTCCCGCGCGGTCGCGTGTACTCGGCCCCCGATGACCGCCTCGGGCACCAGGTCGCGGGCCTCGTGACCAGTCCCACCGAGGCGCGCGAGCGGCTGTGCCAGTACATCTACTGGACGCTCGAGCCCGCCAACCCGCTCGGACTGCTGCAGGAAGCGCTGCTGCTCGCGGTGCAGCTCGAGCCGCTCGAGAAGCGCATCCGCGTCGAGGGCGTCAAGACCGGCAAGGTCACCGCGCTCGATCTGCCGGGACGCATCCAGCAGGCGCTCGCCGCCGGCATCGTCTCGGAAACCGAAGCGGCGGCGTTGCGCGACTACGATCGCAAGGTGATGGATCTGATTCACGTCGATGACTTCGAGCCGCACGAGCTCGGCGCCCTTAGCGCACCGGCGTCGCAGTCGGCCGCGAGGTCCAGCGCGCACGTCGCTTGAGCACGGCGGCGCCGCTCGCTCCATGCGCGTCGCCTGCGGCCAGGGGCGCGCGCTCACCGGCGTCAAGTTTGTCTGTGAAGGAGATGCTCATGCGTACACTCGTCATTGCCGCACTGGCTCTTGCCGCCTCGCTCACCGCCGTGCCGCTCGCCAGCGCCCAGGCGCCAGCGGCGCCGGTCCCCGCCGCCGCTCTGCCGCGCACCGCCTCGCCCCCGGGCGCCGAGGCCTACATCATCTCTCCCAAGGACGGCGCCACGGTGAAGAGCCCGGTACTGGTGCAGTTCGGCCTGAAGGGGATGGGTGTCGCGCCGGCTGGGGTCAAGTTCGACAATACCGGGCATCACCACCTGCTCATCGACACCGACGCCCCCGCGGATCCGGGCGCGCCGCTCCCGGCGACCGACAAGATCGTGCACTTCGGCAAAGGCCAGACCGAGGCGAGCGTGCCCCTGAGCCCCGGCAAGCACACCCTGCAGCTGCTGCTCGGGGACCAGAATCACGTGCCGCACAATCCGCCGGTG
>WNGI01008455.1_pt1 | contig 14784 bp, 11 predicted proteins | sample 5400621 | NCBI WGS metagenome assembly WNGI01 (sample SAMN13153374, study PRJNA577476) | soil metagenome | isolation source: 20 cm soil or saprolite under Garry oak tree replicate 1 | place: USA:California | collected 2016-06-15 | reverse complement strand
CGACTACACCAGGAAATCGCTCGAGGAGACCACGTCATTTGTCGAGAAGCTCACGGGCGTGCGGTCGCTCGACAAGGCGATCGAGATTCAGGCCGAATTCGCAAGGCAGGCCTACGAGACCTTTGTTGCGGAGTCACAAAGGATTTGTGGGCTCTACAGCGAACTTGCCAGGCAGATCTTCAAGCCTTTTGCTGGCTTGTTGGCCAGGGCGTCCCATTCCGGGCGTTGAACATCGCGGCGCTACGCGAAAAATGCTGCCAGGGTGCAGGCTGTGCAAGGAAAGAGGCTCCGGTTTTCCGGGAAGAGGCTCCGGTTTTCCGGGGCCTTTTTCGTACCAGCGCGAGCGGCTTCAGAGCGATCGGGTCTTGAAAGCCATCCCGCTTGAGGGGAAAGTCGCTGTCTTGTCCCCGGAGCAAATCGCTGAACTCGTTCGACTGCGGGATTTTCTTTAAACTGCCCTCTCTGAGGCTTCATCGACCAGTCATGGCTAGCAAGCCATGTCCCAGGTACGAAAAGCGACAAGCAAGCGAGCAAGACCCCAATGGCCGCCTCGAAAAATTCCGGCAAAATCTACATCGGCGTCGGCGGCTGGACCTTTGCGCCGTGGCGCGGGGTGTTTTACCCCGAGAAGCTGACGCAGGCGAAGGAGCTGGAATACGCGGCGTCGAAACTGACCTCGATCGAGATCAACGGCACCTATTATGGCTCGCAGAAGCCGGAGAGCTTCCGCAAATGGGCGCGCGAGGTGCCTGACGGGTTCGTGTTCTCGGTGAAGGGGCCGCGCTTCGCCACCAACCGCCGCGTGCTGGCGGAAGCCGGCGATTCCATAAAACGGTTTTACGATTCCGGCGTGCTGGAGCTCGGCGATCGGCTCGGCCCGGTGCTCTGGCAATTCGCGCCGACCAAGAAATTCGACCAAGCAGATTTTGGCAAGTTTCTCGAGCTGCTGCCGCGCAAGCTCGAGGGCCGCGCGCTGCGCCATGTGGTCGAGGTGCGCAACCCCAGTTTCCGCGCGCCCGATTTCATCGCGCTGTTGCGGAGGTTTGAAACCCCTGTCGTGTTCGCCGAGCACGGCACTTACCCCGCGATCGCAGACGTCGCCGGCGATTTCCTCTATGCACGGCTGCAGAAGGGCAACGACGAGATCAAGACCTGCTATCCGCCCAAGCAACTCGATGCCTGGGCGAGGCGACTGCAACTGTGGGCCAGCGGCGGCGAGCCGGACGACCTGCCGCGCGTCGACCCGGCAAAAGCGAAAAAAGCTCCGCGCGATGTCTTCGCCTACGTGATTCACGAAGGCAAGATACGCGCTCCCGCGGGCGCGATGGAATTGATCCAGCGTTTGAAATAATCGCCCGTTGGGTAGGGCATTTTTAGGCTGGGGGGCTTCATCCTTCGAAACGCGCTGCTCACGCAGCGCTCCTCAGGATGAGGTCCAGGCCTCATGGTGAGGAGCAACGCCGCGCGTCTCGAACCATCGGGCCGTGCGGAATTGCCGACGCGTCAATCGAGCTTGATGCCGGCCTCGCGGATCAGTCTTGTCCAGTTCGCGTGTTCGGAGACGACGAAGGCATCGAGCTTGTCGTTCGGCAGATCCCACACCTCGCCGCCGCTCTTCTCAAAACGCTCCTTGAGCTCAGGCAGCGAGGCGCGGATAGCGCCGCGCAACCTGGCGATCGCTTCCGGCGGGGTTTTCGCGGGCGCGAAAATGCCGAGCCAGGAATCGACATCGAGACCGGGCACGCCGGCTTCCGACATGGTCGGCACCTCAGGCGCCAGCGGACTGCGCTTGGACGACAGCACGGCGATGCCCCTCGCCTGTCCCGACTGCACATAGGGCAAGGCCGCCGCTATCGAATCGAAGAACAGATCGATGCGGCCCGCGAGCAGATCGGTGAAAGCCGGCGGCGAACCCTTGTACGGCACTTCCAATAGCTTTACCCCGGCGGCCTTCATGAACGCGGCAGCCACGAGATGCTGACCGGTCCCGACGCCTGCGGTCGCAACCGTGATGGAGCCCGGGTTGGCTTTCGCAGCCGCGACGATGTCCGACAACGTGGCCTGCGGCAGATCCTTGCGGCCGACCATCACATAGCCGAACCTGTAGACCAGCGCGACCGGCACGAAATCCCTGAGCGGGTTGTAACCGAGGTTCGAATACAGCGCCGAATTGAACGCCATGTTGGAGAGCCCGCCGACCAATAGCGTATAGCCATCCGGCTCGCTCTGGGCCGCGGCCAGCGTACCGACAACGGTGCCCGCGCCGGGCTTGTTCTCGACGAAAAAGGCCTGGCCGGCGCGCTTCGACAGCACGTCGGCGAGTTGCCGCCCGACCAGATCGTAGCTGCCACCGGGAGCGATCGGGACGATGATCTTTACCGGACGGTCGGGATACGCAGTCTGCGCCGGCGCCGCCGTAACAGCGAAAGCGAGAGCCACAAATGTCGCGGCGATCCTTGCCAGCGAGCGGCAAATTCGAAGCATCGTATTCCCCCGGCGAGACTGGCCGTCACAACAGGCGCTTTTTCGCGGAACCCACTATGCGGCATGGCGCCGACGGCGGCAACGCCGGCCGCGCCTTTGCTTCTCCGGCACAACCTGAGCGGTTATGGAAATCGTTCCAGGACTGACGTAGCCTTTCACGGATGACATGGCGAGCAACTGGACCCTGACATGGCGCGCAAGGCGAACAAGCTCTTCACCATCGGCTATGAACAGACGCCGCCCAAGGCCGTGCTGGACGAGCTCGAAAATGCCGGGGTCAAGCTGTTGGTCGACGTCCGCGCCGTCGCGGCCTCGCGCCGACCGGGTTTTTCGAAGAACCAGCTTGCCGCCGGGCTCGATGAGCGCGGCATTTCATACCTGCATCTGCGCGGCCTCGGCACGCCGAAGGATGGCCGCGAGGCCGCGCGCAGCGGCAAGTTCGAGGCGTTACACAAGATCTATGCCGCGCACCTGAAGACGCCGCAGGCCAAAGAAGAGCTCGACGAGCTGTCCTCGCTGGTCAGGAAATCCGGGCCGGTCTGCATACTCTGCTACGAGCGCGATCACCAGCATTGCCATCGGCAATGGATCGCCGAGATCATCGAGGCGCGCAACGGCGTGAAGATCGAAAATCTGGTCGCGCCGCAGATGTAGAGCCCCTCATTCCGGGATGGTGCGCCAGCACCAGACCCGGAATCTCGAGATTCCGGGTTCGATGCTTGCGCATCGCCCCGGAATGACGGCTTGATTATCGCTCACCCTCCAGCCGAAACGAACCCTCCATCATCTGCACGCAAGCCCCGCCGACATGGGCGGAAGCAACGGCGCCGTTTGCTTTCGAAACCCGCGTCAGCAACAGGCTCGGCCGCCCCATGTCGACGCCCTGCCCTACGCGCAACCTCACCTCGCCATCGCGTTCGCTCGCCAAATCAGCGAGCAACGCGGCGGCCGCTACGGTGGCGCTGCCGGTGGCCGGGTCCTCGGTGAGGCCGCTCAATCCCGGAAAAAACATCCGCGCCTGCAGGTCGCAGGGCCTCTCGGCCGGCGGCACGTCGCGCGTATAGATGTAGACGCCGACCGCGCCGTCACTGGACAGCGCGCGGGAAAAGGCCGCCGGCTCGGGCTTTGCCCGCCGCAACGCCTCGCGCGAGGCTACCTCAGCCACCAGAAACGCCATTCCGACAGAGGCGATAACGGGCGGATGCCGGTCGGTTCTGATATCGGCCGCCGGCAGCGAAACGCAGGCCGCCGCATCTTCGGCGCGAAACGAGGTCAGCTTCTTCAGCGGTTGCGGCGCGGTGAGCTCGGCGCCGACGACGCTACCCTGCTGTTTGAGGATTTCGACGGGCACGAGACCGGCGATTTCCTCGAACAGAAACCGCGCCGGCGGCGTGCCTGCCTGCGTCGCCAGCACGAAGGCGGTACCGACATTCGGATGGCCGGCGAACGGAATCTCGCTGTTCACCGTAAAAATGCGAACCTGCGCGTCATGGCGGCCATCGCGCGGCGGCAACACGAAGGTCGTTTCGGAATAATTGAATTCGGATGCAATCGCCTGCATCTGCGCGGTCGAGAGCCCGCCGGCATCGAGCACCACCGCAAGCGGATTGCCGCCGAAGGCGCGGTCGGTAAAAACGTCGACGGTGATATAACGCCGCTGCATCGGAGCCTCCAGTTTCTAGCCCAGCTGCCACACCGGCATGGGCCGGTCATAGCCTTTGACCGCGACCTGCCCGAGCGATACCGCGTCGTTGGCGTCATTGCCAAGCGCTTCGCGAACCACGGCCGAGATCAGCAGTTGCGAATTGAATTCCTTGTTGAGCGATTCAAGCCGCGCGGCACAATTCACGGTATCGCCGATCACGGTGTATTCCTTGCGCCGCGGCGAGCCGATGTTGCCCGCGACCACCTCACCGAAGTGAATGCCGATGCCGATCCGCAGCGGCCAGCTAGTGGCCTCGTTGATGCCGTCCATCGCCACCAGCATCTCGCGCGCGGCAGCCACCGCGCGGTGCGCGGCGTCGGCGGCCTCGAACGGCGCGCCAAACAGCGCCAGAAATCCGTCGCCCAAAAACTTGTTCACGATGCCGCCATGGCGGTCGAGGATTTCCACCAGCACCGCGAACGCGCCGTCGAGGCGATCGACCACCTCCTGCGGAGAACGCGAACGCGCGCCTGCGGTAAAGCTGCGGAAATCGACGAACATGACGGCGACGCGCCTGATATCGCTGGCGGTGCTGGCGCCCTCGACCATCAGCCGCTCGACCACCTGCGGCGAAACGTGCTGGCCGAACAGGTTGGTGACGCGATCGCGCGCGGTGGCCGCCAGAATGCTAGCCTCGAACTGCCGGCGCAACTGGACGCCGACCGCGCCGGCCAGCATGCCGCAGACAAAAATGACAAGACAGCGAACCAGATGAAATCCGACGTCGGGCGCCGGATCGTCGGCGAATTGCGCCGGATGATAGAAGATTGCCATGCCGAACAGTTCGGCCGACGCCACGAGGCCGGTAAAGGTAGAGAGCCAGAAATCAAGTCGCAACGTGGAAAGAATGATGAAGATGAAATAGACCAGCGGTGCCACGAAGGCCAGGGCCTGCGTCGGCCCCATCTCGCTCATTTGCAGGTACAACGCAATGGTGGGCAGGCTGGTTTCGATCAGAGCACTGAGATAGCGGCGCGCATACGGCACATCGAGACCTTGCGCCAACCGTTGGTTGATCAGCCGCAGCACCGAGAGCTCGAGAACAACAAAGACAAGGAAAGCCCCGAACAGCGGCAGGCTTGGGAGACGGCCATGCCAGATCCGCTCGATGCTCGAGGGCGAGATCGCGTTGACCGCGGCCAGGCTCGCCAACAACAGCGAGAGGGTGACAAGGATCGCCTTGACCCGCAGCCGTTCGGTCGACAGGATTTCACGAGTCAGCGCGTGCTCGAAGTCGGCCGACACCGCCGAGCGGTGCCCATCTGCCTTACCGCGCCAGAACCGATGCATCGCGTGCCCCTGTCATTCCGGAATGGTCCGAAGGACCAGGCCTCAGATGTGCAATTGCACATCGGGGAATCCTTGGATTCCGGGCTCGCTCGTTTCACTCGCGCCCCGGAATGACAGTAGGCATTCTGCCTCAATCGAGCGTGCGGCGGAAGCGCGTTACGGCGATCGTCATGGCGAGCAGCATCAGCGCGAACAAGGCAATCGTATCGTATTGCAGATTTTCCAAGCTCGCGCCCTTCAGCATGATGGCGCGGACGATCCGCACATAATGCGTCAGCGGCAGGCCCTCGCCGATATATTGCGCCCAGACCGGCATGCCGGCGAACGGAAACATGAAGCCGGACAGCAGGATGCTCGGCAGAAAGAACATCATCGACAGCTGCATCGCCTGCAGCTGGTTCTGCACGATGGTCGAGAAAGTGTAGCCGATCGAAAGATTGGTGGTGATGAACAGCGTGGTCAATAGCGCCAGTATCAACATGCTGCCGAGTACCGGCACGCCGAACAGCAGCACCCCGATGCTGATGATCAGCGTCGCCTGGATGAAACCGACCAGCACGTAAGGGGTGATCTTGCCGAACATCACCTCGACCGGCCTGATCGGCATCGCCAGCAGGTTTTCCATGGTGCCGCGCTCGATCTCGCGGGTCACCGAAAGCGCGGTGAAGATCAGCATGGTCATGGTCAGAATGGTGCCGACCAGACCAGGCACGATGTTGAGCCGCGACGACGCCGCCGGGTTGTAGCGGGCGTGGGCGCGGATCTCGAACGGCATTGACGGCGGATCGCCCGTGAACAGGTCGTGCTCCAGCGCGGTCTGCACCACCATGCCGAGCGCCGACAGCGCCGATCCAGCCGCCACCGGATCGGTGGCATCGGCCGCGACCAGGAGCGCCGGACGATCGCCGCGCCGCACCGCGCGCTCGAAGCCGCGCGGAATCTCCACGCCGAACAGCACCTTGCCCGACTGCAGCAAATCGTCGAATTCCGCGACATCGTGCACTTTGCGGGTGAAGCGGAAATAGGCGGTATTCTCCAGCGCCCTAAGGATCGAGCGCGCGAGGTCGCTGTCCTCCTGCAACAGCACCGCGGTCGGCAGATGGCGCGGCGTGGTGTTGATGGCGTAGCCGAACAGCAGCAGCTGCATCACCGGGATCATCACGATCATCGCAAACGACACGCGGTCGCGCCGCAGCTGGATGAATTCTTTCACCACCATCGCATAGCTCCGCCGCCAGAAGCCGAACAGCGGCTCGCCGGTATCGCGGTCATGGTTGGCTACGTTAGTTACGCTCATTGGAAATTATCCCTTGAGCGGGTCATCAGTTCGATGAAGACGTCTTCCAGCGAGGGCTCGCTGAGCTGCCAATGCAATCCGGGACGATCGCGATAGGGGGCAATGGCGGTCTCGAGCGCCGCCTTGTCGCGGCCGGATACATGCAGGCTGGTGCCGAACGGCGCCACCATGTCGACGCCGGGCTTGCCGGCGAGTTCGGCAGCGAGCCCGTTGAGCTCCTCGCCGGTCACGGTGTAGGTCGTCAGCGCCGATTTCGCGATCACCTCGTCGACGGTGCCGTGCGCCAGCAGGTGTCCATAGGCGATATAGGCGATCTCGTGGCAGCGTTCGGCCTCGTCCATGTAATGGGTGGAGACCAGCACCGTCAGCCCTCGCGCGGCCAGCGCATGAATCTCGTTCCAGAAATCCCGCCGCGCCTTCGGATCGACGCCGGCGGTCGGCTCGTCCAGCAGCAGCAAATGCGGATTGGGCAAGGTGCAGGCGCCGAGCGCCAGGCGCTGCTTCCAGCCGCCCGATAGCTCGCCGGCGAGTTGCTCTTCGCGGCCCTGAAGCCCGAGCCGGTCGATCATGTCGCGCGCGGCGCCTCGCGCATCGCGCACGCCATAGAGCCTTGCGACGAACTCCAGGTTTTCGCGCACCGACAAGTCCTGGTACAGGGAAAAGCGCTGCGTCATGTAGCCGACCTGACGCTTGATCTTGTCGGCGTCGCGGCGAATGTCGTAGCCCAGGCACGTCCCCTCGCCGCGGTCGGGCGTCAGCAAGCCGCAGAGCATGCGGATGGTGGTGGTCTTGCCGGAGCCATTAGGGCCGAGGAAGCCGTAGATGGTGCCGCGCTTGACCTGCATCGACAGGTCATGCACCACCTCGCGGCCGCCGAACGACTTCGACAGGCCATGGACATCGATCGCGATGTCGGATGCCGGCGCCGCTGTCATCGCTTGTCCGCAACCGGTGTCTTGGCGTTGAGAAATACGCTGATCGGCTGGCCGACACGCAGGGCATCGGGCCTGACCGGCCGCGCCTGAATCAGGTAGACGAGCTTGCTGCGTTCATCGAGACTATAGATGACCGGCGGGGTGTATTCGGCCTGCGTCGCGATGAAGTAGATCTTCGCGGTGAGATTGCCGCTGCAATTGTCGCAAGCCACCCGCACCTCGTCGCCGATCGCAAGCTTGGGCAAGTCCTGCTCCGGCACGTAAAAACGCACCTTCATGTTGCCGGGCGGCATGATCGACAGCACCGGCCGTTTCTCCGGCACCATCTCGCCCTCGCGGAAATAAATCTGCTGGATGGTCCCCTCCACCGGGGCAAAGCCGGTGCGCCGCGCCAGTCTGGTCTGCGAGGTGTTGACCCGTGCCTCGGCAACGCGCAGCGCCGAGACGGCGGAATCGAGATTGGCCTGGGTGCCGGAGCCGGTCTTGCTCAGGGACGATGCGCGGTCATAGCTTTGCTGCGCGTTGGCGAGCGTGGCCATGTTCTGGTTGAGGTCGGCGCGCTGCAGATCATCGTCCACCGAATAAAGTGGCACGCCGGGCTTGACCTCTTCGCCCTCGCGGACATTGAGTTTTATGACGCGGCCGGATTCGTCGGGGCTGACGAAGATCATGTCGGCTTCGACCCAGCCCTGATAGCCGGGATTGTTGCGCTCGTCGCAGCCCGCCAGCATGGCGACAACCGCAAGCGCCGCGCAAATCTGCGATGCCATTCGCGACGAAGTCATGGCTGCCTCCGTTCGCCAAAGATCAGATCGAGATGGACGCGCAGCATCTCGGTCGCGTCGAGCGGCGCATGTTTGCTGAACAGGCCTTGCCAGATCACCGCAATGATCGCCGGCGCGACGATGATCTGCGGAAAGCGCGTCAGGCCTTGCTGGCGGATTTCACCGCTCTTGATGCCGAGCTCGATCAGCGAGCGCATGCCGGCCAAACCGCGCGAAACCACCTCGCGGTAATAAAAGTCGGCGATAGCAGGAAATCTTGCACCCTCTGCAACGATCAGGCGGACGATGTCGCCGCGGCGCGTCGTCACAACTTCCTGCGCGAAGGTTTTGGCAAAACCCTCAAGCGCGGCGCGAACCGATCCGCCGGCCGGCGGCGGCGCGTGAAGCTGGCCGATCAGCGGCACCAGCGCGGTGCGGATCAGCTCTTCGAACATCGATTCCTTGTCCTTGAAGTGCAGGTAGATCGTGCCCTTGGCGACGCCGGCGCGTCTGGCGACGTCGTCGAGCCGGGTCGCGGTAAATCCGCGCGCAATGAATTCATCCAGCGCCGCATCGATAATGGCCTGGCGCCGCTCCGCCGCGCGGCTTGCACGGTTGGAAGCAGGCTCGGGAGAAACTTTCGGCAGGTTCGTCCGTTCCCCCTTGGCCGAGGCAGCCTTATGGCCGCGCCGGCGGTTGGCCGGTTTTGGAGTTGCCGGGGGTCTGGGTCCTGTCCCTGGGTTTGACATTTGCTAGATTATGACTGACTGGTCAGTCATTGTCAATCGGGACCGAAACGGCCGGATTGCCGCAGCCCCTCCATGAGCCAGAGACGGTCGTTTGGATCGGCACTGACGGGGCTTTCGAGCCTCCAGATGGACAGACTCCGCGAAGCAATCCACCGTTCGCGCCGCGCAAAGAAAGAGTGGATTGCTTCGCTTCGCTCGCAATGACGGTTAGCGTCCTTTCGCTCCTCGCAATGACGTTGCCCCAATTTCCAAAACAAGACTCCGCGTTCCCGCGGCGCGATGCGTCCGGGTTTTGCAAAAACCGTTCGCGCCTCTGATAAGAGGGCGCAGGGAAAGCCGGGTGCCCAATGCACCCGCAGCCTCGTATGCAAGCATTCCCCGCGCAATGGTTTTACGGCTTACTTCGCGCTCTCCTCGGTGACCACGCTTTTTGACACCGTCGCCTGCGCTTCTTATCGCAGACTTGACGCCAACGATTGGGGCGTCGGAACCACACGACTTCACCGTACGCAAGCAGACCGCGCTCGTCTCGCGCGCTGCCGCGTCCACCGCATCCCGCCCCGCGTTCGTGACGATCGCGAGCCGCCCCTCTATTGAGACGGGACCAAATCGCTATAGTGCTGATTTTACCCCGCCGTCAAGCGAAATTTCTGAAAATCAGAAATCCATGAAATCACTAGGCTTTTACCGGCGCACGCCTGTCGGACGCATAAGAAACGCAGCAGCGGTCATGAAAAATTTCGCCGGCAGTCAAGGAAGACTTTTTCAACACCCTATCTGCCAACAACGGAAGTCGCCCACTTCACCAGGAATATCGCACCACGCCCTTGCCGGCGTAGGAGCGCGTCACATTCGAGAACTCGCCCTCGAAGGTGACAGCGGCGGACCAGCCGTTCAGCCATCTCTTCTCGGCGGAGGCAGTAACGAGGGCTGCGTCATGCGCCTGCGCGGCGCCATTGACGACGAAGGATGCGCCCGGCAGCGTCTGGAAGGTCGCGCCGATGACCCGGTCGGCGTTAAAATCGTGCGCCCAGGCGAAGCGCCCGCGCAGGGTGAAGATGCCATCCTGCATCGCCCAGGAATTATCGGTGCGAAGCCCCAGCTCGCTGCGCGAGGCGGTGACGCTCTTTGAGCCGTAGGCAAGCGCAAAGGTGTTGGCGCCGACCAGCGCCTGCTCGGCATAGGCCGGCAGATCGAAGGTCGTGAACTGTCCGGCCGCATAGGGCGTAAGCCCCATCCAGGGCGTGACGAAACGATAGCCGCCTTCGACACGGCCCGACCAGGCATTGGCGTTGAATTGTGCGCGCAACTGATCGACGCCGGCGATGGTGACGGTGCGATCGGTAGTGATGTCCTGCCAGCCATAGGCGAGGGCCGCGGAGAGATAGGCCGGGCCGACGGTGTGGCGCACGAAGGCGCCGGCCTGGAACAGGTCGGAGCGGCCGGAACCTAATCCATTGGCAATCGAGAAGTTGGTGCCGCCGCCCGCGAGCGCAAAGCCTGCCAGCGTGAACGGCGAGAACCGATAATCGGCGCCGACCACGCCGCCCGCGATGCGGCTGGTGGTGTTGTTTGTTCCCAGCGCCGCATTGCCGTCGGTGGTCTGCGAGCCGCCAGCAAACGGAGCGGCCATCACCGGCGCCTTGCGATAGATCGCGGCATAGGCGTCGCGCTCGCTCTTGGAACGGGCGTTGCCGTTGGCCGCGTACGCGCTCGCGCCATCATTCTCTTCGGCGAATTGCGGCGCGGCGCTCCCGGCAGAAACAGGATCGCTGCGGCAGCCGATGAACGGGTCCGTCATCACCCCCATGAACAGGTTCATCGCGTTGAACGTGGTCTGCTGCGTGCCTGTGGCGGTCTCGCCGGAAGCCTGTGACAGCGCGGCGGCGAGATTGCTGCCGGTGAGACCAAACAGCGTGCCAAAGCCGGGCGGCAGCGTGCCGCCGCCGTTGAAGAAGCCGTTGATCGCATTGGCGACGTTCTGCTGGTTCTGGTTCAGTCCGGCGCCGGCGCCGAGCGTCGCGCCGGTCAGGTTCAAGAACACGTCGGTCGGCGTGTAGCTCAGGCTCACGGCAAAATTCGGATTGCTGCTGCTCACGCCGCTGAACGTGGTGCCGTTGAGGCTGGCGGAATGGAGAATGTCGTGGCTCCGTGTCGCATAGCTCCCCGGCGCCAACACCGCCTGCACGATGCCGGCCAGCGACGCTGTGCCGCTGACGTTGGCGATCGAGGCGGTCGAAGGGCTGACCTGCACGAGGTAGAGCGCACCGGACTGGAAGGAGAGGCTGCCGGCGACCGTCATCGTGCTGCCGGGGGCACCAGACCCCGGCGCAAAAATGCCGCCGCCAGCGATCGTGGTGTTACCGACGATGCCGGTGCCGCCGAGCGTGCCACCGGCATTGACCGTAAGGCTGCTTGCCGAGGTCATATCGCCGTTGACCGCGAGCGTGCCACCATTGATGTTGACCGGCCCCGCAAAGGTGCTGGTGCCAGTCAGCGTCCACACCGAGCTGTCGACCTTGTCGAAGGCGCCAAAACCCTGGTACTGCGCGGCAGGCCCGATCTGCGACACTTCGAAACTTGCCGTCCCTGTGCCGCCGAGCTGGAACGTGTCGGCGCCGGTACCGAGCACGAGGCCCGAGATGGCCGAGCCGGGCGCCAGCGTGAGCGTGTTGCCGGTGCCCGCAAACTGGATCGCAGCCGTGCCGCCGCTTATGGTGCCGGCGTTGAAGATCGACGAGCCGCCACTCCCGGCACGAATTCCGACGGCGGAAGCGCCAGCACCCGCGGTTGCTGAGATGGTGCCGAAGTTCGTCACATTGGCTTCGTTGCCGGCGTTGATGCCCAAGCTATGGGCGCCGGCGCCTGCGCCCACGATTCCAGAGATGCTGCCGGAGTTCGTCACATTGGCATTGTTGCCGGCAGTTATACCGATACCAACGAAGGCGCCCACACCTGCGATCCCGGAGATGGTGCCGGAGTTCGTCACATTCGCGTTGTGTAGCGCGGAGACGCCTCGGCCATCGCTGCCAGCGGTTATTCCGTAGATAGTGCCCGAGTTCGCGATATTGGCATCGTTGTTGTTGGCAAAAACGCCGTAGCCCGAGACGCCGCCGGTTCCATAAATCGTGCCGGAGTTCGTGGCATTGGCATTGAGGTTACCGAAGATGCCGGTGCCTGATACTCCGCCGAATCCATATATGGTGCCGGAGTTCGTGACATTGGCATCGCTGTTGTTGGCAAAGATGCCAGAGCTGGGGCCGCCAGCGTCGGCAGTCCCATAGATAATGCCGGAGTTCATCACAGTGACAGCGGAGCCGTAGATGCCCTTGGCGAAACCGCCGGTACCTGCGATCGCATAGATCGTGCCGGAGTTGGTGACGTTGGCATTGTCGAAGACGAAGATGCCGTTGGCTGAGCTGGCAGAGCTGATGGTTCCATCGATCGTGCCGGCGTTTGTTACATTCGCATCGCCGGTGGAGTAAATCCCAAAACTGGCAAAACCAATGCCGGTGTTTCCATTGATGCTGCCGGTAGCCGTGTTTGTGACTGTCAACGTTCCTGCGTCCTGCAAGCCGGCATTGCCGCCGGCCGCCGTACTTGTATTCGTCAAGGTGGTGCTGTTGATGCAGGTCTGATTGGTCTGGACTGGAAAACCAATGCAAGCCTGGGCTCGCGACGGCGTGGCCTGCGATAGCATCGCCGCCATCAGGATGCCGGCTGCTGCGAGGAAGCGCGCGTTCTCGTTCTCTTCGAACCATCGCACCGGATCAAACACTGAAAAACGATGCCGCACGGGTCCCCCGAAAAAGTTGCTTGCAAATTCGAAGCCCGAACAAAGGGCCCGTGAGTCCAAACTGCGACAATTTGGCACCCTAGTTTCAATCAAACCGGTAGTCGAGACGCCAACACAATTTGCTGCACAATTCCGGCCAATGTGGTCAACCCGCCACATGTGGACCCAAGGCTTGGTGCGAGGCGCTGAAAATGAGCATTCCAACAAATGTCGTTTCTGGTCGTCGAAACTTCGCGGGCTTGTTCGGCTGCAATGATTTCGGAAAATTATTCTCGTCATCTTTCGATTTTTTGAGTTTTCACGCAGCCCGGGTCAAACTAAGAAGACTTCAGTCTAAAGTAGATGTCTTCTGCTTTTCCATTCAGAGCGGACATCGCCACCTGCGTTCGGACCTCAGGGAGCTGCTCGATACTGAAGCGGCGTGTTCGACCGTTAGCTGTGAAATTTCAAGCCATCGACGATCTTGTCGATAACCTTGCGCTCGGCGCGCATGGCAAGGCCTACCAGGTTGAGATCGACGCGAGTCACTGCCCTCACCGCCTCGCGGTTGGCGGCGTCGTGCGTGGTTTTGAACATGTCCTCGGTATAGATTGCGGGCTTGACGTCTCGTGCCAGCGCCCGCTCCAGCGCGCGGGTCAGCGCTGCGCGGTCGGCGCCGTAGATCAGGATCGGCTGACCGATCAGCGACAGATATTTGGTGCCCGAACCATCTTCGTAAGGCTGGCCGATACATTGCGGAAAAGCGGCCGCGATGCCCGATGTCAGGAACGAAGCCACGTTCAGCTTCTGCCACGGTTCGAGGTCGGTCCGGATCGCGACCGCGATCTTGGTATCGAATGGCATGGATGCTCCAGTGTCATTCCGGGATGCGCCGTTAGGCGCAGACCTCAGATGTGCAATTGCACATCGGGGAATCTCTTTTTATCAAACCGGGATTCCACAATGCGCAATTGCGCATTGGGGTTCGCCGCTACGCGCCGCCCCGGAATGACAGATAGCCTAGAGCATGATGGGGTTGAGTTGAATCAGCGCATGACTTCAACTTACCTCTCCCCGCTTGCGGTCCGCTTGCGGGGAGAGGTCGGATTGCCTCGGCGATGCCAACGGGTCGCGCGAACGCGCGCCCGATGACAGGCTCCGCATCGTCCGGTGCAATCCGGGTGAGGGGGAGTCGCCGTACGCATCTATGTTCGGAATTTGCAGAGACAGGCCCCTCACCCCAACCCTCTCCCCGCGAAGAGCGGGGAGAGGGAGAAGTGGTCCGCCGCCTCGACCTAAACTCATCACGCTCTAGCCGTTGGCTCACCCTACGATCTGCGCGCGGCTTCGAGCGCCTGCGGGGTATCGATATCCAGAAAGGCGCCGTGACCTTCGACCGGGACTTCCGCCACCGCCTCACTATGCCTGGCAATCAGATGGCGGGCGCCGATATCGCCGTCGAGCGTCATCAGCTCGTTGAAGAAGCGGCGCGACCACAGCACCGGATTGCCGCGCCTGTTATCGCTCACCGGCACCGCGATCAGGTTGCCGCGATCCGGGGCAAAGGCTTCGATCAGCCGGTCGATCAGATGCGCAGAGATCAGCGGCATGTCGCCAAGACAGATCACCGCGCCGTCGGCAGCTTGGGGCACCGCTGCTATGCCAGCCTTGACGGAGGTGGCGAGGCCTTCGGCGAAATCCGGATTGTGCACGAATTTCACTTTCAGGCCCTGCAATGTTTTCCGGACCTCGTCGGCCTGGTGACCGGTAACGACAATCACGTCA
>WNGI01002992.1_pt1 | contig 14784 bp, 13 predicted proteins | sample 5400621 | NCBI WGS metagenome assembly WNGI01 (sample SAMN13153374, study PRJNA577476) | soil metagenome | isolation source: 20 cm soil or saprolite under Garry oak tree replicate 1 | place: USA:California | collected 2016-06-15 | reverse complement strand
CTCGCCAGTGGATACTTCGTGTTGATCGGCATCAGCGACAGACGCAGCTCGTCGCTGGGAGCGTGGATGGAGATCGCCAACCTGAATTGCTCGGGGCGCTCACCGAGTGCGACGATCCCCGGGAGCACGCCGACGGTCGACACCGTGATATGGCGCGCGCCAATGCCGAGTCCATCCGGTGAGTTCAGCACAGTGAGTGTTGGGTCGACCGCCTTCCAGTTCATCAACGGTTCGCCCATCCCCATGAAGACGATGTTCGTCACCTGCTTTGGCGGATCGAGGAGCCGCATCTCGCGCACCTGCCCCGCGATCTCGAACATCTGGAGGTTGCGGGTAAACCCCATCGCACCGGTCGCGCAGAAAGCGCATTGCAGCGCGCAACCCGCTTGCGAGGAGATGCAAAGCGTGAGTCGCGAGCCCTCTGGTATCGCGACGGTCTCGATGAATTCGCCGTCCTCGAGCCTGAACAGAAACTTTTCCGTCCCGTCGCTCGAAGTTTGTCGGGTTGCCAGCGTAAGGCGCGGAATCGTGAAGTACTGTTCGAGGAGACCGCGGAATGCGACCGAAACGTCCGTCATCGCCGCGAATGAATCGGCGGGGCTTTGCCAAAGGTGGCGGGCGACCTGCGACCCGCGGAACGGTTTCTCCCCGTGCTCGACGGCAAAGCCCCTGAGCAGCTCCTCCGCTTCCGAAGGCAGCATGTTCAGGAGGTTCTGTTTTGCGGCAGCAGTCTCCTGATCCGCGCTTTTTTGCGTCATGCTCCTTCCACCAAGTGTATGCAACTACTAAATTTAACCCCTCTCGATGCCTTATTCGACCCACACGATCCGGCGCTGACCTCCCCCTCCACGGCCTCCACATCCCGCTTCGCCACGGCGAAGCGCTCCCATCTGGGCGGTGAGCTAAGATCGTCCCACGTTGGCGCCAAAGTCAGACTCGGCGGCTGGGTACATCGAACCCGAAATCTGGGCGGCATAGTCTTCCTCGACCTCCGGGATCGAGCGGGTTTGCTGCAAGTGTCCTTCGATCCGAAATGGACCGCGACGGATATCATCGAGCGGGCCGGCAAGCTCGGCCTCGAGACAGTAGTGATGATCGAAGGTGAAGTTGCCGCGCGTCCAGCCGAGATGGGCAACGCCGAGATGGAGACGGGCGATATTGAGGTACGAGCGCGCGATTTCCAGATCGTCGGGCCAGCTGAAACGCCGGCGATTCCTGTCGCCCGCGGTAAAGGCGAAAAGCTGCCCGCCGAGGAGCTCCGGCTCAAACACCGCGATCTGGATCTGCGTCGGCCCGAGTTGCAAAAGAACCTGATCCTGCGCCACAAGCTTCAGCAGACAACGCGGCGATTCCTGGACGAGCGGGGATACCTCGAGATAGAGACGCCAATTCTTTCGAAGCCTGCGCCTTCCGGAGCCCGCGATTACGTGGTTCCCAGCAGACTGCATCCGGGCGAGTTCTATGCGCTGCCACAATCGCCGCAGGTCTACAAGCAACTCCTGATGATCTCGGGGTACGACCGGTACTTTCAGATCGCGCGCTGCTTCCGCGACGAAGATTTGCGCGCCGACAGGCAACCCGAATTCACCCAGATCGACATCGAAGCGTCATTCATCGGACCTGAGGACATCTTCTCGCTCACGGAAGGGTTGCTGGCAGCGTTGTGGAAGGACGCCAGCCATACCATCCCGCCGACCTTCGAGCGGCTACGCTACGCTGATGTGATGGAGCGATTCGGCATCGATCGCCCCGACACCCGATACGCTCTGGAGCTGTTCGATGCTAGCGATGCCTTCCGAGGATCAGAATTCGGCGTGACGAAATCCGTCCTGGCAAACGGCGGACGCGTTCGCGGTTTGAAAGTTCCGGGAGGCACTGCGCTTTCACGCAAACAGCTCGACGAGATCGAGGCGATAGCGAAGTCCGCCGGTGCGGGTGGTGTGATGAGACTCAAGCGTGGCGCCGCGGGACTCGAGGGACCGGCCGCCAAGTTCCTGAGTGAGGGCGACGTCCAACGCCTTGGCATCGGCGAGGGCGAGTTGTGTTTGCTGGTCGCCGGCCCCGAACAGGTGACCAATCCGGCCCTGGACAGGGTGCGGCAGGATGTCGCCCAACGCCTCGCGCTCGTGCCAGAGAACAAGCGATCGTTTCTTTGGGTCACGGATTTTCCATTGTTCAGCCGCGAGCCGGACGGAACTTTGAGCTCGGTGCATCACCCATTCACGTCGCCCCACCCGGACGATCTCGAGCTCCTCGATTCGCAGCCAGAAAAGGTTCGTGCGCTCGCCTACGACGTCGTCCTGAACGGATTGGAGCTCGGCGGCGGGAGCATTCGGATCAATGACCCATCGCTCCAGCGCAAGGTCCTGTCACTACTGGGCGTCGGAGCGGAGGATGCCCAAACGCGCTTTGGCTTCCTGCTCAACGCATTGAGCGCAGGTGCACCGCCGCACGGCGGGATCGCGTTCGGTTTCGACCGACTTGCGATGGTACTGGCTGGAGCGTCTTCACTCCGAGACGTGATTGCATTTCCTAAAACCACAGCGGCGAGGGCGCTCTTCGAAGACGCGCCGTCGGCCGTTCCACCCGAAGACTTGAGGGAACTCCATCTTCAAAACATGACGAGTTGACGTGAGCGAAGAGACAACAATTCAGCGCCTTTCGACCGAAGGCGCGGACATGCTGACGCTTGCCGGCGTGAATGACGAAAACCTTGTCGAGCTGGCCCGTCAGACCGGAGCGAAGATCGCGCTCCGAGGCGAAACCCTGGCGATTAGCGGAAATACGGACGCCGTTGCACGCGCCGTCCCGATCGCCCAGAGAATGATCGACACCGCCAAACAGCAGATGCCCCTCACCGCCGACGACGTGCTTCGCATGAGCATGGAAGGTCCGCGCGATGGGAACGGCAACGGAGTCGACAGCGAAACGCGGATCGTCCTGCCCGGCGTTCGCAAAATCATCCAGGCGAAGACCGCGGGTCAGGCCGAGTACATGAAGCTGATGGCGGACAACGACATCGTCGTCGGCATCGGACCGGCCGGAACAGGGAAGACGTACCTGGCGGTTGCGGCAGCCGTCGACGCGCTCGCCCGCAAGCGCGTTCGTCGTATCGTGCTTGCGCGTCCCGCGGTGGAAGCCGGCGAAAGCCTCGGCTTCCTGCCCGGTGACATGCAGGCGAAAGTCGATCCGTATCTGCGCCCGCTTTACGACGCGCTGGAAGACATGATGCCACACGAGCGAGTACAGAAATCGCTCGAGACGCGCACCATCGAGATCGCGCCGCTCGCCTACATGCGGGGCCGCACCCTCGCCGACGCCTTTGTAATTCTCGACGAGGCGCAGAACGCGACCACGGCGCAGATGAAGATGTTCCTGACGCGCCTGGGAGTTAACTCGAAGGCGGTGATCACCGGTGACAAGACGCAGATCGATCTTCCCAAGCGGGAAGAATCCGGACTCATCCAGATCGAGCGGATCCTTCCGGGGATCGATGGCATCGGATTCCAGTATCTCACCGATGCCGATGTCGTGCGGCACCGGCTCGTTCGCGAGATCATCAAGGCTTACGCCGAGGATTCCGGCGCCTGACGGCACCGCGCGGGTGACTGAGTGAAGCGTCCTCCGCGCGGTCTCGCGATTGACATATCGTCCAGCGTGCGGCGACTCAACGTTTCGCGCGCTCTCGTTCGGAATGCAGCCGCCGCCACTCTGCGTGCGGAACGAGTGAAGGATGCGATGCTCTCCATCACTTTCGTCGGACGCGCCGCCATCTCGCGCCTGAATCGTCGCTACCTTGGTCACCAGGGTCCAACTGACGTGATTTCGTTCGGGCTTGGACGGGTCGGGAAACGCGGAGCCGTAGTCGGCGACGTATATATTTGCCCCGAGGTCGCTCGCGATAACGCCAGACGCCAGGGGATCAGGGCCGGAGAAGAGCTACTGCGGCTTGTCGTCCACGGCACGCTTCACGTGCTTGGCTACGATCACCCTGAAGGTGCAACGCGAACGACGTCGCGGATGTGGCGCAAACAGGAGAGAATACTCGCACGTGTCCTCTAACCGCCTTATCGACGACTTCGACGCCGGCAAACCGGCGGCGCTGGCGCGCGTCGTGAGCATCGTCGAAAACCATCGCGAAGGGTTCGAGGAGATACTTTCTGCTCTGCATCCGAAGACGGGTCACGCCAGGCGCATCGGTCTCACCGGACCCCCGGGGGCGGGGAAAAGCAGCATCACGGCGCTTCTCGTCAAGCGGTTTCGCGAGGCAGGCCTCAAGGTCGGAGTGATAGCGGTGGATCCGACGTCACCCTTCACTGGCGGCGCCTTGCTCGGCGATCGGGTGCGGATGGAAAATGTCGCCCTCGATCCGGGAGTCTTCATTCGGTCGATGGCGACGCGTGGCTCGCTTGGGGGTCTCGCTGCTGCGACGCGGGAGGTAGCCGACGTTCTGGACGCGTTTGGATTCGACCGCTTGCTGATCGAGACGGTAGGCGTCGGGCAATCGGAGCTGGACGTCGCCCGAACGGCCGACACGACGGTGCTGGTTCTGGTGCCCGAGTCGGGAGATTCGATTCAGACGCTCAAGGCGGGCGTGATGGAGGTCGCCGACATTTTCGTAGTCAACAAGTCCGATCGTCCCGGCGCCGACCGTCTGCGAAACGACGTCGAGCTGATGCTTGGTCTGCGAAAGGGAATCTCCTTTGGCAACACCCCCGCGCATCACGGTGTGGACCTGAAGAGGATGAATCCGGCGCGCCTTGCGCGGGAAGCCGCGGCGAAAACCGACCCTTTGGAATGGACTCCTCCCGTCTTGAGCGCGGTTGCGACCAGGGATGAAGGAATAGACGAGATCGTGACCGCACTCGACCGCCACTTCGCTTATCTTGAACAAAGCGGAACGCTGCGGGCGCGCAGACGCGACAGAATGCGCGAGCGGGTGATGGATGTGGTGGAAGACAAGGTGCGCGGCCGGTTATGGAAAGACACCGGCACAATGAGCTGGCTCGAGCTGCAGCTCCCATCCGTCGAGGAAGGTAGTGCCACTCCATTTGGAATTGCCGATGCATTATTGCGGCTGAGTGGCGCTCTCGTACGTGGAGAAGAGGATAAATGACGAGACTGAAAAGCGCCGGTTCGCACTCTCCATCCCCAAAGACCGCTCCCGAGAGCGAGCTGATCGAGACGATCGAACAGCAGAGCGCTGAATTACGGTTGCTGCGCAAGGAAGTCGCCGAGTGGCGCAAGAAGTACGACAAGGGCGAGCTGCGCGACATTGGCTTCACCAACTCTGAGAAAGAGGTGCAGCCGATCTACACCCCGCTCGACGCCGCCGAAACGAGCGCTGAGGCTCTTGGCATGCCGGGCGTTTATCCGTACACGCGCGGGGTTCACGCGACCGGGTATAGAGGTCGCCTCTGGACGATGCGTCAGTTCGCCGGGTTCGGCAGCGCGCGCGACACCAACGAGAGATACAAGTTCCTCCTCGACCACGGACAAACCGGTCTTTCGGTGGCATTCGACTTTCCGACGCTGATGGGCTACGACTCTGATCATCCGAGGTCGGAAGGCGAGGTAGGCAAGTGTGGCGTTGCGATCTCGAGCCTTGCCGACATGGAGGTTCTTTTCGACGGCATTCCGCTCGACCAGGTCTCCACATCGATGACCATAAATGGTCCAGCTGTCATTCTCTATTGCTTCTACATCGCAGCCGCGGAAAAGCAGGGCGTCGACATCAAGGAGCTCCGCGGCACGATCCAGAACGACATTCTGAAAGAGTACATGGCGCAGCACGCGTGGGTCTATCCGATCGAGCCCGCGCTCCGACTTATCGTCGACTGCTTCGAGTGGTCCGCCGAGCACGTGCCGCAGTGGAATACGATTTCCATCAGCGGCTATCACATTAGAGAGGCGGGCGCCACGGCGGCGCAGGAGCTCGCCTTCACGCTTGCCGATGGATTCACTTACGTAGAACGAGGAATTGCCCGGGGCCTGAACGTCGACACGTTCGCGCCCCGTTTGTCTTTCTTCTGGGACATACACAACGATTTCTTCGAGGAGATCGCCAAGCTGCGCGCTGCGCGTCGCATCTGGGCACGCCACCTGAGAGATCGTTACGGGGCAAAAGATCCGCGCTCTCTCATGATGCGATTCCACTCGCAGACGGCCGGTGTCACACTGACCGCCCAGCAGCCGATGAACAACATCGTCCGGGTTGCATACCAGGCGATGGCGGCAGCACTCGGCGGAACGCAGTCTCTGCACACGAATTCGATGGACGAAACTCTGGCGTTGCCGACAGAAGGATCCGTGCAGGTGGCGCTCCGCACGCAGCAGATCCTTGCCTACGAGACCGGGGTTCCCAATGTCATCGATCCCCTCGGCGGCTCGTACTATGTCGAGACACTCACGACCGAACTGGAGCGAGAGGCGGAATCGCTGTTCGAGCAGATCGAGAAGATCGGCGGCGTAGTTCGTGGACTGGAGACGGGCTGGCTGCAGCGCCGGATCAACGAGTCGGCGGCGCGGCAGCAGTGGGAGATCGAGCAGCATCGACGCGTGATCGTCGGCGTCAATGACTTCGTAACCGACGAGCCCGAGCTGTCGATAGAGCTGCTCAAGGTGACCGAAGAGACGGAGCGTGAGCAGATACAGCGAATGGCGGCGATGCGCGCCCAACGTGACGACACACTCGTTGAGAAGCGATTGAGCGCTCTGCGCGAGGCGGCTAAGACGTCTGAGAACCTGATGCCCTACATCCTGGATTGCGCCCGCGCCTACTGCACGCTCTACGAGATTCGCGCCGCGATGGAAACGGTGTTCGGCGCTTATCGCGAGCCAGTGTTCTTCTGACCAGGAAGCGTGAGTGGTGGGAATCGGCCTTCGACGCCCACTATCTCCTTGAGTACGGACCTCTCTTCACCCCTGAGCGCGAGCGCCGCGAGGTGGCGCGTGTCGTCGAACTCCTTGGACTGCCTGTCGGATCGCGCATTCTGGACGTTCCGTGCGGCCAGGGCAGGCACGCGCACCTGCTGGCAGAAGCGGGTTACGATGTAGACGGTCTGGACTATTCCCGGGTGTTGCTCGCCGTGGCGCGGCGCCGCGGGACTGGCTCGAGGTTGCGCTATACACGCGGCGACATGCGGAAAATGCCGGCGCAGTGGTCGCGAAGATTTGACGCCGTTGTAAATCTCTTCACCTCATTTGGATTCTTCACGCATCCCGCTGACGATGCTCGCGTCATTCGCGACCTTGCGCGCGTGCTTAAACGGGGCGGGGTCCTGCTCTGGCACGGAGGGAGCCGAGATGGAGTTATGGCGCGTTTTCTCGCCCGAGACTGGTGGACGTCGGGGAAAACGCTCTTCACCCAGGAGCGCGAGTTCGATCCTCTCTCAGGCTTTCTGACGGTTCGCTCGAACTGGCGGCGAGGATCGCTTTCGGGCGCGCGCGAGCATCGGATCCGTCTTTACACGGCGACGCGACTCTCCGAGTTATTTGCCGATGCCGGATTGATCGTCGAGCGCTCGTTTGATGGTTTCACGGATAAGCCGTTGGGAAGGACATCTTCGGAGATGCTGCTCGTCGCCCGGAAGGAGTGACACGATTGCCGCTCGTGCTTCGCTGCCGCTAACTTTTAACTCTCTATGAGACCAATTCGAGTTCTCGTCGCAAAGCCAGGCCTCGACGGGCATGACCGCGGTGCCAAGGTCGTCGCTGCGGCGCTCCGCGACGCGGGCATGGAGGTCATTTACACCGGTCTTCACCAGACGCCGGAGATGATTGCCACTGCCGCGATTCAGGAAGACGTCGACGTCATCGGCCTCTCGATCCTGAGCGGCGCCCACATGACGCTGATCCCGCGCGTCCAGGAGCTGGTACAGGCGCAGGGGAGAGACGACATCCTGATCACCGGCGGCGGCATCATACCGAAGGAGGACGTCGAGGCGCTCGAGGCGCGCGGTATCGGCAAGCTGTTTGGGCCGGGCACCCCGACGAGCGAGCTGATCGCGTACATCAAGGAGTGGTTCGCCACGCGCGAAAAACAGGAAGCGTAGTGACCAGTCGCTTGCGCGAGCTCAGCGAGGAGCTGAAGGCACTCGAGGGAAGGCTGCTCGAGGGTGGCGGCGAGAAGCGTCTTGAGAAGCTGCATCAACAGGGAAAGCTTTCCGCCCGCGAAAGAGTCGAGCTGCTGCGCGATGAAGGATCGAGGATGCTCGAGATCGGGCTGCTGGTCGCCTACGATGAGTATGACGGACAGGCGCCGGCCGCGGGCGTCGTCACCGCGATCATCCGGGTTCACGGGCGCGAGACGGTGGTCGTCGCCAATGATCCCACCGTGAAAGCTGGATCCTGGTGGCCGGAGACGATCAAGAAGATCCTGCGCGCCCAGGAAATTGCCATGCGATGCCGGATTCCCATCGTCTATCTCGTCGATTCCGCCGGCGTCAACCTGCCGTATCAGGAGGGCGTCTTCCCCGGACAATATGGAGCGGCGCGCATCTTCTACTACAACTCCATCATGCGCCGCTATCTGCACATCCCGCAGATTGCCGCGGTGATGGGGCAGTGCATCGCGGGCGGAGCTTATCTGCCGGCACTGTCCGACGTGATTCTGATGGTGAAGGGCACTTCGTTCATGGGGCTGGGCGGGCCGAATCTGGTGAAAGGAGCGACGGGACAGGTCGTCGACTCGGAGACGCTCGGCGGCGCATCCACTCACACCGAGATCAGTGGTGTCGCGCATTACGCCGTCGACAACGACGAGGCGTGCATCGCCAAGATCCGCGACCTGATCGAGCGATTGCCGACGACGACCCGCGACGTTGCGTTGATGCCGAGAGATGCTGAGGGCGAGGAGCGATCAAGGAACCGAGCGCCAGCTGGTTCCAGATCGAAGGCGAAATTGACAAAGTCCGCCGACAAAGTCGAGGAGCTCTACGATCTTCTGCCGGCTGACCACCGAATGTCCTACGACATGCACGCCGTGTTGCGGGCGATCCTCGACAACGGCGAGATCGACGAGTTCCAGGAAGGAATCGCCAAAGAGATGATCTGCGGCGACGCCCGAATGGATGGAATTACAGTCGGCGTGATCGCGAATCAACGCGGTCTCATCAAAGGCCGCGAAGGAGAGAGGCCGCGCTTCGGTGGGATCGTGTATACCGAGAGCGCGGAAAAGGTGGCGTACTTCATCGATCGTTGCGACCGCCTCGGAATTCCTCTGCTGTTCGTGCAGGACGTTTCCGGGTTCATGGTCGGCACGGAAGAAGAGCAGGAAGGAATCATCCGCGCCGGCGCGCGCTTCGTGGAGGCAATGGCGACAGCGCGCGTGCCGAAGATCGTGCTCACCATCAACCACGCATCGGGAGCCGGCTACTACGCGATGGCGGGGCAGGGATTCGATCCGGATTTCATCCTGACCTGGCCCACCGGTCGCATGGGTGTGATGGAAGGCGAGTCCGCGATTCAGGCGGTGCACGGGCCGATTCTGGAAGCCGCCAAGAAGACGGGCACGCAGTTGGAAGCCGCGCTCGAGAAGGCTGTCGAAGACATGCGCGCCGACTACGAGCATCAGCTCGATGCGAAGTATGCCGCAGCTCGCGGCTTCGTCGACGCGATCGTCTACCCGGAAAACACCCGCGAGATGCTGAGCCTGGCGCTACGCGCCACGCTACACAATCCTGGCCCCCACCTCGGCCCCTTCGTGTTGCCGCCGCACCTCGGAGAAATGAGCAGTTGAAGAAACTCGTTCGGGTCGCCGCCGGCCAGGGATTCTGGGGCGACGACCTCGATGCTCCGCGACGTCAGGTTGAAGATGGACCCACTGATTACCTGATGCTCGACTACCTCGCCGAAGTCACGATGTCGATTCTGCAGAAGCAGAAGGAGCGCGACCCATCGCTTGGATACGCCCGCGACTTCATCGGCGCAATGGAGAGCGTCCTGCCGGCAGTCGTCGACAAGGGAGTCAAGGTGGTGGCCAACGCCGGTGGCGTGAACCCGAGTTCGTGTGCCGCCGCAGTTAAAGCCGTTGCCGAGAAAAACGGAGCCAAAGGGAAGCTGCGGATTGGCGTCGTCACCGGCGATGACCTGCTTGATCGACTCGATGCTCTCCTCGCGCAGGGACATCAGCTGGCGAACATGGACACCGGTGAGCCGCTGTCGGCTGTAAGAGACAAAGTTCTCTCGGCGAATGCCTACATCGGTTCGGTACCGATCGTTGAAGCGCTGGCGAAGAACGCCAACGTGGTCATTACTGGTCGCTCCACGGATACAGCGCTGACGATGGCGCCGCTGCGCCACGAGTTCGGGTGGTCAGAGAATGCGTGGGATCAGCTCGCCGCGGGAATTGTCGCCGGACACATCATCGAGTGCGGCGCGCAATGCTCGGGCGGGAATTGCCTGTACGATTGGCGATCGATTCCGGACCTCGCCAACGTCGGCTACCCGCTCGTCGAGGCGAGCGCTGATGGCTCCTTCGTCGTGACCAAGCATCCACGTACCGGGGGCAGAGTCTCGGTGCCGTCGGTGACCGAGCAGCTCGTGTACGAGATGGGTGATCCGCATTCGTACATCACGCCCGATGTCATCGCTGACTTCACGACGATCCAGCTCACTCCGGATGGAGAGAATCGCGTACGCGTGTCCGGAGTCAAAGGTCGGCCCCCGACGGATAAGCTCAAGGTTTCGATTGCATATCAGGCCGGCTTCAAGGCAGTGGGCACGCTGGTGTACGCCTGGCCCGACGCGCTCGACAAGGCAACACTCGCCGACAAAGTCCTGCGCGAGCGGCTCGATCGGCTCGGCCTCAGGTTCGATCGGATACTGACGGAGTTCGTCGGCGCCAACGCAACCCACGGCCGTTTGGCGGGAGATCAACGCGACGCACCTGAAGTTCAGCTACGCTTCGGCGTGCGCGGATCAGATCGGAGCGCCGTGGAACGATTCACGCGGGAGATAGCGCCTTTGGTCCTCAACGGTCCGCCGAGCGTGACGGGATTTGCCGGCGGCCGCCCGAAAGTGGAAGAGATCGTGGCCTACTGGCCGGCGCTGATCGACAAATCGGTTGTGAAGACTACGGTGGAGATAATTCAGTGAAGGTGCGACTCGTCGACATCGCCCACGCGCGCTCGGGGGACAAGGGCGACACAGCGAACGTCGGGTTGATCGCGCTGAGGCCGGCATGGTACGACGTCATTGCCACGCAGGTGACGCGCGAGCGGGTTGCCGAGCATTTCCGCGGGATGATCGAAGGCGGCGTCGAGCGTTTCGAGCTTCCCAATCTCAACGCGCTCAACTTTCTGCTTCATGGTGCGTTAGATGGGGGAGGCACGCTTTCGCTCAAAACCGATGCTCAGGGCAAGGTTTACTCGACGGCACTCCTTCGGATGACGATTGATGTCCCGGATACTGAAGCAAAAAGACTCGAGCTGCCCGTGGCGAAATGAAGAACGTCAGAGTGGCCGTCGATGGCGCAATCGGCAGAATCACGCTGGCGCGTCCGGAAAAGAAGAATGCGCTCGATCGAGTTACCGCGGACGAGCTCGCCGATGCGCTGTTCGCTCTCAGTGAGGCTCCGGTTCGCGTCGTCGCCGTCGATGGGGACGGTGCCGACTTTTGCGCGGGCGCAGATATAGCCGCGCTCGAAAAGATGCTGGACGCTCCGCGGCAGGAGCACATCGACGATGCCAAGGCGCTCGCTCACGTTTTTCATACGATTCGCCGTATGGAAAAGCCCGTAGTCGCGTTGGTAAGAGGTCGTGCGTATGCGGGAGGCGCCGGGCTGGCCACCGCCTGCGACATCGTGCTCGCACACGAAACTGCCCGCTTCGCGTATCCGGAGGTGACCATCGGCTTCGTGCCGGCGATGGTGATGACTTTGCTGCGCCGCTCGGTAGGCGAGAAGCAGGCATTTGAGCTGGTTGGCACCGGTAGAGTAATCTCGGCGAAAGAGGCAGCGTCGATCGGGTTGGTCTCTCGCGTTTTTCCCGATATCGAGTTCGACCAGCTGTCGGAGGGCGTGCTCAATCAACTCGCCGCGGTGCCGCCCAGCGCAATGGCGGCGACCAAAACGCTTTTCTACAAGCTCGACACGTTCAGCTTCCTCGACGGCATATCGGCGGGGATCGTGGCGAACGCCGATGCCCGAGCCACTCCCGCGTTTCGGGAAGGCGTACAACGTTTCCTGAAAAAGGACAGACTGTGAGTCCATTCACAATTGCAAAGCTCGCGTTGATGCTCGTCGCCGCGATCCTGCTGGCCTGGGGCATCAGGGCGGACGACAGCGCTCTGCGGTGGGCGGGGATTTTATTCCTTTTCATCGCCCTCGTTCTGAGATTCTTCAAACCACGCAAGCCCCGCGGTCTTTCGTGAGCAAGGCGACACCGGCGCCTCCGCGGCCGACTACTATCGTCGACGCGCCAAGGCTCTCCAAGAAGCTGGGTGTCGATCTTATTCTGGCGAGCGAGACGCTCCAGTATACCGGCAGCTTCAAGTTCCGCGCTGCGTACAACGTCGCCCGGAATGTGAAGCAGTCTCACATCATCACGGCGTCATCGGGTAACTTCGGACAGGCGATCGCGTACGCCTGCTCCTTGTTCGGCAAAAAGTGCACGGTGGTAATGCCGTCGGTCGCCCCGAAGATCAAAGTGGACGCGGTCCGTGAGTACGGGGCGGAAGTGGACCTCGTCGACCTCACGAAAAAAAGCCGGCTCGATAGGTTGGGCGAGCTGGCGCAACAGTACCCCGAAGCGTATGTCGCCAGCCCCTACGACGATCCGTTCGTCATCGAGGGCAATGCGGGACTTGCCAAAGAGCTTTTCGCGCTCGGCCTCGACTTCGATTACATAATCGCTCCGATCGGCGGCGGCGGTTTGACATCGGGGCTGGTGAAAGGGGTGGAAAGCAATGGCGGGAAGACCGAGGTTCTCGCCGCCGAGCCAGCGTTGTCGAATGACGCGGCGCAGTCGTTTCGTGCGGGGCACATCGTCTCTCTGCCCGACGAGTCGAATACCATTGCCGACGGCGCACGTGTGCTCCGCATAGGCGATCGCAACTGGGAAATCCTCAATCATGGTCTGGCGGGCGTGATCGAGGTCACCGAGGAGCAGATAATGGAAGGAGTTCGACTCCTCTTTGCTCTGGCGAACCTCAAGGTCGAGCCGACGGGCGCGCTTGCTTTGGGAGCGGTGCTTGCCCAGCCCGACAGATTCAGAGGAAAGCGCGTCTGCTGCGTGATCAGCGGCGGCAACGCCGACCCCGCCTTGTATGCCCGTTTGGTCGAGAGTATCTGATTTGGAGACGGGCTGAAGCGGCGAGCGAAAGTTTATTGCCGCGATTGATCGCCACTGCTTTGGGATCGGCTTAGGTAACTTTCCTCCGATGGGGAAGCCAACAATCGACGATGCGCGAAACGTCCTGAAGAGCGCATTCGGCTACGACAATTTCCGGCCGGGTCAGGAAGCTGCTGTCTCGGCAGTTCTTGCCGGGCGCGACACCGTGGTGGTCCTTCCGACCGGCGGCGGCAAATCGCTGTGCTTCCAGGTACCGGCGCTGATCCTTCCCGGCCTTACCGTTGTTGTATCGCCCCTGATCTCCTTGATGAAGGATCAGGTAGACACGCTTGTCGCCAAGGGTCTGCCGGCAGCTTTTATCAACAGCACGCTGACAGCAAGCCAGGTCTCGGATCGCCTGGCGCGCGTCGATCGCGGCGAGATCAAGCTGCTCTATGTCGCGCCCGAGCGCTTCGACGCTGGGCGCACAGCGGAACGACTGAAGAAGGCAGGCGTGGCCCTCCTCGCCATCGACGAAGCGCATTGCATCAGCCAGTGGGGCCACGACTTCAGACCCAGCTACCTGCGCGTCAAAAAGGTCCACGCCGCACTTGGATCACCGACGACGATTGCTCTGACGGCGACCGCTACACCCGAGGTGCGTCGCGACATCGTCCGTGAATTGGCGCTCAGGGATCCACAGACGATCATCACGGGATTCGATCGGCCCAATCTCACGTACTATGTAGTTCCGGCGAAGAACGAGGAGGAGAAGGACTCGCGTCTGATCGAGATCCTTCGCACCCGCGAGGGGCTGGCGGTGATCTATGCGTCGACGCGACGAGCCGTCGATCAACTGACGACGATGCTGGAGCGCGCAAAGATTCGGGCCGCCGGATACCACGCCGGCCTCGACGACGCGAGACGACATGAAGTCCAGGAAGCGTTCATGAGCGAGAAGGTGCGCGCCATCGTCGCGACGAATGCATTCGGGATGGGAATCGACAAGCCCAATGTCCGCCTCGTGATTCATTATGCGATGCCGGGAACACTCGAGGCCTACTACCAGGAAGCCGGTCGCGCCGGTCGCGATGGCCTGCACTCGGACGTGTTCCTGCTCCACTCGTTTCCCGATCGCTTCACGCACGAGTTCTTCATCAAGGGATCGTATCCGGACAGGTCGGTGATCGAGCAGACCTACGAGGCGCTAAAAACGCACTCAAACGCGCAGGGTTTCGTGAGCGCCGAGCCGAGCGACATCGCCCGGCAGATCAAGCCCAAGGTCAATCAGCGCGAAGTCGAGGGAGCGTTGAAGATTCTTTCGCGCGGAGGAGCGGTAACGATCAGCAACGGCGAAAGAGCCCGTGTGGTGGTTCGGCTGCTGGCGACGCCAGAGCGCATCAAGCGCGAGCTCACAGGCGAGGCAAACAGCGAGCTTGGGTTGTTGCGCGCACTTTGGCGTGGTGTCGGGCCTTCTCTCTCGTCGGGCGCGGTAATCGATCTGGATGGCTTG
>WNGI01007580.1_pt1 | contig 14785 bp, 15 predicted proteins | sample 5400621 | NCBI WGS metagenome assembly WNGI01 (sample SAMN13153374, study PRJNA577476) | soil metagenome | isolation source: 20 cm soil or saprolite under Garry oak tree replicate 1 | place: USA:California | collected 2016-06-15 | reverse complement strand
CAATCGCGGGCACTGGATCGATGGCCGTGGTCGAAGTCGTTCCCACTGTTGCCACGACGGCAAGCGGGATGGCTCCGGCGCGGCGGTCGCTCTCGATGGTTTCGGCTAGCACTTTCGCATCCAGACGCAGTCGGTCGTCGGTAGGAATCTTCCTCAGCGCGCTCAGTCCAAAGCCGAGCGTCATTGCCGCTTTGTCGACGCTGGAGTGCGCTTCTTCCGAACAGTAGATGAAAACCGGCGGCATGTCGCTGCGCGCCGCCATCCCCTGCTCTCGAATGCGCAGCTCCGGACGCATCTCCCGGGCGGCGGCAAGCGCGTAGAGCGTGTTGGATGAGGCGGTATCAGCGATCGCGCCGAAAAATTCCGATGGGAGACCGATCATCTGACGCAACCAGTCGAGCGTGAGCAGCTCGAGCTCGGTCGCGGCGGGGCTTGTTCTCCACAGCATTGCATTGACGTTGAGCGCCGCCGTGAGCGCCTCGCCGAGCACCCCCGCACCGGTCGAGGAGTTGGCGAAGTAGGCCATGAACGCCGGATGATTCCAATGCGTCGTTGCCGGCACGATCAGCGCCTGGAAGTCGTTCAGAATCGTGTCCATCGACTCGCCAGTGACTGGCGGCGACTGAGGAAGCGCGCGACGGAGCTCGCCCGGGCGAACGTCCGGCAGCACTGGCCACTTGTCCGGCTTTTCGAGATAGTCAGCGATCCAGTCGATCACGGCATGACCGTGCTTCCGGAACTCGGCCGATGTCATGTCGGAGGGCGGTAAAGGCTGCTCCATCGCCACAAATATAGATTCCTGTGTCCATTTACCACGACGCGAATGAAATCTTCGGGGTCCACAGCGATTGGCCGCAAAGCTGTCGCGCATCTGAAAAAAGTCGATCCTGTAATGGCGGAGGTAATTGACAAGGTCGGCAGCTACAAGGGATGGCCGGAATCGGGAGGAAGTCACTTCGACGCTGTCGCGCGTTCGATAGTCTTTCAGCAGCTATCGGGGAAAGCTGCCGGCACCATTCACGGCCGCTTTCAAGGATTGTACGGTGGTAGAACACCCTTGCCGGCGGAGCTCGCGATTACGTCGGATGAGCAACTCCGCGCGATCGGATTGTCCCGGCAAAAGTCGGCTTATCTCAAGGACTTGGGCGCCCGCGTCACGTCGGGCGAGCTTCCGATAGAGACCCTCCACGAACTGAGCGATGAGGAGATCATATCGGCGCTCATTCAGGTCAAGGGGATCGGACGCTGGACCGCTCAAATGTTCCTCATGTTCCGGCTAGGGCGGCTCGATGTGCTACCCGATCTCGATCTGGGAATTCAGAAAGGCATCCAGAGAGCGTACCGACTGCGCAAGCTTCCCCCACCCGAACGAGTGAAGAAGATTGGCGCCAAGTGGGCGCCCTATCGCACGGTTGCGTCGTGGTACCTGTGGCGGCTGCTCGACACCGTGACGCCCGTGCCGCGGTCAGCAGGGTGAATATCCAGGCAATTCGTCCGCTGGCGGACCATCTCGTCGCACGGAGCGTGCATTACTACATCGCGGACCTTAGTTTCTTGATAATGTCGACCGCAAACGTAGAGCTGCACTCTGCTGCCGTCGTTGACAACGGAGCGGCAGCGCGGTGTCGCGCGGTGTTGACCGCGCTGTTCGGAGAACCGCATCAGCGTCCTTTCGACGTGAGATTCTGGGATGGCGCCGTCGACCGCGGACGGAACGCGCCTGCGCCGTTCACGCTCGTACTCAATCGGCCGGCTGCGCTTCGGCGTATGCTTCTTCCGCCGAACGAGCTGTCGATCGTCGAAGCGTATATCGCGGGCGACGTCGAAATCGACGGCAGCATGGAAGCGGCATCCGGTCTTTCGGAAGCAATAGGTGGGCGACTTCGCTCACCGCTCGCAGTGGCGCGATTGATCGGCCTCGTTCTCGGTCTTCCCGGACAGGCGGACGATGATCTCGCCGCGATCGGGTTCCCGGAACAGGCGCGGAAGCTCGGTCCGCGCCACACTCCGGTGCGCGACGCCGCGGCTATCCACTACCACTACGACGTCGGCAACAGTTTCTACAAGCTGTGGCTCGATCAGCGGATGGTTTATTCGTGCGCCTACTTCCGCTCCGCCGAGGATTCGCTGGAGACCGCGCAGGAAGCGAAGCTCGATCTCATCTGCCGCAAGCTGCGACTCAAGCCGGGCGAGCGTCTGCTCGACATCGGCTGTGGATGGGGCGGGTTGATCATGCACGCAGCCGAGCATTATGGCGTCGATGCGACCGGAATTACGCTGAGCGAGAATCAGGCGGCTCTCGCCAAGGAGCGAATCGAAGAGGCAGGCCTGGGAAACCACTGCCGGGTCGCGATCCGTGACTATCGCACTCTCAACGATGGCGATGGCTACGACAAGATTTCGAGTGTCGGAATGGTCGAGCACGTTGGGGCGAGTCACTTACCGGTGTACTTCGCCGCGGCGTTCCGCGCGCTCAAGCCCGGCGGCCTGTTCATGAACCACGGTATCGTGAGCCTGTCCGAGCCGCGACCACGACCGCTCCGCGACAAAATCTTCAGGAAGTTCTGGAGGGCGGACGCGTTCATAGACACGTACGTCTTCCCCGACGGCAAGCTCACCGCCGCGCACGACGTGATCGCGTCAGCGGAAGGCGCGGGCTTCGAGGTTCGGGATGTCGAGAGCCTGCGCGAGCATTACGCCATGACGCTGCGCCACTGGGTACGCAGTCTGGAGGAGAAACGTCTCGATGCGATTGCGCTGGTCGGCGAGCACAACTTCCGGATCTGGAGACTATACATGGCCGCGTCCGCAAACGCGTTTGCGAGCGCCGCCATCAACGTCATCCAGACGCTGCTGGCGAAGCCTGACGCCGATGGCAGTTCGATGATTCCGCTCACCCGCGAGGACCTTTACGCCCGGGCGTAATCCACGAAGGTCGCTTCGGAGTTAGATTGAGCAGGACAATCCGTACCGGAGACCTGCATGGCGGTCAAAGTCGTTACGAAGCCAGATCGTAGATATCTACAGGACCGCGATGGGCAGTTCCGGCCAATCGAGAACCTGAGTATCACCGCTTCCACCCCGATCTATCCGGCCGTGTTGCACAAGACACGACGGACGATGATCCTCGCCGACGACCGCGCACACGCCGTAGTGGCTCTCGAAAAAGATATGCTGGTTACGCGAAACCCCGATCTGGCCGCCGTGCTGATTGCGTACGAAGAACCCACCGCGGCGACCTGGAAGGCGCTCGAGCAGCACATGGAGACCGAGCGCTCGCTCGCCGAAACCGCCAGGGAAGCGAAGAGCAAAGCGCTGCTCGACCGAAAGAAAAAGGCCGCCGACATCCTGTAAGCAATGCGGGGCAGATATCGCGCTCTGGTTGTTCTCGCATCCGGGGCGGCGCTCTTCTCGTGTGCATCGCCTCCACCGCCGCCGCCTCCTCCACCAAAGCCGGTCGTAGTCGGACCGCCGACGGACACGGCGAAGGTTCCGCTGACGGATCTGCTGGCGCGGACTTACTACGGCTACGCTGGTGGTCTTTATCCTGGGGGACTCAACCAGGCGCCAGCGGATCACGATTCCGCGGCGCGCGCGTTTCGCAACAAGATTCAACCGCTCGATGTGAATGGCGACGAAAGCCCGTTCGGAAAGTACGTGCTGATCTCGATCGGGATGTCGAACACGACGCAGGAATGGTGTTCGCAAGGCTCTGGTCCACCGTGCGCGCCGTGGACGTTCATGGGAAAAGCTGCAACTGATCCGAGCGTGAACCACTACACGCTGGTGATAGTGAACGGTGCCGCGGATGGTCAGGATGCGCCGGCGTGGACCTCGCCCAGCTCCTCCAACTACGATCGCATCAAGACTGCGCGTCTCGCCCCTTTGGGCTTGAGCGAGAATCAGGTGCAAGCGGCGTGGGTCAAGCTCCAAGATCCGAAGCCTTCGGTGGCGCTTCCCGCCGACAGCGCCGACGCCAAGGTTCTTCTCACCAACATCGGGTTGGTTTTGCGCGCGCTGCGTGCCCGCTATCCGAATCTGCGCATCGTATTTCTGTCCAGCCGGACGTACGGCGGATACGCGACGACGGATCTGAATCCCGAGCCTTACGCCTACGAGAGTGGATTCGCGGTCAAGTGGGCGATCGAGTCGCAGATCAACGAGGCGCGTGGATTGCCGGCGATCGCGCGTGCCGGCACTCTCAGCTACACGAAGAAGCTGGCGCCCCTGATCGTTTGGGGGCCGTACCTCTGGGCGAACGGAGCCACCCCGCGCTCTGATGGAGTCGTTTGGAACCGGGAGGATTTCGAAGAAGATGGAACCCACCCCTCGCAAAGCGGAGAGACAAAGGTTGCCGGCATGTTGATGGATTTCTTCAAGAACTCACCCTATGCTCGGTGCTGGTTCCTGGTAAACCAGTACTGTCTCTAGGCCACACTGTGAGCCCTGCCCTGGCGGAGTTATTCTAAGAGGAGTACGTCTAGTCCGGCTCGAACCCGTCACTGATAATCAGGGCTTTCATATGCCGCTGGTCGAAATCGAAGCTCTCCCCGACGATGCCCGCGCGTGGGTGTTCGGCGCCGACAAGACGGTCGAAGCGCCATCCTCCGCGATCTTGTTGCGGGAAGTCGACGAATTCCTTTCCCGATGGAACGCGCACGGCGCGCCACTCACGGTGGGTCGAGACTGGAAGTACGGTCGCTTCCTCACGGTCGCAGTCGACCAATCGACGGCGGGCGCCTCCGGCTGCTCGATCGACGGGCTCTTCCGCTCCCTCAAGGCGCTGGAGCCAAAACTGGGAGCGAGCTTGGTAACGAGTGGTCTCGTTTTCTACCGGGATGCCAACGGCGCCATTCAGTCAGTAGACCGCGAGCGCTTTGCTACGCTTGGCGCTCAAGGGAAAATCCAACCCCGCACTCATGTCTTTGACCCGAGCGTAACAACGCTTGGTGAATGGCGAGCCCGATTCGAGCTCGAGGCGGCGCACTCGTGGCACGCCGGATTACTTGGCGACAAACAGCCGGCGTGAAGACCCACACCACCTATCTCACGTTCAACACGAAGAAGCGGCACGAGATCATCGACATCACCAAAGAGGTCGAGGAGTGCCGGGCAGCCGCCGCCATCAACGAAGGGATGGTACTGGTTTCAGCGATGCACATCTCAGCGTCGGTGTTCGTGAACGACCACGAGCCCGGACTATGGAAGGACATTCTCGATTGGCTCGAGAACCGGATCGCGCCATGGTCGCCGGATGACTATCGGCACAACACCGGTACCGGAGAAGACAACGCGGCCGCCCATCTTCGCTCGCTCACGATCGGACACGAGGTGATCGTGCCGGTAACCAAAGGGAAGCTCGACTTCGGTCCGTGGCAGCGGGTGTTCTACGGAGAGTGGGACGGCCAGCGTCCCAAGCGGGTCCTGCTCAAGGCGATGGGCGAGTAGCGTCCGTCTGCTCCACGGCCTCCTGCGCGCCGATGAATCCGATCTTGCTGTGTGTGCCGTCGCAAAAGGGCTTGGTCACGGAACCGCCGCAGCGGCACAGCGAAATCCACGATTTCCCTTCAGGAGTGGTCTTCCTTTTTCCCTCAGGAATGAGAACCGGGTTTCCTTCGTGATCGACGAGGTTCACATCGCCGTGAACTCTATAAGGACCATTCCTGCGAATCTCGATTGTGACGTCTGCCATTTTGCGACCTGAATGTGTAGGGCGATCACGCGATCGCCGGTGAAGCGCTGCCGGGCAGGACACCCGGGCTCCGTTTACATCTTAACCTCGCTCAGGAGCATGTCGTGGCCCCACTGATCGGCGAAGCCGTTCTGTCGGAGCACCGTTGCCACCTGTCCCCAGTGGCGAATGCCGTGCAGAAAAACGTTCGACGCGATCTTGTACTTGCTGGCCGTGACGAGTCCCGCGGTGAGTGTCCGAAAGGTGAGGACCCTGTCGAGCTCGGCCTCGGGTGCCGTGGTCAAAAATTGCACCAATTGACCGCGGGCATTATCACCGAGCTCGAAGACATCTTCGATGGAAGTCTGCCGGATATCTTCCCACTGCGTGACTTCCTGATCGAGAAGTCGCTGAGCGTAGCGGAGCTCGACACCGAAGATGTGCATCACCACTCCGCCGATCGTCGCCATCCGTCCAGTCGCGAATGGCACCGCCCACGCTTTCGGACGCTCGACGAACCAATCATGCCAGCGATGCTGCTCCGTGGAGGTAAGCTCCAGGAGCGTCTCGTACCTCAGCGCGCAACGATCGCCGGCGCTCACACGCGGAAGTAGTCGCCGCGCCAGTCCTTGATCGCGCGCTTGATGTCACCCGGCGATTTCAGCTCGCCGCTGAGGGCGCGCCGCGTGATATCTGCAACCTCGTTGTCGGGAGCGAACCGGATTGCAATCAGCTGCCTTTCGGTCAATTCACCAATGCGCCCGCGCAGATCGCCTGGCAGCAGGCGCTCGAGCCGGGTGCGCTCCTCGAGGCGGATGATCCGATCCTGCGCCCGAAGCGGCATGAAGCGCGACCACGAGATGCCGATTGCCAACGCGATCGCTACGAGCGTGGCCCAGGCGGTGCCAACTCGCGGGTCCCGCCAAAACTGGTAGGCCATTACGAACATGTTGGCGACAAGGACCGGGAGGGCGAAGAAGTGAAACGCCGGAATGAAGCGCCGGTGAGTGGAAAAAGTCTGTGTCTTGTCCGCCATCATTGCTCCTTGTTGTTGTCCGTCGTCGGCGGGAAGAACTTAGCCGACGTCGAGACTCCGTGCTACGCGGTCTGGGCTTCAGCCTCGCGCGCGAAACGTTTAAGTCTCGTCACCATTGCGTTCAAGCCGGGCTCGCGAGCGCCCAGTCCGATGCTTTCCATGAGAATGCGAACGAAATCCTGCGGAATGCCGAGAGTCGTCGACGGCGGCTGACCGTTGACGGCAGCGAAAATGATCGCGAGAACCGCAGCGATCGTCGGCGATTGGCGCACGTTGAGATCGGCGTAGAAGTGGAGCTTTCCGTCCCGCATTTCTGGGATGATGTCGACTCGCGTCATGCACTCCGGGATTGTAAACGCGCCACGATCAAGATCCTTGAAGCGCTCCGGCAACGGCTCGAGCTTCTTGGAGTACTGGACGAGCGCCTGCATCTTCTCCTCACGCCCCATCGATCGGAACAGCTTGAGCACACGATCGATTGACGGGGGGATGCTCGAGGTGTCCTGAGCGTTCTCCATGGTGTCAATCTAATTAATTAGCTTTCTCACTCTGATCATCAATCGCACTGGAGAAGGGGATGCCAACTAGAAAAGCGACTGCGACCTGGGAAGGCGGGCTCAAAGGCGGAAAAGGAAGCTTCAAGGGCGAGAGCGGAGCAATCGCCGGGCAGTACAATTTCAGCTCGCGCTTCGAGAGCGGCGCCGGATCCAATCCCGAAGAGCTGCTCGCGGCGGCGGAAGCGGCGTGCTTCAGCATGGCGTTGAGCGCGGGACTCGAGAAGAACGGGACACCGCCCACGAAAGTCGAGACGACAGCCGCGTGTACCATTCAGGCCGTTCCGGGCGGCTTCGGCATCACGACGATGAAGCTCAACGTGCAGGCGACGGTTCCGAACATTGACAAGAACAAGTTCGATCAGATCGCGAAGGAGACAAAAGACGGATGCCCGGTTTCAAAGGCGCTCAAGGGCAACGTCGACATCCAGCTCGAGGCGAGACTCCTCTAGCGCGAGTAGTTCCTGATCTTGCTCTTGAGCAGCTCGCCGTTGGAGAAGATGATCTGCTCGCCCGATTCGCTGCGCAAGCGAGTGGTCTTGAGGCCGATGTGCTCGACCTTGCCGCGATAGTTCTCGACCGAGATCGAGTCGCCCACTACGAAGGGCTTGTCCACGACGATCGAGATCGCGGCGAACAGGTCGCCGAGGATGTTCTGCACCGCCAGCGCGATGGCGAGTCCACCGATGCCCAGGCCCGTGAGGAGAGGCCTGATCTGGATGTGGAGCGCGGAGAGACCGGCGAGACCGAGCGCAATCCAGATGAAGAGGCGGGCTACTACGCCGAGCGCCTTGAACGTCGTGATGCTGCTTCCGTCCGTTACATGGAGCTGGACCGCTCTCTGGAGGTAGTAGGTGATGATGATGTTGGTCCAGATCACGCCCTGCATGAACAGCGCGAGGATCGTGGCGATCGTCGACAGCGATAATTCGGGCGGCTCCGGCTCCGGTACGTGCATCAGGCGCGGAAGAAAGGCGGCGATGAGCGCGAGGAAGAGAAAGAAGGATCCTCGAAGGAGCTTGACCGCCAAGCTGTTTTTCATGGGCTAATAATGTAGCACTGCCCCTGCGTATCAGGCTGCCGAGCTCGCAACTCCCGGCTTTAGTTCCGTGGATGTCAGGTTAGCGAGATCACTCAACGCTGCGGCCTCGTCACACGCGTCGCAGTTGTGGCACCTCCAGTCCGCGTCGACTTCCTCACCGAAATGCTCGAGGATGTAACGAGTGCGGCACTGCGTTGTTTGACAGAACTGAATCATCGTGCGGAGCTTCTCCTGGTCCATCGCCCGCCGCTCTTCGTAGTCCTGGAGGTCCGCGCTCAGATTGACGGCGCAGAGATTCTCTCCAAGTCGCTCCCACTTCCCACCGCGATGCTCCCGAACCAAACCATGACGCTTCAATAACGCGAAGACGATTCTTGCCTTGCGTGAGGGAATTCCCGTCAGCTCCACGATGTCGTCGAGAAGGACGGGAGTCTTGAACGGGTACTTCTCCAATGCCAGGGCGACCTGTGCCGCCTCCTGAACCTCCGGATATTTGCCGCCGAGGAAGTACGATTGAATTCGCTTGTCCTCGACCCTGTACAACACGCGGCACACGGCCGGCACGCCGTCTCGCCCCGCTCGCCCCGCCTCCTGGTAGTATGCCTCGATCGATCCCGGAAAGTGGTAGTGGATCACCCAGCGGAGGTCCTGCTTGTCGATGCCGAGCCCGAACGCGTTAGTGGCGATGATCGCCTTGAGATCACCGGCCATGAAGCGGTCCTGTACATCCTTTCTGTCGGCCGAGGGACGCTTGCCGTGATAAAGGCCGACGCTGAAGTCCTCCACCAGCATCTCGTGAAGACGTTCCGCTTCTTTTACCGTCGCGACGTAGATGACGCCCGATCCCTCGAATTCCCGCAGCGCGTGGCGAAGCGTCGTGTCCTTGATCTGATCGTTGACCGTGCGGATCACCTCGAAGCGGAGATTGGGCCGGGCAAATCCGGTAATCGTGATGTGCGGATCGACCATCCCCAACTGGCGAATGATGTCCGCCTGCACGCGCGCGGTCGCGGTTGCGGTGAGCGCGAGTATCGGCGGACGTCCGAGCCGCCTGGAGATTCCGCCGAGCGAGAGATAGTCAGGCCGGAAGTCGTGACCCCATTGACTGACGCAATGCGCCTCATCGACGACGAAGAGGCTGATCGGCCTGGAGAGAAGATGCTCGAAGAATGCGCGATCCTTGAACCGTTCCGGCGTGAGGTAGAGGATCTCGCCTTCCCCCTCGGCGATCTGCCGGTGCGCCTCCCGGGTCTCGGATGTGGAGAGGTGTGAATGCATCGCCACCGAGCTGACGCCCTGCGCGGACAGCTTGTCGTGCTGATCCTTCATGAGGGCGATGAGTGGGCTCACGACGATGGTGAGGCCGGGCAGCAGGACCGCGGGAAGCTGATAGATGAGAGACTTCCCGCTGCCCGTGGGCATTACCACCAAAGCATCTTTTCCGGAGAGAACAGCAGCAAGCGGCTCCCACTGGCCCGGCCGGAAATCGCGATGGCCAAAGCGCTCAGAGAGCAGCTTACGGGCTGCCTCTTTCGTTATTCGTTCGGACACTCTGTCGGATACAGGCGTTGCCCGTTGCGCGTTACCCGCATAAGCTGAGCGACCATGCCGGGTTCTCTTCTCTCCGCCAACACTTCGCGATTCGAGCTGTTCGCATCGACTGCTCCAGGACTGGAGTCCATCGCCGCGGGCGAGCTCAAGACTCTGGGACTGCGCGGGCGTCAGGAAATCGGCGGAGTCGTTTTCGGTGGCGACCTCGATCGGCTGTACGAGGCAAACCTCTGGCTCCGGACCGCGAGCCGGATCGTTGTAAGGCTCGGACGATTTCACGCCAGCACGTTTTACGAGCTAGAGCGTCGCGCCAGGAAATTACCGTGGGCGGAGTTCCTGCCCGCGAGCGGACCTCTGCGGCTGCGCGTCACCTGCCGTAAATCCAGGCTTTATCATTCCGATGCGGTGGCGGAGCGAGTAATGGCCGCGATCGCGAAATCCACTTCACACGTCATCGAGAGCAGCGCAGAAGGCTTCAATGACGAAGGGGGTGACGCGGAGCACGCGGATGAAACGGAACACGCGGAAGATTCGGGTAGCGGCGGTGAAGGCGAGGCTCGAATCGGCGGCGAGCCATCGCAATTGTTCATCGTCCGCATCGTTCACGATGAGGTAGAAGTAAGCGCCGACAGCTCGGGAGAGCTACTGCACCGGCGCGGCTACAGGCAGGAAGTCGCGAAGGCGCCACTGCGCGAGACGCTCGCGGCCGCCATGATTCTCGCGAGTGGATGGCGAAAGGGCGAGCCGCTTGTGGATCCCATGTGTGGATCGGGAACAATTCCAATCGAAGCCGCACTCATTGCGCGTGGCATTGCGCCCGGCATCTACCGGAAGTTCCAGTTCATGAACTGGCCATCGTTCGATGAACGTCTCTGGAATGAGCACCTCGAAAAAGCGCGGGGCTCAATAACGCATTCAATCGAACGAATTCGCGGCAGCGATCGTGATGCGGGTGCCATCCAGTCCGCGGCGCGCAACGCCCAGAGAGCAGGCGTGGAGGACACGATCCAGTTTTCCGCTCAAGCCGTATCGAGCTCCATCGCCGCGCTAGAGAGTCTCCCAGCCGGGGTTGGGTGGATTCTCACGAATCCGCCCTACGGAGTTAGAATGGGAGAGAGCGATGATCTTCGAAACCTCTACGCCAAGCTGGGAGCGGAACTGAGAACGAAGCGAGGATGGCGGATGGGCATTCTCACGTCTGATACCGTGCCCGTGCGTCACACTCGGCTGCCTTTGGTGTCGAGGTTCAGCACGCGAAATGGGGGAATTCCGGTGAGCTTCCTGGTCATTGAGAAGCCGGGAAAGGTTGAGGCCCGTCCTGAGAAGCTGGGCGTGGGGAGGAATGCCAATGAAGACTGAAGGCAACCGAGGGGAGTTAGATAACGGTCTAATAGGAAGCTTGGCCTCAATCAATGTTTCGAATGGTGGGGTGCCGAAGAGGCGCGTTGCTGACGCCACGGTGTCTCGTTTAGGGCTTCTAAAAGATGCCCAAGCCGACACGAAGGGGCACGGCGGACCGGAGAGAGCAGTTTGCGTGTATTCCCTGGAAAGGATAAGGGATCTCCAAAGAGAAGGCCATCCGATTGACGTCGGAACAGTGGGAGAAAACCTCACCGTGGAAGGGATCGACTGGGATCTGGTTGTGCCCGGAGCGAGGATTCGCCTCGGCGAAGCGGTCGTCCTCGAGGTAGCCGCGTTCACGGACCCCTGCAAAACGATCAGGGAGTCGTTCACCGACGGCAGATTCGTTCGGATTTCACAGAAAGTCCACCCCGGTTGGAGCCGAGTTTATACCCGAGTGCTCTCGGAGGGTGAGATTCGCTGCGGCGACACCGTGGAAGTGAGCCCGCCGACGGCATAACTGCCGCGTAAACATGGGGTTCGGGATTGTCCCCAGAACGGTCCCACTTTTGAACAGTACAGTACATCCCTCCCCGAGGCCGGGCCTCGGGTTGATCCGGGATTCAGCGGTCCGCGCCTGCGGGCTCGAGCAGTCACATAAGGAGTAAAGTCGTGGAAATCGGCGACAATATCGAAGTCGAGGAGGAGGCGTCGGAGAAAGATTCGACCCGCCCTCGTACAGGTACGGGCTCGCGGCGAAAAAATGGCCGCTCCACAGGCAAGGGCCGTAACGGAAAACGAAACGATAATGGCAATGGAGATCGGGATCCCGAATCAGAGGTGGCTCCTCTGGCCGCGGGAGGCAAAATCCGTGAGAGCGATTTCCGCCGGCTGCTGGCAGCGATGCGCGAGCTCAAGGAGGGCGATTTCGACGTCCGCCTTCCTGTTTCGGACGATCCGATGCTCGCGGACATCGCCGACGAATTCAACGCCATTGCCAAGCTCAGCACGCGCCTTTGCGACGAGATGACGCGCGTCACGGTCGAGTCGGTCAATACCCTCATCATGGATCTCGCGTCACCGACAACGGAGATTGCACGCGTGCTCACCGCGGTCGCTGACGGTGATCTGAACCAGAAGATGGTGCTCGAGATCGACGGCAAGTCGGTGCAAGGCGAATTCCTGCGCATCGCCACTACAGTCAACACGATGGTCGATCAGCTGGGCGCATTCGCTGACGAAGTCACCCGTGTGGCGCGCGAAGTCGGAACCGAGGGCAAACTCGGCGGCCAGGCCGAGGTTCCGGGCGTGGCGGGCACCTGGAAGGACCTGACCGACAACGTCAACACCCTCGCCGGCAATCTCACGAGCCAGGTGAGGAACATCGCCGCCGTCACCACCGCGGTCGCGAAGGGAGACCTGTCACAGAAAATCACCGTCGAAGCGCGCGGCGAGACCATGGAGCTGAAGAACACGATCAACACGATGGTCGATCAGCTGGGCGCGTTTGCGTCTGAAGTCACACGCGTCGCCAAGGAAGTTGGAACGGAAGGAAAGCTGGGTGGACAGGCCCAGGTATCGGGAGTCGGCGGGACGTGGAAAGACCTCACGGACAACGTGAACGCGATGGCTTCGAACCTCACCGGCCAGATCAGGAACATCGCCGATGTCACGACCGCGGTCGCGAAGGGCGACCTGTCGCGCAAGATCACCGTCGATGTGAAGGGAGAGATCCTCGAGCTGAAGAACACCGTCAACACGATGGTTGACCAACTGAGCACGTTCGCCGAGGAAGTAACGCGTGTGGCGCGCGAAGTAGGAACCGAAGGTCGACTGGGCGGACAGGCGCAAGTGCCCCAGGTCGCGGGCACGTGGAAGGATTTGACGGACAACGTGAACTTCATGGCGTCGAACCTCACCGGTCAGGTGAGAAACATCGCCGACGTTACGACGGCGGTCGCGCGCGGCGATCTGTCACGCAAGATCACCGCTGACGCGCGCGGCGAGATCCTCGAGCTGAAAAACACCATCAACATCATGGTGGACCAACTGAGCTCGTTCGCTTCGGAAGTGACCCGCGTGGCGCGCGAAGTAGGTACCGAAGGCATGCTCGGCGGCCAGGCAGAAGTGCCAGGCGTCGGCGGAACGTGGAAAGACCTGACCGATAACGTCAACACCCTCGCCGGCAATCTCACGAGCCAGGTGAGAAACATCGCCGCAGTCACCACCGCCGTGGCCAAAGGAGACCTCTCCCAGAAGATCACTGTTGAAGTGAAGGGCGAAACCGCCAACCTGAAGAACACCATTAATACGATGGTCGATCAGCTGAGCACCTTCGCCTCCGAAGTAACACGTGTTGCGCGCGAAGTCGGAACCGAAGGAAGGCTGGGAGGCCAGGCGGAAGTGCCGGGAGTGGGTGGCACGTGGAAGGACCTCACCGACAACGTCAACGCGATGGCATCGAGCCTTACCGGGCAGATCAGAAACATCGCCGACGTCACCACCGCAGTCGCGAAGGGAGACCTCTCAAGGAAAATCACCGCTGAAGCGAAGGGCGAAATACTGGAGCTGAAGAGCACGATCAACATCATGGTCGATCAGCTCAGCTCGTTTGCCTCCGAGGTGACGCGAGTCGCCAAGGAAGTGGGTACGGAAGGGAAGCTAGGCGGCCAGGCCGAAGTTCCGGGCGTTGGCGGCACGTGGAAGGACCTCACCGACAACGTGAACTTCATGGCGTCGAACCTCACCGGCCAGGTGAGAAACATTGCCGACGTCACTACCGCCGTCGCGCGTGGAGACCTCAATCGGAAGATCACCGCGGAAGCAAAGGGTGAGATTCTCGAGCTGAAGAACACGATCAACACCATGGTCGACCAGCTCAGCGCATTCGCGGCCGAAGTGACGCGCGTAGCGCGCGAGGTAGGAACGGAGGGCAAGCTCGGTGGCCAGGCGAGCGTCCCCGGAGTTGGCGGTACCTGGAAAGATCTCACCGACAACGTGAATACTCTCGCCGGCAACCTGACCGGTCAGGTGCGAAACATCGCCGCAGTGACGACTGCTGTCGCGCGCGGTGACCTGTCGCAGAAGATCACTGTCGAAGCCAAGGGTGAGACGGCGGAGTTGAAGGACACGATCAACACCATGGTCGATCAGCTCGGCTCCTTCGCCGACGAAGTAACCCGCGTCGCCAAGGAAGTCGGCACGGAAGGCAAGCTGGGTGGACAAGCCAGCGTACCTGGTGTCGCCGGAACGTGGAAGGATCTGACCGACAACGTCAACGCGATGGCTTCGAACCTTACCGGTCAGATCAGAAACATCGCCGACGTCACAACGGCCGTCGCGAAAGGAAACCTGTCACGCAAAATCACGGTTGATGTGAAAGGCGAAATCCTCGAGCTGAAGCAAACCATCAACACAATGGTGGACAGCTTGAGCGTATTCGCCGGGGAGGTCACCCGTGTTGCACGCGAGGTCGGAACGGAAGGACGTCTGGGCGGCCAGGCCAACGTGCCCGGAGTAGCCGGCACGTGGAAGGACCTCACCGACAACGTGAATTTCATGGCGTCGAACCTCACGGGCCAGGTGAGAAA
>WNGI01004519.1_pt1 | contig 14786 bp, 12 predicted proteins | sample 5400621 | NCBI WGS metagenome assembly WNGI01 (sample SAMN13153374, study PRJNA577476) | soil metagenome | isolation source: 20 cm soil or saprolite under Garry oak tree replicate 1 | place: USA:California | collected 2016-06-15 | reverse complement strand
GCGCTCAAAGTCGAATGAGAACGAAAATGCGGTGACATCAGACAAAAAGACGGATCGGCGGCGTCTCCTCTTTGTATGAACGCGCCAGCGGACCCGCCGGAACGGATCGCGGAAATTCTTCGTGAGATTCTTTCTTTATCCGGGAACAAAGAGATTTCGGTGGCATCTCCGGTCGAACCCAGCGAAGGCCGGGAGTCGGACAGGCTAGATCCGGACGTGGAAGACGCGAAATCAAATCACCGCGACCGACATTAAATCGCTGAATCCAGCGGAACATCATCACGCATCAACAACGATGCGGCGCTGCGTGGCCATCCCAAAACCGGGACATCAAATTCCCGCAAGCGAGCAAATGTGGCCACTAACCAACTATTGATCGTTTTTACAAGTAGCTAATGTTCAGCAGCTTATGTGTATCTGGTTTCGCCTGGCATAGCACTTGCAATGCCGACAAGCCTAGAGGTGAAAAAATGCTGGCCTGTGGTCTCAAGCCCGTCATTCTCACGATCGCGCAGCGATTGCCCAGCAGCTCAATCCTAAATTCGCACCGCTATGTTTGAATCCTTCGCTCAAGATGTCCGCGTCGGTCTTCGTGTTTTGTTTAAGGATAGATCGTTTTGTTTTCTGGCCGTGCTCGTGCTCGGGCTTGGAATCGGCGGGGTGACCACGCAGTTCACCGTCGTCAATGCCATTGTCTTGCGCGGATTCTCGTTCCCACATCCCGAGCAGTTAATGAACGTCGGGCTGATCGATCCGCAGGCGACGCCGCAAAATAACAATTTTGGGATAGGTAATATCCCGTCGGCGCAGGATTATGAAGATCTGCGCGCGGCCCAGCAATCGTTCAGCCAGATGGCTGCGTATCTCAGCGGATCAACCGTCAACGTCAGCTACAAAAACAACCCGCAACGTTATACCGGCGGTTATGTGACGGAAGACTTCTTCAAAATGGTGGGCGTATCGCCAATTCTCGGCCGCGATTTTACGGTCGCTGATGACAAGCCCGGCGCGGAGAAGGTGGCGATTCTCGGTCACGAAATCTGGCAGCGCGATTTTGGCGGCGATCCCAAGATCGTCGGGCAAAACGTCAGGATCAACGGTCGCGCCGCCACCATTATCGGGGTGATGCCGCCGAATTTTAAGTTTCCGGTCACGGAGCAGCTTTGGCTTCCCTATTATAATGAGTTCCCATTAAAGCCGCGTGGCACCCTGGCCCTCGGTGCGTCAAATCCTGCACCCGCGGTGATTGGCCGGCTCAAGCCCGGGGTGAGCATCGACAAGGCAAACGCGGAGTTTGTGGGACTGGCGAAACGCATGGCGACGGAAAACCCGAAAACAAACGCGCAGCTCGTCTCCGCGAATGTGCAGCCTTTACTGAACGCCCTTACCGGCCCGCAACTGCGCCAGACGGTTTACGGGATGCTCGGAGCGGTCATCGTCGTTTTGCTGATTGCGTGTGTCAATGTGATGAACATGCAGTTTGGCCGGGTGGCGCTGCGGGCGAAAGAACTCGCCATCCGCGGTGCACTCGGCGCGACCCGCTGGCGACTCGTGCGGCAGATGCTGACGGAGAGTTTGCTGGTGGCATCGTTAGGCACGATCGCGGGCCTGTTGATGGCGGGTTGGGCCGTCGGTCTGCTCATTCGCGCCATGAACGCGCTGCCGTTTCCCTTGCCCTACTGGGTGGTCTTCACGATCGACGCGCCGGTTCTCGCGTTTACCATCGGCGCGACTTTGCTGGCCACATTGGCCTCCGGTCTGGTTCCAGCGTTGGTAAGCTCCCGGGGCAACGCTGCGGATATGATGAAGGAAGGCGGTCGCGGCAACACTAGTCGCATGGTTAACGTCATCACCAGTCTTCTGGTGATCGGTCAAATTGCGCTGACCGCCGCCCTCTTGATCGCGGCCACGCTGCAAATCAAATCGATTCGGAACCAGATCAAGCTTGATTACGGCTACGATGAGAAAGGCGTTTACACCGCGCGGATGGCTTTGATGGAGGGCGATTATCCTAACGAGGACGCGCGCCGCCAGTTTTTTGTCAAGGCCGTGCGCGCGCTGCGCGCGAACCCAGCCTTCGCCGGCGCGGCCATGAGCGATCGGTTCCGCATGACCTTCGCTGCCCTTGGTCAATACGAAGTGGACGGTCAAAATTACGTAACCGACCGGGACCGTCCGCAAGGCAACTTCGAGGCGGTGTCCGATGGTTACTTTGCGACTCTCGGGTTAAAAATTTTAGAGGGCCGCGACTTCACGCTTGACGATGATGACGCGAGACAACCGGTCGCGATCGTGAATGCGAGCTTTGCCAGAAAGTATTCCGTGGCGCACGATTGTCGGGGTGGTTCCTGACACTCTCATGCAAGGTCCATTCAATCAGCAGGACGACAGCAGCGGCTTCTATGTTCCGCTGCTCGGTGCAACGCCTGCGGCGCAGTTTTGCACCATTATCGTCCGGCCGCACCCGGGACAGCGCGCCGAGACACTCGGCGCCGCGTTGAGTCACGCAGTATCGGAGCTTGATGCCAACCTGCCGGTCTATTTCCCCGGCACGCCGGCGCGGTTGCATGACGAAATCCTCGGCACTCCTCGCATCATGGCGAGCTTGTTCACGACCTTCGGCATCGTCGCGTTTTTGCTCTCAGCAGTCGGTCTTTATGGGGTGATGAGCTTCTCGGTGAACCAACGGACCCAGGAATTCGGAATTCGCATGGCCCTGGGCGCGGACGCGAAAAGGATTTTCCGCATGGTCATGCAGCAGGGCGCATGGCAACTGATCATTGGCCTTGTGCTTGGAACGGGGGCCGCCGCGCTCCTGCTTGGGGTCGTTGCTGCGGCCGTCTTGCGAAACATTTTATTCAAGGTGAACGCGCTCGATCCATTCATTTATTTTGCGGTCGCGGGACTGCTCACCGTCGTCGCCGCTGCCTCGTGCTTCGTCCCGGCCCGCCGCGCCACCCGCGTCGATCCGATTGTTGCGCTTCGTTATGAGTAAACCGGAGGTGATTTATGATCGCTGATCTTCGTTTTGCCTTTCGACAATTACTAAAATCGCGCGGGTTTACTTTCCTCGCGTTGCTCACGCTTGCTCTCGGCATCGGCTTGAACACCGCGATCTTCAGTTTGATCAACGATCTTTTTCTACGCGGTCTGCCATTCAAGGAGCCGGAACGCGTCGTGCACATGTATTCGAATGCGAGGGAGAGGAAATTGTTGGAACTCGCGGTGTCGGTGCCGCGCTTTCAGCATTACCGGGATGGCCAGACGATTTTCGACGGTTTCGGCGGTGAAAACGCTGTTCCTTTCACTTTGACTGGACTGGGCGATCCCGTTCAACTTTTCGGCGGTAAAGTGACATCGAACTATTTCGATGTCCTCGGGGTGCGTCCGATTCGCGGCCGCAATTTCTTGCCGCAGGAAGAGGAGAGCGCCGATGTCGCGATGGTAACGGAGAATTTCTGGCAGAAACGCATGGGGGGCGACGCGAACGTGATCGGCCGCAGCATCACACTCGACGGCGTGCCGCACACGATCGTGGGCGTCTTGCCGAACCTGCCATTTTCCTGGACCGGACCGAACGCCGAGATTTGGACGACGAAGCCGTTCGTGGTCCCCGGATTATCCTACGAACGAACGATGCGCGGCAGCGGTTTTCTGCGCGTGGTCGGGCGATTGAAACCGGGAATGACGATCGAACAGGCGCGGGCCGCGATGCCGCCGCTGGAGCAAAGTTACCGCAAGCAATATCCGGACAAGATCGACAGTTCATCGGTCATGACTCTCAAAACGCTGCCGGAAGATGTCGTTGGCAATTTGCGGCCGGCGTTCGCGACGTTGTTGGCCGCAGTGGCGTTCGTTTTGCTGATTGCGTGCAGCAACGTTGCGAATCTCTTACTCGTGCGCTTCACCGGTCGGCGGCGAGAGATCGCGCTGCGCATGGCGTTGGGCGCGTCGCGCGCGAGCGTGTTGCGACTCTTCATTCTCGAAAGTTTGCTGGTGAGCATTTTCGCGGGAGTAATTGGTGCCGCCCTGGCGTGGCAGTTGGTTCCGCTCGTGCCGAAAATGGCGGCGAACTTTCTGCCGTTTGATCCCGAGACGACCATCAATCTTTCGCTTCCGGTGCTCGGGTTCACCATTGCATTGTCGATCTTAACGGGCGTGGTGATGGGATTTTATCCGGCGCTGCAAAGTTCGCGCACTGATTTGGTTGATGGATTAAAAGAAGGCGGTCGCGGAACGAGCGGCAGCGCGCATCAGCAACGGTTCCGCAAGATTTTAGTCGGGGCGCAAGTCGCGCTCTCTGTCACGCTGCTGGCGGGCGCGGCGTTGCTCATTAGCAGCTTCGTGAAATTGAGCCGGCAGAACATTGGGTTTCACCCCGAAAATATGTGGACCGGCCTGGTGACATTACCGCAAGCGGAATATCCCGATTCCGTCACGCGCCAGCGTTTCGTGGAAAAAACTCTGGCCGCATTGACTGCGATTCCAAGTCTCCAAAGCGCGACGATTAGCGGCGACATCCCGTTGATCGCCGCCGCCGCCGCTAACATGCTTTACACCCGCCCGGACGGAGAAATTTTGCCGGTGGATAAGCGTGCCGCAGCCGCGGGCCACGATATCGCTCCGGGTTATTTCAAGACCTTCGACATTCCCATCTTGGCTGGGCGCGATATCGACGAACACGACGTGGCGGATCATCAGAACGTGATGCTGATCAGTCAGGCCGGCGCGAAAAAAGTTTTTGGCAGCGAGAATCCGATCGGCAAAACGCTTCTAGTGTCGAGTGCGAGCACACCGGTGGAGATTGTCGGTGTGGTTGGCGATGTGCGGACGCGGCTCATAGCAAAACCGGACGAAGTGGAAATCTACCGGCCGTGGGCGCAGGAAAATTTCCCATTCGCGGTCATCGCGGTGCGGAGCAGTTTGAGAGAAGATGCAGTGACTAAATTGGTGCAATCGGCGCTAAAGACTGTCGATCCTGGCTTGGCCATCGCAATTCCCCAATCGATGGACAAACTGGTGGCGCAAGCGCTTGGTCAAGCACGGCTGATGATGTGGTTGCTGGGAATTTTTTCCGGCGCGGCATTGCTATTGGCGACGGTTGGCATTTACGGCGCGGTCGCGTACACGGTCGAACAGCGGACAGGTGAGATCGGCATTCGGATGGCGCTGGGCGCCCAAACCACGGACGTTTTGCGACTGATCGTGAATCAGGGAATGCGGCCGGTGATTTTCGGATTGGTCCTGGGATTGGCTGCGGCGCTGGCGCTCGGCCGTTTGATCGCTTCGCAACTTTATCAAACATCCGCGCACAATCCGCTGCTACTCGCGGCGACGATGTCCATCCTCGGAGTTGCTGCGTTGCTCGCATGCGTGCTTCCCGCACATCGAGCTGCGATGGTCGATCCGGTGCAAGCATTACGCTCAGAATAAACCGGAGTGATAAGTAACTGGTGTTAAGTTTTAGATTTTAACGAATTCAGGATTCCCGATCTTGCTCGGGTTTAAAGTCGAAGGGTTGAGCGCTTCGCCGCGCGAAGTGGCTACAGCGAATTTTGAATTGACGGATCAACTGCGACAGTGGGGGCAATGGAATCAATTCAGTCGCGTTGCATTATCGTTGGCGGAGGGCCCGCCGGAATGATGCTCGGATTTTTGCTGGCGCGCGCTGGCGTGGAAGTAGTGGTCATGGAAAAACACGCCGATTTCTTTCGCGATTTTCGCGGTGACACAATTCATCCTTCTACGCTCGAGTTGATGCACGAACTGGGGTTACTCGAGGAATTTTTGCAGCAGCCGCACCAGGAAACGCACGAGCTGCGCGGCACAATCAACGGTCAGCTCGTGCCGATCGCCGATTTCTCACGCTTGCCAACGCGCTGCAAGTTTATCGCTTTCATGCCGCAGTGGGATTTCCTTAATTTTCTCTCCGGTCACGCGAAGCAATTCCCAACTTTTCAGCTGCGGATGCAGAACAAAGTAACGGATTTGCTTCTTGAAAACGGGCGTGTATCAGGGGTGCGCGTCACCACGCCGCAAGGTGAGTTGGAAGCGCGGGCCGATCTGGTGGTCGGAGCGGACGGACGGGATTCGACGGTGCGCGATCGCGCTGGCTTAGAGACTCTTGAGTTCGGTGTGCCGATCGATGTGCTTTGGATGCGGATTTCCAAACGAACAGGCGATCCGGAGCAAACGCTTGGCTTTTTCCAGCACGGGAAGTTGCTCGTGTTACTCGATCGCGGCGATTACTGGCAGTGCGGCGTGGTCATTCCGAAAGGCGGCTTCGAACAGATCCAAGCTCGAGGTCTGGCCGCATTCCATGATTATATCGCGAGCGTCGTCCCATTTTTGCGCGAGCGCGTATCAGAGCTCGACGATTGGTCAAAGATCAGACTGCTTACCGTGCAGATAAATCGTTTACGGGAATGGTGTCGCCAAGGGCTGCTTTGCATCGGTGATGCCGCGCATGCGATGTCGCCGGCCGGCGGAGTCGGGATCAATCTGGCGATTCAAGATGCGGTCGCGACGGCGAATTTGCTCGCGGAGAAGTTACGACAAGGCCCGGTCGCGCTCGAGGACCTGCGAAAAGTGCAGCGACGGCGTGAATGGCCAACGCGTTTGATCCAGCGACTGCAGGTGTTCATTCATCGTCGCATCACCGGGCAAGCGTCACCGGAAAGGTCAAAGTCAAAGTTGCCGTTTCTCGTGCGTTTGTTGCAGTATTTTCCAACCTTGCGCCAAATTCCGGCGCGCTTTATCGGACTAGGGCCGCGCCCGGAGCATGTGCATAGCCCGAATCTAATCACAAAGTAGGAAGGGAGAGATCGCCGCCTCCACCAAGGCTTCCGCCTACGCTGGCCAATGGCGTGACCGGTGGCGTGGCACGCCGGCGCGGCAAGGAGGGCGGATGCTCCCAGCGCAGAAAAGCGCGGGTCCGGGATGAACTGGCGGCTTGTATCTACATTAATTCTCGAAACACCTTTGCCGCGATTTCGAAAGAGTGGAGGCGCGCGGCGTGATCGTAGATCTGAGCGGTAGCGATGATTTCGTCGGCGGCCGTTTCGTTGAGGAATTCTTGCAATCGTCCGCGAACAGTCTCGGGCGAGCCAACCGCTGCGTATCGGCTGCGGTGTTCGATGGCGGCCCGCTCATCGGAAGTCCAATGGCCATTCATATTGTCGACGGGCGGTGGAAGCGTGCTGGGATGACCGCGAATAAGACTCAACACTTGCAGCTGGGCCGAGGTGAAAAGCCGGCGCGCTTCCGCGTCGGAGTCGCTGGCATAAATGCCAGTACCGACGATGACATAAGGTTTGGCGTGCTCGGATGATGGTTTGAATTCGCGCCGGTAAATGTCGAGCGCAACATGGAGGTAATCGGGAGCAAAATGCGAGGCGAAGGCAAAAGGCAAACCAAGTTCGGCGGCGAGGCGCGCACTAAAATCGCTCGAGCCGAGTAAGTAAAGAGGAACTCTCAACCCCGTGCCCGGAACCGCCTGGACACGTTGTCCGGGTGCGTCTCGAAAGTAGGACATCAGTTCAATCAAGTCTTCCGGGAAGGTGTCGCCGCTGCTGCCCAGGTAACGGCGGAGGGCGCGCGCCGTGGCTTGATCGCTTCCAGGAGCGCGACCCAGCGCGAGATCGATCCGGCCGGGGTAAAGCGATTCGAGCGTGCCGAATTGTTCGGCGATGACGAGCGGCGCATGATTCGGAAGCATGATGCCGCCCGCGCCGACACGGATGTGTTTGGTCCCGCCGGCGACGTAACCGATGACGACAGCGGTCGCGGCGCTGGCGATGCCGGGCATGTTGTGATGCTCAGCCAGCCAGTAACGATGGTAGCCCCAGCTTTCGGCATGTTGGGCAAGATCAAGCGTGTTGTGAAAAGCTTGTCCGGCATCACCACCTTCGCGGACCGGGGCGAGGTCCAGAACGGAAAAGCTCATTAGGAAAGGGGTGATGAGTGACTAGTGAAAAGTGAATAGGCGGAAGATGAACCAAACTGCAACACTCAACGCCCAACCTGTAATATTTTATGTATCCAATCGCGGACGATTGTGGGAATGCGCTGGTGGGAGATTTGCGGCCGGCAGAGTTATTTTGAAAGAATAGCCGAGATTCGCCGAATTCTTATAGAGCTTTGCGACTAACAAAATCATCCCCTGTATTTGATCCGCGACGTACGGCGCATCGCCAACCAGGCCTGGATCTGCTGCGGGCCTTGGCCATCGCGCTGGTTGTCATTTATCACGCGGGGCTATTCGGGTTTGTTCTTCCGTTTCGCGTCCAGCGTTTCGGTTGGATTGGTGTGGATCTTTTCTTCGTCCTAAGCGGTTATTTGATCGGCGGCCAGTTGTTATCTCGGCTCGCGCGCGGCAAGGGACCAGACACTCGCCTTTTCTACTGGCGGCGCGCCTTGCGGATCTTGCCCGCGTATCTCGTCATCGTGGCGGTGTACTTTTTTCTGCCGGGCGCGTTACGCGAATATGAAAGGATGCCGCCGGTGTGGAAGTTCCTGACGTTGACGCAGAACATTGGGTTGCGTGGCGGCACTGCATTTTCACATGCCTGGTCCCTCTGTATCGAGGGGCAATTCTATCTTCTACTACCATTTGTACTTTTAGCGCTGGTCCGGACCGGACGAATGTCGGTTTCGGTTCTTGTTCCGGTGGCGATCCTTGCATGGTGTATCGTTATTCGCGGTGTGCTCGCGCACGTGAACATAAGTGCGCCCCAGGTATCGTTCGGCTGGTGGCAGCAGTGGATTTATTATCCGACCTACTCTCGACTCGACGCGCTGACAATTGGCGTAAGCCTGGCCGCGATTAAGTCTTTTCGATCAGGGTGGTGGTCTAGTTTAACAAAAACTGCGAGATGGCTTTGGCTGCCGGGAATCATCGCCGTCATCGTTGCACTCATCTTGGCGGAGGACAGCTTGAGCGTCGTCAGCTCGTCGTTAGGATTTTTTCTCGTCGCCCTCGGTTGCGGGACGTTCTTGGTTTGCGCTGTCAGTCCGCAGCTGTCCTTGTCGCGTGTTGCCATTCCCGGCACGGCATTTCTTGCGACTGTGGCTTACAGCATTTATCTGAGCCACAAATTGTCGATTCACTGGATCGAGGACCTATGCACAGCCCGTTCCATTAACACGGCATCTGCACCTGCTTATTTGTTGCTGATGGCCGCGATATTTATTCTGGGATCTGCGTTATTTTTTGCCATCGAAAGGCCGTTTTTGGGAGTTAGAGAGAAGAGGCACCCAAAGTGACAACTGACAAGTGACAAGTGATAAGTGATGAGTGACGAGTGGCGAATGACGAGTCCGTATCCGTGAACTCCTGTCTTTCAACTCCTACTGTTGAAAGTCAGTCGAGGTGATTGGCACGACGTGAGTGCCGCCCATGTATTGGACGGTGACGGTTTTGACGTCATGTGAGACAACTGGCAATTTCGTGCCGCGGGGAATGACAGTCTCGCCATAAGGAATCTTGATTTTCACCGGCTGTGTAACCGTGACAAACTGTTGCGCTGTGGGCGTTAGAGTCGGCGAGGGCTGTTTGGGCAGTGACGGCGGGACAGGAGTCGAAAGCGATGGTGGCTTGGATTCGGGCGAAGTTTGGGATATGGCGGCGGAAGCTGATTGTGCAGGCGTTGGAGAAGGATTTTCGACGGAAGCGGTAACAGCCGATGGCGAAATGGGCGGATGCCTTTCGGCTTTTACCGTCGGTTTATCCGCAGCCTCGATCTTGCACACAGGGTGAATTTCCCAAGCGGTCGAGCGCCATGGTTGATGAAACTTGTTCGGCGCGATCCTGCGAATGGTTTTGCCGACGTCGTTAACCTTATTATGGTCGTCGTCCCATAGAAGGTAGCCGGTGACGCGAATCTTTTGCGCCGGGTGCCCGGTCGATTCGTAGGTCAGGTCCGGGTGTCGAAAAAATGCGGTCAGCTCCTGGATGCGGATGTTGTCCCGATAAATCGCGTTCTGGGTCCGCGGCGTGATCTCGCAAATGACCGGAGTGGGATCGCCAGGTTGCGGCGGATGATCGGAGGGGTTTTCAAAAATTTCGAGATGCCAGTCGTGAAAATCCACGTTAGCGCAGTTGGTCGTCTCAGGAGGTCCGCAATAGGCTGCGACCAGATAACCCGTGAAGTGGACGATTTGTTTTTCGAGTGTTTCCAGTTGTTGCCGTTGTTCCTGGGTCAAATCCGATCGATGTTTGGCTTTCGTTTGCGCATCGAACTCGGCGAGGCGTTTTAGGAACCCTGGCGTGTCAAAAGCTTCGGAAGAAAGCATCACTGAGGCCGGCGCCGACCGATTCTTTTGCCGGTTGCGCTCCTTACCGTCCGGAGTCCGGGCGCTTCCGTTGGGGCGGTTCAGGCAATCCCAGTGCGTAAGATCAAGTTCTTTGAGATCGCGGTCCTCGGAGATCTGTTGCTGACCGGCAGGAAGGCGCGCCAGGGTAAGCAAGATCGCGAGCGCGCTAAAAAAGAAGTACTTCAAAAGAGAAAGTCGCAACAGCCGTTCAATCCAACCGTCAATGTCATCCCATATAGAAGCCGCCGTTCACGTTTAGAACGTGGCCGGTGATATAGGAAGCCATCGGTGAGGCCAAGAATAAGGCCGCGCTTACGATCTCGTTGACATCGCCGAGACGGCCCAGTGGAATCTGTTTAATAAAATTCGTGGTCACTTCGTCCGGCATGCCTTTGCTCATCCCGACATCAATGAAGCCGGGTGCGATTGCGTTCACGGTGATGTTTTGCCGCGCAAATTCGCGCGCGGAAACTTTCGTTAGAGCGATGATGGCGGCCTTACTCGAGGAGTAGTTAGCCTGCCCGAATAAACCCATCTGGCCACTGACCGATGACAGATTTACGATCCGCCCGCCGCTGCGCAAGATTGCGGCAGCTTTCTGCGTGACGTTGAATGTGCCGGTCAGATTGACGCGCACCACGCTCTCGAATTCTTCCGTCGACATCTTCTTAATCGTGCGGTCGCGGATAATCCCGGAATTGTTCACCAGAACATCAAGACCGCCGCGCTTGTCGCCGATTTCCATCATCATCGACTCAACCTGCTCCGGCTTGGTCACGTCGCACTCGATCACGAGTGGGTCTTTCAATTCCTTGGCCACGCTTTCCGCGTCGCTTTTATTTTGTTCCGCAGGATCGACAACGTAATTCACCACGCATTTCGCGCCCCGTTTCCCAAAAGCCTTGATCATTTCCGCGCCGATGCCGCGCGAGCTGCCGGTAACGAGCACAACTTTGCCGGAAAAATCGAGAGGATCGTTCATCTATTTTGAAGTTTGTTGCCGCGAAAAACCACGAACCACGAGCGCAATCGGGAGTCCAATTAAAAGCATATGAACAATCACAGCGGTCACATCCCTCGAAATGGAATGGCGCACGTTAACGATGGCGAGAGGCACCACAATCCAGTACATGAAAAGGTAAACTGCGACTCCGTAAAATAATCCCGAAATCACCGGGCGCTGCGTCAGGAAAGTCAATTTACGGCTGGCCGCGTAAAAGACCGATGCGGCTGTAAACGCGATCAAGAAATGAATTGCGAGACCCAATCCCGCTGTCGCCATTCCTCCTTCGAATGATCGGGCCCCGAGCAAGCCGCTGGCGATTCCCTGCAACATTCGGATTGATCCCACGCCTTTGAGTCCAGCGATTACAAACGCGGAGGTGATATCCAGGATACCCGCGATCAAACCAGCGGATGCAATTGCGCGAAATGCTCGTGATCTTTCCATCGCGACCCGCTACTAGGCTAGAATGCCGTTGCCCGTCAACTGATTACCGTTAGACTTTTCGTCTGATGGCCTCACCGATTCGCATCCTCACCGCCGTGCCGATCTGTGACGGACACGACAGCGCGATCAACACAATCAATCTCGAGTTCATCCGGCACGGCATTGAAGTCGTCTATCTCGGCTATCACCGGTCTGTTGGCGACATCGCGCGCGCCGCCATCCAGGAGGACGTGCGTGCGATCGGCATTTCCAGTTACAACGGCGGACACATCGAATTTTTTGCCGACGTCGTGAAACAGTTGCGCAAACAAGGTGCCGACGAAATCAAAGTTTTCGGCGGCGGCGGCGGAACGATCACGCATGCCGACGCCAAGGCGATGGAGCGTCAAGGCGTGAATAAGATTTTCTTCGCCGGAACCTCTTTGAACGAAATGGCGGATTACGTGCGCGAAAATTATGGTAAGCCCCGCAAGAAACGCTTGCGCGCAAGAACGCGTGACATCGAGCTGGCGCGAAAGTTGACGGAGATAGAGGACGCTTACGCGAACGGAAAACGCCGAAGGCCCAACGCCCAACGCCCAACGCCCACTGCCAAGAAACATCAAACCTCAAACCTCAAACATCATACTTCGCGGGTCATAGGTTTTACTGGACCAGGTGGGGCGGGTAAGACGACGCTGATTGACGAGCTGGTGTTGCGGTTTCTCTCGCACAAACCGAAGGCGCGCATCGCGATTTTGTCGCATGATCCAAGCGTTGTCGGCGAAGGCGCGTTACTCGGCGACCGCGCCATGATGATCAACTCGCAGCATGATCGCGTGTTCATGCGCAGCATGGCGACGCGCGGACAAGCCGGCGGACTTTCGCCGGCCACGGAAGGTTGTTTGCGCGAATTGATCGGCGCCGGTTTCGATTACGTCATCATCGAGACGGTCGGCACGGGTCAGGAAGCGATGCCGTTTCAGGAAAATGGAATTGTGGATATGACTGTGCTGGTCATGAATCCGGATTACGGCGCGCGGTTGCAATTGCAGAAGATCGTCATGCTCGACCTGGCCGATATCGTGGTGGTGAACAAGACCGATCAAGCCCGTGCTCGCCCTGCTATTCTCGAGATCGAGCAGCGTCTCGAGCAGAACCGCCGCGCCCAGCAATTGGTCGCGAGCGTCGCCAAGCGTCATCGCGATCCTGGCGTGGATGAGCTGTTCGGTTTAATTTCCGGAAACGGCGCGGCGCCGGCAAAACGGAGGCAAAAGAAATGAGCAAACTCGGACAAGTAGTGGAGGCGGTCGAGAGGTACAACAAATTCGTTCTCGATCAGGTGAAGCGCGCACGCACCGACGAAAAGTTCGGACGCGACTTGCTTGGTCGCTGGAACGACACCAAGGCGAAGATTCCAGTGAGTCGCGCGCCGACCGGTTTGGAACTTCCGCGTCTCGCCCTGCCTGAGATCGATGAGCCCGGCGAGATCGCGCGTTATCTCTTTGGTGAAGGATTGCCCGGCGAATTTCCATTTTTGAATGGCGCTTATCGCGAGATGTACCTGGAGCCGGTGCGCGAAATCGAGGAAGGCAGTTTCCGGAAAAACGGCCCCGCCAGGAATGGCGGTTCCAAAGTTGGCCAGATCGACAAGAAGGTTCCGCAAGCGGAAGAGCCGACGCGCTTATTCTCCGGGTTCATGCTCGCGGAAGATACGAACGAGCGTTTTCATTATTTAACGGCGCATCAGCGCACGCATCGGCTCAGCACTGCGTTTGATGGCCCGACTCTTTACGGAATCGACAGCGACGCAGACGGCGTCTTTGGAAAAATCGGCGAGGGCGGCGTCGCCATCGACACGGTAGAAGACATGGTGCGCCTGTATGACGGGTTCGATCTGGGTGCACCAACCTTTTCAGCGTCAATGACGATTAGCGGGCCGGCGCCAATCATCATGGCGATGTATATCGCGGCCGCGAAGCGACGCTTCGGCAAATCGGTCGTTCCGAAACTGCGCGGCACAGTCCAGGCCGACATTTTCAAGGAAGTCCAGGCCCAGAACGAAACAATTTTCCCGACCGAAGCATCGCTCCGTTTCCTCACCGACATGGTGGAATTTACCACGCGCGAGATGCCGCGTTGGTATCCGATCTCAATCAGTGGTTATCACATCGGTGAAGCCGGCTCGACCCCGGTGCAGCAGGCTGCTTACACGCTCTCGAACGGGTTCGCCTACGCGGAAATGTTTGCTGCGCGCGGAATTCCAATTGATCAATTTGGTCCGCGACTCTCCTTCTTCCTGGATTGCGGACTCGATGTCGAATACATCGCGCTCGCGCGTGTTTCGCGCCGGATCTGGGCGATCGGCATGCGCGATGCGTTCGGTGCCGGACCTCGCGGTCAGATGTTCAAGCTGCACACCCAAACCAGCGGCCGTTCTCTCATTGCCGCCGAATTCAAAAACAATCTCACCCGCACCGCAGCGGAATTGATTCTCGCTTACATGAATGCGACCAACTCCTCGCATTCAAACAGCGCCGACGAACCGTTCACTACTCCGAGCGAAGAATGGATCAGGCTGGCCGCGCACGGACAGGCCATCCTGCTGGAAGAGTCCGGCATCTTTAAGCACACCATGAACATGTTAAGCGGATCGCCCGGCATGAAAGCGGTCGAGCGCGCTGTCGAAGCAGCGATTCTGGAGGAGTTTCGCGAGATCGAGCGGATGGGCGGAGTGCTTGCCGCGGTCGAGAATCGTTATCAGCGCAGCCAGATCCAAAACGCCGCGCATCGTTATGAACAGCAGATTTACGACGGCACGCGGCCGATCATTGCGCTAAACAAATATCGCAACGGCGAGGAGGATTCGCCGGAAGTGAAGCTGGTGCGCACGCCGCGTGCGAAACAGCGGTTGCAGGTTGATCGGCTGACCAAATTCAAAAAGAAAAACGCCGAGAAAGCGAAGCGCGCTCTTGATCGGCTCGCCGACGTGGTAGAACGCGGCGAAAACTGCTTTCCAATGTTGCTTGAAGCGGTCGAAGTT
>WNGI01002991.1_pt1 | contig 14787 bp, 20 predicted proteins | sample 5400621 | NCBI WGS metagenome assembly WNGI01 (sample SAMN13153374, study PRJNA577476) | soil metagenome | isolation source: 20 cm soil or saprolite under Garry oak tree replicate 1 | place: USA:California | collected 2016-06-15 | reverse complement strand
CCCCAAGCCGTAATAGACGGTCTCAAGGTTGTGTTGTGTTGGTGACTTCAATTTTATGGGGAGCTGACCTCTGATTAAAAGGCTATTCACACATGCCTCTTGCGACATGGCACGCCCCTACTTTCGGCCATGGCGAGATTGTTGCCGCGTGTCCTCGCAAACATCGTTCATGACTCACTGGAAGTGCGGCTGGAGTCAGTCTACGCATTTAGTGGATTCGCCTTTGCTTTGAATCCATATAATAAAGCACCTCAAATCTCTCGCTCCCTGCGCTATTCTCTGCAGACATTAATCGGTAACAATTCCAAGAAGCAAGGGAATACGCCGTACGCCGCATCGTTGTTAAAAATCGTTGAAGATGCAGCTTTGAAGAGCAAACCAACTCACTTCGGGCAGAGTCCTTGTTGGGCGTTGACACTTGTTTCGTCCATGATTATCATCTTGGACTACACTCTTTTTTTCCATCCTTACTGCGTTAAGCTTTGTTTTTCAATGCTTTATAATGCTGCGAACCACAAGCGCCCCGGGATCCGCGCTTTACATTCCCACCTCTGGAAGTTACTTATATGGGCGTTTCGACGGATTCCTACCTTGGTCAACGAGGAAGAGCTTGGCGACGTTGATGTTGTTGACATCAGGAAACGCGCACTGAAAGTTCTCCGACAAGAAAACAAAAATGATATTGGATTGGCATTTGTATCCTCTTTACTGCAACAGGATACATCGCTCGATGTAATCGACCCTTGGCCCGACTCCGTCGAAGACGCCCTTGGTATTGTTCAAGATATGCTGCGAAGCTCAGATAACGACACTCGTCGCAATGGGGTCTCGATTTTCCGGAAGTTATTCACGTTAAATGATGAACCAATTATTCCAACGCACCCATCAAGACAATTGCTCTGTAGAAAGCTGTTTGATGGCAGCTTGTTGAACGTCAATGTCAACAGTCTAAGTGGTGTGGCGCATTCCTTCCCAATTTTCATGCCGGAATCAGTGCGCCAGTTGACTAACGAGGAGGTATATGATAATTGGAGCTCTGCCGTATCTGTATGGGTCTCAATAGCGCTAGTTTCGCTTCAACAGTCAGAACTAGAACTCTCCGTATGCTGTTTTCTCCTGCTCAAACAACCTTTGCTAAGCACATTAACAGGATCTTATACTTTCTACGTGGATCTCGCTGCTCGAGATATTCGTTCAACGATGCGATGGCCTTACTCCTACATCAAGTCCATCCGGATTATCAAACAGCATAGCAATGACCGCCCGACAGCTGCTCGATGTTTCTGATAAGCCTGATGCGCAAATCCAACACCTTCGGCTCGTCAAGAAACTGTGGTCTATGATAAAGATTGTGTTGTACGACACTTGGCTACCATCTAACGCAGAAATTATCCTGGCCGCTGTGCTGAAAAGCAATTTCGTTCTACACGACGATGATGTCCGAGAAGCGTGGAGTGATCTTTGCGCTGATCTCATTTCTGTGGGCGTTCCAACCCTGTTACATGTCGTTTATTTCCAGAGCGAGCGAAGGGAGCGAGTGGAGGTTCTGAGACAGCTGTGGACGGTTCTGGTCAAGACATGGCACGTTGTTGATCATGGGACGACATGGGATGATCTGGTCACCTTGCTCGTCATCCCTTTCGGGTTAGTTGCAGCTCAATTTTCGAATTAAAATGTTAATTTTATTACAGCACATGGACAATGTCGACGCAGGAGTTTGGCCAGTGGGAAAGCGTATTGACGGATGCTGTTGATTTGGCGGAACGTTCGTCCGGATCTGACAATGCCCCCATCAGGCTTTTCATTGAAAGGTTGGGGGTTAGTAGGCGAAAAGCGTACGTTTTGCCTCGCCAATTTCATCAGACGTTGATTGCTTTCAAGGTTCCAAGGGACTCCGCGGGCGCTCTGTTCGATTCTGCGACAGCTCAATCTGACTAGCTGCAAGAACCTTGACAGTAATCTGTTTGAGTTGGTCGACGACGTCTTGTCAAAGTCCTATCCTCCCCTACCCGAATTCCTCGCCACGCATATTGACCTTTTGTGCGCCATGGGTGACCTCATTGCAACCTGCCCAGACGAAATCCTGCTTGGTCTCATTAAAGCTATTCAGGGAGGCATTTGTTCCTGGATAAAAGATGAGGATGGCATCCTGCTCGAGACGGAACAAAATGTCATTGTATGTCATCCTGCGTCATGTGTTTAGGGGTGATACTGAGCAGATTAAGGTCAATGGCGTATATTGCACTACGCTTGACAGACTTTCTCACTGCGAACCCACGCCCGAGTTACTCGATGAAGTTGCACCTCTACTTGTCTCTGTTTTCAAAGCAAAACATATCCCTGAACCGGCATTGGGACCTGCGTCATTTGAGAATTTCTGGCGCATAACGTATCATCAGAAGAAAGATAAAGTTTTTCTTCCCGACGAGATCAAGACCTGTCTCAAAAGCCTCTCTGTTGCGTGGGGTGGAAGCTTGGGCGATAGTTCGGGGACGGTTGAAGAGTCACGAGAGGTTAGTGCCATGCTTGTGAAATCCTTGCCCTTTCTCAATTGTTTATAGTGTATAGCTGACATTCCCGACTCACAACTTGTTCCATTCAACAGGAGCAGCTCGGCCCGAGCTTTCACCCCGCTATCGTCTCCATTGGACGTGTTTTTATCACCACGGCGGCACTCGTCCGCACCGCCGTCTTCCCCTTCCAATCATTTTCTTACTGATAACGTGGAACACCGACAACGATCTGCTTCACGTCCCAGGGAGGATCACGGCAATACAACTCCTGTTCGGCTACCGCTGCCGTCGCCGTCCGACTCGGGTAATAGCTCGACATCTACGCCCCGCGCGAACGCAGATGATGGCACGCCCGAGGTATTCAAAGGCAGAAAGCGAGCAAGTGGATTCGAATTTCCCATAGAAAGTACTCCACATAAACGACGTCGGTCTGAAGCTAATTCTCGTGCTCTCAAAGGGAGCGCTTTATGGAACACGCCGCGCGTTGTCGAAAAGGCGTTGTCTGAACCTGCTCCCGGACTTTCATCATCACTCATCCTCGACACTCGTTTGGGATCCCAACCAAACCCAGCGAGAAAGCGTAAACTCTTCGAGTATCTTGATCTGCCGTTGCTGCGAAATGTTCGAACCCGTCCCGTTCTTAATAATCATCCAGTGACTCCAGAACGATGGATTGAGCCTACAGCTTCTCAGCTGCAGCCACTGAAAAGTCAGCACGAGGTCAACTTCAATGAGGGCCATATGTATCAAAAGTCTCACCGAGGTTCGTGTCCCTGACCATGAGGATTATGGTATTGCTCATCAAACACCGGCCTCAGTATCCGAAGAAATCGAGCAAGCAGCCGTCATTCTCGAGGCGGTGCCCGATAATCGTGAGTATAATTATCTCTGCTTACATGAAACACGATGTCAGCGATTCTTTTTATAAAGCGCGGCGTTCATGGCCGCCGTATCGCACAGATGCTCGTCAACGCTCTCAATCACTGCCTGTATTGATGGAAAATGAAGAACCGTTAACGCGAAAGAGTTCGGTAGCGAAGCGCCTCGCAAAGGCTCAACATACCCTCACTGCCTTATTGGAGATAGAAGGAATATCTCAAGCTCCAGCTGAAGACGTGTTGCAGACTTTGACGTTGGCGAACATGGTAGGAGCGCGTTATGGGGAACAGGCGGCACGTAATTCGAAAAAGCAGCAGCAGCAACGTGACGATGGATAATGATCTTTGGGACTAGACTTTATCTATTTGCTATTTATTATTTCCCGATGTTAATGACAGTCATATGCTACAGCCATAAGTTTGACATCCATCTCGAATAAAAGTTATGATGTGATCTGTGAAACACTTGAGCCACATGGTCGCAAGCAAGGAACATTATGGTAGTTACCTCCAAGAGTCCGAGTGGTGAAACCAATTTCGCAGTAGCAGAAATAGTCTGGGCAAATAATGAGCAATAGAATGGGTGGACCATCGGAGGTGGAGTCCAAGGGAAGAACTCACATATCCATTTTCGCTTGAAGACCTCGATTTCTTCTCTGCCCCTGACTCCGCACTGTGCGCCCATGACGTTTGGGTATTCCTTCTGAAGATCGGGTACTATAACCGTTTCGAAACAATCGATAAATCTATGGCGCCACTCTCTGAGCGTGCGCGCATAATGGGGTCCAATATTCGTGACGGAGTCTACCACAAGCTGGCCTTGCGAACCAGTCTCGAGCGTTTTCAGTAACAGCGTCAAGGAAGGTAGGATGCCACCAGGGAAAACTATGTCGTAAGTAAACGGACGGTGGAACGTGTAGGAAAGGTTGTTACTCACTCTAATTGATGGATTGGCATAAATTAGTAGAGCGAACATATGTATTCACTTACCCACTTTCGTATAAAATCAATTTCGCGCGAGTACCGCTCGTATCCTAAACGGAGGATGTCAATCAGACTTGCACACGCCGGACATAATACTAGGCAACGCACGTGCTTCTGGTATCGTAATGACTTGGACAACTCCAACAGCATCCTTGGGTTTCAACGCCCAATCCACCACGCTCCAATACGTTTCTAAAAACCCTTGACCGACGCTTTCGACCATCTCAACGCTGACGACGCGATCAAACGCGTTTTCCCAATCGCTAGGCATACATCTGTAGTCCATCAAATGTACCGTTATCCGATCGGTCAGACCCGCCGCGTCGATACGCTTCTGGGCCATTGATTGCTGATGCACAGAGAGTGTCACTGCATCCACCGTTGTGGATGGGATGGACCGAGCTATCAGGATGGCGAGCGAGGCCCAGCCGCACCCGATTTCGAGAACGCGTTGCCCTGGGAGAATGTTCGCTTTACGGATGATGTATCGAAGCTTGCGGATCTGAGCGTCGTACAATTCGTCTTTTTCGTCGTCCCCGTTTCCGTTCTCGTTTAGCGGGTAGTGAAATGGTTTTGTTTTCGCTTCGTTATCCGTTGTTTTTGGAACTGACTGCGAATCGTATGTCAGATCTTGATCCAGCCCATCGAAAATAGCGCATGAATAGGTCATATCTTTGGACAAAAATCCTGCATTTTATCGTTATTGTTATCATTTATGATATACTGAACCTCTGACGCGTACCTCCGAACATGGCATTCGAAATATCATAGTGCGCCGAAATATTGGACCGCGAGTTACTTATAGTATTTAAGAACCGGTACGATGTAGTCATCTTTTGAGGAAGCCCGACAAGGTATGACAGTGTCGAGTTCAAACCGGTAAGCCTTTCCTTATTGGAGAAAAAGATCTGATGTGATGTTTTAATCGAGCCCCCGATTGAGCAATGACGCGAAACGAATTCACCTGGAAGAGTGATATGAGATCGTCGCACGCGACTTCTCCATACATGTACGCCTCGGCGAAGCCGAGATCGCCCATGGTGCATAGCCGAACCCAAAACGTGTCGGTGATGACTCTCAGTTCGGCTTTGAGCTCTGGCCTCTTGTTTACTGTCTCCGATGGAGGGAAGGTGTAGACGTGCGTAGGCGTGAGTACTTTCAGCTCTCCGATTTCGATGTTTTTTAGGAAGCTGTTGAAGAGAAATAGAATCTGAGCGTAAGCCCTGGTACTTCCCTGATCGAAGAACAACACCTCAATACCGCAGCTTCTGCAAGTCTTGCGATGGGACCCCATGCTCTTCTCAACGTTCCCTCTGTAATGCGAGATACTATGGTATCAATTAGCGCGATGACAGAAAACGGGTGCTTAGATGGCGTGTCTAGCAGCTGGGTCGACATTATGAAAGGAACAATGGATGTCAGCTCATTCTAGAGCCCAACCAGTCTATATGAGCACTCTAGTGGCACAGGGACGGCATTCTTTACGTTGATGACTGTCTTCTGAACGTACACGTGTAGGATTTAAGCCCAAAGGAGGGATGCGTACGTTTGGACGTGATGCACGATAGTTGATCATCTGGCGTTTATGCACCTATGCGGAGGTAAGGAGACGGTGAGTCAATAGGACATGCCTAATCAAGTTAGGGTATATGTCATATTAATGAGATGTGCGGAGGTGATCTCCTTATCTTCGGCCTCAGACCTTCAGGGTCGGAAGCGGAACAGAAGCGCTTAGTGTAAAAGAATACTTGAGAGCGCCTTGGCATGTTATTAATAAAGCATATCTAACTTAAACTCGAGTCAGCATACGCGTGGAGGTGTAGGTGTGGGGAGTTGGTGGCAAGGTATAGCAAACGAAAAGTGTGGGATGGCGTGTGGATGAAGATAACAGGCATTATTCAGCCTTGCAGGGCGGCACGAGGTGCCAGTTGTGCCTCGCACTTCCATGAGATGAAACGGCATCGAAGGTTGTCAGACCAAACCAGAAAGCACCGCTGACGAGGATCGGTGATGTTTTGAAACTTGCTGATGAATGTCGGACGGGATATGATAGATAGATTTATTCCGCGGCGAAGGTTGATAGTAAGTCCAAAGTACACAGGAGAGACATAGGTTACCAAACAAGACGGGAATAAATAATTGGGAACAACAGAGATCGAAAATCAATCCACCTTCCTTGTCCACTTCTTTCCCCCCGAGCTAGGTGTTTGCGCTCTCGGTGGCGGTGGGGTTGAAACCCGGTGTTGCAGAGGCTGAGAAGGCTGGTTCCACGTAGAAGATGTGGCGGGCTCGTGCACAGCGGGATGGGCAGACTCGGTCTTTCGTGTGCCGTTGATAGGCTGCATCTCGAACACTGCCTTTTCTGCCTTGGTGGGCCAGTACATGTACATCTGAATGCCAAGGACGATGTTGAGGATCAATGCCACTGCAATACCAGCGGACACGATCCGGTCGTTGACCTCGGTTGCGGTTGTGAACAGACGTGCAAGGCAGCCTGCGATCTGGGCAATGACGGCAACAGATGAAAGTTGTCCGGTCGACTGCGCCCTTGCGTTCTGCCTGATCTGCGGCAATTTTGAGAATACGGAGAGAGGGAGAGTGCTCATTTGAAGGAGAGCGAGAGTACTTGGTGGCACGGCATAAAGGGCAGCTAGAGAGGCCGTGGTGGCGATGGTGGTTGTGGCAAGTGTTCTTGCCTTGTTGGATATGCGTGGTGCATACAGGACGATGAGGAATACGATGATGATGTTTTGGATGGTAAGGAAAAAGTTTTCTCCATATGTGGAGAAGGGATAGTCATTCCGGTAGGAATACGCCAAGGTTATGGCATAAGAAAGCGTTTCAAGGATGTATGCTGAGAGTGAAATTCCGCGAGCGGAACGAGCATTGAGAACTACACAAGTAGGTAAGCATGAGTTAAATTGCGACTTGTCAGGACGACGTACTTAGTAGAATTTGTGGAATTTTCACGATAGACCCTCCAACTACAATTCCAATTCCTAAACCTTTCGACAGGGCGTATTTAAGACAGTGAACGTCGTCGAATTGAAGGTTTTCCACTAGTGTTACATAGCATTTCTTTGCAACAGTCAAACGGTAGTTTCTGCGCGGATGAAAGCACTGACCTTTCCTATTATTGATATGCCAATGTCGCGGACAAAAGGAGGGAGATTTTGAGTAACGGCCGTCATGGTGATGGAGCGTGTCTGACACGTTAGTCGCAGGCTGTTGTTTATTTTAGGCTGGGGTGCCAAACACGGCACCTCTAGTTTCGGACCCTCACCATTCCGCGGTGACCGTGAAATGTGGGTGACCATGCCTCACACAGGGCATACATCCCCGGTGTTGCATCCAGCATAAAGTCTCTCCAGCCCTCCTTGAACCGATGACTCAACGATGAAGCTCATCAGTGCTTTACTCCTCTTCATTTTTGCCACTCTCTCCCTTGCTCAAAATACCATCGTCAGCTATCCTCCGAAAGGAAAGGTTGTCCACCCCGGAAAGAATTTTACAGTGGAGCTCGACCGACCTGTACGTCTTTCTTTCCCCTCGCTCAGAGCTCAACCTCACACCTGTAATAGAACTCCCTTACTGGCTCAATCGATGTATCTGTAATCATCGCCATCGCTTCCTGCGCCGAATCGCCTTGCGAACCGCCTGCGGATGCCCTTGGCTACATCATGTATCAGGGCCCTTACAAGCCTAAGTACTACCAGGAGTATAAGCCACCCCACCAAAACTTTACTGTCGCCGTCCCGCATGGGTTCCCCAAGGGCCATGCACAACTCAACGTTGCACACTTTTCACTTGTCGGAGTACGTCAGTTGCACGGAGAACTCGTATACACTTTTAACCTTTTTGTGTTCCAGGCTGGTCCATTTCCGTGGTTAGAGCTCCACAACAAAACGTTGATAGTCGCCTAAGGACTTGACGGCGAACTCTTATACCTTGCACGGCAGTTGCTTTCGTGCTGTATCATCCTGTATATCCAGTCCCTAACGTCGCGCAATTTACCGTTGCTTGTCGTCTCAATGACTTGTCATAGGGCCAGCAACCATGTTGTGACACTTAATTCGCATTTATCAGAAAACGCCACATTCATTATGATCCAAGACGTGAATGGCATTAATCAATATCCAATATTTAAAGAATAGCCGATTAACCGGTCCATCAAGTCTTTCTGTCCAAACCGCAAGACAGTTGGCAGTTAGGAAACGACCAACGACGAGTTCAGAGTCTGCAAATTCGGGTATTGGCCGGCCTGTAAGAAAAGAGAAGTAAATGTCAACAGCTTCTTCCTAATACACAAATCAACCACACACCCCAATTAAAGAAAAGTGTGCAACATTGAGCTGAGCAGCGCCTGTCGGGAAACTGGATGGGACGGCGACGGTAAAGTCTTGGTACGACGGAACGGAGGAAGACGGAGTGTACGGGCCACTGTAGAGCACGCTTCCAAGAAGTTGCTTAGCGGGTTCGCAAGGCGAACTGACACATGAAGAAAGACCGATGGCTACGGAAACTTCGGTCGAGCCAGTGAGCGAATCCTATACGACGGCACGGATGAGAAAGCGGGCGAGTAGGATGGCAAATACGTACAGGTCTGGTGATTCGCACCGTGAAATCCTGACCTGGGGTGACAGACGCGCCAGAGGCAGGGCTGCTGATAACCACGTTCTGAGCAAAGGAGACGATGGGGAGGGCGAGGAAGAGGGCAACGCTGATGAGCTTCATGATTTCTATGTTGAAGACTACCTCGTAAAAAGGTGGGTATTTATACGTTGAAGGGCCTTGCATGGCCTAAGGTCGAATAGCACTGCTTTCATGCTGAAACAAGTCCTCTAGGAATGCGCGCGCGGTTGATAGCGAATCGGCACGGAAGAAAAAGGCGGCCATCTTCGGGCAATGCGTCTACCACTTCCCCAGTGAGTCGAATATCAGTGATCACCTTCGTAACAATTAATTCGGCAATTAGTTCGGCATGAGTGGAGGGTGTAAAGGCTGCGGAGCTCTGTGGAGCAACCAGTGTCTACCTGTGCCTACTAGTGCTCTTTGGCGGATCATCAATTTGTCGGCCTCGAGAACCCGAATCCGAAATGGTCATAAACGAATACTGGATGTTAGGGAGACAGCACGCAGTGAAGGCGCCTGGTGAACTCAAGTAGAATATTGATTTATAAGGGCTTTGCAGCTGGATATCTGCAGGTAACGTGCAGGTTCAGTACGAGAAACATATGAGTTGATCGAACTTAACTTTAACTAGTTCTATGGAATTTTCTCCCGGTATGATGAGCAGCTTACTCTTTCGGGAATAACACTCGATGATATTTCGGCGAGTGCTTGATTCGGATGCAAACGAGCGCTGCATTGATCATTATTGGGTTCGTTGAACTGCCGATACCCACGCGTTATACATTTGGCAAAGGGTGTGGTCTGTCGCTTGAGCAGGGCAGACGCGATATTGAGAATGCGCGTTTTGGCTCCGGGGCCCGAGAGGGTCCAGGGCGCCATTATGATTGATGCGATGGTCCCTACAGGATTTGAAGCAAGTATATATAATCGAAGCGCTCTCAGAGTCCTGCGGCGGGCACCTCAGAGGGAATACGCTGGTGTGCAAGCCTAAGCATCGGGGCCTTTGGATCAGTATGCCTAGTAATCACATTCTTAGTTCTTCCAAGTAGAGCTTCTATTCATCCTGGTACGAGCGAGCAAACCGTCATTAGTTTTCATTCGTAGCGGTGTTGAAGATGATCGCAAAGGAAAGAGGATATCCAAACTTTGCGCGGGGCAAAGGCTGAAGCAAGCAACTCATGCTTGTGTGCGAGCCGAGTCAGCGGGAAAAAGGCCGCATTTGGGCAATCGGCCCGACTGCCGACCAAGCTTCAAACTTCAAACTTCAAGCTTCAAGCTTCAAGGCCGACACCAACGCTCAGATCCAGAGCTCGTAGTGCACGCAGCGCCCATAGACTCGGAAATGCCCCAATTTGCCTCGTCTCTTTCTGGAGCTCTTGTCTCGGCCGTCCGCTGCCTGGATGCCCTCATGCCCTCAATCGTTACAGTGGTCTCAGCCTACGAACATATCTAAGCATTTGCAGCCCGCGCTCCTTGTACCGAATTCTTCTTCCCCCCTCTTTCAGTTCCTTGCCCTCTTATCTTTATCCAGATAGCGGGTACCGTTTCCAAACGTTTCCTTGATAATTTCAACTCTAACTTGTGTCAGTGCCTCCACTGCGGTCGCGGATATTCATGGCCTTGACATTTTGACCTATCGGCGTACAAAAGACACCAAGGGAAAACGGTAGCTTTTGCCATATCACGGCGTGGACGACAACGAGGTCAAGGTCGAATATAGATTAGCATAAAACCAGGACGTCGATCGCCGATCGTCGAGTACCCCCTCAGAGTCAGAGTCAAGCTGAATAGGTCATAGTTCGAGAACAGTGTTCCGAAGGACGCGTTGTTATCCAGGTCCCATCACGTGTATCTGGTGGACAGTTTTATGATCTGGGTAGACCTTTGTCTGAACCGAAGCATGTGCAATGCGTGCGGTCACCGTCCTGTGGGTACCCATATATGATGTGTGGAAATTGACCGTCTTATGCGTCCATCTCAAGTGCTGTAGTAGTTCAAGTGATCCAATAGCACAGAGAGGTAGAAGATCATTACTTCAAGTTCATGGGTAGATTCGAAGCAATCACCTGGCTCTTGGCACGGTGAGGCTGGCTGTATCTCTTTGATTAGACGAGTTGTGCCGTTGTCTTATTTTACTGCAACCAGGTGAATATAGTTAGATGTCCAAGACCGAGGGCGCGAGGGTGAGCGAACGTGTCTCATGGGGGCACGCAATTCCATTCATGGAAATGCTACCGCAAGATATTCAATTTTGCCTACTCACTCCCAGCTCGGGGTGTGCTGGAACCAGATACGGTTGGATCTTCGAATCGAAGTTCTTTAATGTATGCCAGCCCTACCGTCTCATCACATGTCCGCGTCAAGGCGAAAAAGCCCTGCTTCTCTTCAGGGGAGATGGCGCACCTGCAAGTTTCCATGGTCACTTCGGCGTTTCGGAAGGAAATTTTCTTGTCAAGCGCGTAAGTTACGTCACGATTCTAAACCACAATGGTAAAAATTGACGTCATCCGACTTCCGTTTCTTTCCTTCTGCTAATTTCCACTCGAAATCACTTGTGTTCGAGGGAGTTAAAGTAGGGGCACTGTAGAAGGGGTAGCCACTGGGACATGTGCTCTCGAGCACTAGCCAGGAGATTGAACATGGTTACCATGTTTTAGATAAAGTAGTACATCCCTGGTAGTACGTATTTCTACTAAACAAAGACCACATTCCCTGCATCTCCCAGCGCCAACCGTAGTATGGTAGGGATAGCATTATATTATCACACAGTTGCCACGTGTCTGACCTGTGATGCACCTGATAAGGGAATTGGCGAAATCATGGCAGTTGTTCGTGAGAATATGGTAGCTGCGAGTGCTCATCTGAGTGATCAACCGTTGAGCTTCATGAAAGGGATTATTTAGTAGAGCTTTCCCATTATTTACAAGTGCGAACTCACCTTCGGTATGAATTTGCTCGTCAGTCCACGTAGTCGTACCCATATGTTGGGGTTGATGCCAACCGGCAGCCATGGGTGTGTTGCCAACTCTCAACCTAATTCCTTGCCCTTGGACACTCTGACTGGTGCTGGCTTCATTAGCAACTTCGCGGTTGAAGACTAACTCGTAATGATGGCCGCCAACCACGACTGCCCAGTGTCCGAACATTCCGGGGGAATCCACAGCCCTGTTGCGACCACTGGTACTACTTCCGGAAAACGAACGAGAAGTAAGATAAACTGGGCGGGCAGGAGCCGCAGGACTAGGACCGCTAGTTTTAGTGACTGATCATTTGAATAAACACCGAGAAACCTACGCCTGATTCCCAGTCTCTGGTTGTGTTGCTGAAGAGTGTTGCACTGAAGAATGATGAGGCTGAGGTGGTGGCACTTGTCCATGATGTTGCTTTTAAAGATAGACATTAAGCACATCGTAATTTTCAGAGAGAACTACTGACATCAGCACGTGGTTGAAGAAGTTGCCCTCGTTCGGCTAGAGGTTCAAATAACGGTGCTAGACTGCGTTGTTCAATATCGAGGAATGTTCCGGGGACTCCATAAGGTGCTGCATAAGTTGACAAGCTGGAGACCAGAACGATGATGACAGAGACGAAGACTGAAAGATGCATTATGTTAGAATTAGTTTGTGTGGGGATACGGGACCAGCCCTGTCTATTGTGGATACAATGTTAGAGTGGAGGACTCATGATATGAGACAGGGTTTCTTACATGAGGATAAATGTTAGGATGCACGGCACAGCGAGAAAGTGAGGAACCACGTCTACTTTTATAGCTGGATTGACTGATAGGGATCATGAACCTTTTTGTATAGCTCTCCTTGCCGTGGCGCTCTGAATATAGATTTATATATACACCGCAAAGGTGTTCTCATGCTATATAGGACAATTGCAAGCTGAGACTTGAATTGGCAGTAAATCGGACATTACGTGTGAAGCGTTCAGGAATAATGTTGTCCGATCAGCGACAAGGATTTAATCATCTGGAGGACATCATACATTACCGTGTTACCCTACGGCCAAAGAGCACCGTATACAAATCACGAGCTGATGCTACAGTGCTGGCATGACTGACGGCGTACGCATGAAATTGCACCAAGGGCACAGACTTTGAGACTTGCAATATACTTTGGAGTTTCCAAGTCAAGTTTGGTATTTGGCAGGTGGCAACGTGGAATAGCTGATTAATGATATTGGCGTCCGCCAAGCCACCAATCTCCGACACTCTCATCGACTACAGATACGTCACTCTTGCTGCCGCTCATTGCACTCAATGAAGGACAAAGTACGCGCATTGGTAATTAAAATGCTGGCAAGTTATCCTGCTCAGGTATGGCTTTTGCGACCTCATTTGCCAGTACCACCACTTTGAACATATGACCAAGTGTGGCGTGTTTGACCGTTAGGTGACAGGATTGATGATGGTGGCGACTCGCGACTCGGAGTTCCCGCGCGTCCACGCGTTACGGATCACGTGACGCCAGCAACTTCCCACTGGTCGCCCATCATGGGAGTTGAACTTTGAATTCTGGGTTGAGGTTACATGCGGGTGGTGAAATCGAAATGTATTGAATGCCGTAGTGCGCCAAGTTTGGACTTGCCCTGCTTCCGCCTTCTCAGATCTAGATGCCTAGAAGCCATCTGACGCAGAAATGTGGCACATGCCTGAAGACTGCCTCCGAATGCAGCTGAGTTCATACAGACGTGCTCCGGATATGCAAAGACATGCAAGGACTGTTCCCAAAGGCTCGCTGATGGGTATGCAAAGTTGAAGGCAGCCAAATCCAATAAGGAAAAGGTCCCACCACAGGCTAGTATGGCTGATCATTGGTCTCGGCTAAGTTCTAACACACACTTGTTCACGAGCCCTACGGCCCCTACCTGTTCTGTTATTTGCCGCGCGTTCTCGCCTCCACCTGAAGCATGACTGGCATGTCTCAGCTCGCATCTGTTGCTTGCCCGCGTGTGTGCTCCCGAGCATCACGTCTCACGACGCATACATCACTGCAGGAAGCTACTACGATCGAGCCGATGTTGCCAACTGCCCAAGTCCTCCTCTTTCATTCTCTGCACACCTCTCGATGACGACGCCAGTCCTGCGATCATGTCGACCTCCCCATAGTACAATGGCATCCGTATGGAATGTAGCCATCCTCCCTCGTCTTTCGCTCGTCTTTCCTCTCCCCTCCCTACCACAGACTATCCATCCTAGCTTTTACCCCTCCTCTGACATCGAGACCTTTTTGTCCTCGCTTGGTCTTGAAAGCGTTGTGCCCAGGACAGCTCTGAACTCGGTGACGAACACGCTCCGGAAGATACCGAGACCGCGGACAATATTATTATTAATACGCCGTGTGATGAGACACGCGTCTCTTCTTTTCTGACCTGTCGCCGGCTGTGACTGACCTTGGACACCATTCAACCGGAATAGGCAGGTCAAAGAGGATGAAACATGGACCCTCCGTAGATTTATAAAAAGGCGGAGGAGAGTTGGGGCATGCGACGAGTTGTGATATAAGTTCAGACTCGTCACGCGCCACGCGTAACTTTACGCTTAATTGATTATTGACGTGGGAAAACGCAACTTTCCTCTCCCCAGAGCCACCAAGTTTGGTCCTAACCGCGCTACAACTATAGCTATAGTTATCCCGCCCCACGGAGACCAACTTAGCCAATGGATCAACGAGCCACGCCGCGCGAAACTCCAAAATTTTGGGATGACAAAAAGAAAAGGGTCGTTGAAGGTGTCGTGAGTACTGCTTCTTAGACTGGGGGGAAAAAACTTG